>Ga0302326_10009148_pt1 | contig 21713 bp, 15 predicted proteins | sample Palsa_T0_3_FD_202264 | JGI IMG/M metagenome (GOLD analysis project Ga0302326, IMG submission 202264) | Peat permafrost microbial communities from Stordalen Mire near Abisko, Sweden - Palsa_T0_3 | ecosystem: Environmental > Terrestrial > Soil > Palsa > Peat permafrost | place: Sweden: Abisko... | reverse complement strand
CGCGCAGGTCGCTTTCCCCGGACACCGCCACGGCGAAGCAATCCGCTTGCAGATAGTCCGCCACGCGTTTCCCTCGCCGGATGAGCATCGCGCTGGAGGGCTCGGGCGTAGCCAGGATGAGAATGCGGTCCGATGGCGAGGGGGTTTGCCCGGCTTCGGCATCGAAACCCGGCTGCGGCTGAAATCCAGGCTGATCGTAATCCACCTGTCGGATCTCGACTTCATGCGCCGTTTGACGCAGCGCCATCTCGCGCAAAACCACTAGCGTGGACTCCTGGAAAAAATTCTCCAGCGCCTTCTTGGCTCTCTCCTGCGAATAGACCACGCCGCGAGCCAAGCGGTTCAGAAGCGCGCGGGGCGTCAAATCCACCATAACCACCTGGTCGGCCTGCTGCATCACCCAATCGGGAATTGTTTCGCGCACCCGAATTCCGGTGATCTGCCAGATCTGATCGTTCAAGCTCTCCAGGTGCTGGATGTTCATGGTGGTGAGAACGTCGATGCCGGAATCCAGCAGAAGCTGTACATCCTGCCATCGTTTCAGACGCTGGGAGCCGGGCACATTGGTGTGCGGGAACTCATCGACAACGCAGATTTCCGGATGGCGGGCGAGGATGGCGACGGTATCCATTTCTTCGAAGAAAGAGCCGCGATAGTCGATGCTGCGGCGAGGAATCGTTTCCAGACCTTCGGTTCTTGCGATGGTGTCCTTGCGGGCGTGCGGCTCAAAATAGCCGATCACGACATCGTGGCCCTGGCGCTTCAGCTCCTGCGCTTCCTCGAGCATCTGATAGGTTTTGCCGACACCGGCGGCATAGCCCAGAAAGATCTTAAGTTTTCCGCGAGCCTGCTCCGGCATGCTTAATGGGGAAATACGCGCACATCGATGTCGTTGGCGCCACGAATCAAGCGGTCGAGCGGCGTGCCGGTGAAGCGCTCCCACCATTGTTCGCGCGTGCTGTGGCCGACGAAAATCTGGGTGATGCCGTGCTGGTGGGCGAATTCGAGCAGGGTGGCGATAGGATCCGCGCCGTCCAGGATCTCGATGCGCGCATGCGCGTCGCGCGCAATGTCGAGGTTGCGATCGAGCGCCTTCTGATCGTCGGGGGAAATTTCGGCCTGGCGGACGCAGGCTACGATCAGATCGCCATGAAAGCGGTCCGCGTTGCGCCTGCCGCTGGTGACCATAGCCGTGGCGTTGGCGCGAGGCGTCATGCAAACCAGAATGCGCTCCTGCGCGCCGAAAGTTTGCGGAATACCGTTGCGCTGGAGGTACGCTTCCAACTGCTTGTCCACCACATCGGCCGCCAGCAGCAGCGCGATTTCGCGCAGTTCCGAGAGCTTCTGCGCCGGGCTGGCCGCGCCCACCTGATCGTCCCGAGAGCGCTCGATGCACATCTCGGGCGGCGCGTCCACCACCACGATCTCGTCGGCTGAATTCAAAAAACTGCGTGGAACCGTTTGCTTCGCAATCTTCCCGGTGATGCGCGCCACGCGCTCCTGCAAGTCATCGATGTATTGGATATTGACGGAGCTGATGACGGAGATGCCGGCGTCCAACAAATCCTTCACGTCTTCCCAACGGCTGGCGTGCGGCGACCCTGGTGGATTGTCGTACGCCAGGCCGTCCACCAGGCAAACGGCGGGGCGGCGCTTGAGAATGGCCTGTGTATCCATTACGGGGACTCCATCCACCTCGCGTAGCGGGATCACTTCAAGTTTGCTGAGAACGCATTCGGTCTCGTGCGAAGTCTTGGGCTGGATGGCGCCTACCACTACGTCCTGGCCGCGCTCGTGACGCCTGCGGCCTTCATCCAGCATGCGGAAGGATTTGCCGACGCCCGAGGCATATCCCAGAAAAACCTTGAGCCGGCCGCGCCGTTCGTAGGCTTCCTCGGCCTGCAGCTGTTGCAACAACTCTTCGGGAGTGCGGCGGCGCAACGCTTGCGGCATGGCTAATTCCATTATTGCCAACTCGAAACGGGGAGTGCTACAGTGGCGGCTTCTTGAGGATTCTGCTGACCAATAACACCGTCGCCTACCGCGCGGGAACCGAGCTGTACGTTCGCGATGTCGCAATCGAACTGATGCGCCGCGGACATCAGCCGGTGGTTTACAGCACGCATCTGGGGGAAGTCGCGGATGAGATCCGAAGCGCGACCGTGGCGGTGATCGGCAGTCTGGAGGCGCTGGGAGAGGCGCCCGACGTCATCCACGCCCATCACAACTACGAAGCAGTGGCGGCCATCATGCAGTTTCCGCAGGTACCGGCGGTTTCGTTCTGTCACGGATGGACGCCGTGGGAAGAAAAACCTTTGCGCTTTCCGCAAGTGCGGCGCTACGTTGCCGTGAGTGAGGTTTGCCGCGAGCGCCTGATTGCCGAAGGCGGGATCTCGCCATGCCTGGTGGAACTGCTGCCGAACTTCTTCGATGGCAGGCTCTTTCCGCCGCGGGATCCACTTCCGCGCTTGCCTCGGCTGGCGTTGTCCTTTAGCAACACGATCGGCGAGGAATCCGGCCTTCCGCTGATCCGGAAGGCCTGCCGGAATTGCGGAATCCAACTGGAAACGATGGGAAAGGCTACGGGCCGCATCGAGCGCCATCCGGGCCAGGCTCTGGCCAAATACGACATTGTGTTTGCCCGGGACCGCTGCGCCATCGAAGCGATGGCGGTGGGCGCCGCTGTGATCCTGTGCGACGTCGGCCGGCTTGGTCCCATGGTGAGCACCGATAAATTTTGGAAGCTGCGCTCCGTGAACTTTGGCCTTCGGTCGCTATCGGAGCCGTTTACCGAAGATGGATTGACGGAAGCCATCCGAAGGTATGATGCCAGCGACGCGGCTGCGGTGAGCGCGATGGCCCGCGGCGAATGCGAGATGCAGCCGGCCGTCGACCGGATTCTGGCCATTTACGGAAAGGCGATTGAGGAAGCACGACAGGCGGCGCCGATCTCGGCCGCTGAGTGTAATCGGGCGCTGGTGGTTTATCTTGAGGAATCGGCCGAGCACCATAAGGGTTTCCGCCTGGCCGAAACGAATCGGGAGTGGTCCGAAAAGTATCTGGAATGGACGCGCAGGGAACGCCTGCTACAAACTGAGATCGCATCCATGCGAGCTTCCGCGAGTTGGCGTTGGAGCCAGCGGATCCTTCAAAACGGGTTGGTGAAGAGGGCTCTCGGCGGCCTGATTCAGCGGGTTGCGAAGCACTCGAACCGGACGGCTGGCGCGCGGGAATCGATAGCATCCCAGCAACAGCGCGCTAGAATTGATTAAATGCGGCAGTCGGCGCCGGCCGGGAACTCACAAGACGATAGGAGCGGAATGGTTGTCCGTGGCATGGTTGGCTTTTTTCTTTTTGCTCTGGGAATCTTTGCGCAGAGCGGCGGCACAATCACCGGCACGGCGGTGGACGTGGCGCGCGATCCGGTGCCTAATGCCGAGATTCATGCCACGAATGCGGCCACCAAAGCGGTCTACAAGGCCACCACTTCGTCCGCGGGCGTTTATACGTTCGCTGAGCTGCCGGCGGGGACCTACGACCTTTCGAACAGTTCGCCCGGATTCACTGCGTTCGTCCAGCACGGCGTAGTAGTGACGCCGGGCCGAACCGTGCAGCTGAATCTGCGACTGAACGATTTCCAATTAAACACGCTCGGGGATGGCCGCGATCTCCTGATCGACCGGAACTCGCAGCACGCGGCGCCGGCCGGGCCAACTCCCCGCTTGCCGGATGGTAAGCCGGACCTTTCCGGTATATGGCACAACCAAAGAACCATCGATCCCGGAAAGCCCGAGCTGAAACCTTGGGCGGAAGCGGTTGCCAAGGAACGCGTCGAAAACAATTCTAGAGATACTCCGTATTCGCACTGCCTGCCGCTGGGCATACTTCTCAGCGGTACGGGCGCGCCCTTCAGGACGCTGCACACTCCTACATTCATGGCCATGCTATTTGAATTGGATGTCCCCGGATATCGCCAGATCTATCTGGATGGGCGCAGTCACCCTAAGGATTTTGATCCGACATGGACGGGACACTCCATCGGACATTGGGAGGGTGACACGCTGGTGGTGGACACGGTGGGGTTCAACGATAAGTCCTGGCTCCCGAATCAGCTCCCTCACACGGAAAAGATGCATGTCACTGAGCGTTTCCACCGTCCCGATTTAGGCCACTTAGAGATTGAAATCACGGTTGACGACCCGGATACTTTCGTCAAGCCATGGGTCATCAAGAGGGTTACCGAGCTCGCTCCTGACGACCAGGTCGGCGAGGCCATCTGCGCCGAAAACGAACGCGACAGCGGGCACATGGTCGGCAAGTGACGCGCGGACTATGAGGCAGCACTTGGAGGAGGAATGGTTATTCGCACCGTAAGTTGCTTGTTTCTTTTCGCTCTGGGAATCTTTGCGCAAAGTGGCGGCACGATCACGGGCACGGTTGTCAACCTGTCCGGCGATCCGGTGGCGAAGGCTGTGATTCAAGCCACCAATACGGAAACCAAAGCCGTCTATAAGGCTACTACTTCGGCCGCGGGCGTTTATACTCTCGAGTTGCCGGCGGGGACTTACGAACTAACGAGTGCAACGCCTGGGTTCTCGCCCTTCGTCCAAAGGAGCGTCAAGGTGACGGCGGCGGCAACCTTGGAAGTGAACCTGCACTTCGAGGACACCCAGTTAAACACGCTGGGAGACAACTTCAATATCATCAGCGACATGTTCAAGCCGCACACGACGCCAGCCGGACCAACTCCCCGCATGCCGGATGGCAAGCCGGACCTCTCCGGAGTCTGGTATTCCCAAAGAATCGTTGATCCCGGAAAACCGGAGATGAAAGCGTGGGCCGAAGCGATCGCGAAAGAACGCGTGGAAAACAATATCAAAGACTTCCCGCAGTCGCGCTGCCTGCCGCTCGGCGTGCTTCTCAGCGGTCGCATCACACATGCCTGGAGAACGGTTCACACTCCCGCAATTTTGATGATGATCTCGGAAATGGACGCCCCTGGATATCGTCAGATCTATCTGGACGGGCGCGGTCACCCGAAAGATTTTGGTCCCACCTGGACTGGGCACTCCATCGGACATTGGGAGGGAGATACGTTGGTGGTGGACACGGTCGGGTTCAGCGATAAAACTTGGCTCTCGCCCGCCGGAGAGCCGCATACCGAGAAGATGCATCTCACCGAACGCTACCGCCGCCCCGATTTGGGTCACCTGGAGATCGAGTTCACCATCGAGGACTCGGACACTTTCATCAAGCCCTGGGTCATCAAGAAGGTTGCCGATCTCGCTCCCAAGGAGGAGGTGGAAGAGATCATCTGCACTGAAAACGAACGCGACCGCGAGCACATGGTCGGCAAGTGACACGCTAATTCACGCCCATGGCTCTGCTTACCGCTGGGACTCGCTTGGGACCCTACGAAATCCTTGCGCCCATAGGCTCGGGCGGCATGGGCGAGGTGTACCGCGCGCTCGATACCAAGCTTAAGCGCGAGGTGGCGCTGAAAGTTTTGCCCGAAGCATTTGCGCAAGATCCCGAGCGCATGCTTCGATTCCAGCGTGAAGCTGAGGTCCTGGCGTCGCTCAATCATTCCAACATCGCGCATATCTATGGGATCGAAGAACGAGCGCTCATCATGGAGTTGGTAGACGGCGAAACCCTCCGAGGACCGCTGCCGCTCGAGACCGCTCTCAACTATGCGCGGCAGATCGCCGACGCTTTGGAAGCTGCCCACGAGAAGAACATTATCCATCGCGACCTGAAGCCGGCCAACATTATGATTACGCCGGCGGGCGTGGTCAAAGTGCTCGACTTCGGATTGGCATCAGTGGCGCAATCTTCCGATCCCTCTAATTCCGCGAATTCACCGACGCTCACCATCTCGCTCACTCGTGCCGGGATGATCCTGGGGACGGCCGGATACATGAGTCCGGAGCAGGCGCGTGGCAAGGCGGTGGATAAGCGGGCGGACATCTGGGCGTACGGGGTGGTTCTGTACGAGATGCTGACGGGGAAACAGCCGTTCGAGGGAGCGACCATATCGGACACGTTGGCAGCGGTGCTGAAGACGGAGCCAGATCTCAAGCAAGTTCCGGCGCAAGCGCGGACGCTGGTGAGGAGGTGTTTCGAAAAGGATCCGAAGCGGCGGCTGCGCGACATCGGGGATGCCAAACTGCTACTTGAAGAGGCGCCCATCGCTCAGTCACGGTCACGGCTCGGTATTGGTGGGTGGGCCGCGACGGCGGTAATGCTCGTGCTCGGTGCGGTGGGTGGCTGGGCCGTCTCGCGTTTTCGCCAGTCACCAACGGATGAGCGGGTGCTGCGATTCCAGATCGAACCACCTGACGGCGCGGAGTTCAGCCTCGGAGCCAACAGCGCCGGCTTCGCTCTTTCGCCCGACGGCAAGAACGCGGCCTATGTGGTTTCGAGCAACGGAAAAACGCAGCTCTGGGTCCGGCCGCTCGATGCCACCACCGCCAGGGTGATTCCCGGCACCGAAGGCGCTGGATACCCTTTCTGGTCACCCGATAGCACGTCCATCTCATTCGCCACTGGGGGCAAGCTCCAGCGAGTGGACGTATCCGGCGGAGTGCCCTTTACGATCTGCGATAGCGGGGTGCTTCGCGGCGGGACGTGGACCAACGATGGTCGAATACTATTCGGGGTGTCTGAACGCGGCTTGTTCCAAGTTCCCGCGTCCGGTGGAATGCCCTCGCCTCTCAAGGCTTTGGGCGCCTCGGGTAACCTTGCCTTGGCTCGTTGGCCGCAGATGCTTCCAGACGGCCACTATCTTTACTTTAGCCGTGGCGACAAGCCCGAGAATGCCGGTGTGTATGCGGCCTCAGTCGACAAACCGTCGGAGCCAGTCAAGCTGCTGTCCGCCCAGACAACTGCCCTCTACGCGCCAGGCGTCAATGGAAAACAATATCTACTTTGGCTGCGCGGAACGACGCTGCTGGCGCAGGAGCTGGACCTGTCTAGGCTTCAATTGGAGGGAGAGCCTCATACTGTGGCCGATCCCGTGGCGAATTTATTTGGCCTGATCGCTGCTTCAGTCTCATCCAACGGCCTGTTGCTATATAGCGCCGCCACTCCTCTGAAGCAATTCACGTGGGTGGACCGTGCGGGAAAAAAGCTCGCAGCCGTGGGCGAACCCCTGGACACGGGACCCTACCGGCTGTCCGCCGACGGCCGACGCCTCGCGACTACTCGCGCCAGCGGCCTTGGCGCGGACCTCTGGCTGATGGATGTGGAGCGCGGAGTCCCCAGCCGATTTACGTTTGACAGCGGCGACGCCTACCCGGTGTGGTCGCCAGACGGCCGGACGATCCTGTACCGAAGTGCCAAAGGCCTTTCGCTCCAGCCGATCAACGGCACCGGCGTCGAGCTGCCCTTGGCGCAATCGCGAAACGTCCGATTTCCCACGGATTGGTCGCGGGATGGGCGCTTTGTGCTGTTCGATGAACTGATCGGTCCGCGACCTGAGCTTTGGGCTATGCCGATGACGCCGGATGGGAAACCAGCGGCTAACGACAAACCCAAGCGCTATGCGGGCGGCCAGTTCGGCGCGCTTTGGGGGCGTTTCTCGCCCGATTCTCGTTGGGTTGCGTATGAGTCGGACGAATCCGGACGGGCCGAGGTCTACATCGACAGTTTTCCGGAGCCGCACGGCAAGGTTCAGATTTCGACGAGTGGCGGTACCTTCCCGCAATGGGGGCCGGGCGACCGGGAGCTTTTTTACGCATCCCCGGACAACAAGCTGACGGCGGTCAGTCTGAAGGTCGGAGCCGATTCCATTAAGCCTTCCGCTCCGAGCGAGCTGTTCGCGGTACCAAGTGTCGACGTGGGCATAAATCCCTATGAAGCGGCGCCTGACGGCCAGCGCTTCCTAGTATTCGGCACGCCGCGGCAGGCACCACAAGCGCTGACAGTGATTGTTAACTGGCCGGCGCTGCTGAAGAACGGAATCGCACGGTAAAATCCTCGCGCCCACGTTATCCTGAAGTAGCTGCATGCTGAAGGCAATTACACGGCGGTATGAGCGCTGGATACGCGCGCGTGAGGAGGCGCTCTGTTTTCGTGCCACCAATCGCGTGGTTCGCGATTTCGAGTGGGGCCTGGAATGGACCAACAAATGGCCGTGCGCCGAGCGTCATCCGAAAAACGGCGAAGCTCCAGAGGATTATGTCGCGAAGCTCAACCAGCTCGCGATGCTGGATAGCGACGAGTTCTTCGGCTATGAAGTGCCGCGCGATTTCGAGCTGCGCGATGGGATCGTGCGATTCCAATCGCCCGTTCATACTCCCTATCCGGAAAACAACTTGGTCCATGCGCAATGGTTTCCGGCGCCGGGGTCTAAGAAAGCCGTGGTGGTACTGCCGCACTGGAACGGTCCTGCCGATAGCTACCTCGCGCTTTGCCGTGGACTGGCCCGGCTGGGGATCTCGGCGCTGCGGATCAGCTTGCCATATCACGATTACCGTATGCCGGCGGAACTCACGCGCGCCGATTACGCGGTTTCGTCCAACATCTGCCGGACTATGGACGCCGCGCGGCAAGCGGTGATCGACGTGCGCTGTTGTCTGGACTGGCTCGAATCGCAGGGTTTCGAGCGCTTGGGATTGGTCGGCACCAGCCTGGGCTCGGCTTATGCGTGCATGGTTAGCGCGCACGACGAGCGCGTTTCCGTCAATGTGTTCAATCACTGCTCCACGTACGTCGCCGATGTGGTCTGGGCCGGGCTTTCCACGAAGCACATCCGTCAGGGTCTGGAAGATCACATCGACTTGGACCGGCTGCGCCAGGTCTGGATGGCGGTCTCGCCGGTGAACTACATGGAGAAGTTCGCGGCCAAGAAACAAAAGTCGCTATTTATATATGCCGCCTACGACACCACATTTCCGCCCGCGCTGTCGCGAGACATCGTGGCAAAGATGCGCGATTATTCGGTGGATCACAAAGTAGTGGTGCTGCCGTGCGGGCATTATACGTTGGGTGAGACGCCGTTCAAGTTTATTGATGGCTATCACATTTGTTCATATTTGAAGAGGAATTTGTAGAGCACACCTAGCATTCACCTGAGTGTGAATGCGGCACGCAGGAGTGCGTGCGCCACGTTATTGCAACAGAGCTCCGAGGGCCGGCAGCGGCACGGCGCTTTCCTTCAGCGCCGCGTCATGAAATTGCTGCAGGTCGAATGCCGATCCTTTGCGCATTTTGTATGCCTCGCGCGTGTCCAGCCATCCGCGCCATCCGATAAAGTACATCGGCAACTGGCAGGAAGATAGCTGTGCCCGCTGGATTTTGCCGGTGGCCTCTTCTTTCTCCTGGAATGTATCGTTGATCATCAAATCCAGCGCCTGCTGTTCGGTCATGCTCATGGTTTGCAGGCGAATATCGAGAATGGCGTTGGCGATGGACCGCAGCAGTTGCTTCATCATGGTCAACCGCAGCTCCAGGCTGTTGTTCATGAAGCCCTCGTCCGACATCATCTGCTGCGTGTACAGGGCCCAGCCCTCGACATAAGGCCCATTGCTGTAAACGCTGCGGAGCACGCGGCGCGATTTTGGCTCCAGGGCGTTGGCGAATTCAAACTGCACGTAATGCCCGGGCATGGCTTCGTGAATCGTGATCTCCATCATGCCGTAGCGATTGTATTCTCGCAACTTGGATTCGACACGCTCTTTGGGCATGTCGGCTGCAATGGGGGTCACCCAATAAAACGCGCCCAGTTGGGGCTCGAGCACAGGCGCCTGGTTGAACCCCGCTACAGAATAGATGCCGCGCATGAACTCGGGCGTGGGGATCACCTGCAGATTGCCGACCGAGCCGAGAGTCACCAAATGCTTCTCCCGCACGAAATTCGTGGCCTCCGCCAAGTCCTGCTTCGCTTGATCCATATACCCGGCCGGGGTGGTGTGCTGCTGCGCGATTTTGTCCAGAGCTTGCTTGACAGTTTGCGGCGCGGCTAACTTAGCCATTTGCTCGCGCACATTCTTCAGCGCGGATTCGGCTTCGGCGAGCACCTGCTCGGGCTTCTTTCCGGAGACCAGCGTATAGGCGAATTTCTGGTCGTATTTTTCTTTGCCGAGCCGCCAATCGCTGGTCTTCTTCGACAGATCGTCGTTCAAGAACTTCGTGAACCCGCGCAGAGCATCTAGAGCCGGACCCGCGGCGCTGTCGTAATCCGCCTTCAGGACGCCGGGCGTCTTCGCGCGCAGGGTCTTGTCGATCAAATCCAGATTACCTTCGTTCTCTTCGCGCGCCACGCGATTCCATACCTCGGGCGCGTCGGCCAGGTTCGCTTCTGCCTGCTGGACGAGCGCCGGGATCTTCCGCAGCCGTTGAATGATGTGCCGGTAACGCACGTCGAGGGGAGCGTATTCGAGCACAAACGGGTTAAACAGGGCGTTGCCCATCAGCTCCACATAGACGGTGGGATTGTGCCGATAGTTTTGGATTTTGTGCAGATCCAGAAGCGCCAGGTTGATCTGGTTGTCGATGATCCAATAGTCGGCGCGATCTTCGGCCGAGAGCGCGGCTGGTTGGATGGCGGCCAGACGGTTGTGGAAATCGGAATAGAATTTGCGCTGCCGGTCGATTCCAGCCGCGCTGAAGTCGTCGAGCTCCTGGTCCAGCCGCCGTCCGTTATGCTCGTGATAACCATTCGAGGTCGCTCCGACGGGCGAGAGCGCGAGGGATCCATACACGAAGTCGTCGGTGAGTTTGGAAAAGTCCGATTCCGCCGGGGCCGCGGCAATGGAGGCCGCCGCGAGAACAAACGCCAGTCTAAACCATCGCCGCATGTATTTTCTCCAGATCCTCGGCTTCGCCGAACTTGGAGCCTTCCAACCGATTGTCGATATTGCGGAGCAAGCCAGTGAGCACTCCGCCCGCACCGACCTCCAGGAAACGGCCGACCCCGAGCGACGCCAGCTTCTGGATCACTTCCGTCCAGCGGACCGGGTTGGGCACCTGTTGGTAGAGACCCTCGCGCGCTTCGGCGCCAGTCGCAATCGGCTGCGCCTTCCAGCCATTCACCAGCGGCACGGCGAGGTCGCGAAATTCGGTGGCGTCCAGATCCACCTTCAGAAGCTCCTGGGCCGGTTGCATCAGCGGACAGTGAAACGGAGCGCTGACCGCCAGCAAGCGTACGCGCCGGGCGCCGGCTGCTTTGGCCAAGTCACCGGCTCGAGCGACGGCTCCGGCGTGACCTGCGATCACTACCTGATCCGGCGCGTTCAAGTTCGCGGCAGTCACTACTTCGCCTTGCGCGGCTTCGGCGAGAATGGCGTCGAGCTTGCCTTCCGGGAGCTTCTGCAAGGCCGCCATTGCGCCCACGCCGACGGGAACCGCATCCTGCATATATTGGCCGCGCTTGCGAACTAATCGCACGGCGTCGGAGAAGTCGAGAGATTGGGCTGCCACCAGCGCGGCGTACTCGCCGAGAGAATGGCCGGCGACATAGTCAGGCCGGATACCTTGCTCTTCCAATACTCGCCACGCCGCCACCGCAACCGTTAGCAGCGCCGGCTGCATGTTCTCGGTGAGCTGGAGCGTTTCGGCGGGGCCTTCAAAGCAAAGTTGGGTGAGTGAAAATCCTAAAGCCTGGTCGGCGGTGTCGAAAACTGCACGTGCAATGGCAAATTTTTCGACAAGGCTCTTGCCCATACCTACGTATTGCGAGCCCTGTCCTGGGAAAACAAACGCTGTCTTCATATAGAGAACAAACAGCTTTAGTGTAGCTTTTTCGCTAGCCAAAGTTTTTTCAAATCCTTTGGCCCATCACTTGCGTCTTATGCAGTGAGAAGGAGAACAGATGAACATTCAGACTCGCACTCAAGCGCAGCCAGCCATTCCTCATCATGAGACCAAGGCATTTGTTTACTGCCCCATCTGCACGCATACGGTGGAGGGAATTGTTGTTGCGGCGGGGAAAACCGCGAAGGTGAAACCCGGTCAAAAGTGCTCCCGGTGTTCGGCTGCTTTGGATCCGGCGTACATCATGCGCATGGATCGGGCGGCGTAACGCCAGAGGCGCGGACTCCGCCTGGCCAGGGAGACATGGTATTGTAGTCTCAGTTTATGAAACGAAAGCCAGCGGCGCCCGCACAGCCGGTGACCGCAGAACCAGTAATCGATCAGAAGCTTCTCGACCAGGCCAAGCGCTCGGTGATGCCTGATATGACCAAGCGGGTGGAGAAGTGCTCGGTATGCGGCGCGAACTGCGCGCCCAATTCCACCGAAGGATTGTGCTGGGTGTGCCGGCGATTGAAAATCAGCGCGTGGCGCGATTCTGATCAACAGACCGCTCAGGAGTAGCAGGAGCCGGACCAGGGGTCCGGCGCGGACGAGGGCGTCCGCCCCACTCTATTTCGTCACTGGATCCGAGCTTTCGGGATCCAATCCCAATTCCAGAATCGCCGCCTGCGCCCGCTGCTTATCGAACTTGCCGTCGCGAGCTAGACGCGCGAGTGCCGCCGCCGCGATGGCCTCCGCGCCGTTCTCGAAGTGCTTTCTCAGGTGCTCGCGGTTATCGCTGCGGCCGAAGCCGTCGGTGCCGAGCGTAACCAGGCGGCCGGGCAGCCATGGCGCGATCTGATCGGCCACCACCTTCATATAGTCGGTTGAGGCGACGATTGGACCTTCGACGCCTTCCAGCGTCCGCAGCAGGTAAGGCTTGCGTTCCGGTTCGGTGGGATGCAGGCGGTTCCAGCGTTCCACCTCCAGGGCGTCGCGCCGCAGCTCATTGTAGCTGGTGACGCTCCAGACATCGGCCTGCACCTGGTAGTTGTCCGCCAGGATTCTTTGCGCCCGCAAGGCTTCGTTCAAAATCGGGCCGCTGCCGAAGAGCTGAACCTGTGCATTTCCACCCTCAGCCGCGTTGTAACGGTACATGCCGCGCAGGATGCCATCGGCTGCGCCCTCCGGCATTTGTGGTTGCGGGTAGTTCTCGTTATACAGCATCAGGTAGTAGAACCGGTCTTCCATCTGCTGGTACATGCGCCGGATGCCGTCCTGAATGATGACCGCAATTTCGTAAGCGTACGCCGGGTCGTAGCTGTGGCAAGTGGGAACGGTGCTCGCCAGAACCAGGCTGTGGCCGTCCTGGTGTTGCAAACCTTCGCCCGCAAGCGTGGTGCGGCCGCCCGTTCCGCCCATCAGGAAGCCCTTGCCGCGCGAATCCGCGAAGGCCCAGATCAAATCACCGATGCGTTGAAACCCGAACATCGAGTAATAGGTGAAGAACGGGATCATCGGGACGCCGTAGGTGGCGTAGGCGGTACCCGCCGCGGTGAACGACGCCATCGATCCAGCCTCGTTGATGCCTTCTTCGAGAATCTGGCCGTTCTTGGCTTCGCGATAAAACAGGAAATTTTCGCTATCCACCGGTTTGTAGAGCTGGCCACGGCTGGCATAGATGCCGTACTGCCGGAACAGGGATTCCATGCCGAACGTGCGAGCTTCGTCGGGAATGATGGGAACGATGTACCGGCTCAGCTGCTTGTCCTTGAGCAGCAGGGTGAGGATACGCACGAAGGCCATGGTGGTGGAGACTTCGCGGCCCTGCGAGCCGGCGACCGACTCGGCGAACAGATCCAGCGGCGGCGCTTCAATGACGATCTTGGGAACCGAGCGCGACGGAAGGCTTCCGCCGAGCACTTCGCGCCTCTCGCGCAAATAGCGCATCTCTGGGGCGTCTTCCGGCGGCCGGTAGAACGACGCCGTGTGGACCGTCTCCTCGGAAATCGGGATATCGAAGCGGCGCCGGAAGTAGAGCATCTCGTCTTCGTTCATCTTCTTCTGCTGATGCGTGACGTTGCGGCCTTCGCCGGCCTCGCCCATGCCGTAGCCCTTGATCGTTTTGGCCAGGATGACCGTGGGCGATCCGGTGTGTTCCATGGCGCGCTTGTAGGCGTTGTACACCTTTTGGGGATCGTGGCCGCCGCGGCGCAACGCGCCGATCTCGTCGTCGGAAAGATGCTCCACCAGCTTCAACAGTTCCGGATACTTGCCGAAAAATTCCTTGCGGGTGTAGGCGCCGCCCTTGGCTTTGAAATTCTGATATTCGCCGTCGACGCACTCATTCATGCGCTTGATGAGCAACCCGGTGGTATCGCGGGCCAGCAGGTCGTCCCAAGAGCCGCCCCACAGGACTTTGATCACATTCCAGCCGGCGCCGCGGAAATGGGTTTCAAGCTCGGTAATGATCTGCCCGTTGCCTCGAACCGGGCCATCCAGGCGCTGCAAGTTGCAGTTCACCACGAAGATGAGGTTGTCCAGTTGTTCGCGGGCCCCCAGAGCGATGGCGCCCAGCGATTCGGGCTCATCGGTCTCGCCGTCGCCCAGGAATGCCCAGATCTTGCGCGGAGTGACCGGAATGATCTCGCGATTCTCGAGGTAACGCATGAAGCGCGCCTGGTAGATCGCGTTGATCGGTCCGATGCCCATGGAGACGGTGGGAAACTGCCAGAAGTCCGGCATCAGCCAGGGGTGCGGATAGGAGGACAGGCCCGGATGCTCGCGCAATTCGTGGCGGAAGTTCTCCAAGTGTTTGTCGTTCAAACGGCCCTCGAGGAAGGCTCGGGCGTACTCGCCGGGCGAGGCGTGGCCCTGGAAATACACAAAATCGCCGGGCTGATCGGCGTAGCGGGCGTGAAAGAAATGGTTGTGGCCGACTTCGGTCAGCGTGGCTAGCGAGGAGTAAGTGGAGATGTGGCCGCCGATGCCGGGGTCGTGTTTATTGGCACGGACCACCATGGCCATCGCGTTCCAGCGAATCAGACTTTTGATGCGGCGTTCGAGGGCGCGGTCCCCGGGATAAGGCACTTCTTCGTCCACCGGGATGGTGTTGACGTACGGCGTTTTCAGTCCGTTGGGAGCGTGCGCGCCATAAAGAGCCGCGCGGTCGATGAGGCGGCTGAGCAGGTAGGCGGCGCGATCCGCTCCCCCCTCCTCAACGACGCCGTCGAGCGCTTCCAGCCACTCGCTGGTTTCCTGTGTATTGGGATCCTCGCTGGTTACGAGTTTAGTTGCAAGCATGGGTTATAAAATCGAGGTCACTTTCAAAATAGCACTAGTGGTACTGCCGAGGCTCCCGCTGACGGGGCGTGCTGGAGGAACCGGGGCTGACGCCTGGAAAACGCGCGGCAGCAAGTCTACATTATTTATGATAGCTCGGCTATGACAGCCCGGCTGACCGGGTTGCGCGTCTTTTGACCAATTGCCGCGATAGCGCGAGTTCCGTCAATGCTACGATGGCTCTCTCAACCAGGTATCGCTCCCGGCGCAGCTTCTTCAAGCGAGCGCTTGCCGCGGCCAATGTCAAGTCGTTGCCGGGCGACCTGGGAGCGCGTGCTTCCTTCATGGCTGACACTCCAAGTTTAGGTGCAAGCCGCGCAGCGTGACTATCAGGGCGCTTGTGATTCTGTTATCGGGCGTGGGACTGCATTCGCGTAGGTATATTCCCTACATAATGTTGCAGGGACGGATTACTCCACCAGTTTGTTCTGGATGGCATAGTGGGTGAGTTCGGCATTGGTCCGCATGCCCATTTTCTCCATGAGGCGGGCACGATAGGTACTGATAGTTTTGTCGCTCAGGGAGAGCAGATCGGCGATCTCGGTCAGGGTTTTGCCGGACGCGATCAGGCGCATCACTTGAAACTCGCGATCGGAAAGGGTTTCATCCGGCGGCCGGTCGGCGCCGCGCTCCAGGTCGACGATCAGCTTTTCGGCCAGCGCATGGCTCAAGTACTTGCCGCCTTCCATCACGTCATGAATGGCTTTGGACAGTTCGGCGCGCGGGCTGTCCTTGGTGACAAATCCAGCGGCGCCCGCTTTGAAGGCGCGGCGCGCATATTGTTCCTCGGAATGCATGGTCAGCACCAGTACGGGGAGACGTGGGCGAACCTGTTTCAGCTCCTTGAGAACTTCCAGGCCGCTCTTGCCGGCGAAGGAGAGATCCAGGACCACAATGTCCCAATTATCGGCGAGCGCCATCCGCAAGGCCTCCTCCGGAGTGCCGGCTTCGCCGCAAGAAATGGCGCCGGGCTGTTCGTCCAGGAGCCTTTTAACGCCATCCCGGACCACTTCATGATCGTCGACGATGAGAACTTTTCGAGTCATAGTGCCCCTTCCGGCTCGCTCCCGCCAAGTGGTACGCGAAGGCACAGCGTCGTGCCGGCGCCCTTCAGACCCACGATGTCCAAGCTGCCGCCGATCAGATGAGAGCGCTCCCGCATTCCGAGGATTCCCAAGGATTCCCTGCGGTACACTTCGGCGTCGGTGATTCCGCGGCCATTATCGGTCACTGTCAGAACGAACATTCCATCCTCTTCTTTCATCGCAACGCCGACGCGGGTTGCTTGCGCATGGCGGAGGATGTTCGTCAGAGCCTCCTGAACGATGCGGAACACGGCGGTGGATTCCTGGTCTGCGAGCGGGATGCTTTGCAGCGCGCAGTCGCAGCGGCACTCGATTCCAGTTCGCGTTTGGAACTGCTGGGTCTGCCACTCAACGGCTTCCATCAAACCCAGATCGTCCAGAATGCTGGGGCGCAGTTCGGAGGCGATCCAACGAACCACGTTGATGGTGGTGTCGGTGAGACCGACCATGCCGGCCAGTTTTTCCCGCATCACCGGCAGCTCGGCGGCGGCAGCCGGCTGTTGCATCATCCTTTCGAGCGCCTCCAATTCCCATCGCAAGCCGGTGAGAAGACCGCCCACTTCGTCGTGGATTTGGCGCGCTATGCGCGTGGCCTCCTTCTCGCGCGCCGATTGAAGGCTGGCCGACAGCGCGCGCAACTGCTCGCTGCTGGCCTCGAGGCGGTCCGCGGCCTCCTTGCGGTCGGTGATGTCTTCGGCGACGCCACCCATTCGGCAGACGGCTCCGGATTCATCGCGGATAGGGAAACCGCGGTCGCGCATCCAACGTACGTCCCCGTCTTTGGTGATGATCCGGTATTCGATTTCGAATTCGCGCCCAGCCAGGTTTTCCAGCGTTGCGATCACCCCGGGACGGTCTTCGGGATAAACCACGGCTTCCGGGCCAGCCGCATAGAGACTTTCGCGGCTCCGGCCGCAAACCTTCTCATACATAGGACTCACGTACAGTAGTTGCTTCAGGTCGGGCGAGCGCAGCCAAAATACCTCGTGTATGTTCTCGGCGATCTGGCGGAACCGTTCTTCGCTCTCGCGCAGCGCTTCTTCGGCTAGCTTGCGTTCCGTAATATCGGTGGCGATGCCGGCGATCCGATAAATCCGCCCGGATCGATCGCGGACCGGGAATCCACGGTCGCGGAACCAGCGCACCGATCCGTCCGGCCGCTCGATGCGGAATTCGACATCGAATTCCGCTTGCGCTCCCCGCCGCATGATCTCCGCCATTTTTTCGCGATCCTCGGGAACGATGCTGTCGAGAAAAGGCTGATAATCTTCATCTTGATAGCGCCCCTGCGGAGAGCGCCCGGTGATGCTCTCATACGCGGGGCTGAGGTAAAGCACGCGCTTGAAATCGGCCGTTTTGATCCAAAACAGGTCGTGTATATTTTCGGCCAATTGGCGGAACCGCTCTTCGCTCTCGCGCAGCGCTTCTTCGGCCAGCTTGCGCGCGGTGATGTCCTGCCCAATGCCGATGCTGGTGCCGTGGGAAAGCCGGAGCATGGCCCAGGAGGTCTCGATGGTCCGGCCATCGCGGACCCTAATCTTGAAGTCCGCCCATTCTCCGTCGGACTTGCGCATGAAATCGAAGGCTTGTTCGCGATACTCGAGGTCCGGGAAGTTCTCGGCGACAATGCCCTCCACGTCTTGGCCTTGCATCTCTTCGAACGACCATCCGAGCGTCCGTTCCCATTCCCGATTCACCAGCTTGAACCGGTTATTCCGGTCCACAAAACTGATCATGACGGGGATGCGATCGAAGATGGTTTGTAAAATCTCCTTCTGCCGCCGCAGATCCTCTTCCACGCACTGGTGCCCGGCGATTTCTTTTCCGAGCTCCTGGTGGACCGCGAACCCATGCGTTGCGGCCACTCGCATCCCCGTGTAGCCTCGCGCCAGCGCATCGTCCAGCTTTTCGCGCAGATCGTGTACGCCGCCGTGCGAGTCGAACTCGTTTTCCATCGGCGGCTCATAATGAACGCGAATTTCTATTCCACCCTCCGCAACGTGCCGGTCCAGATCGGGGATGGATCGACGCAAAGCCGCAAGAGCCTCGGCTTCCGTGACGGGATTGTAAATGTTCCAAAGGCAGAACTCGTGACGCTCCAGGCCAGCCTGAACGAATGGAACTGAAGCCTCGAGCAGATCTTGCTTGGTTTCAAAGAAATGGCAGAAGTGCATGCCCCAGGGCAGGTCGCCCCTGAGGCTGGTCTCTGCCGTGGTCGCCTCCGTCGGCATCGGGTGACCTCCTCTGAGTCGGTACGGCGGGGTTGGCAGCCCACCAGCACCGAAACTCAAGCCACGTGGTAAGTGACTGACCACATAGAGGGAAAAGCATATCACATGCGGCCGGTAACCTTGGCATCGCGGGCGGCGTCCTATGGTTTCTCGAACAGGAGTGAGTACTTACTTATGGAAGCAGCCCGCGCGCGCGCCGCCGAAGCAGCCAAGCCCTCTTTATCCAAGGCTCCCACTTTAGAGGCTCCCGAGGCTCCCAATCGGACATCCCGGAACACCCCGCGGATGCCCGGCGAAGACCGCCGCCGGCAGCTTCTCCGCGTGGCCATCGATAGCTTCGCCCGCAACGGATTCAGCGGCACCAAGACCAAGGACATTGCCGCGGCCGCCGGCGTCAGCGAAGCTATCCTTTTCCGCCATTTCGTGAGCAAGGAAGACCTCTACCACGCGATCCTGGACGAAAAGGAAGCCACCATGGGTAATGAGCGGTGGTTTGCGGAAATGAATGAATTGGCCGAGCGCCGCGACGACCGCGGGCTCTTCCGGCACGTGGCGGCGCAGTTGATTCGCTCCTTTCGCGAAGACGCCCCCTTTCACCGGCTGCTGCTGTACGCCTCGCTCGAAGGGCACTTGCTGGCGGATCTCTTCCATGAACGTTTCGGGCTGCCGATGGGCGGTTTTCTGGCGCGCTACATCGCTCTGCGGCAAAAGGAAGGCGCGTTTCGGGAGTGCGACCAGGAAGCGGCGGTAATGTTTGTCATCGGATCGATTATCCACTATGCGATGGCTCGCCACGTTATGGGCGCTACGCTCGAGCCAACCGATGAGCTGATCGTTGAACAGTTCGTGCAGTTGATGCTGGGCGGCCTGGAAGCGCGCGCCGTCCGCGGCCGGAGGGCGAAGGGGAAGCACAAGTAAGGAACCGCATGAGAAGCCGTAAGAAGACGACAGCCATTGTTTCTGGCGCGGTCGCGATGGGCCTGATCGCCGCCGCCGGATGCAGTAACGGAAGCAAAAGCATCTCCCTGACCGAAGCTGCCACCGGACCCGCTAAGGTGCTGAAAGTGGCGACAGTGCGCGCCGTCACGCGCCAGGTTTCCTCTTCGGTGCAGGTGACGGGCAGCTTTCTCGCCGAGGAATCGTCGGATGTGGCGCCGCCGGCGGCCGGGCGTGTCACTGAGACGCCAGTGGACGCGGGGGCATTCGTCAAGGAAGGGCAGGTTCTGGCGAAACTGGAAGATCGCGACGCCCAGCTTCGTTTGCAGGCGGCCGAGGCTTCCGAGCAGCAGGCGGAAGCGAGTCTCCGGCAGGCGGAGTCGCGCATCGGCCTGACGCAGGGCGGCAAATTCGACGCAAACAACGTGCCGTAAGTGCTTTCGGCCAAGGCATCCTACGATTCGGCGGTGGCGGAAGCCAAGATGTCGGAGGCTGACGCGCAGCGCTACGATAGTCTGATCAAGAGCGGCGACGTCTCGCAAAGCGCCTTCGATAAAGCGCGCACGCAGGCCGACACCGCGAAACAACAGGTCAATTCCGCGCGGCAGCTTTTTGAAGCGGCGCTCAATTCCGCGCGGCAGAATTTTCAGGGCGTGATCAATGCTCAGGCCTCGCTTGGTTACGCGCGAGCGCAGACCGCGATCGCTCGCAAGGCGGTGGAGGACACCATTATCAAGGCGCCGTTTGCGGGCTATATCAGCTCGCGCCCTGTCGCCGCCGGGCAGTACGTCGCATTGACGGCGAAGATCGCGACACTGGTGCGGGTAACGCCGCTAAAGCTGGATCTGCAGGTCCAGGAATCGAACGCGCCGCAGTTGCAGTTGAACGCCGAAGTGGAAGCCAGCGTTCCCGGTTATCCGGGCCGGACGTTCCAGGGCAGCGTGACGTCCATCAATCCGACGGTCGATTCGAACTCGCGCACTGTTCTGGTGGAAGCGAAATTCCCAAATCAGGATCTGGCGCTGAAGCCCGGCATGTTTGCCACGGCGCGCATTCTGCTGCACGGCAGCAGCATGGGCATCTTTCTTCCGCGGTCGTCGGTCTTGACGGATCCCAGCACCAATTCGTCGCAAGTGTTCTTCATTCGCGACGGCAAAGCGCGCGTGGCGGTCGTGCAATTGGGCGCGGTGGATGGCGGCATGGTCCAGATTCTGTCGGGCATCTCGGCGGATTTCGTGGTCGCGAACAATCATCTGCAGGATCTGTTCGACGGCGAGCCCGTGGCAGCAGAGGCTAGCGCCGTGGTTAACGGGGGAGGAGAATAGCCGTGCATAAACTTGCCGAACTGTGCGTAAAGCGGCCCGTCTTCGCCACCATGCTGATTGTGGCGCTGATGGTGGTAGGCGGTTTCTCGTTCTTTACTTTGGGCGTCGATCTGTTTCCGAAAATCGACTTGCCGACCGTATCGGTCTCCGTCAGCAATCCGGGGGCGTCGGCGGAGGAGGTGGAGACCGACATTACCAAGCGAGTGGAAGACGCCGTCAACACGATTAGCGGTATCGATTCGATTAACTCTACTTCGGTGGAAGGCGCTTCCACGGTGGTGATCACCTTCGATCTGGATAAGAACGGCGATGTGGGCGCGCAGGAGATCCGCGACAAGGTCAACCTGATTGTCAACGATCTGCCGGATACGGCCAAGGCGCCGGTAGTGCAGAAGTTCGATCCCGACGCCACGCCGATCATGCAGATCGCGCTGTCTTCGCCGCGTCCGCTGCGCGAGGTGACCGAAATCGCCGACAAACAGATCAAGCCGCAGTTGGAAAACATCAACGGCATCGGACAAATCCAACTGGTCGGCGGACTGAAGCGCGAAATTCGAGTGTGGGTAGATCCGGACAAAATGCGCGCTTACAATCTGGCCATTTCGGACGTGGCGAACGCGCTGAAGCAGCAGAACATGGAAATGCCGGCGGGCAACGTGAATGCCGGCGAGCGCGAATTGGCCGTTCGGACGCTGGGACGTTTGGTGGACCCGGCGCAGTTCAACGAAATCGCGATTGCACAGCGCGGATCGTACGTGGTGAAGCTGCGCGACATCGGCTACGCGGAGGATTCGCAGGAGGAGCCAACCACCGCCGCCCGGCTGAATGGCGACGCGGCCGTGACCATGGTGGTTTCCAAACAATCCGGACAGAACACCGTCGCGGCGGCCGACGCGCTCAAGGATCGGATCAAGCAGGTTGCGGCTGCGCTACCTAAAGACATCCACATTCAAGTCATCAACGATCAGAGCATCTTCATCAAGGCGACGGTACATTCGCTGGAAGAGCATCTGATCGAAGGAAGCATACTGGCCGCGGCGATCGTCTTCGCATTTCTG
>Ga0302326_10009147_pt1 | contig 21716 bp, 15 predicted proteins | sample Palsa_T0_3_FD_202264 | JGI IMG/M metagenome (GOLD analysis project Ga0302326, IMG submission 202264) | Peat permafrost microbial communities from Stordalen Mire near Abisko, Sweden - Palsa_T0_3 | ecosystem: Environmental > Terrestrial > Soil > Palsa > Peat permafrost | place: Sweden: Abisko... | reverse complement strand
TTTGCCGAGAACTGGATCGCATCAGTTCAAGGAGCGTGGTGTGGCGGTTGGAGAGAGCGTCTTAACGAGGTGACGGCATGACGCCCGTCACTCCGGATGATTCTAAAGTGTGCCCTGATCCCTGGGTTTTAGCCCTTGATTCTTTTCCAACTGCTCTCTAGATTTTCTATGCATTCAGCCAGCGTCTTTCCTGTGCCAACGTCGGGTACGGGACGCTCGGGTCTAAATCAGCGTCGATTGTGACCCACTCATCGGGTCGGATCTGTTTTATTTCAATGTGCACAGAAACCCCGTAGAACGTTCAGAACTGCATAAGCTCTTTAGGTAGGTGCTCCATGTTCCACGGCGATTTGGCGTCAATCGAGAATGGCCTGACGCGATATGTTCGTGTTCGCGCGCGAATGCAGCGATGCGGTTGTGTCTGGTGGCCGGGGTCAGATCGCCCATGCGGCTCTCGGTCTCACCCGAGGCAGGTTGCTACATGAGTTGTACATGCACTTCTATATACTCCTTTTGCCGCGTGGAGGCGTTCTTGTGAATCGTTATGCCCTGCTCATCCTGATTTCGCTCTCTTGCACAGTTGCCTTTTCTCAGATTAGCCCGTCGGCGATCGGCGCGCGCCAGTGGCGACAACAACATGAGCGGGAAATTGTGGATGAACTTATCACGCTTGTTTCAATCCCAAACGTTACCAGTGACCACACGAATATTATGCTGAACGCAGATGTCGTTTCAACCATGATGAAGAGGCGGGGTATCTCGCCTCGGCTGGTATTGATCCCTGGCTCCAACCCGATCGTCTTTGGCGAAATCCTTGCACCCGGAGCCAAACGAACCATTGTTCTGTATGCCCACTATGACGGCCAGCCAGTCGATCCGAAGCAATGGACCACTCCTCCTTTTACTCCGACATTACGCGACGGGCAGATTGAAAAGGGACGGCAGATTATCCCGCTTCCGGAATCAGGCACGCCGTTCAATCCTGAATGGAGATTGTACGCGCGGGCTGCAGCAGACGATAAAGCCCCGATCGAAGCAATGATGACTGCGCTCGATGCAATTCGCGCGGCAGGGCTCAAAATGAAATCGAATATCAAGTTTGTTTTCGAAGGAGAGGAAGAAGCCGGTTCCATCAATCTAGGTAGGATTCTGCTCGCCAATAAGGAGCTTTTTTCTGGTGATGTCTGGCTTATATGCGACGCACCGATCAGCCAGACTCGACGCCAATCGGTCATCTTTGGCGCTCGTGGCCTCACTGCTATGGATATTACAGTTTATGGACCGCGCATTGAATTACACAGCGGACATTATGGGAACTGGGCTCCAAATCCAGCCATGATGCTCGCCCGGTTGATCGCGTCGATGAAGGACGATCAGGGGCATATCCTGGTGGAGCGCTTCTATGACGGTATCGAGCCGCTTAGCGACACTGAAAAGCTGGCGGTTGCTGACTCGCCGAATGTCGATGCTGAGCTAATGGACGAATTCTGGCTGGGATCGACCGAAGGAGCGCCGAAGACGCTCGCCGATCTCATCACACAGCCATCGCTCAATGTTCGCGGTTTGGCCAGCGGTCATGTAGGCGCACAGGCATCGAGTGTGATTCCGGCTTCGGCTACGGCGAGTATAGATATTCGGACAGTGAAGGGAATGAATTATCAGCTAACTGTGGATCGGGTGGTCGAGCATATTCGCAAGCAGGGTTTTTTCGTGGTCAACCAGGAACCCACCGCGGAGGTCCGCCAGAAACATCCTAAGGTGGCATGGGTACTCTTGAAGCCGGGCGGGTACAACTCGGTGCGAACATCCATGGATCTTCCGATATCGCAGGAGGTTCTTCGGACGGTTGAGAGCGCACGCGGGCCGGCCGTCCGGATACCCAACATGGGAGCGAGCGTTCCTCTGGAGATGATTGAGGGAGTGATTGAAACTCACGCCATCATTATTCCAATCGCCAATCACGACGACAATCAGCACAGCTTTGATGAAAACCTCCGGATCAAGAATCTCTGGGACGGAATTGATCTTATGGCGGCCCTGCTCACCATGTAGGCGGTTAACCTGGCGAATACTTCTCGAGTGACGACAACAGCCAATGCACTCATGCGCCGGTGAGCTAAAGGCGTTAACATCATGAAACGGTTTCGGTCACAACGGTTTCGGTCGCTTGACAGTCAGCACCCAGAAGGGCCACACTCGCCGATTCACTGCCGTACAGCGGCATTAAGGATGCGCATGAAGACCCGTCTTTCGGTTGTGATCATCTCGATGGTTGCCTCACTGGCAGCACAGAACGCCCCGCAGCCCGCCGGATCGCAAAAGCGCTTTCTTACTGAAAATGATCTCTTCGACTTCGTTTGGGTTGCCAATCCTCAACTGTCGCCTGATGGCACACGCGTCGCATTCACCCGCGTCACGGTCGACGAGAAACGCACCAACTACGAGACGTCGATTTGGATAGCCGCGACTAACGGCAAGGAAACTCCCATCCGGATGACCACCGGCAAGCACGACGCCGAGGCGCGCTGGTCGCCTGACGGCAGGCATATCGTCTTCGTTCGTGGCCATGACAAAGATGAAACGGGCAAGCCGAAGCCCAGTCAACTTGCAATACTGTCGCTCGCCGGAGGTGAAGCTTCGACCATTACCGATCTGCCGAAAGGGGCTTCGAACCCGGTCTGGTCTCCCGACGGCAGGCGGATCGCCTTCCTGAGCTCCACCACGGCGGAGGACATCCAAAAGGCCCAGCGCAAAAAAAGTACAGCAAGACCCGGTGAAACTCAACCCGAGAGCGAGCACGAATCCGACGTGCACATCATCAGCCGTGCCGTCTATCGCAGTAACGACGAGGGCTACCTTGATCCCACGCACCACACCCATATTTGGCTCCTCGAGCCACCGACGGCCTCTGACGAACTCCCCAAGCCGGTGCAGCTCACCAGCGGGAATTTCGAGGAAGATCAAATCCTGTGGAGCCACGATGGCTCACGCATTTACTTCCTCACGCGGCGCGTCGACGAGCCCTATTACGAACTCCCGAGCACGGATATTTACTCAGTGCCTTCTGCGGGAGGAAATTCTGAAAAACTTGCCGCCATTCCGATGTCTATCAGTGATCTCGTCCTCAGCCCAGATGGCCGCCAGTTGGCCTTCCACGGCTCCGTCGTCCAGCCGATTCGCTCCTATTCGCAACCCGACCTTTGGGTCATGGAGGTGGCGCCGGACGCGAAACCCCATAACCTCACCGCCGACTACGACTTCGACATGGGCAGCTCCGTTTTCGGCGACAATGCCGCACCGCGCGGCGGGCGCGGACGCACGCTGCACTGGTCGCCTGACGGTCGCTCGCTGTTTGATATCGTGGAGCAGGAAGGACGCACGCCCATCGTGCGCGTTGATACCGGAACCGGTACGGTGAGCGGAGTCACGCGTGGCGATCAGGCGGTGCTGGATTTTTCGTTGAGTGCGGACGCCAGCATGATTGTCGCCCTCATCTCCTCACCCTCGATGATCGGTGATCTCTTCGCCGTTACCGGCGACGGCACGCAAACCCGTATTACCGACTTCAACAGGAAGCTCTGGTCGCAGCTCAATTTGACCGCGCCGGAGGAAATCAATTACGCCAGCTTCGATGGCAAGCGCATTCAGGGCTGGATCCAGAAGCCGCCCGACTTCGATCCGCATAAGAAGTATCCGCTCATTCTCAACATTCACGGTGGCCCGCACGCTGCCTACGGCTGGGTCTTCGATCACGAATTTCAATGGATGGCCGCCAAAGGCTACGTCGTCCTCTACGTCAACCCGCGCGGCTCGACCAGCTATGGCCAGGAGTTCGGCAATGTCATTCAATATCACTATCCGGGAGACGACTATCGCGATCTGATGGCCGGCGTCGACGAACTCCTCAAGCATGGCTACGTCGACCAAAAGAAACTCGGCGTTACAGGAGGCAGTGGTGGCGGCGTCCTCACAGACTGGACCATCACGCATACGGACCGCTTCGCGGCGGCAGTGTCGCAACGCGACATTTCCAACTGGGCGTCGTGGTGGTACACGGCCGATTTCACGCTGTTCCAGCCGAACTGGTTCAAGGCGCCGCCCTTCGAAGACCCGCAGGACTATAGCAACCGATCGGCGATTACGTTTGTGAAGAACATCCACACTCCAGTCCTGTTTGTGCTGGGTGAATCGGACTACCGCACTCCGCAAGACTCAGGCGGCGAACAGTTGTTCCGCGCGCTCAAGTATATGAAACGCCCAACCGCCATGGCTGTTTTTCCACGCGAAACACACGAACTCTCGCGCTCGGGCGAGCCCTGGCATCGCATCGAACGTCTTGAATGCATCGTGGGTTGGTTCGATAGGTGGATCATGGGCGTGCCGCATCCTGAGTTCGACATCAACGTTGGGCAGCCGGCAGCGACATCTGGGCGCTAACGTGCGCGAAAAGGGCACGATTCACGCAGTCCGTAAACAGTCTGTGTGTGGAACATTGATTCAGATGGAAACCGGCGACCGGCGCCTTGTTTGCCTGGTTCTGGTGGAAGCGGTCCTTAACCGCCTGCGCGACGAGCTCGCCCTGGAGCGGGTGCGAAATCGAGACTGGGGCTGGATTGCTTCGCCTCCATGGTACCCAAGTTGTACCCGACTTCCCTGGCACTAGCCCGCGTCACAATTTGTAATTGAGGCCAACGTATTGCGGGGTCCGTCAATCTTAAGTATCGACAAAACAATCACCGCCAAGTTCGACTGGTTTCGATGGAAATTCCGCTGTCTAGTAAACTCAGAAATCTTTCGACCCGAGGAGGTTCGCATGATACACGTCGCCGAACTGTTGAGCTCGTCTCTCCGCTCTTTGTTTTTCCTGTGTTTCTGCCTGATCGCAGTACTGGCAGCCGCACAAAGTCCGCCCCTGCCGAAAATTACGCCGGCGAACGCAACCCGCTATACGTTGCCGAACGGATTGCGCGTGGTGATCGTTCCGAACGATCTGGCTCCGGTTGTGACGGTCCAAGAAAATTACTTGGTAGGCGGCGACGAAACCCCAAAAGGATTTCCCGGCATGGCGCATGCCCAAGAGCATATGGCGTTCCGCGGTTGCGGGAATCTCACGGTGGATCAGATCGCCGCTGTTTATGCGCAGCTCGGCGGCGACAACGACGCCGATACGCAGCAGAACATCACGCAATATTTCGAAACGATTCCCGCGCAAGAACTTGAAATTGCCCTTCGCATTGACTCCGAGTGCATGCGAAATATCTCCGATACCCAAGTCGAGTGGGATCAGGAGCGCGGCGCGATTGAGCAGGAGGTTTCGCGTGACCTTTCAAATCCGACATACAATTTTCTTGTTCGGATGAATAAAGACATGTTCGCCGGCACGCCATATCAGGAAGACGCGCTCGGCACGCGCCCATCGTTCGACAAGACAACCGGCCCAATGCTGAAGGACTTCGAAGAAACATGGTATGCGCCCAATAACGCAATTCTCGTGATTACCGGGCAGGTTGATCCGGCACGGGCAATCGACATGATCAAGAAACTGTACGCAGATATTCCGAAGAAGAATCTCCCGCCGCGGCCGAGAGTAGACCTGCAGCCGGTTAAGGCCGAGAATTTTACGCTGCCCAGCGATTTTCCTTACACCATCACAATCATCGCCTATCGCATGCCCGGCAGCGATAGCCCCGATTTCGCTGCGAGCCGGGTGTTGAGCGACGTCCTCGCCAGTCAGCGCGCAGACATTTATGCACTTGTGCCTGACGGCAATGCACTTGACGCAGGCTTCGAGTTGGGGGAAACCTATCCAAAAGCCGGAGCAGCATTTGCTTATGCCGTCATTCCTACGACGGCGGATTCGCAAGGGATGCAAAAGACTCTAGAATCAATCATCGCCAATTATGCCACCAAAGGCGTTTCTGAGGATCTGGTGGAAGCGGCCAAGCGCAGCGAGGTGGCATCGTACGAATTTGAACGGAATTCAATCTCGGGACTCGCGTCTTTGTGGTCGCAGGCGCTTGCCGCAGAGGGTCGCAATTCTCCGGAAGAAGATGTGGAAGCCATTAACCGCGTGACTCTCAACGATGTAAACCGCGTTGCCAAAGAATACCTCGTCAACCACGACGCGATTGTCGCTCTGCTTGTTCCCCAGCCCTCGGGCGAGGTCGCCGCCAGCAAAGGGTACGGCGGCGCGGAGAAAGCCGCCCCAGCAGCGACCAAAGCCGTTGCCCTGCCAGCATGGGCGCAAGCTTTGACCAAGTCGGTCGAGGTGCCGAAGTGGAATCTGCATCCAGTTGAAAGCACGCTGCCGAACGGCATTCATTTGATCGTGCTAACCGAAACGCTTACTCCGACCATAACTGTGGCGGGCGAAGTTCGCCACGAAACGGCGCTCGAGGTTCCACCTGGACAGGAAGGCCTTTCGAGTGCGCTTGATGGGTTATTCAGTTACGGCACGAGCCAACTCGACCGGCTCGCATTCCAAAAAGCGCTCGACGACATCGCCGCGAACGAGAGCGGAGGCGCAAGTTTTCAGTTACAAGTGCTTAAACAATATTTTGATCGTGGTCTTGAACTGCTCGCCGGGAACGAACTCGATCCCGCGCTGCCCGAAGCAGCCTTTAAAGTCGTGCAGCAACAAACAGAAGACTCCGTGGAAGGCCTGCTGAAAAGTCCCGACTATCGCGCACATCGAACCTTGCTCGAAGGTCTGCTGCCCAAGGGTGATCTCGAACTGCGCCAGCCGTCGCCACAAAAAGTTTCTTCCCTGACGCTGCAAGACGTTCAGTCTTACTATCACAAAACGTTTCGTCCCGACCTTACGAAAATCGTCGTGATTGGTGACATTACGCCTGAAGAGGCCCAGAAAGAGATAATGAAATGGTTTGGACGCTGGAAAGCGGAAGGTCCAAAACCCGAACTGGATCTTCCGCCGGTTGCGCGCAACAAGCCGTCTGCGAGCCATGTACCCGACCCGACACGCTTGCAGGATCAAGTGACTTTGGCCGAAGAACTCCCGATGAATCGCTTCGATCCGGATTATTATCCGCTCCAGCTGGGGAACAACGTTCTTGGCGGCGGATTCTACGCTACGCGGCTCTATCGCGATCTGCGCGAGAAGACCGGTTACGTCTATACGGTCGACGAAACGCTCGAAGCCGGGCGCACGCGCACTGAATTTGTCGTTTCCTATGGTTCTGACCCGGTGAATGTTCCGAAAGCGCGCGCACTCATCGATCAGGATCTCACCGCAATGCAGACGACCGCGCCCAGTGGCGACGAATTGGAGCAAGCGCGCGCCATGCTCATCCGGCAGATTCCTTTGCGCGAGTCGAGTGAGTCACAAATTGCTGGGGGCCTGCTCGCCCGGTCGCTGATGGGATTGTCTCTTGACGAGCCCATGCGCGCTGCCGAGCGCTATGAAAAGCTCTCGGCAGAAGACGTCCGCGCTGCTTTTGCGAAATGGATTCGCCCAGGGGATTTTGTCGAGGTAGTTCAGGGGCCAACTCCGCCCTAACCGCCCGTGAGGCTCTCCGAGTTCAGTGGAACCCCATTTTCATGTTTGGCGGTGCGCCGAGGTGCATGAGGTCTTATCGAAAACGGTGCTTTCGACACCTTGATCATCTTGTGCTGACAGTTGGGATCTGGCCGCGACCATTGATTTCTAAACGAAGGCCTAGGGGGACGCCCCGAAGAGATCGCGACCGTCGCGCTCTTCCTCGCCTCAAGCGATTCAAGTTTCGTCAACGGCATCGAACTCTTCGTCGACGGCGGCACGCCCCAGATTTAGGTCATCATCACAGGGGTCAGATGCTTTGGGTCGGTGAGACCGCCTGTCGGCTTTTGGGACAAGGCGGTTGATTCCAGAATCAGGTTTCGCGATCCACCATCGAATAGTGATGATGGTTCTTCTTCCAGCCAAGCGAGATGGTAGCCGGTATATCAACCCGGTGCCCACCAAGGTGGGCGGGCTCTCGCTCATGTTCAAAATGGGCCCGCGTTTTTTCTTCGGAGCGGCAGCGCGGTCACCCAGGCATCCGCCGGGCCCGTTTCACGCCGATCCACGAGTTTATGCAACAAGCCCACAATCCGGCCTGCGCATTACCTGGTTCGGTCACTCCTCCTCCCTGGTTGAAATTGATGGCGTGCGCGTACTCATTGATCCGATTTGGGACCAACGCGCGGGTCCGACACAGTGGGCAGGTCCAAAACGCTTCTTCCCGCCGCCTCTTGCGCTGGACGATTTGCCTGCGATAGACGCCGTGCTTATTTCGCACGATCACTACGATCATCTGGGAGCGGGCACCGTGAAGCGCCTAGCTCAAATGGATGGCCTGAGGCAGGCGCGCTGGATCACCACGCTGGGTGTAGGCGCCATCCTCGAAAGCCTCGGCGTCAATCCGCGCCGTTGCACGGAACTCAACTGGACAGAGAACGTAAAGGTCGGATCGCTGACCGTAAGCGCGTTGCCAGCCCGTCACTTCTCCGGGCGCAGCCTCTTCAATCGTTTCGAAACGCTGTGGGCATCCTTCGCTCTCACCGGCATGAATCATCGCGTCTATTATGGCGCCGACTCCGGGGAATGGTCTGGGTTTCGCGATATCGGCGAGAGTTTTGGTCCGTTCGATCTCAGCATGCTCGAAATCGGTGCTTCAGATCCCCTCTGGGCCGACGTGCACATGGGCCCGGAAGGAGCCGTTCGCAGCGTTCGCGCTTTGGGCGGCCAGGGCTTGCTCATGCCCATCCACTGGGGCCTCTTTGATCTTGCGCTCCACCATTGGAAGCAGCCGATCGAGAACGTGTTCGCAGTCCAAGATCTCAAGCTGTGGTCCCCCGAACCCGGCACCCCGTCTGAGGTTGTTCAGGGTCAGGAGATTCGGTCCGAGTGGTGGCGTTGAAGCAATGTGATACGGAATTAACGCCTCCGGATTCGTCGCGATAAACGCGCTAGCAGTAACCAGCAGATCGTTGGCAAGAAGCCGACTTGAACTATGCCATTTTGCGGAGGACGCTGGCTGCGCCGCGGCGAGCATCTGATCGAGCGTCGCGACGCTTCGCCTTCGTGCCGCTGATCCGGTCGGTGTACTCATGAACGATTTCAAACCGCGTTGTTCTGCCAACCGCGCAAATCAAGTGCTTGTGTCTCGGGATTCTGACCGCAGGTAGAAACTCGGGTATACAGCTCGCTTCATGGGATTCTCTCCTCGGCTCAGGACTGAGTTGGTCTTGTGCTTAATTCGGGATGGTGGCGGGCTGCGTTCGGGGTTCGTCCACTGAAGGGAAGATTCGATAAACAATTTGCACCAAAAGAGATACCCTTTTGTTGTGCTCAATCGGCCTATCATTCCTAATTAGTGGGAGGTCCGCACATGAGGGGGAATCAGGTAGTCCTTTATTTCGACAAGCAGGAGGACGCTCTACTTTTCACTCTGGCTGCCAGTTCGGTTATGTCGGCGGAAGGCGCGGTTCCCACTAGCGCCGCAGCGGTCAAGATTGCGGCGGAGATTTGCAAAGCCAGTCGAATCACCACCGCAGGTGCTCTGAACATACCGTAAAAGGCATCCATAATGAAGATGACTCGAAAGGCTATGCTCCAAATAGGAGTTCCCGCGCTACTCGCTTTCATGGCATGGAATGCATATCTGGCTGTAAAGCATTTAAAGGAGACGCAGAAACTTGCGGGGCTCACCCTGAAAAGCTCCATGATCCAGGCGGGTATCTCCGGTGTTCTGAAAGATCTGACCGACATGGAAACAGGTCAGCGCGGATATTTATTAACGGCGGACCCTGCATATTTACGGCCCTTCAGCAACGCGAAGGGCAGCATCGGAACCGATTTTGCCGGCCTGCGTGCGGGTCTAGCTGATCAGGCGGAGCGTGAAAGGTCCCTGGAGTCTGAGCTTGAGTCTTTGGCCACTTCAAAGCAAGCCGAGATGGAGCGTGCTATCGGTTTGCGCCAACAGGGATATCGCCACCGTGCATTCATGCTGGTGGAAACAAACGAAGGTATGGAATACATGGACAAAGCTCGAGAGCTTGTGTCATTGCTTTCCGCGGCGGAGGCCGGCAGTTTCGCAAGATTTGACAGAGAGAGGCAAGCGAGCCTAAGGAAGGCTTTGACAGAAACCATTGTTGCCAACTCTTTCCTGTTAGCGCTAACGGGATGTCTGTTTGGGCTCAGTCGATATCACGGGCGAGTGCTGGAACGGGAGGCTGTCGGGAGCAGAAGAGAGCTAGCATTGCGCGATTTACAGCTAGAAAAACTAACGTCCGCCCTTTCGAACCAAGCCCGCTGCAATACCTCTGCCATCGAGGCGAACGCGAGCCTCCTGCTCCAGAACTACGGGGGATTTTTGCCACGACAAGGCCACGAATATGCTGAGCAGATAAGGGAGGCATCGGCACAAATGGAGCAACTACGCCAAGACTTAGTTGGCAGCTCGGTCTCCCACAGTCATGAGAAGGTAGCTTAGCGACCGGAATCGCATCCCACAGCGCCTATCAACACGGAACTCGAATTACATGAATTCAAATGCTCCCCGATGCCCCTGTCTGTGGCATGCAAGACCGCGCTCGGCTTCCTGAGATATAGTTCGGTCACATGAATTCCGCTCATAGTCGTGTGGTCCGGCTAATTGCGTTGTTCAAGTTCCTGAAGTCGTCGCTTCTAATCGCGGTTGGTCTAGGTGCTCGTCATCTGCTTCATAGAGACATGGCGAGCATAGTGGGACATTGGGTCGCGATGCTTGGCCTAGATCCGGGCAACCGATACGTCGACAGTGCTCTTCAAAAATTAGCCAACCTTACTCCAGATAAGCTACAAAGGTTTGGAGTTGTCAGCTTTATTTACGCGGGACTATTCCTGACTGAGGGAATCGGTCTGTGGCTGGTGAAACGTTGGGCCGAGTGGTTCAGCGTGATCATCACCAGTTCGCTAGTCCCCGTCGAAGTCTATGAGATTTATCGCCATCCAAGTTGGATTAAATGCCTCGTACTCATTTTCAATATTGCGGGGGTGGGATACCTTCTCTATCGAATTCGCAACGAACGGAGAGAAATCGCTGAGTCTTGATTACAGTTGTAAAGCGACAGGCACAGGAAGTTGAGCCGTTGACTCCACCGCGGTTCAATCGGGCAAGCCAGAATCCTCTATTCCAGCCGCAACCGGGAGCGCTGAAAACACGGCCTTTAGCATCCCCGAATTTGTGGTCTGATCCTGTGCCAAAATCTACCGGTTCAGGCACAAGCCACGGCAGCTTACCGGCGGCATCCCAATTCGCGCTGACGGTGCGGTGCTAAAACCCCTTTCCGATGCATCGTTGTGCTTCAAGACGTGCGTGATCCTGAGAACCGACAACGCCTCCCGGCTCGTACAGGAGTATGTTCTTGTATTCCTCCGCCAATATTTGTCCCAGCGCGTGCCATCAAAGCAATTGGAATTGCCGGCGTCCGCCCGAGTCTTGCGCCCGGAAAGCTTTAAACCCGCCCACGCCCTTGAACAGTACAGACGAACCGCGCTAGGTGCAGCAGTCCTGAAGGGTACAACCTGCTGCCTATGGTTACAAACATGCAACAAAAGCAAAGGCGCGTCATCCAAGAGAAGACCGGAGTAGGAGCCGGAATGATGCAGATCGGCATCGACAGCTTCGCGGCAGCCATCTCTGATCCAGCGACCGGCTTCACGCTCAGCCCTGTCGAGCGCATGCAGCATCTGCTGGAAGAAATCGAACTTGCTGACCAAGTCGACCTCGACGTTTTCGGGATCGGCGAACATCACCGCGCCGAGTTCCTCGACTCGGCCCCGGCGGTGATCCTGGCCGCTGCGGCGGCGCGTACCAAGAACATTCGCCTCACGAGCGCCGTCACCGTTCTCAGCGCCGCCGATCCAGTGCGTGTCTTCCAGGAATTCGCCACGCTCGACCTCATCTCTCATGGCCGCGCTGAGATCGTCGCGGGCCGCGGTTCGTTCGTGGAGTCCTATCCGCTGTTCGGCCTTCGGCTCGAAGACTATGACGAGCTTTTCGTTGAAAAGCTTGATCTGCTTCTCGCCATCCGCGAGAACACGCATGTCAACTGGTCCGGCAAGCATCGCGCGCCGCTCACCGGCCAAGCCGTCTACCCGCGCCCGGTGCAGGATCCGCTGCCCATATGGGTCGGCGTCGGCGGAACGCCAACCTCCTTTGTCCGCGCCGGCATGCTCGGGCTGCCGCTCATGGTGGCTATCATCGGTGGCGAACCGAAGCGATTCCGCCCTCTCGTCGACGCTTACCGCGAGGCCGGCCGTCGCGCCGGTCACCCCGCCGAGAAGCTAACCGTTGGACTTCACTCCATCGGGTTTCTGGCCGACACCACCCAACAAGCTGCTGACGACTTTTACCCGGGGTACGCGCACACGTTCACCGAGATCGGCAAGGAACGTGGCTGGCCGCCGACCACCCGGGCGCAGTTCGACGCCGTGCGCGGGCCCACCGGTGCACTGCTCGTCGGCGACGCCGAAACCGTAGCGGAAAAGATACTGTACGACAATGAAGTCCTCGGCGGAATCTCTCGCATCACTTTCCAAATGGGCGTCTCTACGCTTCCTCACGACAAAATGCTGCGTGCCATCGAGATCCTGGGCACGCGCGTCGCGCCTATCGTTCGCAAAGAACTCGCCGCCGCTGTTCCCGCGCGAAAATTAGCTCCGAGACGATAGCTTAACCTTGCCTCCCGAACCGAGGGCTGCATTGAGCGAGCAGTGCTTCAAACCGGACCTGGGAAATTCGGCTGTCCGGCATTCTAGGGGGCCTCGGAAAACGTAGCCATCGAGGAGATGAGAACCCAAGCCGCAATCGAAAAAGCCGGATTGGTAACCCTTCACCTACAGCCGGCGCGTCGGAGCTCTATCCCAACCATTGATATGTTGCTGAGCGGATTCGCGTTGACCGGCCCTAGTCTTTGAGCGCAATTGTTCGTCTATCGCCTATCATTGTATTCTTGTCCCCTTCTCGCCCATCCGCGTTGCGCAGCATCTTCGGCCAGCTTTGTCCTCGATGCCGATCTGCAAGAATTTTCTGTTCTTCCATTTATTGGGGCTTCCCCAAAATGCATGATCGTTGTCCCACGTGCGGCCTCCACTTCAATCGCGAACCGGGATATTTTCTCGGTGCCATGTACATCGGTTACGGCTTGGCTCTCGCCTTCATCGTTGTTCCCGGCGCCACCCTCTGGGCCGTGACTGGTTGGCGTTTGGATAAGATTGCAATCTGGGCGGTCTTGTTGTTCCTGCCCTTCGCCCCCATGCTGACGTTTCTTTCGCGTGTGCTTTGGATTTATATCGATCAGAAGATCGATCCAGAGCCTTTCTAGGAGGTGCTCCAGATCGATGGACGCTGGCGGTTGCATTGCGACGCTGACGGGCGGCTTCGGAGCGGACGGCGCGGGCATCGCTAGATGCGACGGCGCTGCCGGCAACCCCCGGGACTGCCCCGCAGGGGACGGTCGCACCGGCCTCTTCTGAGGCTGCGCGTCTAGTTTGTTGAACTGCTCCGCCAAATCCTCAAGGCAAACATTCTCGTAACTGTTACGCTTTTGCCGACGAACTGAGGAAGATCCGCTTGCCAGTGCTCCAAAATCTTCGTGGTTCAAATTGCGTCGACTAGACCAAATCGGTATTGTTTCCTGGGACAACCGCATTATTGTTGTCCTCAAGCGGCAAAAGCACAGAGACCAAACATCCTCAGTCGCGCGGCTTGATCTCGTAGATGTCGCCATTGGCGAACACTACTTCCAGTTTGCGCTTCGTCTTCGTGATGTCGGAATAAAGACATTCGAGGTCGTACAAGCGAACCTCCGTCTGCGTAGATCGCTACCCCGAGTTGTCGGCGGAGGAGGTGTTACTGCAGACGCGCTCTTCGGGCTGGCTGCGAAGTTGTTGATTTCAAAGCCGGACAGAATTGTGACGACTGACAATTTCGGCAACAACGTTGCGAGGCCGACTGCCCTCGCCCTCTACCGGCAGGAGAGCGTGAATCTTTTCACGGATTGCGCCCCAGGCCACGGTCCTCGGAATTGCGTGTAATACACGTAGAAATCTTTTCCGAGAATGGTCGGGTCATCGCCCGTCCCGATAGGCCCCGAGTATCCTGCGAGGTCCGGGACGTGTCCCAACATGCCCAGGAAGATAGTATCCGTCCATTGCAGGCCATCGGGCGATTCGGCGTAGCTGTAGTTTTGCGAGTCGCTGTTGAGCATCATGTAGCGGTGAATGTAGGAGTTGTAGGCCACATTGTTCCCGCCGCCGTAGTGCCCTTCTGGAATGAGGTCGGTCGAGGCGCCGCCGATTCCGGGTTGATCCCACTCGCGCTGGTAGTACTTCTTGAATGGCGCGGCGTGGTGCACGCTCCCGCCGAAAGCGTCTTGCAGCACCTCTGCGATGGGCGCTCGCGCGATGGATGCTGTTGTGTTAACTCCGTTCTTCAACCAGTCGAGAAAATAAACATAGAAATACTTGCCATCGGGCGAGACCACGAGCGGTGGGTCGCCGATCGCTCCGGGCGCCGGCTGGCCCTTATAGCTAAAGGGCATATTGAAGCGAATGATTTCGCCAATATCGGTCCAGTGCAGGCCCTCATCCGAGGAAACAGCGAGACCGAGCATGTAGTAGGCGGGATCATCGTATTCGGCATGGTAGACCAGGAGCCAGTTCCCTGCCCCCACCTGGCCGGCTGGAACTTGATAGACGGGTCCTCCGCCGATGTAGGTGTAGCAGTGGTGGTGTGGATATTTTGTGGGATCGCAATTATAAGGATTTACTTTGGGGTCAGGATTTTGATCGATGACTACGTCGATGGGCGGCGCCGAGCCTAGCGGGTCGTCCAGCGTCCCGATCGTCTTTACAACCGATCCGGAATTGTTGTTACCGACCCGTTGGCCCCGCCAAAGTTGGCGCTTATGAAGACCGGCATCGATGCTGAAAAACATGTAGCCGGAGTCAGTCTTGAGTGCGGTGAGCTGCCCATCAGGCCAATCGAAGCTGTCCGTCAGCGGCGGTTGCGCTTTCGCGCCGGCGACGTATCGCTGATGGGAGGTCGCGACCTCGATGGGCGAGGATATCGTGGGATTGCAGATCGGCTGCAGCTTGTTGGACGACCCTGCCTCAGAATTCGCTGGAACCGATCCCGCAGCGGAAGTGAATTTTGTTATTAACAGATCGCTGCGGCTCTCAAGTTGCCGATTGTCTTTCGGCCGAGCATCAAGCGACTGACTGCCAGGTTCGAGTTCAAACACAGTGCCCCAGCCGTCAGGGCCTGACCCGGTCGCTGTTCCGTAGAGATTGCCGGCCGAATCCGTGATCAATCCGCCCATAGGAATCTGTCCGTCGGGATTTGTTCCACTCGGAGCCGCGCTAAATTCGTAGAGCGGTATCAATGCGCCAGCAGAAAACTCAAATACTGTACCTGAGCCGCAGCAGCCCCCTTGAGACACTGTGCCGAAGAGATTCCCGGAAGCATCCACTAGCAGATGAGAATAGGGATATGCGCCGTCAGACCCGCCAGTAAAGCTGTATAAGATGCTCTCGTTGCCGGAGGTGTCGACCGTGAACAGGGTTCCGAAGTAAGATCCGCCTGCGGATGTAGTTCCGTAGAGATTTCCGGCTTGGTCGAGGACCGGTGTGTCCATGGGATTCGCTCCATCGCTCCCGCCGGCAAAGCTATGCAACACTGTCTCTTTGCCGCTGCTGTCAAGGCTGAAAACTGTTCCCTGGCTGTGAACTCCGCCGAGCCAGGTCGCGCCATAAATGTTTCCCGAAGAATCGAGCGCGACTCCTCCGAGAGGACTGGCCCCGTCGGGAACATCGCTAAATCGGTAGAGGATCGTCTCCTGCCCGGTGGCGCTAATTTCGAATACGGTTCCGCATCCTCGGCCATCGCATCCCTGGCCTCCGTACTGGGTGGTGCCGTAGAAATTTCCCGCTGCATCCTGCACCAGCCCCGCGTTCGGGTTCGCGCCATCCGCGCCGCCTGCAAAGCTGTGGAGTATGGTTTCAGCGACGGTGCTGGCATTCAGCTCGAATACAGTTCCACGATCATACTTGCCGCCAAACGCAGTAGTACCATACACATTGCCGGACGCGTCCAGAATTACTCTTGCGGTTGGGTTTGATCCATCGGGAGCGCCGCCGAAGCTGTGCAGCACAACCTCTGTACCGGTGGTGTCGAGCCTGAAAACCTCCCCGCAACCACCGAAGTAGATATCGCATTCCGTGCCAGTGCCACCAAAAAAAGTGGTCCCGTAGAGGTTCCCCGCTGCATCCTGGGCCACACCGGCCTCGGGCCATGCTCCGTCCGAAAGATCGCCACTACTGTTAAAGGGATAAAGCTCAGTGAAAGTGTAAGTCTGCGCCGCCGCTGATGGCACCAGTAACAAACCCGCCACCATTGCCAGAAGGCAGACAAGACGGGCACGAACCAAATCGCTTTCGCCTGAGATTCGATCTCGACTTTGTGTTAGCGTCATACGCTCTTCCTTGTTACGCATTCTTCCCTCGCACGCTAGCGATGCCCAGCCTGAGCCTTAAGAGGACCACGAGCGGGGTAATGACCAACGATCCGCGAGTTAATACCCGTCTACGAGTTTGACACCGACTCCTACCGATCGAGGGGTATGAACCGCCTGCACATTGTTGTTGCTCGAGAGTACCTCCAGCCCGGTGCCGCCATCTATCAGATAGGAAAGGCCCGTATCGTGTGGCCCATTGGCGCCAAGAATGGTGTTGCCGACCACATTGACGACGCCCGTCCCATAGTTAACTTGCGGGACTCCAATGAATACAAAATCGCCGGAAGCAGGCTCTTTGGTAAACATGAACACCTTATTTCCGCTTATCACGGAGGCTGCTCCGCCGCCCACGGTGCATGCTATTCCGTACCAGGTATCCAACCCACCCGAGCTGCCAAATTCTTCGATGTAATTTTGGTCGATGGAGGTAGCCCAGCAGCTATTGGCAAAGATAGCGTGCTGCTGGATGCCATAGACATGATTGCCCCGCACCGTCCAACCAGCTGCATTATCCATATAGATTGCAGATTGTCCGGAATAGGCAACCCACGAATCCAGAAGGCTCCAGTCGGTGACGCTGTTGCCGGGGTCAACCACGTGAATTCCGACTGCTCCGGAATTGGTTACGAAGACATTGCTGATATGCCCGTTGACTTCAGAACCCTGCAAGCCTACGCCGTTCTTACTTACGCTCGTGATTTGGATGCCGTCGGCTGGAGAGTTCTCGACTTGGATGTCCTCAATCACCGTAAGCCATGAGCGGATAACCAGCGCATTTGTCGCGGAATTTGCAGAACTATTGCCGTCAAGCGTCAGATGGGCTATGCGGATGGGATCGCCGGCATAGGTCCAGTCGTCGTTCCAGCTATCGGAAGCGACTAGCGCCGGTAGATTGAAGCCGCCTGCCTGGCGAAGAATGGTCCCCGTCCGCGAATCGCCTTCGTAGGTGCGGTCTCCGAGGAGAACGACAGTAGCGTTGAGCAGGCAGGTTCCGTGAATCTGGATCCAGTCGCCAGAGTGGCTATTCTCAATGGCCTTATTCAGCTTGATCGCGTCCGCGGTTGTGTTAGTGCACGTCGCGTTCATCTGCGCGGCAAATGCAGCCGCGCTGGTTATGAGCAGACCGAAACAGCAGTTTCGAAAGGCAACGTCAAGCTTACGCATAGGTTTGTTCCTCACTGGCAGCTTACGGTGAGCCGAGACACGTAACTATCCGGCCAGCCCCCGCTCCCGCCGTATGTGTAAAAGAGATACAACTGCTTGCCCATGATGAGAGGATCGTTCCCGGTAACCTATCGGCATGACATGCGTGTTCGGCTGACGCTAATACATCGCAGAAAATGAGAAGCGGAACAGCAAGGCATAGCTTTCCCGGCATGCCCGTGACCTCCGGGGGTAAGAACACAGAGTTTGAGCCAAAGTCGCGAATATAGGGAACCAATCCTAAGCTTTTCGTTAGTTGCTGTAGTGTAGCTGCTCAACCGTCGAAAACCGTGCGCCAAGCTGCACGTGTTCTCGCGGGCGTCCTCCTGATCGAGTTCGCCCCAATCCCCATCCTCCGGTTTGCTGGGACGCACGCGGAACCGCAATGTTGTGACAAGTCTTAGTTTCCTATCGACAGGTGCGCCAGCGGTGAGCTTCCGCGGGGAGTCAACTGTTTCCCGCCAGGGCACGTGCGATAGGAAGATTTGTACGAGGCGGCGGACGCGGGGGAGCTGTGGGTTTTGCATGCGCCATTCGCGAATTGTTCGTTCGCAGGGTTGGGTTGGGCGAACTGGTAAAGGATGTCGGCGCGAAAACCAACCTCCAATTCCATGCCAGGAGTTGCGGCGCTTCGCTCCTGGCATGTGCGACCGGTCACTCGACCAGTGCTCGCTAGCGCCAGTCAGCGGCCGCAATCAAAGTAACTTTGTCGCTTTCGGTGGCTGCAGTTTGCAACCGATCTTGGCCGCTCTTGAGCCGGCAGCCCGAAAACTTCCCCGACTCCCACACCTCGGACAGGAAAACGCGCTCGCCACTGCGTGTGAACACCACCCTCGGACGCATGGGCTCGGCGTTGCCCACCACATCGGTGACGATGGCCCGGTACAACTCACCATTCATGCTCCGAACCACAAGCACGTCGACCGTGCCCTTGTCCGCGACCGAGGCGAGCAGGGAGTGGAACTCATAGTCTCCCGCTGGGAAGGCTTGGTTCCCGACCACAAATGCGAAGGGCACTTCGACGGCAGCGGCAGCGTGGCGTGAAGTTTGCGCAAAGCCGACACTCGGGTATAGCGACAGCGCCCACAGAAAAACTAGCAAAACGATTTTACTTTTCATGAAATTCTCCTTCGGATTTTTTTCTCCCGCATTCAGACCTGTGCACGAGGCGTGCCACAAGATGAGGAATCAATGAATCTCTGTAAGCAACGCTTTTGCATGAGCTTAAGGCCAAGATGAAAGACCGCCGAAGAGGTGTGCAGTGCCAGATGCCAGCTTTCGGGCAGCCAGCTTTCTGGCGCCGGGCGAGATTCTGCTTGGTAGCGCGTGGTTTCTTAGCTCGTTCGGGGAGAGATTTTTAGCTTCTTCATCCGCAATTGCAGAGTGGAGCGCTTGAGCCCCAGCAGGGTTGCGGCGCCTTTCGGTCCGGCGACGACCCAGCTCGAACGATCGAGTGCGTCCAGTATCTGCTTGCGCTCCACATCTTGTAAAACATTGCGAATCGGCTTTGCTTCTGGCGCCGCCGTGCCTCGCAGGCGAGGAGAATTCGCAGTGCCCGATTTCAGGTCACCGGGCGGAATTTTCAAGACCGGACCGTTCGAAACCAGTACGGCACGCTCGATGACGTTCTGCAATTCGCGGATGTTGCCTGGCCAGGAATACTGAATCAGCGCGTTCATACTTGCGGTGGCAATGGTTTCGATCTTTTTATTGAGCCGGCGCGCGAAGAGCTGCACGAAATGGCTCACTAGCATCGGAATATCGTCGCGACGATCGCGAAGCGCAGGAATGAAGAGAGGAAAAACGTTGAGCCGATAGAAGAGGTCGGCGCGAAACTTCTTTTCGTCGACCATGCCCTGCAGGTCGCAATTCGTGGCGGCGATCACACGCGCATCGGTGTGGAGTGTGCGCGAATTGCCGAGGCGTTCGAACTCGCGCTCCTGCAAAACGCGAAGCAACTTCGGCTGGAGTTCGAGGGGAATTTCGCCGATCTCATCCAGGAAGATTGTTCCACCGTGCGCCAGTTCAAAGCGCCCGATGCGTTGAGAGACGGCTCCAGTAAATGCGCCTTTCTCGTGTCCAAACATTTCGCTTTCCAGAAGTCCGGTGGGAATGGCTGCGCAGTTCACTTTTACGAAAGCGCGCGAACGTCGCTGGCTGCGCTCATGAATGGCGCGGGCCATCAGTTCTTTTCCGGTTCCGGTCTCGCCAAGAAGCAACACGGTGGAATCGCTCGGAGCCACTGTTTCTACCTGCTGTAACATCGAAACCAGAGCCGCGCTACTGCCTACGATGTCAGCGAAGTTCATCTCGCTGCGAATTTCCGATTCGAGGTATACCTTCTCATGCGCGAGCTCGTTCTTGAGTTTGGCGATCTGCTCATAAGCCAGCGCGTTCTCTACTCCAATCGCTACCTGCTGCGCAACTTGAGACAGGAACGACAAATCTTGCTGATCGAACGCATTCTCTTCCCGGCTTACCACGCCGAGCACGCCCAGCGGGTGATCCCGGCTGATGAGCGGCATCTCGCAGAACGAATTCATGCCCTCCGCGGCTTCTTTGGCGTACTTCGCCGCAGCGGACGTTGCATCAGGATCGAGCCGATTTAACACCCAGGGCCTTCCGCTCCGAAAGGTTTCGCCGAAGCTCGTGCCTTCGATGGGAATCAGAGTCTCTTCCGTGAATGACGGTTTTCCATCCGGAAAGTCCAGAGCATGCTTGCGTAAATGCAAGCCGTCCGGCTCGGCGAGGACGATCACCGCGCCATCACAGTGCATGACCCGTCGCACACTTACCGAGATTGCCTCCAACAGCGGTTTCAGCTCCAGATTCGAAACGATGCTGTTATTCAGGTCGAGCAATAATTGCAAACGCTCGTTTCTCTTCTCGAGTTCGACTTGCGCGTTCTGCAGCGCCTGCACGTGCAGAGCATCGTCGATTGCGAGCGCGATCTGGTCGGAAACAAGACCGAGAAAACGCAGGTCCTCGTCAGAGTAGGCGTTGAGGTGCTCGCTGCCAACTGCTATGGTTCCCAATCGACAATGCGCAGTGGTCAAGGGAAAGGTGCAGTGCGAGCGAATACCATAGTTCTTCAGCATTTCCTGGATGCCGGGAAATCGAGTCTCCTTACTCATGTCAGGGATGATGAGCGCTTCCTGCTTCTCAAAAACCGAACCAACCGCAGTTCCTTCGGGAGAGAACTCGGTGATTCGTGCTGGCTCGGGGGAGACGTCGACGCGCAGGCGCATCAGGTGATGGTCGGTGTCATATAGAAACAGGCGCAGAAAAACGAAATCGATGAACGGACGCAAATCATCCGCGAGGCTGCGGAAGAGTTCGTTAATGTCGCGATGCGCTCGAATTGTGCGCGAAACGCGGCGGAGAGTCTCGTAGCCAACGTTCGATAGGGGCTCGCCTTGACCGGACTGCAATGCAGAACTCATTTCCTAGTGAGATGCCCAGACAATTGACCTGGTATCAGATTACGCGATAACAGCGTGGTCCGTTAAATCGGAGCTCTCGGTTAATCGTCATCAACATGCTCAACCATCGCGGCATCAGAATGTAACGCGCTCAGGAATTGATCCAGTTGGGCCGAGAATGCAGTTTACGTGATGACTGATGGCGCCGCTGTCATTGCCGACCGTGACGCCCGAGACATTTACTGGCTCCCGGGAGCGACGCCCGGTGTCTCGGCGAATGGCTCCAACAGCGGCATCGTCTGGGCGCTGGAAATGCCAGTCCCATCGTGCTGCATGCCTACGATGCCAGCACGCTCGACGCGCTTTACAACAGCAACCGAGCCAGCAACGGCCGCGATCAGTTCGGCGCTGGCAACATGTTCATCACCCCAATGATCGTAAACGGCAAGCTCTTCGTCGGAACCACGACCACACTCCGGTTGATCCCTCTGGTTGATTCCTTGACAACCGATAGTCGAATGTCTACCATCGGCGCCCGATTGAGGGTAGAAT
>Ga0302326_10009140_pt1 | contig 21722 bp, 20 predicted proteins | sample Palsa_T0_3_FD_202264 | JGI IMG/M metagenome (GOLD analysis project Ga0302326, IMG submission 202264) | Peat permafrost microbial communities from Stordalen Mire near Abisko, Sweden - Palsa_T0_3 | ecosystem: Environmental > Terrestrial > Soil > Palsa > Peat permafrost | place: Sweden: Abisko... | reverse complement strand
GGTTGCATGGGACCATCGGCACGGGTATAGTGGTGCAAAGTGGCTTTAAGTGGGGCGAAGTGGAGGATATTCCCTGGCTCGCGATGTTCCGCGTTTTACCGGCCGCGCCGAGCACGCCCTCGATGAGAAGGGCCGGCTTGTCGTCCCCGCGCGCTTTCGCGACCGCCTCGGCGCGAAGTTCATCGTGACGATCGCCGAGCCCGACCCGTGTCTCGCGCTCTACCCGCAAGTCACCTGGGAAGCATTTTGCGAGCGGCTCGATGCGGCCGAAGTCAAGGACGAGCGCTTCCGGCGCTTCGTTCGCCACGTGTTCGCGAACACCGAGGAGGTCGGCTGCGACGCCCAGGGCCGGCTGCTCATCCCGCCGGCGCTGCGCGCCTACGCAGCGATCGACCGCGACGCCGTCACCATCGGATCGCTGACTCGGGTCGAAGTGTGGGCGAAGGAGCGGCTCGGGATGCTGGCGCCGTCGCCCGACGAGGCGGCTGCGTTCACAACGGAGCTCGGGCTCTATTAATGAACACGTCGCCGTCCTGCTGGCCGAATCGCTCGACGCGCTCGCCGTTCGGCCGGGCGGCGTGTATCTCGACGCGACCTTCGGGGCCGGCGGCCACAGCCGGGCGATCGTCGAGCGCGGCGGTACCGTCGTCGCGTTTGACCGCGACCCGCACGTCGCCGTCCCCCCGGACCTCGCCGGCTCGGTCACCTTGGTTCGCGAGAATTTTGCCGCCGCCGCCGAGGCCCTCGACCGGCTCGGAATCGGGGCCTTGGACGGTGCGCTCTTTGACCTCGGCGTCTCGTCGATGCAATTCGACCGGGCCGAACGCGGCTTCTCGCTTGCGGCCGACGGACCGCTCGACATGCGGATGAACGATGCGAACGGCCCGACCGCTTACGATTTGCTGGCGCGTTCGAGCGAGGCAGAACTCGCCGACCTGTTCTTCATTTACGGCGAAGAGCGCCAGGCGCGCCGGATCGCGCGCGCCGTCGTGGCGGCCCGAGCATCGGGGCGGCTGCCGTCGGGGACGCTCGCGCTTGCGAAGCTCGTCTCGGGGGTCGTCCACGTGCGCGGCAAGCGCGAGCGCATCCACCCCGCGACACGGGTCTTTCAAGCGCTGCGAATCGTCGTCAACGACGAACTGGGCGCGCTCGAGTCCGGGCTCGATGCCGCGATCGGCCGTCTGCGTCCGGGCGCTCGCATCACGGCGATCAGCTTTCATTCGCTCGAGGACCGTATCGTCAAGCGGCGTTTGCGCGACGACGACCGGCTCGTCGTGCTGACCAAGAAACCGCTAACCCCAAGCGACGCGGAACTCGCGCGCAATCCGCGTTCGCGCAGCGCGAAGCTTCGCATCGCGGAGCGTGCCCCGTGATCGCGCGCGTGCTCGAAGTGCCGCTCCCCGAGCCCGCGCCGCGCCGGCGGGCCGGAACGCGCGCGGGCCGAAGCGCAGTCGGACGGCGTCGCGAGCAGCGGCTGCGCGCGCGCTACGCGCCGCTTGGCCGGATCGCCGCCATCGTGCTTGGGTTCACGTTTGTCATCGTTGCCTATCTTGCGCTCCTTGCGAACGTGACGCGCCTGAACTACGAACTGAGCAAGAGCGCGCACCTGCGAGCGCGGCTCGTCGACCAAAGCGCGCGGCTCGAAGATCAAATCGCGCGCCTCGAGTCGCGCGAGCGGCTCTCGCGCCTTGCCGCCAAACTCGGCATGCGCGAGGCCGGGACCTTCGCCGAGGTCGCGCTGCCGGCACCGGCGCAGCCCCCCCAGCCGAGCGGTATCGCCCTCCTTAGCTGGCTGAAATAACCGTGGGCCGCCGCCGGCCCGACGAAGCGTCGGTGCGCGCCCATGCGGTGCGAGCGAAGATCGTCTTTTACATCTTCTTCTGTTGCGCGCTGTTCATCGGCGTGCGGCTGTACATCGTCCAAGTTCGCGACGGCCCCGCGCTCGCCGCGCGCGCTTACGAGCAGCGCTTGGCGACCGTTAATTTCCCCGCGCACCGGGGTGCGATCTTCGATCGCGAGGGGACGCTGCTCGTGCGCTCGCTACCGTCGCAGAGCGTCTACGCGACGACCGGAGAGCTTGGACCGGTCCAAGCGAGCGCGCGCGCGCTCGCAAGTGCGCTGCACGGGACCTCCTACGCCGCACTGCTCGACGCATTGCAAAGCCACGCGCCGTACGCTCAGATCGCGCACAAGATTTCGCACGACGAGGCCGATGCGATCGCGCGGCTCGATCTGCCCGGCATCAGCGTCGTCCCCGAGCCGACCGGGGTGCGCTTCGTCCCCTCCGGGCGTTTGGCCGCATCGGTGATCGGGTTCACCGGGTTCGACGAGAACGGGCTCGACGGCGTTGAGTATTCGTTCGACGGTGTGCTGCGCGGCACGCCGGGCCGCATGGTTCTCGAAACCGACGAGTTCGGGCGCGCGCTGCCGTTCGCGCAGCCCCGCGTCGTGATCGCAGCCAAAGCGGGACACTCGATCGCGCTTACGATCGATTCGTACCTGCAGTACGAAGTCCAAGACATCTTGCGGCAGACGGTCGCGCAGTGGCACGCCGAGAGCGGTTGCGCGCTCGTGCTCGATCCCGAAACCGGAGAGATTCTCGCGCTCGCCAACGTCCCCGATTACGACGTGCGCGACTACGCACGTTATCCCGCGGACTCGCGGCGCGACCGCGTCGTCATGGACGCCTACGAACCGGGCTCGACGTTTAAGCTGATCACCGCGGCGGCGGCACTCGACAGCGGCAAGGTGACGCCGCGCGATCGCTTCCCCGCGCGCGACGAGCTGCACGTTGCCGGCAGTACGATCCACAACGCGGAGGACGGGTTCCTTGCCGGAACCGGCAGCTCGGAGACCCTCGAGGACATCATCGCCTATTCGCATAACGTCGGCGCCGCCGAGGTCGGCATGCGCATCGGCGGCGCAACGATGTACGAGATGATGCGCCGGTTCGGATTCGGCGCGTCGACCGAGGTCGGACTGCCCGGCGAGAACCCCGGTATTCTTCCGCCGCTCGCAGACTGGAGCGCGACCTCGCTGCCGACGATGTCCTTCGGACACGGCGTTGCGGTCACGCCGCTTGCGCTCGCGCGCGCTTACGCCGCGATCGCGAACGGCGGCTTACTGCTGCGGCCGCGCATTCTGTCGGCGATCATCGACAGTGACGGAAGCGAAATCTACCGCTACGACCGCGAGATCGAGCGCCGCGTCATGTCGCCGAAGACAGCGGCGATCCTGCGCGGCTACCTGCGCGCCGTCGTGCTGCGCGGAACCGGGAATCCAACCGCGCGCGTCGCCGGCTATACGACCGCCGGTAAGACGGGGACGGCGCAAGTCGCCGAGAATGGCGTCTACGTTCCCGGAGAGTACGTTGCGTCGTTTGTCGGGTTCGTGCCCGCCCAATCTGCGCGTTACGTGATCCTCGTGAAAATCAGTAAGCCGCGCGGCGCGATTTACGGCAGCGTTGTCGCCGCCCCGGCATTCGCCCGGATCGCGCGGGTCGCGATGCTGCACGCGGGCGTGTTTCCCACAGCGGCGCGCTTGGTTCGCCTGGAAAGGCCGTCGAAACGCAACTTATGACCGATTCCCCTGCTCGCGCCGTCGAAATCGCTCCGCTCGTCGCGGCGCTCGAGGGTGCGCGCGTGCTGGGCGAGCTTCCCCGGGCTACTTCGGGCATCGCGCACGACTCGCGCCGCGTCCGGCCGGGAGCGATCTTTGTCGCGCTGCGCGGCGAACGAAAAGACGGCCACGCGTTCCTCGAGGCGGCGGGGCGCGCGGGCGCGGGGACGGTCGTCGTCGACGATGTGTACCTGCAGGCGAACGGTCCGCCGGCCGGCGTCGCGACGGTCGCGGTCGCCGACACGCGGCGCGCGCTTTCCCGTCTAGCCGCCGCGTTCTTCGGGTTTCCCGCGCGCTCGTTGCGGATCGCGGGGGTGACCGGAACCAACGGCAAGACGACGACGACCCACCTTGCCGGCGCGATCCTCGATGCGGCCGGGATTGCGTCGGGGACGATCGGAACGCTCGGCGCGCGCTTCGGCGGCGCGATGTGGTCGCTCGACAACACGACGCCGCTCGCGCTCGAACTGCAGGGCTTGCTCGCCGAGATGCGCGATCGCGGCGCGCAAGCGGTTGCGATGGAGGTCAGTTCGCACGCGCTCGCACTCGATCGCGTCGCCGACATCGAGTTCGAAATCGGCGTGCTGACCAACGTGACCCGCGACCACCTTGATTTTCACGAGAGCTTCGAGGCGTACGCGGCGGCCAAACGCCGCCTCTTCGAGCGCTCGCGGGGCTGCGCGTTCGGCATCGACGACCTGACGGGACGGCGCTGGTCGGGTGAGTTCGCGCGCGCGGGCGCCGTGGTAAGCACGTTTGGATTTTCCGAGGACGCAACCGTCCGCGCCCGCGACGTTACCTTGCACGCAAGCGGCAGCTCGTTCGTGGTCGACGGACGCCGCTTCAACCTGCGTTTACCCGCGCGCTTCAACGTCGAGAACGCGCTAGCGGCGCTCTGCGTGGCACGCGCCTATGGCGTCGCCGACGAGATTTCGGCGAGCGCGCTCGCCGCGGTCGAGAGCGTGCCGGGGCGGATGGAGCATCTCGACGGCGGCGGCGTCGACGTGCTCGTCGACTACGCGCATACGCCGGATGCCCTCGAGGTCGTTCTGCGGGCTGGCCGTGAGATGTCCGCGGGCGCTCTCGTCGTCGTCTTCGGCTGCGGCGGCGATCGCGATCGGGGCAAGCGGCCGCTGATGGGCCGCATCGCAAGCGTGCTTGCCGATCGCGCTGTCGTGACCAGCGACAACCCGCGCCGCGAGGATCCGCAAGCGATTGTCGACGACATCCTCGCGGGGATCGGCGATGCACCGGGCGTGCGCGTCGAGATCGACCGTCGCGCCGCGATCCGTAGCGCGATCGCGGGGGCTGCGCCCGGCGACCTCGTCGTGATCGCCGGGAAGGGCCACGAGACATTTCAGATCGTCGGAGAGACAGCCCAGCATTTCGACGATCGCGATGAAGCGCGCGGCGCGCTTGCCGCGCGCGACGGTGCGGTGAGGCCGTGAGGGTTCCGCTCCACGAAGCGGCCGCCGCGGCGCAGGCCCGGCTCGTCAACGAGGGCGCGCTTCCATCGCAGCTGCGTTTTGTGACGGACACGCGGACGCTTGCGGCCGGCGACGTCTTTGTTGCGCTGCGCGGCGAACGATTCGACGGACATGCGTACCTGACCGAAGCGCTCGCGCGCGGCGCGGCGGCGCTCGTCGTCGACGATCCGAGCGCGATTCCGGACGATGCCGCGGCGTTCGTCGTCCGCGACACGCGCGCGGCGTACCTTGCGTTCGCCGGCATCGCGCGCCGTCATTCGCAGGCGCGCGTCGTCGCGGTGACCGGAAGTGCGGGCAAGACGACGACCAAAACGTTCTTGGCGCAGGTGCTCGAACGGCTTGCCGGCGAGAACGCCGTGGTCGCGACGCCGCGAAACGAAAACAACGAGATCGGCGTCGCCAAGGTGCTCCTCGGCCTGCCGGAGGACGCTGCGTACGTCGTGCTCGAGTTCGGCGCGCGGCATTTCGGCGAGATCGAACCGCTCGCGCGTGCGGCGCTACCCGAAGTCGGCGTGGTCACCAATATCGGCGAAGCTCACCTCGAAATCTTCGGCTCGCTCGAGCGGCTCGCGCAGACGAAGTACGGCATCTTTGCAACCGGTGCTCGTCCCGTTCTCAACGCAGGCGACGCCACCTCGCTTCGGCGGGCGCAGGTACTTGATACCGGCGTCACGTGGTTCGCGACGAGCGAGGGGCCGCGCGTCCGCAATCGCGGCGACGATCGAACGGTGCTGATGCTGCGAACTCCCGAGTGTGACGCCCTCCTCGTCGTCGCCGCGGAGGCGGAGCCGCGCGAGAACTCCGGCATGTTTCGCACCGACTTGCGCATCCCAGGCGAACACAATCGCGAGAATGTCGCGGGCGCGGCCGCAGCGGCGATCGCGCTTGGTTTCCCATCGGCGGCGGTCGCCGCGTCGCTCTCGGGGCTCACGCTGCCGCCCGGACGTTACGAGCGCATGAAGCTCGGTACGCTCGACCTCATCTACGATGCGTACAATGCGTCGACCAGCGGCACGCTTGCGACCTTGGCCTCGTTCGCCCAGGAAGGCGCGACCCGCCGGATAGCGGTGCTCGGGAGCATGGCGGAGCTCGGGGACGATTCGGTTGGGATGCACGAGCGCGTCGGGCTCGCCGCCGCGCACGCGAATCTCGACGCGCTGCTGGTCGGCGGCGATTTCGCTGCGGACATCGCGCGCGGCGCCGCCGTCGGCGGATTCCCCGAAACGAGCATCATCGTCTACGCGGACAACGCCGCGGCCGTCGCATGGTTGCGCGAGCATACGCGCGCGGGCGACCTCGTGCTGCTCAAAGCGTCGCGCCGGTACAAGCTCGAAGAGATCGTCGAGGGTCTGCGGGGCTCGCATGCTGCACGCTAGCGCGCTTCCGGTGACGATCGGACGCTCGGCTCCCGAACGCAAACGCGCGCCGCTGGGAGCCTCGTTCGTCGCGATTCCCGTGCGCACGGCGCTCGTTCGGGCGGGCGACGATCTCGCCGCGCTGGTTGCCGCGGCCGTGCGCGGCATCGCCGGGCCGCTCGACGTCGTCGCCGTCTCCGAGACCGCGGTTGCGATCGCTCAGAACCGGATGATCGCCGCCGAGACGATTCGCCCGAGCCGGCTCGCCTACGTCCTCTCGCGCCGCGCGAGCGCGCTTGCGACCGTCAACCAACCGGAGTCGCTGCAGCTCGTCATCGACCAGGCCGGCGCGTGGAAAGTCGTGTGGGCGGCGTTCGCCCACGCGATCGGGCATCTGTTTGGTAAGCCCGGCATCTTCTACCGGATTTTGGGCGAATCGATAGCGGCGATCGACGGCTACACCGGCACGCTTCCGCCGTTCGAACGCACGATCGTGCTCGGTCCGCAAGATCCGGACCGGGTCGCGGCCGAAATTGCCGCGCGTGCCGGCGCTCGCACGGCGATCGTCGATGCCAACGATCTCGGCAGCGTGAAGGTCTTAGGCGCTTCGGCGGGCGTCCCGCGCGAGCGGGTCGCGACCGCGCTGCGCCGCAATCCGCACGGCAACGGCGACGAGCAGACGCCGATCGTCGTGCTCGCTTGGCGGGGAAGCGGACGCAGCCCGCTCGCCGAGCCGGAATGAACGAAGCGCTCGGGCTCGTGACGCTCTTCGTCACCGTGCTCGCGCTGACGATTGCGGCGGGCAAACCGCTCATCGCCTATTTGCAGCGCCTCTCGCTGCGCCAGCACGCTTACGAGGACGCGCCGAAAACGCATGCCGGAAAGACCGGAACGCCGACGATGGGCGGCCTGCTCTTCGTGATCGCGCTTGCCGCGGCGTGCGCCTGGCACCCCGATCGCACGACCTTCGCGCTGGCCTTTGCGGGCCTCGGATGCGGTGCGATCGGTGCAGCCGACGATCTGGTTTCGATCCGCAAGGGCCGTAATCGCGGTTTGCGTGCGCGCGAAAAATTCTTGCTCACGATCGCCGTCGCCGTCGCATTTCTCGCCGTTGCGGACGGAGCCATCGAGCCGCAGGTGCGTGACGTCGTCTTCGCCGCCGGCGGCGCAGTGCTGCACGTGCCGCATTGGCTTTGGTACGTGCTCGGGCTCTTGGCCATGGTCGCGACGACGAACGCGGTCAACCTCACCGACGGTTTGGACGGGCTCGCTGCGGGAACGATCCTTCCACCACTAGCAGTATTTGCATGGCTCGGATGGCGATCGGGCGTTGCAGGCGTCACGTTCGTCGACGTCGCGCTCGCTGCGGGGACGCTCGGTTTCCTCGTTTACAACCGCTATCCGGCGCGCGTTTTCATGGGCGATACCGGAGCGCTCGCGCTCGGTGGAATCTTGGCCGCCGGTGCCGTCGTTACCGGTACGCATCTGCTGCTGCCGATCGTCGGCGGCGTATTCGCCGCCGCAGCGCTCTCGGTAATCCTTCAAGTCGCATCGTACAAGCTCACCCGCAAACGGATCTTTCGCATGAGCCCTCTACAGCACCACTTCGAACTTGGCGGCTGGCACGAAACGACGGTCACCGCCCGCTTCTGGACCGCGTCCGCGCTGCTCTCGCTTGCCGGCGCCGCGATCGCCCAATGATGGCGGATGCACGCGAGCGCGTGCTCGTCATTGGCCTCGGACGCAGCGGCATCGCGAGCTGCCGGGTGCTGCGCGCGCGCGGCGCGACGGTGTTCGCGACCGACGAGAAACCCGCCGAGGACCTTGCGGAAACGATCGCCGAGCTCGAAAGCGCAGGCGTGCGCTTCGTCGCACCGGGCGCGATCGAAGCGGTTTCGCCGGAACTGACGGCCGCCGTGCTCTCGCCCGGCGTTCCGCTCAACGGCGAACTCGTCCGCCGCGTCCAGGCGGCGCGCATTCCGGTCTACTCGGAGATCGAGATCGCGTACCGCATCTCGAAGGCGCCGATCGTTGCGATCACCGGAACGAAGGGGAAGACGACGACGACCGCACTCGTCGCCAAGATGTTCGCGCGCGCCGGCAAGGCGACGCGCGTCGGGGGGAACATCGGCAACGCGCTGATCGCCGAGACGTTCGCCGCTGCCCCGGGCGACTGGGTGATCGCGGAGGTCTCGTCGTTCCAACTCGAGGCAATCCGCTCGTTCAAACCGCGCATTTCGGCGATCCTCAACCTCTCGCCCGATCATCTCGACCGCTACCATTCGATGGACGAGTACGGCGAAGCGAAGTTCCGCATCTTCGCCAACCAAGGCCCCGGCGACACGTTTGTCGGCAACCTCGATGACCCGATCGTCGGCGAACTCGCCGAAGGCGAGTCGGCAAAACGCATCCCGGCGCGCGCATGGTGGTTTGCGCTCGCACCGCACCGGATGACGACGGTCTACGTGCGCCACGAGCGCATCACGTACGCCCCGCAATCCGGCGACCCGCGTCCGGTCGAGATCATGCCGGTCAGCGAGATCCCGCTGCTCGGAAAGCACAACGTCGCAAACGTCTTGGCCGCGGTCTCGATCGGCCTCGCCGCGGACCTAAACCCCGAAGCGCTGCGCGCTGCGGTGCGGGAGTTCGAGGCGCTACCGCACCGTTTACAGCTGGTCGCCGTTGCGAACGGCGTCACGTTCGTCGACGATTCGAAATCGACCAATCCGGGCTCGGTCGTCGCGGCCGTCGAAGCGTTCTCGCAGCCGATCGTCCTGATAGCCGGCGGCAAGTCGAAACGCACCGATTTTCGAGCGATGGGCCGGGCCGTCGAGAAGCGCACGAAGGCCGTCGTGCTCATCGGCGAAGCGGCCGACGAAATCGCGAGCGCAATCGACTCGACCAAAGCGGCCCGTGCGTCGTCGATGGATGAAGCCGTCGCAATTGCCCGCAGTCTCGCCGAGCCGGGTGACCTCGTACTGCTATCGCCCGGCTGCGCTTCGTTTGACATGTTCGCGTCCGCCGAGGCGCGCGGCGACGCGTTCGCCCACGCGGTCCACGGGCTGGCCACCGCGCGTGGTTGAACGCGCGCAATCTCGCCTAGGCCCGGATCCGATCATCGTGGGCACGATCGGGACGCTCGTCGCAATCGGGCTCGTCATGATCTTTTCCGCCTCGAGCGTCGTCGCGGTCGCGTTGCACCACGACGCGATCTATTACTTGAAGCGGCAGATCGCGTGGCTCGCGGTCGCAACGATCGCGGCGTACGCCGCCTATCGGGTGGACTACCGCAAACTTCGGCGGCTCGCTCCGTTCGCGCTCGGCGCAAACGTCTTCGCGCTCGTGCTCGTGCTCGTCCCCCACGTCGGAACCTTAGCGGGCGGGGCGACGCGCTGGCTTGGCGTGGGGCCGGTGCAATTCGAACCCTCCGAGTTCGCGAAGCTGACCCTCGTTCTCTATCTCGCTTCGGCGCTCGCGGCGAAGGGCGCGAAGATTCGCTCGCTCGTCAACGGCGTGTTTCCGCTTGCGTTCGTCAGCGGGATCGTCGTGATGCTCGTCATCAAGCAGCCCGATTTCGGCACCGCAAGCTTGCTCGCGTTCACCGCGGCGACGATGCTCTTTGTCGCCGGCGCGCGCATCGAACACCTGCTGATGATCCTGTGCGCCATAACGCCGCCTGCGTATCTTCTCGTCCGGCACGATCCGTACAAATGGGCGCGGATCACGGCGTTCATCGATCCGTGGAAAGATCCGCAGGACAAGGGCTTTCACATCGTCCAGTCGCTGATGGCGCTCGGCAGCGGCGGTTGGTTCGGGGTGGGCCTCGGCTTCTCGCACCAAAAGTTCTTTTGGCTGCCCGAGCCGTTCACCGATTTCATCGCCTCGATCATCGGTGAGGAAGCCGGATTCATCGGGATGCTCGCGGTCCTTTCGCTTTTCGTCGTTTTCGCGTACCGCGCCGTGCGGATCGCGCTTGCGACCCCCGATCGGTTCGGCTTCTTTCTCGTGGTCGGCGCGATGGCGGCCGTCACGATCCAGGCCTTCGTCAACTTCGGGGTCGTCTCGTCGTCCTGGCCCGTGACCGGCGTTCCGCTGCCGTTCATCTCGTTCGGCGGCTCGTCGCTCGTCGCGTCGCTCGTGTTCGTCGCACTCATCATGAACGTCGGTCGCGGGCGAAAGTCGCCCGCGATCCGATGAAGCTCGTGCTGACCGGCGGCGGCACCGGCGGACACGTCTATCCGGCGCTCGCAATCGCCGAAACGTTTTCCCACGAGAAAGACTTCACGCCGCTCAGCGTGCTCTTCATCGGCACGAAGGATCGCATGGAGGCGCAGATCGTTCCCAAGGCCGGGGTCGAGATCGAATTCGTGCGGGCCGCTCCACTCGAGCGAAAGGCGACGCCCGCGTTCTTTGCGATGCTGCTGACGAACCTCGTCGGGTTCGTGGATTCTTTTGAGATCGTGCGCAAATTGCGGCCCGACGTGTTGATCGCGACCGGCGGGTACGTCACGTTGCCGGTGGTGGCCGCGGCGCGGACGGCGCGCATGCTTGGCCTTTTGGCGACGAAGATCGTCGTGCTCGAGCCGAATGCGGTTGCGGGGCTTACGAACAGGGTGCTCGGGCCGCTCGTCGACGAGGTGTGGTATGCATTGCCGCCCGGGCGCAAGCTCGGCGCGCGCGAGGCGGTCGTGGGGACGCCGGTGCGCGCATCGATGCGGCGGCCGATGACCGCCGCGCAGGGACGCGCGGCACTGAAGCTCGATCCGCTGAAGACGACCATCGTCGTCATGGGCGGAAGTTTGGGCGCGCAGTCGCTCAACGAAACGATCGCGGATCTCGTCGAAAAGGGCTTCCCCGAGAAGTGGCAGATCCTGGTGCTCGCCGGCGAGCGCGATCAGCAGGAGACGTGGCGGCGGCTCGGCTGGCGTGACCGGGTGAAGGTGCTCGCGTACATCGACGATCCGCGTCCGGCCTATGCGGCTGCCGATATCGTCGTTTCGCGTGCCGGGGCATCGACGCTTGGAGAGCTCGCGGCGACCGGCACGCCGGCGCTGCTCGTGCCCTATCCGCACGCGACCGCGGACCACCAGACGGCGAACGCGCGCGCGTACGCGGCAAGCGGTGCTGCGCGGCTGATCCCGGATGCGGAGCTCGACGCGGGAAGGCTGCGTTTGGAATTGACTGCGGCGCTCGGGGCCGAGCGCGCGACCGCGATGCGGGCGGCTGCCGAACGCGCGGCGCGCGCCGATGCACGTTCGGCGATCGTGGCACGGGTGAAGACGTGGTCGCTTCCGAATTCGAGCAACCCGTGAGATTCTCGGCGGGCGCGAGTGCGGGCACGGTGCACTTTATCGGGATCAGCGGCATCGGTATGTCGGCGTTGGCGCGGATTTTGCAACAGCGCGGCTATTGTGTGACCGGCTCGTCGGATCGGCGGACGGCGCTCACCGAGCGCCTCGCGGAAGAGGGCGCGACGATTACCGTCGGACACGACGCAGCGAACCTCGGCGATGCGGCGACGGTCGTGATCAGCACGGCGATCGGGCGCGACAATCCCGAACTCGTGGCGGCGCGCGAGCGTGGGCTCGAGGTCGTGCATCGCGGGGCGCTGCTCGGGCATCTGATGAGCGACCGGCGCGGGATTGCCGTCGCCGGGACGCACGGGAAGACGACGACGACGGCGATGGTGGCCTGCACGCTCGAGGCGGGCGGCCTCGACCCGACGGTGATCGTCGGCGGCGAACGCATCGATACCCAGACCAACGCGCGCGACGGCAAGGGCGCATGGCTCGTCAGCGAAGCGGACGAGTCGGACCTTTCGTTCTTGGACTTGCGGCCCGAGATCGCGGTCGTCACGAACATCGAGAACGATCACATCGCCTCGGACGCGGAATTGCCGCGTATGATCGCCGCGTTCGAACGGTTCGCGGCCAACGTTCCGGCGCATGGCCTCGCGCTGATTGGGATCGACGAGCCCCGTTCGGCGAAGCTCGCCGGACGCAAGCGGATTTCACGAACGCGGACCTTCGGCTTCCACGCAGCCGCCGACGTGCGCGCGCAGGGCGCGCGCTACGGGGGGTTCGGATCGCATTTTACGATCGCGCTCAACGGGTCGGCCATCGGTGAGATCGAACTCTCGGTTCCCGGCGCGATCAACGTGCTCGATGCGCTGCCCGCGGTAGCGATCGGGCTCGAACTCGGGTTGCCGTTTGCGACGATCGCGGATGCGCTTGCCGGATATCGCGGCGTTCGGCGGCGTTTTGAATTCGTCGCGCGAACGCCGCGGATGACCGTCGTCGACGACTACGCCCACCATCCGACGGCCGTGGCCGCAACGATCGCCGCGGCGCGCGCCGATTTTGACGGACCGATCGTCGCGGCGTTTCAACCGCACCGCTATACGCGCACGCAGTATCTCGCGGGCGATTTCGCGCGCGCCCTGCGCGGCGCGGACCAGGTCGTGCTCACCGACGTTTACGCAGCCTCGGAGGCGCCGCTTCCCGGCGTCGACGCAACCGCGATCGGCGTGCCGCTCGCGGCGCTCGGCGCAAACGTCGCCTACGTGCGCGCGGTCGAGGATCTGCCCGCGTACCTGCTCGAGCACGCACCGCAGGGGGCCCTCGTGCTCGCGCTTGGGGCCGGGTCGATTACCTACGCGGCCGCGCAACTCGCGCGGCTCCTCGAACCGGACGGGGTGGTCGCGACGTGATCGAAGCACGGACGAGCGCGCTTGGGCCGAGCGATCGCCCGGCGCTGCAAGAACTCCTCGGCGAGCGGGTGCGCTTCGACGAACCGCTCGCGCCGTATACGTCGTGGAAGATCGGCGGGCCGGCTGATGCGTTCGCGCAGATCGAGACGAGTGCCGAACTTGGGGACGTCTTGCGTCTGGTCTTCAAGCGCAAACTGCCGTGGTTCGTGCTCGGCAGCGGTTCGAATCTGCTGGTCGGCGACGGCGGGATCCGCGGGATCGTCGTGCGGCTCGCGGGAGAATTCGCCGCGATCGACGTCACCCGAACCGAGCGTGCGGTTACGGTGCGGGCCGGCGCCTCGGCATTGATGCCGCTCGTCGTCGCGCAGGCCGCTTCGCAGGGAGCGGTCGGGGTCGGGTCGCTCGCCGGGATCCCGGGCAGCGCCGGCGGAGCGCTGCGGATGAACGCCGGTACCGATCGCGAGTTCGGCGAATTCGTGCGCGAAGTCTGGGTGCAGACGCCGGCCAAGCCCGACGCGCATCCGGTTTCGCCCGAGTACTTCTACCGGCACACGACGCTTGCGCGCGACGCGGTCGTCGCTTGGGTCACGCTCGATTTCGAACGCGGCGAGGCCGCGGCCGTGCGCGAGGAAATGCAGCAGCGACTCGTTCGCCGCAAGCGCACGCAGCCGCTCCAGTTGCCCAATGCCGGCTCGTGCTTTCGCAATCCGCCCGGGGATAAAGCGGGACGCTTGATCGAAGCGGCCGGAGCCAAAGGCTGGCGCGAAGGCGACGCCGAGGTTTCTGACCTTCACGCGAATTTCATCGTGAACCACGGCGCCGCAACGGCGTCGGACGTGGCGCGCCTGCTCGCCCGCGTGCGGCGCGAGGTCGCCGAACGGTTCGGCGTAGAACTCGAACTCGAAGTCCACTTCGTGGGAGTGTTTGTGTGAGCAACCGCGCGCGCGTCGCCGTCATCATGGGTGGCCCGAGTACCGAGCGCGAGGTTTCGATCGCGTCGGGGCAGCGCGTGCTCGCGGCGCTCGAGACGCTCGGATATGAAGGACGGTCGCTCGATTTCGATGGCCGTTTCGTCGAGGCGCTGGTCGCCTACGCACCCGACGTCGTGTTCAACGCGCTGCACGGGCCGGGCGGCGAAGACGGCACGATTCAAGGTATCCTCGACTGGTTGCACGTTCCTTACACCGGCAGCGATCTGCGCGGCTGCGCGCTCTCGATGGACAAGCACCTCACCAAGAAGCTGCTCTCGGCCGAAGGCCTGCCGACGCCGGCTTGGGACACGTTCGATTTCGAGGGCGGAACCTTGCCGCTTTTGCCCGGCTCGTTGAACCTGCCGCTCGTCGTGAAACCGCGCAACGAAGGTTCGAGTGCCGGCGTTTCCCTCGTCCGCACGCACGAACAATGGTCGCGCGCGATGATCGCGCTCTCCGAGACCCGCCAGGCGATCTTGGCGGAAGAATTCGTCGAGGGCCGCGAGTTCTCGTGCGGCGTGCTTTTCGAGACGGCGCTCCCGGTCATTGAGATCTTACCGCAGGGGCACGAGTTCTACGACTATGAGGCCAAATATTCGCAAGGCGGCGCGCGCCACGAGGTTCCGGCGCGGATCGATCACGATCTCACCCACCGGCTGCAGATGCTCGCGCTCTCGACGCACCGTTTGATCGGCTTGCGCGACTACTCGCGCACCGATTTCATCGTCACGGCCCCCGGCCGCCCGTACATCCTGGAGATCAACGCCCTCCCCGGCATGACCCAAACGAGCCTCTTCCCCGACGAGTGCGCTGCGACCGGGATCACATTTGAGGCCCTGGTCGACCGTCTCGTGCGGGCGGCGCTGGACCGGGGACGCTCGCTGGTCGACGTTTCCTAAGTGGACCCATCCGCTCGCGCGTCGTCTCTGGGACGCAAGGAGCGAACGGCGGTCGCTGCCGCCATGTTCGCGGGCATTTGCCTGCTTGCGTTCGGGCTCCCGGATCAGCACCTCGCGTTTCTTGAGGTCGTGCCGCTGGTTTTGCTTGCGCGCGCGTACGGCTTGCGCGCCGGCATCGCGGCCGCGTTCGTCGCCGCGCCGGCCCTCGATCTCCTTCAACATCGCGCGCGCGGCGTCGATCCGCTTCCGTCATTCGCGTTCGAGACGTTTGTGCTGTTCGCAATTTTCGTTGCCGTGCTGCTCTTTATCGAACGCTACGAAGAGCTGCTCGCCCGCACGTATCGCAGCGCGACGGAGCGCCTCTCTTCCGAGAGCGCCGAGAAGCTGCGCGAACTCTCGCGCGATCTTCCGGTCGCGGTGCGCCGCGAGGAGGAGGAAGCGCGCGAGCGCGACCTGATGGCCATCGCGGAAGCGCTGCCGCAACTCGTCTGGCGCGCCGACGGCGCGGGCGAACCCGAATACTTTAACTCCGCCTGGATCGCCTACACCGGGCTCGAACCCAGACGCCTCCTGGAAGGCGGCATCGAGATCGCCGTGCATTCCGAAGATCGCGCGACCCTGCGCGAGCGCTGGGAGAGTGCGCGCAGCGAGGCGGCCGTCTTCGACGTGGAGCTCCGTCTGCGCAAGGGCGACGGCACCTATCGCTGGTTCCTCGCACGCGCGACGCCATTGCACGGCGCGAACGGCGAAATCGTGCGCTGGTTCGGAACCTGCACCGACGTCGACGTGCAAAAGCGCGCGCACGAACACCTCGAGCGCCAGTTCGAACTCGCGCATCGCGTCTCCGAAGCATTCCAGGAAGCCTCGCTGCCGACGACCCTGCCGAATGTTCCGGGGCACAGTTTTTCGGCACTGTATCGCGCGGGCCGCCGCGAAGCGGCGGTCGGCGGCGACTGGTACGATGCCCTGCGATTGCTCGACGGACGCGTGGTCCTCTCGATCGGCGACGTGGCGGGCAGCGGCCTCGGTGCGGCCATCACGATGGTTGCGATGCGTCAGGCGATTCGCGGCGCCGCGCAAATGCACGCCGATCCCCTCGCGATCTTGGAAGCCGCCGACCGGACCTTGCGTGAAGATTCGCCGGACCGCATGGTCACCGCGTTCGTCGGCATCTACGATCCGGTTACGCGCGCGCTGCGCTATGCCGGCGCGGGCCATCCCCCGCCGCTCCTGCGCGGCCCGGACGGGCGGGTCCGCGAGCTCGTCGCACCCGGGCTTCCGCTCGGCGTACGGCGCAAAGGCGACACCGAGCGCGGCGACGTCATCCTCGAGCCGGGTTCGCTGCTCGTGCTCTACACCGACGGCCTCGTCGAATCGACGCACGATGTGATCGCCGGCGAAAGCCGGCTCCGCGAGGCGATCGCCGCTTTCGATCTCGGCTCGACCGATCGCATCGCCGAGGGGATCGCCGCTACGGCGCTTGCGGGCGCGGCGCGCGACGATGTCGCGATCTTGACGTTGCGCGTCGAGGCCGAGCGCGAAGACGCGCGTTACCAGCGCTGGTCCTTCGACTGCGACGATCGTTTTGCGGCTCGCGAGATCCATGCGGCCTACGTCGCAGCGCTCGTTGCGACGGGCGCCACCGACATCCAGCTCGCCGACGCGGAGGTCGTGTTCGCCGAACTGCTCGGAAACGTCGTTCGGCACGCACGCGGTCCGTGCGACGTCGTCCTCGACGCGAGCGGCACGTTGCCGGTTCTGAGCATGCTCGACCGCGGCCACGGCTTTAGCCAGGGGACCTATCTTCCGGCCGACGCGTTTGCCGAATCGGGCCGCGGCCTCTACATCGTGCGCACGCTTGCCGCCGATTTTCATGCGACGCGGCGCCCCGGCGGCGGCAGCCACGCGCGCGCCGTCCTCAACGTCGAGCGCCTCGCCAACCCCGTCAAACGCCGCAACCCCGCCCGCGCAGTCGCGTAAGATCTTGTCATCCTGAGCGGAGCTCGCGCAGCGAGCGCAGTCGAAGGACCGCCGCAGTTTCGCCATGCGCCGTCAGTCCTTCGACTGCACGCCTGCGGCGCTCCGCTCAGGATGACATGAGCTCGGTCGGATGGCGCTCCGCTAAAAGTATGAATGGAAAATGCACCTAGCTTTCGAAACGCTGACGGCTATGTCTGATGGAGGGACGGTCGTCGACCGGGGGTTGGAAGGCGTCGTCGTCGGGTCGACGGAGCTGAGCCGGGTCGATGGCGAGGCCGGGCGGCTCACCTACCGCGGCTTCGACATTCACGATCTCGCGCCGAATGCGACCTTTGAAGAGGTCTGTTATTTGCTGCTCTTCGGCCAGCTGCCCAATGCGTACCAGCTCGAGGATCTGCGCGTGCGGCTGGCGGCGAACCGGGCGCTTCCGCCGGCAATCGTCGATTGGATGCGGGCGACGCCCAAAGACGCGCCGCCGATGGCGGTGCTGCGCACGATGGTTTCGGGGCTCGCCTTGTTCGCGCCGCACGTCGAAGACGGGGTCCACCCCTCGAATCCGCGCGCGGCGATCCATCTGATCGCAAAGACGCCTTCGATCGTGGCCGCGTGGGACCGCATCCGGCGGGGCCTCGAGCCGATCGCGCCGCTCCCGAATCTGTCGACCGCGGCAAATTTTCTGTACATGCGCTCGGGAAGGGCGCCGATTCCGGAAGCGGAGCGCGCGCTCGACACGTATCTCGTGTTGCTCGCCGATCATTCCTACAACGCCTCGACGTTTGCGGCGCGGGTGACGGCGTCGACGCGCGCGGATATCTTCGGGGCCGCGACCTCGGCGATCGCAACCCTCGAAGGGGATCTGCACGGCGGCGCTCCGGGGAAGGTCATGAAGATGATCCGCGAGATCGGAGCACCGGAGCGCGCCGGCGCCTACGTCAGCGAGTTGCTCGCGCGAGGCGAGCGCGTCATGGGGATGGGGCATCGCGAATACAACGTGCGCGATCCGCGCGCGCAGCATCTCGAAGCGATGGCGAAGGTGCTCGCCGAAGCGTCGGGGACGAAATGGTACGCGATCGCGCGCGCGCTCGAAGACGCGGCGACCGTCGCGCTCGCCGAGGCGAAGCCGGGGCGGCGCATCTACGCCAACGTCGAGTTTTACACGGCGCCGACGCTCTATTCGCTCGGCCTGCAGCCCGACGAGTTCACCTGCATGTTCGCGTGCGCCCGGATGGCCGGCTGGACGGCGCACGTGCTCGAACAGCTCCGCGACAACCGGCTGATTCGGCCACGGGCGACCTACACGGGACCCCAGGCTTCGCCGTGGATTCCGCTCGAACGGCGCGCGAGCGGCAAGAGCGTTGCGACATCCGCCGCGGCAGGGAGCTGACGTTGGCCGCACGGCGAGCGACGATCTCGCGCGAAACCAAAGAGACCGCGATCGATCTCGAACTCGACCTCGACGGGGGCGAGCGCGCGATCGCGACCGACGTGAAATTCCTCGACCATATGCTCGACGCGTTCGCAAAACATTCGGGCTGCGGGCTGACGTTGCGGGCGCGCGGCGACGGGATGGACCACCATCACCTGATCGAAGACGTCGGGATCGCGCTCGGAAGCGCGATCGCGCAGGCGCTCGGGGAGAAACACGGTATCTCTCGCTTCGGTTCGATGGCCGTGCCGCTCGACGACGCGCTCGTTCTGGCGAGCGTCGATCTCTCCGGGCGAGCCTGGTCGAATTTCTCGGTGAAGTTCTCGGTCGAGAACCTCGGGGACCTCAAGACCGAGCTCGTGCCGCATTTCTTCCACAGCCTGAGCGAAAACGGGCGCTTCAACCTCCATCTCGTGCAACTTGGGGGACACAACTCCCACCATCTTTGCGAGGCCTCGTTTAAAGCGTTTGCTCGCGCGTTCGCGCAGGCCAAGGCCCCGACGGGCGACAGCTCGGTCCCTTCGACGAAAGGATTGCTCGCGTAGCTCACATGGCCGATTACACGTTGCACGACGACGCGGGTAAAGAGATCGCGCGTTTGCCCCTGCTTCACGGGACCCTCGGCTCGGCCGCGGCCGACGTGCGCCGCCTGCTCGACGACAGTGGGATTACGACCTACGATCCCGGCTTCTCGAGTACCGCGAGCTGCAGCTCTGCGATCACGTTCATCGACGGCGACCAGGGCGTGCTCCTCTATCGCGGCTATCCGATCGACGACCTTGTCGAAAAAAGCGACTTCGTCGAGGTCGCATACCTGTTGCTGTTTGGCGAATTGCCGTCCGACGCCGAGCTGAGAAACTTCTCGCGCGACGTCACCCTTCACACGATGGTGCACGAGCAGCTCTCGACGTTCTATCGCGGCTTCCGGCGCGACGCACACCCGATGGCGGTGTTGCTCGGCGTCGTCGGCGCGCTCTCCGCGTTCTATCCCGACTCGATCGACGTGTTCGATCCGCTGCAGCGCTTGATCTCGATCGAGCGCTTGATCGCGAAGATGCCGACGATCACGGCGATGGCGTACAAGTATACGATCGGGCAGCCGTTCGTCTATCCGCGCAACGACCTCGACTACTGTTCGAACTTTCTGCACATGATGTTCTCGGTTCCGGCCGAACCGTACACCGTCAACCCGCTGCTCGCGAAGGCGATGAACGCCCTGCTCATCGTCATGGCCGATCACGAGCAGAATGCCTCGACCTCGACCGTGCGAACCGTCGGCTCGAGCCGGGCGAATCCGTTTGCCTGCATCGCCGCGGGAATCTCGTCGCTGTGGGGACCGATTCACGGCGGGGCCAACGAAGCGGTCGTCGCGATGCTGGTCGGGATCGGGACCAAGGCGAATCTCGCAGACGCCATCCGGCGCGCCAAGGATAAGGACGATCCGTTCCGCTTGATGGGTTTCGGCCACCGCGTCTACAAGAGCTACGACCCGCGTGCGAAGGTCATGCGGCGCATCTACGAAGAGCTGCTCGCGGAACTCGATCTCGCCGACGATCCGCTCTTCGAGCTTGCCAAGGAACTCGAGCGGCGCGCACTCGAGGACGATTACTTCGTCTCGCGCAAGCTGTACCCGAACGTCGACTTCTATTCCGGCCTCGTGATGAAGGCACTCGGAATCCCGCTGAACATGTTCACCGCGATCTTTGCGCTTTCGCGGACGGTCGGGTGGCTCTCGCACTGGAAGGAAATGATCGAAGACCAGGACCAGCGGATCGCGCGGCCGCGCCAAATCTACGTCGGCGCGACGCAGCGGCCGTACGTCGGCATCGCGCAGCGCCGGCTGGACGGGGCAGCCCCGAAGATGCCGACGGGCCGGCCGATGCCGAGCGAACCTTCAATCGTCGGCGGGTAAGCGGTGATCGCCGTCGTCGACTACGGGGGCGGTAATCTCGGCTCGCTGATCTCGGCCCTCGAGCGGCGCGCCGCGCGTTTCGTCGTGACGTCGGATCCGGAAGAGGTCGCACGAGCGGAGGCCGCGATTCTGCCGGGCGACGGCGCGTTCGGTGCGACGATGGAGGCGCTGCGCGAGCGCGGGCTCGATCGCGCCGTAATGGCAACGATCGAAGCGGGCCGCCCGTTTCTCGGCATCTGCGTCGGAATGCAGCTGCTCTACGAGGGCAGCAACGAATTCGGCGACCACGCCGGCCTCGGCGCATTCCGCGGGAAGGTCGAGCGCTTCACCAGCGCACCGCGCGTGCCGCACATGGGCTGGAACAAGCTCGAGATCCTGCGCGATCATCCGTTCGTGCGCGGGCTCGGCCCCGATTCGTACGCGTATTTCCTGCACAGCTACCGAGCCGCGATCGACGCGGATACCTTGGCGGCCTGCGAGCACGGGGACCGCTTTGCGGCGATCGCCGCACGCGACAACGTAATGGCGACGCAATTCCATCCCGAAAAAAGCCAAGCGACGGGTGCGCGCTTGCTGGACAATTTCATCGGCCTCTGCGCGTGCTGATCGTCCCCGCGATCGACTTGCGCGGCGGCCGCTGCGTGCGCCTCGTGCACGGCGATCCGGCGCGCGAGACGCGCTACGACGGCGATCCGGTCGCGCGCGCACGCGCCTTCGTTCGCGCCGGGGCGCGGCGCATCCACGTCGTCGACCTCGATGGGGCGCTTGGAACCGGCGAAAATCTCGCGGCGTTTCGCGCGATCTGCGCGGGCGCCGGCGTGCCGATTCAGACCGGCGGCGGAATCCGCAGCTTCGAGGACGCGCGCGCGCGGTTCGATGCCGGCGCGTCGTTCGTCGTTCTCGGCACGCTGCTCGCCGAACAGACGCACGTTGCGCGCGAGATCGTCGACGTGTACGGCGATCGGATCATCGCCGGGATCGACGCGCGCGGCGAAAGCGTGATGATTCACGGCTGGCAATCCGCGGCGCCGATGCCGCGCGATGCGTTCGTGCGCGAGATCTTTTCCTGGGGCATCCCACGGATCGTCTATACGGAAATCGCGCGTGACGGGGCGGGGACCGGTTTCGACGTGGCCGCCCTAGCGCACGTCGCGGGGCTTGCGCCGCTGCGCGTCACCGCGAGCGGCGGAGCGAAAACGCTCGACGATCTGCGCGCGCTCGTGGCCGGGACGCCGCCCAACGTCGATAGTGCGATCGTCGGCCGCGCGCTCTACGAAGAAACGATCGACCTCGCCGCGGCGATTGCCGCCGTCTCGGTTTCGACGTAGCGGCGCGGGATCTCAGACGGAAGCCGAGCGACCAATT
>Ga0302326_10009139_pt1 | contig 21724 bp, 16 predicted proteins | sample Palsa_T0_3_FD_202264 | JGI IMG/M metagenome (GOLD analysis project Ga0302326, IMG submission 202264) | Peat permafrost microbial communities from Stordalen Mire near Abisko, Sweden - Palsa_T0_3 | ecosystem: Environmental > Terrestrial > Soil > Palsa > Peat permafrost | place: Sweden: Abisko... | reverse complement strand
CGTCCAAGCGGGCGACGGCATGTATCTGCCTCCGGCAGAGCGTGTGATCATCTGGTAGGCGCGGGCGGCGGTCGCAGAGGAGCCCAGGCGCGCTTAGCGGATCGCAAGCTTGCGCACCTGAGCTTCGAGCTCTTCGGTGGACGCAAGCCAGGTTGCTTCGGACTTCTCGGTTTCGGAAGCGAGCCGCGCCTGTTTTTCCAGAAGCTTGCGCAGGCGCTCTTTGGCGCCGTCCGAATAGATGTCCGCCTCTTCAAGCGCGCTCTGTACGGCGGCGCGCTCCTGGGCGAGGCGCGCAAGCTCGACCTCGCAATTTGCGATTGCCGCCCTCAAGGGGCTTAAGCGGTTTCTGCCTTCGGCCTCCTCGCGCTTCCTCTGTTTGCGCGCCTGCGTCGTTTCAACTTTGCGTTCGAGCGGCGCGGAAACTGTGCTGTCGGCATCGGCGAGCCATTTCGCGTAGTCCTCGAGGTCGCCGTCAAAAGCCTGGGCGCGCCCGTGATGCACGATGTAGAACTCGTCCGCCACTGTGCGCAGCAGATGCCGGTCGTGCGATACGAGCACGACCGCTCCTGAGTATTCCTGCAGGGCGACCGCGAGCGCCTGGCGCATCTCAAGATCCAGATGATTGGTCGGCTCATCAAGGAGCAGCAGGTTCGGGCGCAGGTAAGTGATGAGCGCGAGCACGAGGCGCGCCTTCTCTCCGCCTGAGAACGGTGCGATGGGCTCAAACACGCGGCCGCCGCGAAAGCCAAAGCCCGCGAGGAAGTCGCGCAATTCCTGTTCAGTCGCCCGCAGCGCCTGCGCCGCGCCGATGCGCCGCAGATTTTCAAGGGGAGATTCCTTTGCCGACAGCTGCTCCAGCTGATGCTGTGCGAAGTAGCCGATGCGCAGATCGCGCGCTTCGGTGCGCGTTCCGGAAAGCGCGGTCAGCTCGCCTGCCAGGAGCTTCATGAAGGTGGACTTACCGGCACCGTTCCTGCCGAGGAGTGCGATCCGGTCCCCGGGGGACAACGTGAGCTTAAGATGCTCGAGCACCACGTGTGTCTCGTAGCCTGCGGACTGATCCTCCAGAGCAACCAGTGGCCGCGGCAACTTGTACGGCTCGGCAAATGTGAATTCAAACGGCGAATCGACGTGGGCCGGTGCGATGCGCTGCATGCGCTCGAGCGCCTTGAGACGGCTTTGCGCCTGGCGTGCTTTGCTCGCCTTGGCACGGAATCGCTCGACGAACGATTCCATGTGTTTGATCTCGCGTTGCTGCCGGGTGTAAAGCGCCGACTGCTCGGCGAGTTCCGCGGCGCGCTGCTCTTCGAAGGCCGAGTAATTGCCGCGATAGGCATGCGCCATGCCGTGCTCGATGTTGACGATACGGTTGACCACCCGATCAAGAAACTCACGGTCATGCGCGATCAGCAGAAGCGTCCCCGGGTATTCCCGCAGCCAGGTTTCCAGCCACAAGATGGCGTCAAGGTCCAAATGGTTGGTCGGCTCATCAAGAAGCAACAGGTCCGAGCGGCACATGAGCGCCTGTGCGACGTTGAGACGTACGCGCCAGCCGCCGGAGAACTCCCGCACCGCACGTGCTTCATCCATCGATGTGAACCCGAGCCCGTGCATGAGGCGTCCGGCACGGCTGCGCGCGTCGTAGCCGCCGCAGGCTGCGTAGCGCGCGTAGAGCTCACCGAGACGAGTGCCATCGTCGGACGCTTCCTCCGTCATCGCCGTCGCTGCCTCGATGTCGCGCTCAAGAGCCCGCAGCTCCGGATCGCCGTCGAGCACAAACTCGATCGCCTGCCGGTCAGTTGCGAGCAACTCCTGCGACACGTGGGCGATCGCAAGCTGCGAAGGCATCTCAAAGTTTCCCGCATCCGCCTGCAAGTCCCCGCGCACGAGCGCGAGCAGGCTCGTCTTGCCGCTGCCGTTCTCGCCGGTGATTCCCACTTTCTCGCCGCGGAACAGGCTGAAGGTCGCGCCTGAAAACAACAGGCGCGGACCGCGGCGAATGGCGACGTCAGTGAAATTGAGCATGTTGCCGTTAGATGAAGTTGACCAAGGCGCCGACGCCGGTTGTCACGGCCATCGCGAGCGCGCCCCAAAAAGTGACGCGCAGCGCGCCCGTCGCAACGACCGCGCCGCCGGCGCGCGCCGCCGCTGCACCGAGGAGCGCGAGCGAGATGAGCGACGTGACGGCGACCATCAAAATGAGATGGCCGGGCGGAGCGAATACCGTGACCAGGAGCGGCAAAGCGGCGCCGATCGCGAAGCTTGCCGCCGACGCAAGCGCGGCCTGAATGGGACGCGCATTAAAGACCTGCGAGATCCCAAGCTCATCGCGCACGTGCGCGCCGAGTGCATCATGCGCCATCAACTGATCGGCAACCTCGCGCGCGAGCACCGGCTCCAGACCGCGCCCGACATAGATCGCCGTCAGCTCCTTGCGCTCTCCCGCATCGTCGGTTTTGAGCTCTTTCTTTTCGCGCTCGATCTCGGCTTTTTCCGTATCCGCCTGAGAGTGCACCGAGACGTATTCGCCGGCGGCCATCGACATCGCTCCCGCGGCAAGTCCGGCGACACCGGCGAGCAGGATACTGCGGTGGCTCGCATTCGCGGCCGCAACACCGAGCATCAGGCTCGCGGTGGACACGATCCCATCGTTAGCGCCCAGAACCGCGGCGCGCAGCCAGCCAATGCGCGCGGTGCGATGTCGTTCCCGGTGGCGTGCAGGCATTCTCGACGCCTCCCTGGGCAGCCGCTAAATGGTGATTGAAATATTGACCGTGCGCGCCGAGGCAAGCGCCACGCATCAGAAGTTCGCGGCTGGGCGGTCGCGCTGCTGCAAATAAAAGCAAAAACCGCGGCGGATCACGCCGCGTGACGCGACGCCGCCGACACCCGCCGTAGGCCCTTAGTGCACCGTCCCTGTCGTGTCGAGCATCCGCAGCGCGCCGGCTGCACTTGTCTTGCCGGTGAGCGCAATGTCGTCCTTGGAATACGTGCGGCCGATGGCTGAGCACTCATGCGGCCGAACCGGTATGCGGCTGCCAGAATCGGTCGGACAGCCGTGATTGACGGCGCTTGGGGCTTTTTCGGGGCTTGGCTTCGGATCATCTGCGCGTGCCGCGTTTGCGGCGCACAGGGCAGCGGCAAGCAGGCAGACGGTTAAAAGAGATGATTTCAACACAAGACACCTCCTGGACAGGCTCAATTCTAGTCCTTCGTCGGAAGCCTTGTGAGGCAATTTTTACACTTAAAAATCAAAGGCTTACAAGATAGCTGCGGGAAATAAGGGCGCATGCAGCCGGTTCGCCGCGGCACCGAATTCGCCGCCGAATCAGCGATTCTTTTCGAGCTTGCGCAGCAGATCCGCGTCGCGCTTGTCCTGAGAACCACTCTTGGCGTGCTTCAGAGCCTCTTTTTCCGCAGGCGTGAGCCCATCAACAGCCTCGTCGGCAGCGCCTTTCATCGGCTCGCCGGACTTCTGCTTATCCTTCACGAATTTGCGCGTCTCCTCGTTGTAGCGTCGCGCGGCGTCGTAATCGCCTTCGCCTTGAACTTTGTTCGCCATCGTCAACTCCTCACGTCGGTGTATGGGCTGCAGCAGCAATGAACGTGCCCGCCACTAGGCTAGGGCAGCAAGCCAAAGACCGCAACCGTCGTCTGTGTACCCACAAAAACCTTGCCGTCCGCAACCGATGGCGAGATGAATCTATTGTTGACGCCGAAGTGATCGCGTCCGTTGGTGGCCTGGTTGCTGTTGTAGAGCTCATTGGCGAGATTGGTTGCATCGTAGGCGTGCAGCACCGCAGGGTTTATGTTCTCGTGCGTCCAGATGATGCCGTTGCTAGTCCCGTTCGCTGACACGACCGGTGCGGTGCCGGGGTAGGTGAATGCCTTGGTCGACTGCGACGAGGGCGTGGCGATGAGCTTCGCGTTGACCACCGCGAAGGCCTTGAGCGTCCCGCCCACATCTGCGTAGTACACCGTGCCGTTGAAATACGCCGGCGTCGCCCAGACGCCGCCGGGCAGTGCGCCGGGCAACTCCTGCCAGACCTGGCTATTGTTGGCGGCGTTGAATTTTCCCATCGAGTCGCGGTTGACGATATAGATATTGGTGTCTTTACCCGCACCGATCGCAAGGTGCCGCACCGTATTGGTCGAATCGGTCAGGTCCGGCAGCAGCATCTCTCCGCCCGAGCCCAAGTCCGTGTCGGCAGCCGATTCTGCGACTTCGTTGAACATCGTGAAGTAATCGGCGACGCTCGGAGTCTGACCGGTCGTCGCAATTTTGAGAAACGAGTTGCCGTAGTCCCCCAGGCTTGGAAAGCCGTTCGCATCGAGCGTCGTCTCAAACACGCCATTCGCAGCAAGCAGATAGATATTGCCGCTCGAATCCGCGGCCGGACCGCCGCCCGCCATCCAGATCGCAGGTCCGCCGCCGGCGCTGTTGGGCGCGATGTTGAGAACGCTTTTCTGCACCAGGCTCGTCTCATCGTAGCCAATGATCCAGCCGGTGTAGGGATTGGAGTCGCAGTGTGAGGTCCAGGTGGTGTAGACGACGCCGTTCAGCAGCAAGAGTGCCGAGCGCTCCTCGTATTGGCTCGGATCGAATGTGGTCGTGCCGCCGCCGTTCACCGCATAGCTTGCGGTGATTTCCTTTGGACCTGCGAATAATTCCGCGCCGCTCGTGACATCGAGCGCGTGTAAACGCTGATGGTAATTCCCCGAGGCATCCTTTGACATCGCAACGACATAGATCGCGCCGTGTGCGCCGGCGGAGCGGTCAATGACGGGCGTCGAGGTCACGCCGATCTGCGGGACGATCTGGTCACAGCTTCTCGAGTCGCTCTGCACTTCTCCTGTCAGCAACAGTGAAACCTTCCACAGGACCGCCCCGGTGTCGGAGTCAAACGCATAGGCCGAGTCATTTTCAGTCGCAGTGAAGACGACGTTGTGGGCGGTGGTGCCAATCAGCAGCTGCGACAGATACAAAGGCTGCGCGTCTACTTTGCCGTCGACCGTGAGCGTGCGCAGCAGGCCAAACTTGGTGTAGCTCACGTTCGCGGGCGTGAGAATCTTTTCGGTGAGATTCTGCCCGGTGCGCGCGAGGTCATTTTTGTACGTGACGACGTCAGTCCCGCTGCCAGGCGGTGGCGCTGCCGCGACTGTCAGTAACGCTGTGCTGCTCGTGACGTTACCTGAAGGATTGGTGACGACGACACGATAGAGGGCGCCGCTATCCGCGGCGGCAACGACGGGAGTCGTGTAGGTCGACAAGGTTGCGGTGCTGATGGCGGCGCCGTTCTTTTGCCACTGGTAGGTGAGCGGCGCTGCGCCCGTTGCCGTCACGCTGAATGTGGCGGTTTGTCCCGCGACAATCGTCTGCGGCGCGGGCTGGGTGGTGATGGCGGGCGCGCCGCCTGCAGCGGCGGTGACGGTCAGCTTCGCCGAACGGCTCGTCACGCTGCCGGCCGTGTTACTGACGACGACGCTGAACACGGCGCCCGAATCGGTCAGCGCAGCGGCGGGGGTGGTGTAGCTCGCGCCGTTCGCAGCGCCGATGGCGGCGCCGCTTTTTTGCCACTGATAGGTCAATGGACTTGTGCCCGCGGCGCCCACCGTAAATGTTGCGGTCTGACCGGCGGCAACTGCCTGGTCGGCGGGCTGCGCCGCGATAGAGGGCGCTTGCGCGGCGGGCGGAGGTTTGCTGGCTGGTGTCGAATCACCTCCTCCGCACGCGAACAGCGTAAGGGCGAGCGCGCAGGAGAGGAAGATCAGAAAATGTTTTGGTTTTAGTTTGTCTTTCATGGCGCGCAGAAGATGGCAGATTTTTGCGCGCGAGCCAACCTCGACAGGACCTGATTATGTTGCAAATTGGCTAATCTGGCGTTATGTCAATGAAGGCAAAACGCCGGCGCGAGCACCGCTGTGGGAACTTACGCTTCAGAGCATTTCAAGTGCGCGCGCTTTTTTTGGCGCTGGAAATAGCCTATCAAGCTCAACAAGCTGATGCGATGTGAGTGCATGATTGAGAGCGCCGAGATTTTCCTTGAGGCGCTCGCGGCTGCCGGTCTTGGGGATGACGATCACATCGTCATGCGCAAGGAGCCAGGCGAGCGCGACCTGCGCGGGGGTCATCCCGTGGCGCTTGGAGAATTCCAGAAGTTTGCTGTTACGAACAAGTTTTGCCTGCTCGATGGGCGAATAGGCCATGATGGGAATGTGCCGCTCGCGCAGCCAGGGCAGTAGATCAACTTCGATGCCGCGGCGTACAAGGTTGTAGAGCAGCTGATTCGCCGCGACGGCTTGACCGCCTTGCAGGGACACGAGCTCCTGCATGTCCTGAAGATCGAAATTGCTGACACCGTAGTAGCGGATCTTGCCGGCGCGCTGCAGTGATACAAACGCCTCCAGCGTCTCCGCGAGCGCAATGCTGCCGCGCCAATGCAGGAGATAAAGATCGATCCGATCGGTTTTAAGGTGTCGCAGGCTGCGATCACAGGCAACGATGGTTCCTTTGCGGGACGCATTGTGCGGATAGACCTTCGTGACGAGGAACACCTCGCTGCGTCGACCCTCAATGGCCTCTGCGATGAGTTTCTCGCTGCGGCCGTCGCCATACATCTCCGCCGTATCGATGAGCGTTGCGCCCAGATCCAGACCCAATCTGAGCGTTGCGAGCTCCTCGGCGCGGCTCGCAGGATCGTCCCCGATCTGCCAGGTTCCAAGTCCAAATGCAGGGACCTCTTCGCCCGAGGGCAACCTGACTTTCCGCATCGCGCAACTCCTGATTCTCAAACCGCCAACTGGCGTATGTTGTTCCACCGCGACCGCCGCAGGATTATCCTGTAAGTCTGCATCCATGACAGGTTAATGCATGAAAGTTGCTTTAAGAACGCTCGCATCCTGCGCTGTGACCTTTCTTGCCGCGCTGCCTATACTCGCAACCGTGCAGCTGAAGTACCCGCAGGCGGCCCGCGGCGATCACGTCGATCACTATCACGGCACCCAAGTGGCCGATCCCTATCGCTGGCTGGAAGACATCGATTCCGCTCAGGCACACACTTGGGTGCAGGCGCAGCGTGCGCTCAGCAGTGGCTACCTTGCGGCTCTGCCGCAGCGCGCGCAGATCGGCGAGCGCTTGCGGACGATCTGGAACTTCGAGCGCTGGACGGTGCCGGTGAAGCACGGCCCAAACTGGTTCTATACGCGCAATGACGGATTGCAGAACCAGGCCGTGCTGTTCGTGACTGCCGATCCCGCCGTCGACGGGCGGGTGCTCCTCGATCCGAACACGCTCTCCACGGACGGCACCGTGTCGTTGCGCGAAATGGCGGTGAGCGACGACGGCGGGCTTCTTGCCTACGCCCTGTCGGACGGCGGCTCGGACTGGCAGATCTGGCACGTGCGCGACGTGGCGAGCGGCAAGGATCTGCCGGACACCTTGCGCTGGTCGAAGGCAGGCGGCGGCAGCTGGCTGAAGGATGGCAGCGGCTTTTATTACACCGTTTACGATGCGCCGCAGGCATCTGCGGTGCTGAAGGCCGCCAATCAATACGAGAAACTCTATCTGCACAAACTCGGCACGTCGCAGTCTCAGGACGCACTCATCTATACGAGAAGCGATAATCCTGACTGGTTCGTCAGCGGCACTGTCACCGACGATGGTCATTATTTGATCATCGAGGCGAATCATGGCGATGAGGTTCAGAACACGCTGCTGGTACAGGACCTGAGCATCGCCACCGCGGCCGTCAAGCCTGTGATTGCCAAACCCACGGCCGTCTACAAGTTCATCGGCAACATCGGCACGACGCTCTTCGTGCTCACCGATGATGCCGCGCCGCGCTACCGTCTGATCGCCATCAATCTTGCCCAACCGGCACGGCAGCACTGGCGCACGATCGTGCCCGAGGGCCCGCACACGCTCGAGGCGGCAACGCTCGTTGCCGGGCAGTTCATTGCGCGCTATCTGGAGGATGCGCACAGTGCGGTGCTGCGCTACGCGCCGGACGGCAAACTGCTGGGCAGCGTCCCGCTGCCAGGATTCGTGACGGCGCTTGGATTCGCCGGGCGTCTTAACGATCTGGACACTTATTATTCCGTCAGCGGCTATACCACGCCCACCAGCATCAACCGGCTGGATCTTCAGACCGGCGAGAGTTCCTTGTGGCGTGCGCCGACGGTTGCAGGATTTCGCCCCGGCGATTACGAGACCGTGCAGGTCTTCTTTACGAGCGCGGATGGCACCCGCGTGCCAATGTTCATCACCGCGCGCAAGGGCGCCAAGCGCGACGCCAGTCTGCCGACCATTCTCTACGGCTATGGCGGATTCAACATCTCCGTGGCACCGGCATTCTCGCCAGCGATAGCCGCTTGGATCGAGCGCGGCGGCGTCTACGCGGTCGCCACTTTGCGCGGCGGCGGGGAATATGGCCGCGCCTGGCACGAAGCGGGGATGAAGACGCATAAGCAGCACGTGTTCGACGATTGCATTGCCGCTGCCGGATATCTCATCGCACAGAAGTGGACCAATCCGAAGCGCCTCGCCTTGACCGGCCGCTCCAACGGCGGCCTTCTGGTTGGCGCCGTGGAGGAGCAGCGTCCTGATCTGTTTGTGGCCGCGGTCGCCCAGGTCGGCGTGATGGACATGCTGCGCTTCCGGGATTTCACCGTCGGCAAGGGTTGGGAATCCGATTACGGCTCGGTGGACGATCCGGCCGAGTTCAAAGCACTGCTGGCGTATTCGCCCTACCAGAATGTCAAAGCAAACGTGGATTACCCCGCAACCCTCATCACCACGGGCGACCACGACGATCGCGTCTTCCCGGCGCATAGCTTCAAGTTCACAGCCGCCATGCAGCACGCCGATCCCCAGGGCAAGCCCATCCTGATCCGCATCGAGACGCGTGCCGGACATGGACAGGGTAAGCCCACGCGACAACTGATCGATGAGACGGCGGACATCTATGCATTCATTCTGAATGCGATGCAGGGTGGGCCAGGCTTGTAGCGGCCCTCACGCCGCGCTGCGCTGCGACGCCAAGCGCAGCACCATCAACGCTCCGCAGACAAACAGGATCGCGCTGTAGCTGAATGCTGCGGCGCTGCCGAAGCTCGTCCACAGGAGTCCGACGATGATGCTCGATGCGAAATCGCCGACGCCGTTGACTGTGGCGAGCGTTCCGAAGGCGACGCCGTGCTGAGCGGTGCCGATGAGCTGCGCGCAAAACGAGTCCTCGAGAGTCTCCTCGATCGCGAGATAGATTCCGCCGATGACGAAAACGAGCGCCAGCGTCCAGATGTTGAGCGGCAGCAGGATGACCGCCAGCGCCATGACGGCGCCGAGAAAGTAGCCCGCGGCGAGGAGCCGGCCTTTGTCAACGCGGTCCGCAAGCGCTCCTGCAATCATTGAAGACCCCGCATACAGCGCGTTGTGCAGGACGTACAGGCCCGCGGCGAGGCTCGCCGCTTTCGCCGCTCCCATGACAGGCGCGAGCTTCTGCATCGCCAGCAGAATGAGCAGGCTGTGCGCGAAGTCGCCGATGCCGAACACAAAAACCGCGGCGAGAAACTGGCGAAAGCGCGCCGGCAAGGCGCGCAGACTGTCGCCGAAACTCACGTGCGGCACTGCCGCGCGCTCGTTCTCCTGCACCACGAACGCCATCGTCCCTGCGGCGAGGAGGCCCGGAATGAGCGTCAGCGCGAACAGCAAGGCGTAGCGATGGTTCAGGAGCTGCAGGAGAAAAAAGGCGCTGAGCGGACCGATAATGGCGCCCGCGGTGTCCATCATCCGTTCGAAACCGAATGCCCGGCCGTAGGTTTGCGGAGTGACGGAGCCTGCCAGCAGTGCCTTGCGCACCGGCGTGCGCACGCCGCGCCCCAGCCACGCGGCCGCACGGGCAATCAATATGTGCCATGGGCTTGAAGCGAACCCAAAAGCTGCGGTGCCGAGTGCGGTGACGACGTAACCTGCGACCGCGATCGGTTTGCGCCGCCGCAGCCGGTCCGTGTAATAACCCGACGCCATCTTCGCGACACTCGAGAGTCCGTCGGACACGCCTTCAATGAGTCCGAGCCAGGCGGCAGCGACCCCCATGGTGGCGAGAAATGTGGGCAGGAGCGTAGTCGCGGTCTCGTGCGACCAGTCGCTGAACAGCGATGCGAGTCCGACACCGACGACCGTGCGGTTCAACCAGCGTGGTCGCAGCTGCGATGAAGTGGCGGGCATGGTGGATCAATACCTCCGCATCGGGCTGCCGCCAACGGCGTATCCAAGCTGCTACATTACGCGACTCTAAAGGAGCTGCCGTGGAGCGCAACAGCCCATTGCAGCGGCGTTCGCGAGCGATCTGGCCGAACTGTTGACGCAGACGCAGGCCAACTGACCGGAGATCAGCGATGAATTGGCTCGTGAGCTATGCGACGTACCGCAACTAGGGTTTTGCCCGCCTGGTGGAAGGACGCCCCCAGGTGCTCATTCATAACGGGCATGTATACCGAGACGTGATGCAGCGTGACAAGCTCACGCAGTCGGAGCTTGAGGCGGCACTGCGCCAGGCGGGCTGTGCGAATGCCGCCGATGTGCATTTTGCGATTCTGGAGAATAACGGCAAGATCAGCGTCCGCCTCAAGAACCATGCTTCATGACACGCTCTGCGCACGGCTTCCGCTATATTCGCGCCCGGCAGATTCGACTTGGGAAATAAAATGAAAATGCATCGGTGCAGCGTGCTCCTGATGGCGGCCTGGCTTGCAGGCGTGCTTGCCGGCTGCGGGTCTGGCGCTGCGCCGCCGCCGCCCGCGGCGCCGTCCGCCCGCACGAACGGCTGGGCGAGCTTCCGCGACGGTTTCCTCGATGCCTACTTTAAGGCGCATCCGGATGTGGCCGTGTCCGCCGGCCGGCACGAATTCGACGGGCAGCTGCCCGATTGGAGTGCGGCCGGGATCGCTCAGGAAGTGAGGCGACTGCATGCCGCGCGCGATCAGGCGCTCGCTTTCAAGGACCCGAGCTTGAACGATGCGGAGCGCTTCGAGCGCGACAGCGCGGTCGCGTGGATCGATCGCGATCTGTTCTGGATCGAGACGGCCGAGCTGCCATTTAAAAATCCCGCTTTTTATGTCGATGCGCTCGATCCGGCTCCATACCTTACCCGCAACTACGCGCCGTTATCAGTGCGCATGCGTGCCTATGTGGACTATGAGCGCTCGGTCATTCGGGCCGCTGCGCAGATGAAAGCGAACCTGCGGCTGCCGCTGGCGCGACCGCTGCTGGAGCGCGGCCTCTCGGCGGTCAAAGGCTACGCCGATTTTTATCACGACGACGTTGCAAAGGTTTTTGCAAGCGTGCCGGATCAGTCGCTGCAGGTGGAGTTCAATGAGACCAACACGGCCGCCGAAAAGGTTATGCGCGAGCTTGCGGCCTGGTTCACATCGAACCGCAACACGGCCACTGCCGATTTTGCCCTGGGTACGGATAAGTTCACGCAGATGCTCGTGGCCACTGAGCGCGTGACGACGCCGCTCGCAGAACTCGAGGCTATCGGCCAGGCCGATCTGGAGCGCAATCGCGTCGCCCTCGGCGCGGCCTGTGCCGCGTTCCTGCCGGGCAAACCGCTGTCCGCCTGCGTCCTAAAGGTTACGCAGGACAAGCCCGAGGGTGGGCCGGTCGCGGCTGCGCGCCAACAGGCCGCCGAGCTCAGAGCCTTTATCGAAGAGAAGGGCGTCGTGTCGATTCCGGGATCCGAGGAAGCCCTCGTCAACGAAGCACCGCCCTACAACCGCGATAACTCAGCCTACATCGACGTTCCGGGGCCGTACGAGAAGGGCCTGCCTTCGATCTACTATATCGCGCCACCGGATCCGTCGTGGTCGGCCAAGGTTCAGCACGACTACCTGCCGGGCCGAATGGATCTGCTATTTACGACGGTGCACGAAGTGTGGCCGGGCCACTTCCTGCAGTTCCTGCATTCAAACCGCTACGGCTCAATGATCAACCGCGTATTCGTAGGTTATGCGTTTGCGGAAGGCTGGGCTCATTACGGCGAGGAGATGATGTGGGAGGAGGGGCTAGGTAACGACGATCCGCAGACGCACATCGGGCAGCTGACGAATGCGCTTCTGAGAAATATCCGTTTTGTGTCGGCCATTGGCCTGCATACGCACGGCATGACGATTGCGCAGTCGGAGCGGCTGTTTCGCGAACAGGCTTATCAGGACGCGGGCAATGCGGCCCAGCAGGCCGCGCGCGGTGCTTACGACCCGGCGTACCTCAACTACACAATGGGCAAGCTCATGATCCGCAGGTTGCGGGACGACTGGACCGCCTCGCGCGGCGGCCGCGCGGCGTGGCGCGAGTTTCACGATAAGTTTCTTTCTTATGGCGGTCCGCCGATTCCGATGGTGCGCGCTGCAATGATGGGCAATGACCAAGGGCCGCTGTTCTAGATATGACCGAGCCCCCCGTCAGACTCAGCAAGATCAGGCGCGTGCTGCGCGCGCTGGGGCCGGGCGTGACGACCGGGGCCGCCGACGATGATCCGTCGGGAGTCGCCACTTATTCGGTCGTCGGCGCGCAGTTCGGCACTGCATTTCTCTGGTCGGCGTTTGTCACCTGGCCGCTCATGGGTTGCGTGCAGATGATGTCCGCGCGCGTCGGCATGGTGACCGGCATGGGGCTCGCCGGGGCGATGCGCGAGAAGTTTCCGCGCTGGATCGTCGGTGCCATTGCGGTGATCTTGCTGGTCGCCAATACCATCAACATCGCCTCGGATCTCGCCGGCATGGCCGATGCGGCCGAAATGCTGGGGGCGGGGCCTTCGCACGCGTATGTGTGGATATTTGGCCTTGGGATCTGCGCTGCGACCGTATGGCTGCGCTATCACCAGCTGGCGAGTGTTCTGAAATGGCTCGCGGTGGCTTTATTTGCCTACGTGATCACTGCGTTCCTGGTTCATCCTGACTGGCATGCAGTGCTGCATGATTCGGCTGCTCCGACGTGGCCGGGTGGATCGGCTGCGTGGGCGGCGCTCGTGGCGGTGCTCGGTACGACGATCAGCCCGTACCTCTTTTTCTGGCAGGCGGGGCAGGAGGTTGAAGAGGAGAAGGCGAAGGGGCGGCGCCTGGTCATTCACCGGCGCGGCGCGACCTCACGTGAAATTGCCGATCGGCGGATCGACGTCGGCGTCGGTACATTCTTCTCCAACCTCGTCATGTTTTTCATCATTCTCACGACCGCCCTGACGCTGCACCGGCACGGCATTCTTTCCATCAATACGACCCGGGATGCGGCTACTGCGTTGCGACCCTTGGCCGGTGATTACGCCTATTTCCTCTACACACTGGGGATCGTCGGCACGGGACTGCTTGCGATCCCGACCCTTGCGGGATCGGCGGCGTATGCGATCGCCGAGACCTTTGACTGGGCCTATGGGCTTGATGAGAGATTCGAAAACGCGGTCCTGTTTTATTCGGTATTCATACTGTCGACGGTGGTCGGCGCGGCGCTCGATTTCTTCAATATCGATCCGATCAAGGCGCTCGTGTGGTCCGCGATCATCAATGGCGTGCTCGCGCCGTTCGTGCTGGTCGCGTTGCTGCTGGTCGCGAGTGATCCGCGGATCATGCATGGGCAGGTGAGCTCGCCGGTCACCCGGTTGGTGGTGATACTCACGACGATCCTCATGTTCGGCGCGGCGATCGGCATGTTCGTGTTCTAACCGGCCTGCGAGCCCACAAGCCCTCTCGCGCGAGCGTCGGCAAGCGATCCCCAACCATGAAAATCCTCTCGACGCCGTCCATGGACTCGCTGTTGCGATCGATCGTGACACATCGCGGCGTGCAAACGGCGGCCTGCTTGTGGGTCGTGGCATACGCTGGCGTGCTGTGGCTCGCGCAAGGTGCACTGCCGTTTGACCGTCCGGCGGTCGCCCGGCTGCCGTTCGCCTTACAGGTGGCGGCGCCGAGCATCACGCTGTTGGAGGTCTTCGCACTCATGGTCCTGGTTTTTCTGCTGACGCGTCGGCGTGAAATTCCTGACATGTCCGCCCGCGCGCCCGATCGCCGCATCGCCCGGCGCGAAACGATCGGCGTTCTCGTCTATGCTGCGCTCGGGCAGGCGGGCGGCTGGTTAGTGGGTCCGGCGCTGGGCTTTCGTCCGTTCAGCTTTCACATTGCCGGCTCGGTGTTCGGCTGCAGCGTGACCCCGCAACGCGCCGAAGTCTGGATCTGGGCGCTCTACAACTTCATCGTGTTCGCGGTCGTGCCGTATCTGTACTTCCGGCGTCGCTACACGAACACCGACCTTAATCTGCGCTCAAGCAACCGTCGCAATGATGCGCTCGTGATCCTCGTTGTTTTGGCGGTCGAGTCGGTTTTCGAGCTGCTCGTGTTCAACAAAAATGTCCTGAGCTTGAGTTGGCATCAGATGCTCCTCGGTGCGCCGCTCACTTTCTTCGTGTTCTTCGTCGGCACCGTGCTGCCGACGATGGTGCTGATTTATGCAATTTTGCTGCCCCGCTATCTCAGGCTGACCGGCTCGGCGATCAGCACCGTATTGTTGGGCGGACTGACTTACGCCGCGATGCACATTGTCGAGGGCTGGTCTGCATTCGATTCGCCGCGGGATATCGCGCTGTCGCTCATTTTTGTCCTGCTGCAGTATGTCGGCCCGGGGATGATCAAAAGCGTCCTGACATTGCGCACCGGCAATGCCTGGGTTCACGCGCTGAGCTACCACGCGGTTGCGCCACACGTGATCGTCGACACGCCGCTGATGGTGAAGATATTCGGCATCGCCTGAAAGCCGGGCAGCGTGGCTGATCGGCATGCGGCCGGCCGTGGGCCCGGGCAATCGCGCCGCTGCAGAGTGCGCGCCGCGGCGCGCACTATCCGCAAACTCGCGGGCCGGAACGTCGTGCATTTGTCGTTGCGTGCGCGCAACATAAGCTCCGAAGCGCGCGCCTTTGAAAGCCCCTTCAGGCGCCACATTCAGGCTGCAAATGGCGGGCGCAGGAGGCGCCATTTTCGAACGTCGCCGGGGGGCGGTGCGCCGTCCCGGGACCATGGTCAAGCTGCAATGCGCCATGGGGAAAAGATGCATGCAGTGCGAAACTCCTGTAATCTCCGCCCCGGCTCGTGACCTATCCGTTCTGTCTGTCCTTGGCCCGCAGCGCCACTTCGGTGCGTCCTTCCCGCCAAAGCCCGCCACTTCGAAAAGCGTCGTCGATCCAGGAGGCAGGGACTTCCTGCCGATGTTCTATCCGTATTGTGAGTAATCTGTAGTGACCAAACTATTTGTAGGCAATTTGCCCTTCACGGCGACCGAGGATTCTGTACGTGCGCTTTTCGCGCCGCATGGAACCGTTGAAACGCTCGCCCTCATCAACGATCGCGACACTGGCCGACCCCGTGGTTTCGGCTTCGTCGAGATGTCCAACGCAGACGCTGCCCGCGCCATGCAGGCGCTCGATGGCAAGGACTTTGAGGGACGCACCCTCAAGGTAAACGAAGCTCAGGCGCGCGAGCGCTCGGGCGGCGGTGGTGGCGGTGGCGGGAACCGCAACAGCGGCCCGCGCCGCTACTGATTCGCGAACCGTACGCGGATCCCCCCGGCCGGGGTTCTCCTGGCCGGGGGATTTCTTGATTCTATAAAGTCGCGGCTGACGCCGCGGCCTCCTCAGTTATTTATCCTGCCCCGCTCCACGGGGCGCGCCGGCTTTTCGGCGCGGGCCGCCGGTTTCACGGCCTTTGGGCTTGGCGCGGGCGCGACCTCGGATTGAGGCCGGGCTGCGGGCTGCGATGGCTCGACGCGCCGACTGGCATCCAGCTCAATCCCGGTACTGCGTACTTCAACGGGCGGGCTGACATACCTGGTACCCGGACGGATTTCAATTCCTGGCGGTGCGGCGGCGGGCGCCGGCCGATCGATGCGGATCGACGGGCGGACCGGGCTGTCCGGGGGCAGCGTTCGGTCAATGGACCCTGAAACGGGTGCCGGCGGACTCGCGGGAAGCGCGAATACCGCCCGCGGTTCGGGTTCCCGAACGACCGGCGCTACGCTCTTCGGCGGGGCTACCGGCGCGCTCGGCCGCGCCGCTCGATTCATCCCGGTGCGCGATTCCGCATCGGCCGAACGGCCGATCAGTCTGACCTCGGCTCGTGGCGCGAGGACCTGCAGAGCGACGACCTCGGAGCGTGCGAGTGGCCGGCCGCCATGCGTGCGGATGGCCTCCTGCTCGAGAAGAAATGGCACGGGCGCGGGGGGCGGCGCGTGCTTCGCGAGAACCACCCGCTTCTGCAATGCAGGCGGCGGCTGACGCGCAGTCTCGCCCGTGGCGCCGGCACCCAGCACACTTTGCCTTTCCGGGATGACGGCGGGAGTTCTTGCGCTGATGCTCGCCGCGGCGATTTCATCCGCACTCAGGCGCACGACGCTGCGGCGCAGCGGCTGGCCCGAGGCGAAAGTCATCTGCGACACCGCGGTGATCGCGCCGGGCACCGTGCGATTGACGTAGCGGATATTCGGCACGCTCGCGTTATAGACCTGCGTGATATAGCTGTCATTGACCCGCGTGTTCGCCGTATTGACGTTTCTGATGTAGCCGGGGCTGGTCGCGTAGCCGGGTACATAAACCTCGCCCGGTCCTAACGGGAACCAGGCCACCCCGCCACCACCGCCAAAGGCGAGCGATGTGCGCAGTTGCGTTCCGGCGAGCCAGGCAACAAGTGCCGGTGCATACACCGGACGCTGGCGCGGCGGTCCCGGGATCCAGCACCAGCGGCCGCCGAAGCGCCCCCAGCGGCCATAATGAAACGGCGCGAATCCCCACGACGCGTTATCGACCCAGGTCCAGCCCCACGGCGATGTCCACAGCCACTGCCCGGATTGATAGGGCGCCCAGTCGGCCGCGACGCCGGTCGGTGTCCACACGTAGCCGTCATCCGGGGTCGACTCCCAGCTACCGTTCTGATCAAGATCGTCCGCGCCGATCACATCCGGAGACACATAGCTCCAGGCTGGCGCCGCCTGCCTGCTGCGATCACGCGCGAATCCCCAGGCATCGAACTCATCGGGCGCGCCGAGCGAGGCGACGTCCTCGGACACGTTGCTCGTGCCCGTGAAGGTTGCGCTTTGCTGCGGATGAACCGGGTACTCCTGAGCGCCGCTCGTGACTTCGGCGGTGCCGGCGCTCACTTTGACGACTGTTGCATCGCCCGCATCGTTCACTTCGACGCGGTAGTCGCCCGGGCCCAGGAGTGAAATCGCCGTGTTGGGAGTGTCAATCTCCAGAGCCCCGTTCGGGTCCATGCTGCGCACGTGGACGCTGGCAGTCCCGGCAGTTACCTGCATCTGTGCGCTCTGGTCGTCGAGGTTGAGGAATGAAAAGCCGGTCGAGCTTCCCAGGCGCACCACCGCTGAGCCGAAATTAAGCTCGACCCGCGAGTCGGCATCCGACCAGATTTTATCGCCGCTGCTGATCGGGCGGTTGAGCTCTGCCGCAGCCCAATCGGAGAGCCCGGCAGGCTCAATCGACACCTCGCCTTGCGCAAGGCCCAGGCGCGCGACTCGTCCGGGAGGGTCTGCATCCTGCGCGGCGGCGACGCCGATCAGTAACAGTGGCACAAACAGCTGCACCATGCGCGTTCGCGTCGGGGCGTGCGGAGTCATGGTGCGCATTGTGTTCAGCTCTTAACCTTGTATAAGTCTAGGCACAGCAAAACGAATCAGCAATTAAGAGGACCGTGGGGAGCGCCCTAAGGTTCGCACCCGGCAGCCTGCACGGGCAGATATTTTCACGGGTCGCGATTTAAAGCGCGCCAAACGGCGCCCGACTGATTATGGAAAAGATCTACAACCGCATCGCTGGGGATGCTCTGGAGCGCTTGAATGCGCTGAGCGATGGCGTGTTCGCCTTTGCGATGACCCTGCTGGTCCTTGATATCCGCGTCCCGCAAATCGCGGCGGTTCACTCGGAACTGCAGTTATGGCAGGCGCTGCTTGCCCTTGCGCCGCGATTTGTCATGTACGCAATGAGCTTTCTGACGCTCGGGATCTGCTGGATTGCCCAGCAGACGCAACTGAACCACTTGGCGCGTTCCAATCGCGATCTTGCCTGGATTCACATCGGTTTTTTGGCTCTGGTCGCCGTCATGCCGTTCTCCACGATGCTGCTCGCGGAGTTCATCGAGTTCCGCACGGCGTTCCTCGTCTACAGTTCGAACGTAGTCCTGCTCACCGTCACGCTCTTCTTCGCCTGGCGCTATGCGAAGGCTTCACGGCTGCTCAAAGACGGCATCGCCATCGAGACGGTGGCGGCCATCGACCGCCGCGTCGTAACGGCCATAACCCTGTACGTCTTGAGTGCTGCGCTGTGCATTGTCAATACCTACTGGAGCATTGCCTGCATCTTCCTCGTGCAGCTCAACTATGCCATCGCGCCCCGCTTTGCAAGACGCGCGCGCGCGAAGCGTGGCGACGCTCAAACCTAACGATGGATCTTTCTCGATCAGATGACGCGGCGGTGATGACAATGGTCGTTTTTGAGGGCACCGAGATGATGTGCGCGTGGCGCCGGAACCTGGATCACGCCGTCGAGGCACTCGAACCGCGGACACTGCAATGACCACGGCGCCTGAATCGCACCCGCCCGCGGCGTCGCGCGACCTTGAGGCCGACAGGACGATCCTGCGCGCCATCCGCGCTATTGCCGTCGCGGGTGACATGGCACGCGCCGCGGCGCTGGCCGATGAGGCATTGAATCGTGGCCTTGAGCATCCCTTCCTTCTGAACTTGTCGGCGGTCGGGCTCGAAAGCGCGGGACGCTTTCACGACGCGCTGGCGCGTTTGCAGCGCGCCGCTGAACTTGCGCCGCTCGACACGGCGGTGCTGAACGCGCTTGGCATGTGCCTGCAACGCCTCGATCGGCCGAGCGAGGCACTGCAGCGTTTCGATGCAGTGCTCGCGATCGACCGCAACGCCGCTTTCGCTCACGCCAATCGCGGCGCGGCGCTGCTCGCCCAGGGATTGCTGAGTCAGGCCGAGGCTGCATTTCAGGATGCGCTGGCGCTCGATGCGAACCTGCTCGCGGCGACGGCGGGGCTTGCCACGATCGCCACCCGTCGCGGTGTGCACGGAGTTGCCAAAGCGATGGCGCAGAAGGTGCTGCAGAAGGCTCCGGGCTTTCCCGAGGCCGTCATGTCCATGGCGGCAGCCGAACTTGCGGCAGGCTCGTACGCAGCGGCCGAGGATCTCCTGGCGAGCCTCCTATCAAGTCGCGGGCTGTCGCATCTTGAGCGCGCCAATGCAACGACTCTCATGGGCGATGTGCTGGATAGGCAGAACCACACCACGGAGGCGTTCAGGGCCTATAGCGCAGCCAATGAACTTCGACGCGGCGTGTTCGCCGACCGCTTTGCAAGCGGTCCGAGCGCGCTTGAGTATGTTGAATCGATGAACCGGTATTTCAAAGCTGCACGGCCGGATGAATGGGCGCCATCCAAAGCGGCCGGTGGCGCGCCTTCCGGCGCGCATCAACATGTGTTCCTGATCGGATTTCCGTGTTCCGGCGCGACTTTGCTCGAGGTCGTATTGGAAGGGCAGCCGCAGGTGCAGACGCTGGAAGAGCAGGAGTGTCTGATTGACGGCGTGCGCAGCTTCATGAAGGATCCTGCGGATCTTGAGCGGCTGCGCCTGGCGGATGAGGGCGAACTTGCGCCACTGCGGGATGCGTATTGGAAATGCGCGCGCGACCAGGGCGCAACGATTGCCGGTCGGGTGTTTGTCGATAAGTATCCGCTCAATACCCTGAAGCTGCCGCTCATCGCGCGGCTGTTTCCGCAGGCGAAGATTCTCATCGCGCGCCGCGACCCGCGCGATGTCGTGCTCAGCTGCTTCCGCCAGCGGTTTCAAATGAGTCACCCGATGTTCGAGATGCTTACCGTGAAGGGCGCCGCGGTGTTCTACGATGCCGTCATGCGCTTGGCGAACCGTCTCGAGACGCTTTTGGACCTGCAGACGCTGATCGTGCGTCACGAGAGTCTGGTTGAAAACCTTGAGAGCGAGGCGCGCTCGGTGTGCGCCTTTCTGGGCTTGACTTGGGCTCCGGCTATGGCCGATTTGTCCGGGCGCGCTCGCAGCCGGACGGTCGCAACCCCCGGCAGCGCGCAGCTCGTGCGCGGCTTGCGAACCGACGGCTTGGGTGAGTGGCGCCGATACCGTGAGCAACTGCAGCCGGTGCTCGGCGTGCTTGCGCCCTGGGTCGAACGCTTCGCTTATTCTCGCTAGACGTTGCGGCGCTGGGCTGCGTTAGCGCGTGGCGCGGAAACTTGCGTCGCGGTGCGACAGCAGTCGTATCGGCACCCGCGGGACGCGCCAGATCGACTGCGCGTACTCGCTGATCGTGCGGTCCGAGGAGAAGCTCCCCGAGCGCGCCGTGTTGAGAATCGACATCGCGGTCCAGGCTTGCGCCTCCTGGTACGCGACACTTGCGCGCGCCTGGCAGTCGACATACGACTGATAGTCGGCGAGCGCCATGTACGGATCGGAGTGTAGGAGCCCTTCGATGAGCGGGCGAAACAGCTGCGCATCGCCGCGGCTGAAGAAGCCGTCGCGGATGAGATCGATGACGGCGCGCAGCTCGGGATTCGCCTCGTAGTAAGTGCCCGGCGCATAGCCTTGCGCCCGCAGTGCGCGGGCCTCTTCTGCCGACAGTCCGAACATAAAGAAGTTTTCGCGGCCCACGGCGTCGCAGATCTCGATGTTGGCGCCGTCGGGCGTGCCGATGGCAAGCGCGCCGTTCATGCAGAATTTCATGATACCGGTGCCGGAGGCTTCCTTGCCGGCCATGGAGATGTGTTCGGACAGATCCGCCGCGGGGTAGATTTTCTGGCCGTTCGTGACGTTGAAGTTCGGCAGGAACACCAATTTGATGCGGTCGCGGATCTGCGGATCGCGATTCACGATTTCCCCCACTGCTGTTGCAAGCTTGATGATGAGCTTCGCGAGCTGATAGCCCGGAGCGGCCTTGCCGCCAAAGATGAACGTGCGCGGCTGGATGTCGAAATGCACATCCGACTTCAGCCGGTGATAGAGCGCCACCACGTGCAGGAGGTTCAAGTGCTGGCGCTTGTACTCGTGGATACGTTTCACCTGCACGTCGAAAAGCGAATCCGGGTCGATCACGACGCCCGTGCGCGCGCAAGCGAGGGCGGCAAGGTCACATTTGTTGGCGCGCCTGATCTGGCGCCAGCGCGTGCGAAAGGCGGCATCCGCGGCAAAGGGCTCAAGGTCGGAAAGTCGCGACAGATCCTTGATCCAGCCCTCGCCGATGGCATCGCAGATCAGCGTCGCGAGGCGCACATTGGCGAGTGCGAGCCAGCGTCGCGGCGTGACGCCATTGGTCTTGTTGCTGAACTTGTCGGGTGCAAACTCGAAGAAGTCCTTCAGGACGTCTTCCTTGAGGAGTTGCGAGTGCAGCGCGGCGACGCCGTTGACGGCGTGGCTGGCAACACAGGCAAGATGCGCCATGCGCACGTGCCGGCCGCCGTGTTCGTCAATGATCGACATGCGCCGGACGCGCGCGTCGTCCGCGAAGAACCGCAGCCGCACTTCATCGAGGAAGCGTGCGTTGATCTCGTAAATGATTTCCAGGTGTCGTGGCAGCACCCGTCCCAGGAGTGCGACGCTCCAGCGCTCGAGCGCCTCGGGCAGGAGCGTGTGGTTCGTATAGGC
>Ga0302326_10009137_pt1 | contig 21729 bp, 19 predicted proteins | sample Palsa_T0_3_FD_202264 | JGI IMG/M metagenome (GOLD analysis project Ga0302326, IMG submission 202264) | Peat permafrost microbial communities from Stordalen Mire near Abisko, Sweden - Palsa_T0_3 | ecosystem: Environmental > Terrestrial > Soil > Palsa > Peat permafrost | place: Sweden: Abisko... | reverse complement strand
AGCCAACACGAATCCGGGTCAACGCCCGGGTACGTCTCCTGCGCAGCCTCGTGAGGTGATGACCGTGGCGGTACTCGCCGAGTCCGAGCTCGGCTCCGAGGCACAGCGCGAACGTCGCAAGCGCATTTTGGACGCGACCATGGCCATCGCCTCTAAGGGCGGTTACGAAGCGGTGCAGATGCGCGCGGTCGCAGATCGTGCCGACGTCGCCGTGGGAACGCTCTATCGCTACTTCCCGTCCAAGGTGCATCTGCTGGTGTCCGCCCTGGGCCGCGAGTTCGAACGGATCGACGCCAAGACCGATCGCTCCACGCTGACCGGGGGAACGCCCTACCAGCGGCTGAACTTCATGGTGAGCAAGCTCAACCGCGCGATGCAGCGCAACCCGCTGTTGACCGAGGCCATGACCCGTGCCTATGTGTTCGCCGACGCGTCGGCGGCCGGCGAGGTCGATCACGTTGAAAAGCTCATCGACTCGATGTTCGCGCGCGCGATGAGCGACGGCGAGCCTACTGAGGACCAGTACCACATCTCCCGGGTGATCTCCGATGTGTGGCTGTCGAATCTGCTGGCCTGGTTGACCAGACGAGCGTCGGCCACCGATGTGAGCAAGCGACTGGATCTCGCGGTGCGGCTACTGATCGGCAACGGGGACGCCCAGCTCTGACGGTTCAGTCCGGCGGGCCCGCGGTGCGTCCGCGTATCAGCTCGGTGCCGAGCACCTCGATGGTCGGGATGATATCGCCTCTGTGCAGGAGTTCGCCTGCGCTACGACCTTTTTGAAGACTCGGCTGCGCTACGGTGGTCAAGCCGCGGCTCATCGCCTCGGGTACGCCGTCGAAGCCGGTGACGGTCATCTGGCCGGGCGCGTATTGGCCACGCCCGCGCAGATAGTCCATCGCAGACAAGGCAAGCACGTCGGCGGTGCACATCAATGCGGTGATTCGCGGATTGGCTTGCAGCGCAACCTCGGCGGCGATGCCGCCGGTCGCAGGGGTGTGCTCGTGGCTTTCCACCACGGTCAGCGAGTTCGGCTCGAGACCCGCTGCGGCCATCGCGTCGCGGACCCCGCGAATGCGTTCGCTCTGCACGTGAAAGGTCGACGCGCGAAGCCGCGCGGAGTCGGCCACACCCTGGCGACGGTCGCGCACCAGACGCATTGTCAGCAGCCCGATCTCGCGATGTCCGAAACCGAGCACATAGTCGGCGATCTCACGCATCGCAGCCCGGTCGTCGATGCCGACCTGAGATGCGCCGGGCACGTCCTTGGGTTGGTCGACGACTACCAGCGGCAGCCGTCGTTGGAGCACGATTTGCAGATAGGGATCGTCGCCGGCCGCTGAGTACACCACGAAGCCGTCGACGCCCGCGGCCAGCACCGACGATGCCCCCTCGGCCACACTGCGACTGGGACCGACTGCGACCAGCAGCAGCCCTTGCCCGATCTCTTCGCACGATTCGGCAAGTCCGGCAACGAAATCCAGCGCTGCAGGGTCGCTGAACGAGTAGGTCAGTGGTTCGGTGATGACTAGACCTACGGCGCCCGCCTTGCGGGTGCGCAGCGATCGCGCCACCGGATCGGGGCCGGCGTAACCGAGGCGTTTGGCCGTCGCAAGCACTCGTTCACGTAGCGCGTCCGACAGCTGATCGGGTCGGTTGTATGCATTCGAGATGGTGGTGCGGGACACTTTGAGCTCAGCCGCCAGCGAGGCCAAGGTCGCCCGGCGACGATGCGGGCCGATAGCGGCCCGTTGAGGAACCGGGCCATCGAGCTCGGCCCGGCGTCGCGGCAGGGAGCTCATGGTGCGAGGCTACCGGGCATTTCGTGCTGAGCGCTTCGTCACCGGGTTTTTAGCAAAGGCTAACCCTGGGCGGTGGGCCGCGATGCCGAACGGAACGCCTTTGGGGTTGACCGTCGACCATCGCCTCCCAGCCGTTGACATCGAGCTCGTCAGAGGGAGAAACGGGCATGATGCCCGCGTTGCTGACCAGCACATCCATCCGGCCGTAGGTGTCGATGACCGTCGAGACGAGCTCCGCCAGATCGGTTCGTCGCCTCACCAATCCCGCTGCCGGCACCGGTGATCGCCACTACTTTGCCGTCAATGGTCACTGGCCCGAAGTGACGCGCGGATGCCCGCCTAAGCTATCGACCGTGGCCAGCATCGACCTGAACGCCGACTTGGGTGAAGGCTTCGGCGTCTGGCGGCTCGGCGACGACGACGCCATGCTGGGCATCGTCACCAGTGCCAACGTCGCATGCGGTTTCCATGCGGGCGATCCCGCCGGTCTGTTGTCGGTGTGCAAGCTGGCAGCGGAACGCGGCGTACGCATCGGAGCACAGGTGAGCTATCGCGACCTGGCCGGCTTCGGCCGCCGCTTCATCGATGTGACGCGGGATGATCTGCTTGCCGACGTCGTGTATCAGATCGGCGCATTGCAGGGCTTGGCCGAGGCAGCCGGATCAGCGGTGTCCTACGTCAAACCCCATGGCGCGCTCTATAACACGATCGTCACCCACCGCGCGCAGGCAGCCGCCGTCGCGGAGGCGGTGCGCACGGCCGACGCCGGCCTGCCGGTGCTGGGCCTGGCCGGCTCGGCGTTTTTCGACGAAGCGCAGCAGCGTGGGCTGCGCACGGTGTCCGAGGCGTTCGCCGATCGGGCGTATCAGCCGGACGGTCAGCTGGTGTCGCGACGTGAGCCCGGCGCCGTGCTGGATGATCCCGCGGCCATCGCCGAGCGGGTGCTGTCGATGGTGACGATGGGAACCGTGACCGCGATCGACGGATCGACTATCGGCGTGCACGTGGAATCGGTGTGCGTGCACGGAGATTCACCTGGCGCGGTGCAGATCGCGTCCGCTGTTCGGGATCGGCTGCGAGCCGGTGGCATCGACGTGCGAGCGTTCGGCTGATGCGGCTTCGGCCCGGGCGTCCGGACCTCGCGCGGCACTCGCACCGATTCAGCGTGCCGGTCGCCGAATCCGGTGCGTCGCTGACGGTGACCTGGTTGGGCGTCACGACTCTGCTGATCGACGACGGGTCCTCGGCGCTGATGACCGACGGCTTCTTCTCCCGTCCCAGCCTGGCCCGCGTCGGTCTTGGCAAGGTGGCGCCGTCGGCGGCCCGGGTCGACGGGTGCCTGGCGCGGGTCAACGTCTCCCGGTTGGCGGCGGTCATCCCGGTGCACACCCACTTCGACCACGCGTTGGACTCCGCGCTGGTCGCCGACCGTACCGGCGCACAGTTGCTCGGCGGCGAATCCGCAGCCAATATCGGCCGCGGCTACGGCCTCGCCGGGGAGCGCTTGGTGATCGCAGAGTCCGGCGTGTCGAACCGATTGGGCGACTTCGACATCACGATGATCGAATCGCACCACAGCCCACCCGACCGGTTTCCGGGCACCATCACCGAGCCAGTGGTGCCGCCGGTGAAGGCAGCGGCCTACCGGTGCGGCGAGGCCTGGTCGGCTTTCATACATCACCGGGCGTCGGACCGGCGACTGCTCATCCAGGGCAGCGCCGGCTTCGTCAAAGGCTCGCTGACCGGGCGGCACGCTGACGTCGTATATCTCGGGGTGGGCCAGCTCGGTGTGCAGCCGGAGTCCTACCTCGTCGACTACTGGACCGAGACCGTGCGGGCCGTCGGTGCCCGCCGCGTGGTCCTGATCCACTGGGACGACTTCTTCCGTCCGCTGTCAAAACCATTGCGGGCGTTGCCGTATGCGGCTGACGACTTGGATGTGTCACTGCGTGTGTTGTCGACACTGGCCGCGCAGGACGGCGTTGCGCTGGATATGCCGACAGTGTGGCGACGCGAAGACCCGTGGGCCAGAATTTGATGCTCCTGCTGTCTCTGCTGTCGCTGGCGGCAATCCTTGCGTTCGCGGTTGCCCGCCCCCGGGGGTGGCCTGAGGCATTCGCCGCCGTTCCGGCTGTGATACTGCTGATCGCTGTCGGGGCCATCTCCCTGCACGAGGCGAGCGGCGAGGCGGCCCAGTTGTCGGGCGTCGTCGCGTTCCTGGGTGCGGTGCTGGTGCTGGCCAAGATGTGTGATGACGAGGGCCTGTTCGAGGCGGCCGGCGCGGCGATGGCCCGCGCCAGTTCCGGCTCCGGCAGTCTGCTGCGGCAGGTGTTCGCGATCGCCGCGATCATCACCGCGGTGCTGAGCCTGGACGCGACCGTGGTGCTGCTGACGCCGGTGGTGCTGACCACGGTCCGGCGACTGCGAGCACCGGTGCGACCGCACGCGTATGCCACCGCGCACCTGGCCAACGCCGCGTCGCTGCTGCTTCCGGTGTCCAATCTGACCAACCTGTTGGCTTTTCACGCCGCGAATGTGTCGTTCATCAAGTTCACCGCGGTGATGACGTTGCCGTGGCTCGCCGCGATCGGCACCGTCTACCTGGTGTTCCGGGTGTTCTTCCGACGCGACCTCAGCGTGCAACCCGAGCCGCAAGACGAGACGGCCCCTCCGACACCGGTATTCGCGTTGGTCGTGGTGGCGCTGACGCTCGTCGGGTTCGTTGTCGCGGAAGCGGCGGGGGTAGCGCCTGCGTGGGCAGCGCTTGCCGGCGCCGCGGTGCTGGCGGTTCGCGGCCTGGTTCGTCGAAGCACGTCTGCGGTGGATATCGTGCGCGCCGCGAACGTGCCGTTCCTGGTCTTCGTGCTGGCGTTGGGCGTTGTGGTGCAGGCCGTGATGCGCAACGGCATGGCCGAGCGGATGGGTGCGGTCTTGCCGTCTGGCTCGGGTTTGGTGGCGCTGCTGGGGTACGCGGCGCTGGCCGCCGTGCTGGCCAACGTCGTCAACAACCTGCCCGCGACACTCGTGCTGGTGCCGCTGGTCGCATCGACCGGGCCGGCGGCGGTGCTTGCCGTGCTGATCGGGGTGAACATCGGTCCCAATCTGACATATGTCGGCTCACTGTCGAACCTGCTGTGGCGCAGCGTTCTACGTCGCTATGACGTCTCAGCCAGTATCGGTGAGTACACCCGGCTCGGCTTGTGCACCGTGCCCCCTGCACTGGTGACGTCGGTCCTTGCGCTGTGGGCAGGCGTTCGACTACTGGGTATGTGAACCGCTGAACTGTTCGGCGGCAACATATGCCAGGGCACCGAACAAGACCGTGAACTTGATCAGAGCTGCGATCGTCGCGCGCCGCGCATGAACGGCAATCTCGCGACGGTCGAGAACCTTGAGCAATGAGATCCCCTCGACGGCGTCGCCGGCGACGGCAACAACCACCCGAAGCAGTCAGGGCACGCGGGTGCCCCCAACGCCGACGCGCACGGTCTACCAGCAGCGCCAGGAGTATCCCGTACGAGGTCATGTATCCGAAGTCGAGCCATAGTGATACGCGCGCAGCCCGCTGACCGTCGTCACCCCATTTCGCCATCAGCTCTTCGGCGCGAGACGCGTTGCCTACCAACTCGAATGGGATGATGCCTGGTCCGCCGGTGGCACGCATGCGCCGCTCGAGTCCGGCCATGACCAATGTGTAGACGCCGAAGGCAGCAGCAGCCGATGCCAGCTTGTTGTCGCGGATTCGACGGCCGGTCATCGTTGGGATCTAGCTCCGACGTTGACGGGCGACTTCTGCCAGCACCACGCCGGCGGCCACCGAAGCATTCAACGATTCACCCACACCGCACATCGGGATCGACACCACCGCGTCGCAGCTCTGCCGCACCAACCGAGACAGGCCTTTGCCCTCGGATCCGACGACGATGACCACCGGGCCGCTCGCGTCCAAGTCGTCGACGACGGTGTCGCCGTCGGCGTCAAGCCCGAAGAGCTGTAGACCGTTGTCGGCCCAATCCTTGAGCGTGCGAGTGAGATTGGTGGCTCGCGCGATGGGTATCCGGGCGGCCGCGCCGGCGCTGGTCCGCCAGGCCACCGCCGTGACCGAGGCCGAGCGGCGTTGCGGGATGAGCACCCCGTGGCCGCCGAACGCCGCGACCGAACGGACGATCGCGCCCAGGTTCCGCGGATCGGAGATGTTGTCCAGCGCAACCAGCATGGCGGGCGGCGTTTGCAGCGCCTGCCTCAGCAACTCGTCCGGATGCAGATAGTCGTACGGCGGCACCTGCAGCGCGATGCCCTGGTGTAGACCGTTGGTGGTCATCCGATCCAGGTCGCTACGCGGCACTTCCAGGATCGCGATGCCGGAATCAGCTGCCAGAGTGACGGATTCGCTGAACCGCTCGTCTGCCTGGGCTCCGAGCGCCACGTAGAGCGCGGTCGCCGGAACGCCGGCGCGCAGACATTCCAGCACGGGGTTGCGGCCCAGGACGGTCTCGACCTCGTCTTCCTTGCGCTTCGAGGGACGCCGGGCCGGCGCCTTGGCCCGCTGGGCGGCCGGATGATTCGGTCGCATGTGCGCGGGAGGTGTGGCGCCGCGTCCTTCCAGACCGCGACGTCGCTGACCGCCGGACCCGACCGTCGGCCCCTTCTTGCTGCCCGCCTTGCGTATCGCTCCGCGGCGCTGCGAGTTACCGGCCATCAGCGTGACTTCCCAACGACCACTGCGGGCCGTCGGTGGTGTCGGTGACCTCTACGCCGGCGTCTTTGAGCCGATCGCGGATCTCATCGGCCAGCTTCCAATCACGTTGCACGCGAGCCTGCTCCCGTCGGTGGAGCTCGGAGCGGACCAGCACGTCGACCGCCCCTAGCGCGGCGGATGTCTCGTCGCGCGATTCCCAACGCTCGTGCAGCGGGTCGCAGCCGAGAATGCCCATCATCGCGCGGATCTCGCCCGCGTGGCTCAGCGCGGCGTCGTGGTCACCGGCGTCGAGCGCGCGGTTGCCCTCCGCGCGGGTGCGGTGCACTTCGGCCAGCGCCGTCGGTACCGCCAAGTCGTCGTTGAGCGCCGCAGCGAACTGCGGTGTCCAACTCCCGGGTTCGACGGCGCCGACGCGGGTGCGCACCCGGTGCAGGAAATCCTCGATTCCGGCGTAAGCGTTGACCGCGTCCTGCAAGGCCGTCTCGGAGAACTCCAACATCGAACGGTAATGCGCGCTTCCCAGGTAGTACCGCAACTCGGCGGGTCGGACCCGCTGCAGCATTGCCGGGATCGTAAGCACGTTGCCCAGCGACTTGCTCATCTTTTCGCCGCCCATGGTGACCCAGCCGTTGTGCAGCCAGTAACGGGCGAACTTGTCGCCGGCGGCGCGGCTTTGAGCTATCTCGTTCTCGTGATGCGGGAATACCAAATCCATTCCGCCGCAGTGGATATCGAATTCCGGGCCGAGATACGTGCGGGCCATCGCCGAGCACTCCAGGTGCCAACCGGGCCGTCCGCGCCCCCACGGTGTGGGCCATGCCGGCTCGCCGGGCTTGGCACCTTTCCACAGCGTGAAGTCGCGCTGATCCCGCTTGCCGGTCGCCACGCCCTCACCCTGGTGCACGTCGTCGGGTTTGTGCCCGGACAGCCGGCCGTATTCGGGGTAGCTCAACACGTCGAAGTAGACGTCGCCGCAGCCCCCCACACCCGGGTAGGCGCTGCCCACCTCGATCAACCGCTCGATCAGCTCCACCATCTGGGTGATATGGCCGGTGGCTCGCGGTTCAACCGACGGCGGGAGGACGCCCAGTGCGTCGTAGGCAGCAGAGAATGCGCGCTCAAAGGTCGCGGCCCATTCCCACCACGGCCGGCCAGCCGCAGCGGCCTTGTTCAGGATCTTGTCGTCGATGTCGGTGACGTTGCGGACGAACGCGACGTCACAGCCCCGCGCCGCCAACCAGCGTCGCAGGATGTCGAAGGCCACCCCGCTGCGCACGTGACCGATGTGCGGCAGACCTTGAACGGTGGCACCGCAGAGGTAGATGGAGACGTGGCCAGGCCGCAACGGAACGAAATCGCGCACGGCACCGGCTGCCGTGTCGTGTAGCCGCAGGCCGGCGCTATCGGTCACGACGTGCCAGCCTACCGGGCCGGATAGGTGGCCGATGACCAGCGCGGTGAGATGCCGTCACTAGCCCGCGGTCGGTTCCGCAGCGATCAGCAAAGCCGTCGCGATAGCGGCCCGACCCTCACCGCGCCCAGTCAGCCCGAGCCCGTCGGTGGTGGTGGCCGACACCGACACCGGCGCGTCCAGCACCGTCGACAATGCTGCCTGTGCTTCGGCGCGGCGCGGACCAACCTTGGGGCGGGTACCGATCACCTGGACCGCTGCATTGGCGACCTGATAGCCGTTCTGACCGAGCAGATCCGCGACGTGCCGCAGCATCGTCATGCCGCTGACACCGGCCCACCGCGGGTCGTCGACGCCGAACACCTCGCCGATGTCGCCCAGCCCCGCCGCCGAGAGCAGCGCGTCGCACAACGCATGGACGGCGACGTCACCGTCGGAGTGCCCGGCGCAGCCATCGACTTCGGGGAAAAGCAGACCCAGCAGCCAGCACGGCCTGCCGGATTCGATGACGTGTACGTCGGTGCCCAGGCCGACTCGAAAGCTCACTGGGCCGCGATCGCTTGCGCCAGCAGCAAATCGAGCCGGGAGGTGATCTTGAACGCGAGCGGATCGCCGTCGACTACCTGGACCTGGCCGCCGATGTGTTCGACCAAGGACGCGTCATCGGTGAAATCGGCCGTTCCGGCCTGCTGGTAGGCCCGCAACAAGAGGCCGGTGGCGAAACCCTGCGGGGTTTGCGCGGCGCGCAGGCCGGCTCGTTCCGGCGTGCCGAGCACGGCGCCGTTGGCGTCAACGACTTTGACGGTGTCCGACAGCGGCAGTACGGGGATGACGGCTTCATGCCCCGCTCGCAGCGACTCGACGACGCGAATCACCAGATCAGGGGGTGTGAGAGCACGCGCGGCGTCGTGCACGAGCACGAACTCGGGAACTTCTGGATCGGCCACGGCTTCCAGTGCCAGCGCGACCGATTCGACACGGCTGGCACCGCCGGCGACGACGGTCGCGTCGCGACCCAGGATCAACTTGGCCCGGTCGGTGCGGTCGGCAGGCACCGCTACCACGACACGGTCGACAACGCCGGACTTGAGCAGGCCTTCGACGGCACGCTCGACCAGCGTTCGTCCCTCGAGCTGGTAAAAAGCCTTCGGCACACCGGCTGCCAGCCGTTCTCCGGACCCGGCAGCCGGTACCACGGCGACCGTTCCGGTCAACCCCAGTCCCCGTGCATCAGGACATTCAGGAAGCGGCGGCCAAGACCTCGTCGAGGATGATGTCGGCCCTAGCCTCATCGGTGCTCTCGGCCAACGCCAATTCGCCGACCAGAATTTGGCGGGCCTTGGCCAGCATGCGCTTCTCGCCTGCGGACAGGCCGCGCTCCTGGTCGCGGCGCCACAGGTCGCGGACGACCTCAGCAACCTTGTTGACGTCGCCGGAAGCGAGCTTTTCCAGATTGGCCTTGTAGCGGCGGGACCAGTTGGTGGGCTCTTCGGTGTGCGGTGCGCGAAGCACCTGGAACACCTTGTCGAGGCCCTCTTGGCCGACCACATCGCGCACGCCGACGTACTCGGCGTTTTCGGCGGGTACTCGAACTGTGAGGTCTCCCTGCGCCACCTTCAAGACGAGATACTCTTTTGCTTCCCCTTTTATGGTTCGGGTTTCGATCGCCTCGATTAACGCAGCACCGTGGTGTGGATAGACAACGGTGTCTCCGACCGCAAAATTCATCTGATTCGAGCCCCTTTCGTTCCTCCATACTAACACGCCGCGCAAACAGGTGCGGAACAACGGTGCAGGTCAGGGGCACCGCATGTGCGGAGAGGGGGTTGACAGACGGAGAAAATCGTGCAAGGCGCAGGGGCATCTCGAACCCCTCCGGCGCCGCCTGCGGGCCTGTGCATACCCAGCGTATGAGGCGGTCAGGACGCCGCGGCGCTGCCGCAATCCGCCTCTGATGCCCTCAGCTACCGCCGGTGCGATCGACCTACTACTCTCCATAGTCGAACCGCAATGGCGGTCGAAGGCCGAGCAGGAGGCTTTGAGTGAATCGCTTGGACCACCGCGACTCGAAATCTCGCTCGAGTCGTCGCTCGGCAAGGCGTGTCGCGCTGGCTGCCGGTGCGGTGATCGGTGCTGTGACGATCACCGGTTGCAGCGCCGGCCAACTTTCGCAGACCGCCATGCAGCAATCCGCTGTCGACGGCAACTCGGCGGCAGTCAACAACGTCGCATTGCGCAACGTCCACATCCAGGCGCTGCAGACGGGTGACTACCTGCGCCCGGGCGCAACGGTGGACCTGGTACTGGTCGCGGTCAACCAATCGCCGGATGTCGCCGACAAATTGGTCGGCGTCACCACCGACATCGGCAAGGTGACGGTGACCGGCGATCCGACCCTGCCCCCCAGCGGGGTGTTGTTCTTCGGAAATCAGAACGGTCAGAGCAAGAATGCCGACCACGCCATCGAGGCGGGCGACTCGGTCAAGGCGACCGTCGCGCTCACCAAACCGATCACAAATGGGCCGAACTACGAGTTCACCTTCACCTTCGAGAAGGCCGGCAGCGTCAACGTGGCGGTGCCGATCTCGGCTCCCGACGGTCCGCGGCACTACGAACCGCCGAAGCCGGCCTAACCTCCGCTGATCTGTCGGACCAGCCGGATACGGTCACCGGGTGGCCAAGGCACGCTCCCAGTACCGCTGTTCGGAATGCCGCCATGTCACCGCCAAATGGGTTGGACGTTGCCTGGAGTGCGGCACCTGGGGATCCGTCGATGAGGTGACCGTGCTCAGCGCCGTCCGGGGCAGCACTCGAGCAGTGGTCAGCCCGTCGACGGCCGCCGTCCCGATCACTTCCATCGAACCCGACGGAACCCGCCACTGCCCCACCGGCATCGAAGAACTCGACCGAGTACTGGGCGGCGGTGTGGTACCTGGCTCGGTCACGCTGCTCGCCGGTGACCCCGGTGTGGGCAAGTCCACGCTGCTGCTCAAAGTCGCCCATCAGTGGGCAGCGTCGGGGCGGCGGGCGTTGTACGTCTCGGGTGAGGAATCACGGGGCCAGATCCGGATGCGCGCCGACCGGACCGGCTGCAGCGACGACGAACTGTATCTGGCGGCCGAGTCGGATCTGCATGCGGTCCTTGGTCATATCGAGGCGGTGCAGCCCACGCTGGTCGTCGTCGACTCGGTGCAGACCATGTGCAGCTCGGACACCGACGGTGTCACCGGTGGCGTCACGCAGGTTCGGGCCGTGACCTCCGCGCTGACCGCGGCGGCGAAATCCACTGGGGTGCCGCTGATCCTGGTCGGCCACGTCACTAAAGAGGGCGCGATCGCCGGCCCGCGTTCACTCGAGCACCTCGTCGACGTCGTCCTGCACTTCGAAGGCGACCGCAACTCGCTGCTGCGCATGGTCCGTGGGGTGAAGAACCGGTTCGGCGCCGCCGACGAAGTCGGCTGTTTTCTGTTGCAGGACAGCGGGATTGAAGGGGTCGCGGATGCGTCCGGACTGTTCCTGGATCAGCGGCCGCAGCCGGTCGCGGGAACGGCGATCACGGTCACCCTCGACGGCAAACGTCCGTTGATCGGCGAGATCCAGGCGTTGCTGGCGACTCCGACAGCCAGCTCACCGCGGCGCGCGGTCAGCGGGATCGACCATGCGCGGGCCGCCATGATCGCGGCGGTACTGGAAAAGCACGCCCGACTCAAGATCGCCGTCAACGACGTGTACCTGTCGACCGTGGGCGGAATGCGTCTGACCGACCCGTCGTCGGATCTGGCGGTCGCGGTCGCGCTGGCTTCGGCCTACGCGAATCTGCCGATGCCGGCGACCGCCGTGATGATCGGTGAAGTCGGATTGGCCGGTGATCTGCGGCGGGTCGGCGGTATGGAGCGCCGACTGGCCGAGGCCGCCCGGCAAGGCTTTACGACCGCGCTGGTCCCGTCGGGTTGTGACGCTGTGCCGCCGGGCGTGCGTGTCCTGCAGGCACCCACCATCGTCGCCGCGCTGGAGCACATGCTCAACCTCAGCGAACACCGGAGCAAAGCTGCGACGCCACCACATCGATTGGACGTAACGCCAACAGAGCACAATGAATGGTGATGACCACGGGCAAATCGAGTACCAACGGCGCGGCGCACCCAGCACGTCCCACCTTGCGTGAGGCGATGGCACGGCTGGCGCCGGGCACCGCGCTGCGCGACGGCCTGGAACGCATCCTGCGGGGCCGGACCGGTGCGTTGATAGTCCTGGGTTACGACGACAGTGTTGAGGCCATCTGCGACGGTGGCTTCTCGCTGGACGTGCGATACGCGCCGACCAGGCTGCGCGAACTCTGCAAGATGGACGGCGCGGTGGTGCTGTCCACCGACGGCAGCCGGATTCTGCGGGCCAACGTGCAACTGGTTCCCGACCCGTCGATACCCACCGAAGAATCCGGGACCCGGCACCGCTCGGCCGAGCGAGCTGCCACCCAGGTCGGCTATCCGGTGATATCGGTCAGCCATTCGATGAGCATCGTGACCGTCTATCTCAGCGGCGAACGACACGTGCTGGCCGACTCCTCGACCATCTTGTCGCGGGCCAATCAGGCCATCGCCACGCTGGAACGCTACAAAGCCCGGCTCGACGAGGTCAGCAGGCAGCTGTCCCGGGCGGAGATCGAGGACTTCGTGACGCTGCGCGACGTGATGACGGTCGTACAGCGGCTCGAGCTGGTTCGCCGGATCGGCATCGAGCTCGACAACGAGGTCGTCGAACTGGGTACCGACGGACGTCAGCTAAGGCTGCAGCTCGAAGAGCTGCTCGGCGGCAACGAGGCCTCCCGCGAGTTGATCGTGCGCGACTACCACGCCAACCCCGAGCCGCTGTCCAAAGCCGAGCTCGCGGCCACGCTGGAAGAGCTGGACACCATGTCCGACGCCGAGCTGCTCGACTTCACGACGATGGCAAAGGTTTTCGGCTACCCGTCGACGGCCGAAGCCCAAGACTCGGCGGTCAGCTCGCGTGGCTACCGGGCGATGTCGGAGATCCCGCGGCTGCAGTTCGCCCATGCTGACCGGTTGGTCCGCGAGTTCGGTTCGCTGCAGGGCCTGCTGGCAGCCAGCGCCGGCGATCTGGAGGCCGTGGAAGGGATCGGCGAAATCTGGGCGCGCCACGTACGCGAAGGCCTGTCGCAGTTGGCGGAGTCGACCATCGCCGACCCGCTCAGCTAGGCGGGCGGACTAGCCGCCGGGTGCGGGCGGAGGACCGGGAAGCGGTCCGGGCGCCGGGCCGGGCAGCCCCGGCGGCGGCACAGCACCGGGAGCCAGCGGCGGAGCCAGGATGAACGGCACCGCCAGCGAGCGCAGGTTGCCCAGCTGAACAACCAGGTTGTAGGTCCCCGGTCCGATCGCCGGCCGCGGCAGCGGGCAGTGCGGAGCCGACCCCATGCCAGTCCAGGTCACGGCGGTGGTCACCTGCTCACCCGGCGCGAATGTCTTGACCAGGGTTTCGTTGGACGGCGCGCAGTCCAGGTTGGACCAGAGCCGCTTGTTGTCCAGCGAGTAGACGTAGGCAGCCAGCACCGCGGCACCGACGTCGCGCTTGCACGCCACCAGCCCGATGTTTGTCACGACCATGACGAATTTCGGCTGGTCGCCGATCGCGTACTGCGGCAGGTTGGTCAGGCCCTTGACCGCCAGCGTCGAGTCGGGGCAGTCATCGCCTTCTTTCAGGATCGGCGGCGGCTGCACGGCGGCTGTCGGCGTCTCGCCGGGTTGCTCGGTGTTCTCACCGGCCCCCGGTTCGATCTGCGTCTTGACCTCAGGTCCCGGATTCTGCTGGCCTTGTGCCGCAGGCTTTTTGGCAGTACCGGAGGTGTTGGCGCCGGACCCTCCACTCAAGACGGCGACGATGATCGCGATGACGATGGCGACCACGACGACCGCGATGCCGATCGCCAATCCTCGGCGTCGCCAGTAGATCTCCGGCGCTAGCGGGCCCCGCGGTTCCAGATCCAGCACATTCACACGGTAAGGCCAGGTCACGTCGACTTGGGCGACATAACTCGGCGTGTCGCCAGTTAGCTACCGATTAGGCCTGAACGGCGGGGTTGTCGCCGACGTCGCCGATCACCTCGCGTAACACCACTTCACCGTCGGCGAGATGGTAAGTGGCGCCCACGATGGCCAACTCGCCGGCCGCGACCTTCTCGGCGATCGTCGCGGACCGGGCCAACAGCTGAGCCGCGGTCTCTTTTACGTGACGCGCCTCGAACTCGTCGGGCCGCGTGAGTCCTTCGCGGCGACCGAGCAGGATGGACGGAGTCACCCGCTCAACCACGTCGCGCACAAAACCGCCGGGAAGTACACCCTCGTCGAGGGCGGCCAGCGTCGCTTTGACCGCACCGCAACTGTCGTGGCCGAGTACCACGATCAGCGGCACGCCGAGCACCGCAACCGCGAATTCGATCGAACCCAGCACCGCGGAGTCGATCACATGACCGGCCGTGCGCACCACGAACATGTCGCCCAGACCCTGGTCGAAGATCAGCTCGGCGGCTACCCGGCTGTCGCCACAGCCGAACAGCGCGACGGTTGGCTTCTGGCCGTTGGCCAGGCTGGCCCGGTGCGCGACGCTCTGGCTGGGGTGCTCGGGCTGTCCGGCGACGAACCGCTCGTTACCCTCTTTGAGTGACTTCCATGCGGACACCGGATTCGTATTAGGCATGGCGCATATTCTGCCGCAGGGGGCGATGAAGTCCCTCCTAACGCCGAGTGAACTTCTCGACTGGTACGACCTGAACCGACGCGACCTGCCGTGGCGGGATCCAGAGGTGACGCCGTGGCAGATCCTGGTCAGCGAGTTCATGCTGCAGCAGACCCCGGTGTCGCGGGTGGCGCCGATATGGCTGGAGTGGATTGAACGCTGGCCGACTCCATCTTCCACCTCGGCGGCCAGCCCGGGTGAGATCGTGCGCGCCTGGGGCAAACTGGGCTATCCGCGGCGCGCCAAACGCCTGCACGAATGCGCGACCGTGATCGCCCGCGACCACGACGACGTCGTTCCCGACCACGTCGAGATTCTGCTGACGCTGCCCGGGGTCGGCGCCTACACCGCGCGGGCAGTGGCGTGCTTTGCCTACCAGCAGTCCGTGCCGGTGGTGGACACCAATGTGCGCCGGGTCGTGGCCCGGGTCGTGCACGGCCGAGCCGACGCGGCAGCCGCCGCCACCGTCCGCGACCACGCGGACGTCTCCGCGTTGTTGCCCGATGATTCGTCCGCGCACCGGTTTTCGGCGGCGCTCATGGAGTTGGGTGCGACCGTGTGCACGGCGCGTTCGCCGCGGTGCGGGCTGTGTCCACTCAGCGCGTGCCAGTGGCGACAAGCCGGCTTTCCACCCTCGGAAGGCCCTTCGCGTAAACCGCAGGGCTACGCCGGCACCGACCGGCAGGTCCGCGGTCGGCTGATGGATGTGCTGCGAACCAACGAGTTTCCGGTGAGCCGGGCCCAGCTCGACGTGGCGTGGCTGACCGATACCGTGCAACGCGATCGTGCGCTGGATTCCCTGCTCAAAGACGGTCTGGTGATAAAGACCAGCGACGGAAGATTCGCCTTGGTCGGCGAAGAGGGTTAGAACGCAGTCAAAAACGACTGCACCGTCCCGCGATACACCTCGGGTGCCTCGTCGTGCACCAGGTGGCCTGCACTGTCGGCGTGCAAATAGTCTGTCCGATAACCGGTTTCGTGCATCGCACGCATCTGACCGGCAGGAGTCACCGAGTTGGCCGCTTCGATGAGTAACACGGGTGAGCGCACCGCGCGCCATTGCGACCAATAATCGCGGGTACCCCATTCGGCGGCGATCTCGATCCATCGAGAGGTGTGGCCGTGTAACCGCCATCCCGTTGCTGTCCGGTCGAAGGCATCCAGGAAGTACTGCCCGGCGAGTGGCCCGAATTCGGCGAATACCTGTTCAGCGGAATCGAATTCAACCGGCAGTCGATGCAGCCACGGCTCCCACGGTCCGGTGGTGCGGCCGCGAAAGTCAGGTGCCATGTCCTCGACGACCAGCGCCGAGACGAGCTCGGGCCGCTCGGCGGCCAGGCACCAGGAGTGCAGCCCGCCCATCGAATGCCCGACGAGCCGGACCGGTGTCTCCAGCGTGGTCAGCGCGTCACTGAGGTCGGCGACGAAACGTTCGGTGCTGATCGGGTGCGGATCGGGGACGTCGCGGCCGCGGTGCCATGGCGCGTCATAGGTGTAGACAGCGCCCAACCCGGTCAGCCATGGCAGCTGACGCGACCAGGTGCTACCGCGGCCCATCAGGCCGTGCACCAGGACCACCGGCTCACCCCGTCCGCCACGATGGGTCAGCAGATCAGCGGCCATGTACCTATCTTGCGCGGGCTGCAGCGGGCTGTCGGCGGCGCGGTAGCCTGATCGGCATGCCAGTGGTGAAGATCAACGCAATCGAGGTGCCAGCGGCCGCTGGCCCCGAGCTGGAGAAGCGGTTCGCCCATCGCGCGCACGCCGTCGAGAACTCGCCGGGTTTCCTCGGCTTTCAGCTTCTGCGGCCCGTCAAAGGCGAAGACCGGTACTTCGTGGTGACCCAGTGGGAATCCGAAGAGGCATTTCAGGCGTGGGCCACCGGGCCCGCCATCGAGGCACACGCCGGACATCGGGCCAACCCGGTGGCGACCGGTGCGTCGCTGCTGGAATTCGAGGTTGTGTTAGACGTTGCCGGATCTGGCTCGCAGGCGTAGCCCGCGCCGGGGCGGACGTCGCGTAACAGCATTGACCGCTGCCTGCGCGCTGGTCGTCGCCCTGGCCCCGGGTTGCGCGCCGCAGCCGACGCCGTCCGCAAACGCGGCGGGCGCCGGTCGGCAGATCGACGTCAGGACGCCGCAAGGTCTGCGTGCTCAGCAGACCTTGGACATGCTGAACTCAGACTGGCCCATCGGCCCCGTCGGCGTTCGCACGCTGGCCACGCAGCGTTTAGCCAAGCAGGTCGAGACCACCATGGAAAAGCTATGGTGGGATCGTCCGTTCAAGCTGACCGGCGTTGACATCACGGCCGGAGCCGCGACGTTGAAGCTGACCACGTCGTACGGCGCGCGCCAGGACATTCGGATACACACCGCCGACGACACACTGGTGGACGGGTTCGAGGTCAGCACGCAAACCCCGAAGATCTCCTCGTGGCAGGACGTCGACGCCGTTTTGGGTAAGACCGGTGCCCGCTACGCCTGGCAGGTTGCCAAGATCAATGACGGCCACTGCGACCGGGTGGCCGGGACCAACGCCGACGAGTCGCTCCCACTGGCGTCGATCTTCAAGCTGTACGTGCTTTACGCCGTAGCCGACGCCGTTAAGGCCGAAACGGTCTCCTGGGACGACGAGCTGACCGTGACCGAACAGGGCAAGGCCGTCGGCTCGGGGATGGATGTGGCCGTCGGGGATCACATTTCGGTGCGCACTGCCGCCGAGAAGATGATTGCCACCAGCGACAACATGGCCACTGACATGCTGATCGGCAGGCTCGGTCCCCGGGCCATCGACGACGCGCTGGCCAACGCGGGGCACCATGATCCGGCGGCTATGACGCCCTTTCCGACCATGTACGAACTGTTTTCAGTCGCGTGGGGGCAGCCGGATGTGCGCGAGCAGTGGAAGAACGGCACGCCGCAGATCCGCGCCCAGATGCTGCACGATGCCGATTCCCGTGTCTATGAGCCGGATCCATTCCGCGCCCACGTGCCGGCCTCGGAATACGGCGCGGAATGGTTTGGCAGCGCTGAGGACATCTGCCGGGTGCACGTCGCGCTGCAAGCCGGCGCCGTCGGCAACGCCGCGCTCGTCAAGCACATCCTGGCGATCAGTCCGAACGTCAACCTCGATGCACACGAATGGCCCTACCTGGGCGCGAAGGCCGGCGGCCTGCCGGGTGATCTGACGTTCAGCTGGTACGCGGTCGACCGGACCGGACAGGCGTGGGTGGTGAGTTTCCAACTCAATTGGCTTCGCGATCATGGGCCGAGCGTCGGCAGTTGGATGTTGCAGGTCGCCAAGCAGGTCTTCGCGCTCATCACGCCCGCACAGCGCTGATCTGGGCGCTGCGAAGGCCCTGAAGGGCGGTTTGGTGTACGCCGGTATTCGTCGTCTGCAGTCGACCTGGAATCGACGGGACCTCTTCGAAATGGGTGTCCTGCTAAGCATCATCGCGCTGATGCACATCGTCGGGTTCGCGACTTGATATTCGTCATCGCGCCACATCATTATCGAGCCGGCGCTCAGATCTTCGGCGTCGGATTGGGCGCCACCGCATACTTGTTCGGGCTTCGGCACGCGTTCGACGCCGATCACATCGCCGCGATCGACAACACCACCCGCAAGCTGATGACCGACGGCCAACGGCCCAAAGCCGTCGGATTCTGGTTCGCGATGGGCCATTCCAGTCTGGTGCTGGTGATGGCTGTGCTCGTCATGGTCGGCGCGCACGCGGCCGGCACATTGTCAGACGATCGATCGCCGACCCGGCATCTGCTCGGCTTCGCAGGAACGCCGGCCTCGGGATTGTTTCTGTATCTGATCGCAATCATGAACGTCATCGCGATGGTCGGGATTTATCGCGCTTTCGTGAAGCTTCGGCGGGGTTCGTACTGCGACACCGAAATCGAAGTAGCGCTCAATGGTCGGGGATTTCTGGCCCGGCTGCTGCGTCCGATCATGAATCGCATCACGCACTCGGTGCAGCTCTTTCCGGTAGGAGCACTGTTCGGTCTCGGATTCGATACCGCCACCGAGGTCGCTCTATTGGCACTGGCCGGCACCAGCGCCGCCGCGGGTCTGCCCTGGTACGCAGTCCTCGTGGTGCCGCTGCTCTTCGCAGCCGGAATGACCTTGATGGACACGCTGGACGGCCTGCTGATGACGGTGGCCTACGACTGGGCGTTCATGCAACCGGCGCGAAAGATCTACTACAACCTTGCGGTCACCGGGCTTTCGATCGCCGTGGCGGTGCTGATCGGATCGATCGAATTGGTGTCGCTACTGCATGACGACCTGAATTGGTCCGACCCGGTCACCAGTTGGGTAAGCGGTATTGATCTGAACAACGCCGGGCTGGCGGTGGTGGCTCTGTTCGCCGTCATCTGGATCGTGGCAGTCGCCTACTGGAAGCTGGCCAAAGTCGAAGCCAGACACCAGGTGGTCCAGCCGGCCGAATAGCACGAATGGCCGGTCACGACACTTCTTCACCAAGTGCGTAACCGGCCATTCGGCAGGTGAGCTACTGCCCGGTGGTTGACGGACCACCGGCTGCGTGAGCCCCGGTGGATGCCAGGTCCTCTTCGACAGGCTTGTGGGCACCCTTGAAGGTGAACACCGCGTCTTCGCCGCTACCTTCGCCGTCCCAGTTGTCCACGTCGACCGTGACAAGCTGACCCGGGCCGATCTCGTCGAACAGAATCTTCTCGGACAGCTGGTCCTCGATTTCCCGCTGGATGGTGCGACGCAGCGGGCGAGCACCGAGCACCGGGTCGAAGCCGCGCTTTGCCAGCAGTGCCTTGGCCTTGTCCGTCAGCTCCATGGCCATGTCCTTGGTCTTGAGCTGCTTTCCGACCCGGCCGATCATCAAATCGACCATCTCAATGATCTCTTCCTTGGTCAGCTGGTGGAAGACGATGATGTCGTCGATGCGGTTCAGGAACTCCGGACGGAAGTGTTTCTTCAGCTCGTCGTTGACCTTCTGCTTCATCCGCTCGTAGTTGTTCTCGCCACCACCCTGGGTGAAGCCCAGACCGACCGCCTTGCTGATATCGGAGGTGCCGAGGTTGGAGGTGAAGATCAGCACGGTGTTCTTGAAGTCGACTGTGCGACCCTGACCGTCGGTGAGACGGCCATCCTCGAGCACCTGCAACAGACTGTTGTAGATCTCCTGGTGCGCCTTCTCGATCTCGTCGAACAGCACCACCGAGAACGGCTTGCGGCGCACCTTCTCGGTGAGCTGGCCGCCTTCCTCGTAGCCGACGTATCCCGGCGGGGCGCCAAATAGACGGGACGCGGTGAATCGGTCGTGGAACTCGCCCATGTCGATCTGGATGAGCGCGTCGTCGTCGCCGAACAAGAAGTTGGCCAGCGCCTTGGACAGCTCGGTCTTACCGACACCGGACGGACCGGCGAAGATGAACGAACCGGACGGGCGCTTCGGATCCTTCAGCCCGGCACGGGTGCGACGGATGGCCTTGGAGACAGCCCTGACCGCATCCTCTTGGCCGATGATGCGCTTGTGCAGCTCATCTTCCATCCGCAGCAACCGGGTGGTCTCGGCCTCGGTGAGCTTGAACACCGGGATACCGGTCCAGTTGCCGAGCACCTCAGCGATCTCGTTGTCGTCCACCTCGGCGACCACGTCGAGATCGCCTGAGCGCCACTGCTTTTCCCGCTCGGCGCGCTGGCCCACCAGCTGCTTTTCGCGATCCCGCAGGCTGGCCGCCTTTTCGAAGTCCTGCGCGTCGATCGCCGATTCCTTCTCGCGGCGGGCGTCGGCGATCTTCTCGTCGAACTCACGCAGGTCAGGCGGAGCCGTCATCCGGCGGATCCGCATCCGGGCGCCTGCCTCGTCGATCAGGTCGATCGCCTTGTCCGGCAGGAACCGGTCGTTGATGTAGCGGTCGGCTAGAGTCGCCGCGGCCACGATCGCCGAATCGGTGATGGACACCCGGTGGTGCGCCTCGTAGCGGTCGCGCAGACCTTTGAGGATCTCGATGGTGTGCTCCACTGTGGGCTCGCCGACCTGTACCGGCTGGAACCGGCGTTCCAGAGCGGCATCCTTCTCGATGTACTTGCGGTACTCGTCGAGAGTGGTGGCACCGATGGTCTGCAGTTCGCCGCGGGCCAGCTTGGGCTTGAGGATCGACGCCGCGTCGATCGCGCCCTCGGCGGCACCCGCCCCGACCAGCGTGTGCAACTCGTCGATGAACAGGATGATGTCGCCGCGGGTGTTGATCTCCTTGAGCACCTTCTTCAGGCGCTCCTCGAAGTCACCGCGGTAGCGGCTACCGGCCACCAGCGAACCCAGGTCGAGGGTGTAGAGCTGCTTGTCCTTCAGCGTCTCGGGGACCTCGCCGTGGACGATGGCCTGCGCGAGGCCTTCCACCACAGCCGTTTTCCCGACGCCGGGTTCACCGATCAGCACCGGGTTGTTCTTGGTGCGACGGGACAGCACCTGCATGACCCGCTCGATTTCCTTCTCGCGGCCGATAACCGGGTCGAGCTTGCCCTCCATCGCGGCCGCGGTCAGGTTGCGGCCGAACTGGTCGAGCACCAACGACGTGGACGGTGAGCCGGACTCGCCGCCGCGGCCGCCGGTACCGGCTTCCGCGGTCTCCTTGCCCTGGTAACCGCTCAGCAGCTGAATGACCTGCTGGCGCACCCGGGTCAGCTCAGCGCCCAGCTTGACCAAGACCTGGGCGGCAACGCCTTCGCCCTCACGGATCAGGCCGAGAAGAATGTGCTCGGTGCCGATGTAGTTGTGGCCGAGCTGCAGCGCCTCGCGCAGGCTCAGCTCCAGGACTTTCTTGGCGCGCGGAGTGAACGGAATGTGCCCGGACGGGGCCTGCTGGCCCTGGCCGATGATCTCCTCCACCTGGCTGCGGACGCCCTCCAGCGAGATGCCCAGCGACTCCAGCGACTTGGCTGCTACGCCTTCGCCTTCGTGGATGAGACCCAACAAGATGTGCTCGGTGCCGATGTAGTTGTGGTTGAGCATCCGGGCCTCTTCTTGCGCCAGGACGACGACCCTGCGGGCACGGTCGGTAAAACGTTCAAACATT
>Ga0302326_10009136_pt1 | contig 21729 bp, 17 predicted proteins | sample Palsa_T0_3_FD_202264 | JGI IMG/M metagenome (GOLD analysis project Ga0302326, IMG submission 202264) | Peat permafrost microbial communities from Stordalen Mire near Abisko, Sweden - Palsa_T0_3 | ecosystem: Environmental > Terrestrial > Soil > Palsa > Peat permafrost | place: Sweden: Abisko... | reverse complement strand
GCGCCGCGTTCGCGCCCGGGTCCGACAGCATGGTCCGCTCGCCCTTGTGCGTGACCATCACCACGCAGGTGCCGGTGGGCCGCTCCGGGTCCATCACCAGCCGGGCGTCGACACCGTAGCCCATGAGCTCCATGTCGCGGTTGCGCCCGGCGATGTCCGCGCCGCGCCGTCCCACGAACGCCACGTCGCCGCCGTCGGCGGCCATCCAGGCCGCTATGTTGGCCCCGGAACCACCGCCGTGCATGGTGACACTCGCGGGGGTGTCGCTGCCGCGGGCAAGCGGCAGCGTCGCGTGGGCGACTGCGTCCGTCATCAGGTCGCCAATGACTACCACGCGCGCCATACTTGTCATCACCCCATCGCTGTCTGGCCGCAAGCTTCTACGGTAGCGTCGGCAGCCTCGACTGGCCAGCGAGCCGAGCAGACATCGGAGCTGTATGGCCGTGTAACACACGGTAAGAGCACGATCGTCACCATACTGTTACCTGGCGGTGTCCTGTCGCCAGGCGTTCAGGGGGCGTTTAGAGGTAGGGCTAGCCCGGCGACGACCAGCTCCGACTCTTCCGACTCGGCCGCCAGCGCCTGATTCAGCCGCCCGAGCTCGTCCCGGAACACCCGCCCGGCCGACGTGGCCGGAATCACCCCCATCCCCGCCTCGTCGCTGACCGCGACCACCAGGACCCGGGCCTGCCGCCACGCCTCGATGAGCTCGGTAATCCGGCCTGTCAACTTCTCTCGTTCCCCGCCCCATGCGTCACATTCGTCCAGCACCGCCGTCAGCCAGGTGCCGATCCCGTCGATGAGCACGGCCCCGCGCGCCGACGCGAGCACACCGGCCAGGTCGGTGGTCTCGACCGTCCGCCACCAGGGCGGCCGCCGCGCCCGATGCGCCGCCACCCGCGCCGCCCAGTCGCGGTCGCCCGCCCCGTCCCGCCATCGCGGCGTTCTCGGGTCCGTGGCCACGTAGGTCACCTCCGGTTCGGCCGCCAGCCGCAGTTCGGCCCGTTCCGACTTTCCCGACCGCGCCCCGCCCATCACCAGGACCCGCCATGGCACCCATGACATGCTTCCCGTCAGACCTTGAGATCCTTGGGCCGAACGGGGCGTGGTGACTGCCTCCCCGTCAGCCGGCACCCTCACCCGCCAGAACCCGCAGCGTCGCTCGAGCTCGGCGGCCCCGCTCACCCGGTGATCAGCGAACGCCACGGCGGTGAGCGTGTCCGCTGTGACCAGCCCCCGCGCCCGGAGCCGCCCGAGCTGGGCCGGGTCGCCCAGCATGTCAAGGAACGCGATGTCGTAGCGAGCCGCCCCTTCCGGCGGTACCGGCACCGCTCCCGGCCCCGCCGGGTAAAGCAGCCGCCCCCCGTCCGGCGAAGTAACCTCCCACCCCCCCAACCCAGCGGCGCCCCCCGGGCCCGGCCCAGCGGCGCCCGCCGGGCCCGGCCCCGCGGCCTCCCCCGCGGCGTCCCGCGCATCCAGCAGCCGCTGCACCCGGAACCCCGCCAGGTCCGCCCCGTCCGCGCCCCCGGCCCCCAGCCTCAGCGTCCCGCCGACGACAATGGTCGACCTCTTCCGTATGGTCCCGTCAGCCCGGCAGCGCAAGCAGGACGCGCACCGGCAGCCGGGCTGCGGCCAGCCGGAGCTCCCGCCCGAGCCCTCGACCAGGACGTGCATCAGCGGAGGAACGACAGCCGGACCGAGCGCTCCGGGTTGTCCACGTTCAGGTCGACCAGGGCGATGGATTGCCAGGTACCCAGGGCCAGGCGGCCGCCGATCACCGGGACGGTCGCGTACGGCGGCACGAAGGCGGGCATGACGTGCGACCGGCCGTGCCCGCGGGATCCGTGCGCGTGCCGCCATCGGCCGTCGGCAGGCAGCAGTTCCGCGAGGGCGGCCAGGAGATCCTCGTCGCTGCGCGCGCCCAGTTCGATCAGCGCGATCCCCGCGGTCGCGTGCGGGACGAACACGTGCAGCAACCCGTCGCCGCCGTCCGACGCCGAGCCCGCGAACTCCGCGCAGTCACGGGTGATATCCCTGATCTTTTCGGAGTTCCCGGTACGGACCTCGATGATCTGCGTCTTCATGCCCCCGGATCATAGGGTGCGTTTGTGCCATGCTCGGTACCAGGCACAGGAGCGGGAGGTCGGGCATGCCGGAGGCCGACGGCGAGACAGGTCGCGCCACGACGGAAGTCACCCAGGCGCACGGGGCGCGGCTGCGGCTGGCCCGGCAGGCTCGTGGCCTGTCCCAGCAGCAGCTCGCGGGGGTAGCCGGCGTCACCCGGCAGGCCATATCCGCGGTCGAGTCCGGGCATTCGGATCCTTCGCTCCGGGTAGCCCTGGCCTTGGCCGGCGCGCTCGGCATGACGGTCGAAGAGCTGTTCGGCCCGGGGGATCCCGCCGATCCGGTGCTGGCCCGGCCGGTGGCGGCGGCCAGCCGCGGGGGATCCCGCGTCGTGCTCGCGACCGTCGGCGACACCTTTGTCGCCCTGCCGCTGCACACGGACATGGCCGCCCGGGTGGGCTTCGGCGCGGCTGGCGGCCTGGTCGTCGCCGCGTCACCGGGCCGGCCCGCCGCCGCACCGGCCACCAAGCCGGCGAGCTGCGGACTTGACCCGGCCAGCCGGCCCCTTGACCCGATCGAGGTGCGGCCGATCGGGCCGCCCCGGCCCACGCTCGTGGTGGCGGGCTGCGATCCGGCGCTGCCGCTGCTCGAGACGCCCCTCGCCCTGCTCGACCCGCCTGTCGCGTTCGCCTGGTGGCCGTGCGGAAGCGGCGAAGCTCTGCGGCTGGCCGCCGCCGGGCTGGTGCACGCCGCGGGGGTGCACCGGCCCGGCGGCGAGCGCGAGGCCGGTAAGGCGACCGAAATTCCCGGCGGCGCCGAGGTGGTGGGGTTCGCGGCCTGGCGTGAAGGCCTGGTGGTGCGGCCCGGAGCGAGTGTCCGCGGCCTAGCCGACGTCGCCCGCCAGCGGCTGCGGCTGGTGAACCGCGAGGTCGGCGCGCAGGCGCGCACCCTGCTCGACCGGGAGTGCGCGCGCCTGCGCCTGACCCCGGCCGAACTCCCCGGGTACGACAGCGAGGCCGCCGGGCACCTGCAGGTCGCGGCGGCCATCGCTGGCCGTCTCGCCGACGCGGGGGTGTCCAGCGAGCCCGCCGCGCTGGCCTACGGGCTGGACTTCCTCCCGCTCGCCTCCGAGCAGTTCGACCTGGTGCTGCCCGCCAAGCACGCCGCGTCCCGTGAGGTTCAGGGGCTGCTGAAGGTGCTCACCTCGCCGTGGCTGCTGGCCCAGCTCGCCAGCCTGCCCGGCTATGACCCCGCGAGCTGCGGCGTGCTTCGTGATCAGTGGCCGTAAACCGGAATCAGAACGGCGCGGGCGATCGTGTGGAAGCGAAGGTTGAACCCCGCCACGGCGGGCGAGATCTCGTCGTTGACGTCCAGGGACTCCACGTCGAGCGCGTGCACCGCGAACACGTACCGGTGCGGCTCGTCACCAGCCGGCGGCGCCGCGCCGCCAAAGTCCTTGGCGCCGTAGTCGTTGCGGACGTGGAACGCCCCCTTGGGCAGGCCGGAGCCGTCGGTTCCGGCCGCGCCCGTCTCCAGTTCGGTCACCGAGGCAGGAATGCCGAGCACGACCCAGTGCCAGAATCCGGAACCGGTCGGCGCGTCCGGGTCGTACAAGGTGACGGCGAAGCTTTTGGTCTCTGCGGGGAAACCAGACCACGATAGCGACGGGGATATGTTCGCCCCGGTCATGCCGAACCCGTCAAAGACGTGGTTTTCCGACAACATCTGCTCATGCGCTACGTCGTCGCTGCGCAGTTCGAACGACGGCACGGGCGGCAAGAAGTCATACGGCAACGGGGGACGGTCGGTCATGATGTACCTCCTCGTCGAGGCGGACTGGCTTCGTAAGCTGAATTGATCCCACGTTAGCGGTAGCCTCCGCGGCCAGCCGGCCTGGGCCGCATGATCACGTTTGAGGCGATCAGCTGCAATTAACGGCCGAAGTTCTCCTACGGTGGTGTTGTGACGCAGCGGCCGAGACGTAGGGTCTCCCAGCGACCGCGCCGGGGAGCAACGCACAGGCTGCTCGGCCGGATGCGCCGCCATGCCGCGCGCGGGGTCCTCGGCCGGGTCCGGCTGGGTAAGGCGGGTTCTTCGCCGCGGCTGCGGCGCTGGGCGCTAGCCCTGGTGCTGGTGGGCGTGGCTCTGGTGCCTTATCCGAGCCTGAGCGCGGCCGGCGCGCCGCCCGCCTCGGTGTGCCGGTCCGGTTGCCGGCCTGGTTCCGTGCCGGGCCTGGTCACCTGGGCTAGGCCCTTGACCGGCTCATGGGACGTGGTTTCCGGGCTGACCGGCACGGTGCCGGCCTCCGGATTGGCCTACTTGTCGGTCGGCGACGGTGTCGCCGCCGTGGGCGCGGGGCTGACGGTGACCGGGTACTCGTCGAAGACGGGCGCGTTGCGGTGGCGGGTGACGCTGACCGGCTTTCCGGCCGGCGCGGACATCGTGTCCGTGCGGACCTGGCCAGGCGAAGTGACCGCGGGTGTTTCCTACCGGGCCTCCGGTGCTGCCCGCGGCCTCGAGCGCACCGAGGTGGTTCTCTCCGACCCGGCCGGGGCCCAGACGGGCCGGTATCCCGCCGCCGTGTTCGGCGGGGCGGTCGCGGGCAGCCCGCAGGACACCGTCATCGTCGGGACGACCGAGGTGACAAGTTACGACAACGCCACCGGGCACATCCGCTGGCGGCGTCCCACCGGTCAGGTCGCGCAGGCGTGGCGGACCGACGGCGGCTCCCTGTACGTAACGGATTCGGCCGCCGGGTACGTGGGGTCGGCGCCGGTCACGGCGTTGCGCCAGATCGACCTGGCGACCGGGGCGGAACTCCTCGTCCGGCCGCTGGAGAGCCTGTCGTTCGCTGGTACGCTCAGCGCCGCGTTCGACGGTGTGGTGCTGTTCTCTTCGGCGGCGGGGGTTACCGCGTACGACGGCGTGACCGGAGATGAGCTCTGGATCATTCACGGAGCGGTGCCCGGGGGTGCCGACCCGGGGGAGGGTCGGATCTACCTCACCAGGGGATCCAACCTCATCGGCGTCGACCCGTGGACCGGCCGGATCAAGGCGACCGCCTCAGGCTCCGCGGTCGACGGGTCGGCCGGGGTCTACGTGGTCAGGGGCGGCGTGGCGCTCGGGCTCGACCAGGGCGCGAACGGGGACGCGTGGGGTTACGATATCGCCGCCCAGCGAGTCACGCTCACCTCCGCCGGGCTGGGATGGCCGCACTATTTCGTCGACCTCAGCGGCGTCGGCGGCAGCGCCGACCCCGCCAGCAACCTGGTGGTGATCGCGGCGTGCACACAGCTAGCGCCAAGCTCCCCGACCCAGCCGACCCCCGCGGGGACCGCCACGCCCCCGGCGACCTCGACCGGCCTGACCGCAACGACCGCCTCCCCGGGCACCTCCGCGTCTGCTTCTTCGACGCCGAGCCCCAGCATCAGCCCGTCCGCGGCGGTCAGCGCCGCCCAAGGGTGCCTGCATCCCGAACTGGTCGCGCTGAACCTGTGAACGGCCGGTCCCGGGTCCCGGCTCTGTACGCGGTGGAGATTAACGTGGTACCTACCTACCGGAAGCGGAGCGGGGAAATGGACATCGCGGTCGGGATCGGAGGTGAGGACGATCGCAAGAAAACGGCAAACTGATCCGGACGCTCCGCACGTGGTCATCTGCGGCGCGGGATTCGGCGGCCTATCCGGCATTTCCAGGCTCACCCGCGCGGGCCTGCGGGTGACCTTGGTGGACGAACACCTTTACAGCACGTTCCAGCCGCTGCTTTACCAGGTGGCCACCGCGGGGCTCAACCCAGGGGACGTGGCCTACCCGGCGGGCGGCTTCGTGCGGCGGTACGGCGCGAACTTCCGCCGCGGTGAGCTGGCCGCTATCGACTCGACGTCCCGCAGCATCAAGCTCAGCAACGGCCGCGAGCTTGAGTATGACTACCTCATCGTGGCCACCGGCGTGTCGGCCTCGTATTACGGCATCAAGGGGGCGGCCGAGCACACCTTCGGCCTGTACACCCGCACCGATGCCATCGCGCTGCGCGACCATCTCATGGCGGGCTTCGAGCGGCTGAGCGTAGACAGCGGCGATCTCAACGTCACCGTAGTCGGCGGCGGGGCGACCGGCGTGGAGCTGTCGGGCACGCTGGCCGAGCTGCGCGCCACCGTGCTCGGCGCGACCTTCCCCGACGTGGACCCGTCCCGGGTGCACGTCCGGCTGGTCGAGGCAGGGCCCGCGCTGCTCGGGCCGTTCAATGAGAAGCTGCGCGAATACGCCAAGGCGCAGCTGGTGGACCGCGACGTCGACGTGCGGCTGAACACGCCCATCGGCGAGGTCACTGACTCACGCGTACTGCTCGTCGACGGCGAGGACCTGCCGAGCGACATCACCGTCTGGGCGGCGGGCGTGGCCGCGTCCCAGGCCGCGGCGGGCTGGGGCCTGCCGCAGGGCAAGAACGGGCGCATCGTGGTCGGGCCCGACCTGCGGGTGCAGGGCCAGGACCGGATCTTCGCGGTGGGGGACATCGCGGTCAACCCCGACGACCCCACGCCGCAGCTGGCCCAGCCCGCCCTGCAGATGGGGCGGCACGCGGCCGCGCAGATCGTCCGGCTCGAGCGCAAGACGGCCACCGAGCCGTTCAAGTACCACGACAAGGGCACGATGGCCACGATCGGGCGCAGGTCCGCCGTGGTCCAGCTGGCCGGCGGGCTGCGGCTGCGCGGCACGCTCGCGTGGCTCGCCTGGTTCGCCCTGCACCTGGTTTACCTGCTCGGCGGGCGCAACCGCGTGGCGGCGCTGATCAACCTGACGTACCGGTACCTGTTCTGGGGCCACGGAGGCGCCGTTATCGTCGGAGACGAGCCGCAGTAGGCTTTCTTCCCGATGACCAGGTTCCGCGCGCGGGTCGCGCTTTGCGCCGTGGCCGTGCTGGGCGTCCTGGCCGGAGCCGCCGGCTGCGGCTCAGGCTCCGGCTCAGGCTCCGGGACGGCCGCGAGCTCGCCGACCGCGGCCGCGAACGCCGCTGGGATGTACAACCCCAATCTGGACCTCGGCTCCTCGCTCGGGTCGCGCCCGGCGCCTGACTTCCGGCTCACGAACCAGTTCGGCCAGCCGATGTCGCTGAGCCAGTTCCGCGGCAAGGTCGTCATGCTGTCGTTCGAGGATTCCGAGTGCACCACGGTCTGCCCGCTGACCACGCAGAGCATGCTGGAGGCCAAGCAGCTGCTCGGCGCCGCGGGCGACAAGGTGCAACTGCTCGGCGTCGACGCCAACCCCGACGCCACCACTGTGGCGGACGTGCTCGCCTACTCGCGAGCGCACGGCATGGTCAACCAGTGGGATTTCCTCACCGGGCCGCTGCCGCAGCTGAAGAGCATCTGGGGCGCCTACGACGTCGCCGTTCAGATCGAGCAGGGGCAAATCGACCACACCCCTGCCCTGTTCGTGATCGACCAGCAAGGCCGGGAGCGCAAGCTCTACCTGACGCAGATGGCCTACTCCAGCGTCGGGCAGTCCGCCGAGGTGCTCGCGGACGAGATCGCAAGCCTGCTGCCCGGTCATCCGCGCGTCGCCAGCCAGCAGTCGCTGGCCACCGTCACCGACACCGGTCCCGCGGACCATGTCACCCTGCCGTCCGCGCCAAGCGGAGGCGGGACCGTCGCCCTGGGCCCTGGCCAGCCGCGCCTGGTCATGTTCTTCGCCACCTGGCTGGCCGAGGTCTATGACCTGAAGTCCGAGCTCATCAGCATGAACGCCTACGTGGCCGCGGCTCGGCGCGAAGGCCTGCCGCAGCTGACCGCGGTGGACGAAACGGTCGTCGAGCCCTCGGTCCAGACCGTCCGTTCCTACCTGAAAGGCACGCCGCTGCATTACCCCGTCGCGCTCGACACCACGGGACGAGTGGCGGATGGCTACCAAGTTCAGGACCAGCCCTGGCTCGTCCTGGTCTCCGCGTCCGGCCAGATCGTCTGGTCACACGACGGCTGGCTGTCGGCCGCCGCTCTCGAAACCGCCGCCAAGCGCGCCGTCAGTTCCAAGGGATAGCCCAGCGGCGCGGAGTCCCTGGGTAAGTCAGTCGCCGCACCTGATACCGGGAGTGCAGCAAGTGAACCCCATCCACGGGACGACCAGCCGGCCAGCGCGGCGCCGGCGATGACGAAGATGGTCATCAACCCGAAGGCAATCCGGATCGGCAACACGGTTGCGAGCGAGCCGCCCAGCAGCGCCCCTACCGGCTGGCCACCATATGCGATCATCCTGCCCGCAGTATTCACGCGCGACTGCAAATGATCAGGCGTCAGCATCTGCCTGATGGTGATGCCCGTTACTTTCAACATGACGTAGGTGAATTCGTAGCAGGAGAAGACCAGCACGGCCACCAGATACGACGGTGCAATCGACAGCAGGGCGAGTGCAGCAGCGTTGGCGACAAGGAAGGCCGTGGTCAGGCGTCCGATCGCGAGACGCTTGATCAATCTGGGCACCGCTGCCACAGCGACCAGGCCGCCGCCTTCCCCCGCGCTATACAGCAACCCGAGCCGCACATCCACGTGAGCCATGTGGAGGGCACGATTCGCGTACACCACAAGCAGCCCGAATGTGCCACCCCAGCTTATGCACACACAGCAGACCGAGAACGTCATCGTCCGGATGACTGGCTGATGCCAAAGGAACCGCAGGCCCTCGACGATATCCGTCCGGATACGCTGGCGTTGCCCTGGCTGCTGCTGCGGTCGCCGGAAGGGCCGCCGGATGGAGGCGAGCAATAGCGCTGACATGACGTAGGTCGCCGCGTCCAGGCTCAGCGCGGATGACGGTGCCATCACGCTGACTGCGGCGGCGCCGAGAGTCGGTCCGGCAAGCATCGCGACGGTACCCGTCGATGCGATGAGGCTTGTCGCGGCGGGCAACTGTGCGCGGTCAACGAGGGCTGGCAGCGCACCGAAGTTGGCCGCGTCGAACCACACGAACGCCGTGGCAATACCCAGCGCGATGATGAACACCTGTGCGGTCACCAACAGGTGAAGGGCCGCAGCGGCGGGAACGGCTGCGAGCAGCAATGCGCAGGTAGCGTCGCAAATCACCATCATTGTGCGCCGGTTCAGGCGATCCGCCAGCGCGCCGGCAAGGAGTCCGAGGGCAAGGTAAGGCACGGCCTCGATCCCGTTCACCAAAGCGACGGCGGCGGGCGATCCGGTCAGCTGGTAGACAAGCACGGGCAGGACGATATTCGTGATTCCCGTGCCGAGGTAAGACAAGGTCCGAGCTGACCAGAACACCACGAATGCAGGGTTCCGCCGGAGCTTCACCTCAGGCCTCCAGCAGCCAGTTCCGTACCACTCAGAGCAACTGCAAGATCGAATTCGTAACATGCCGTGCACGCCACGAGGAAACGGAGTTTTTACGCTTGAAAGTATTGCAGATCCGATGGTGCATCGCTAAGTTTCCTAGAGACAGTAGTTCTACCCAGTCAGGAGGCGGCATGAATTTGATCATGGGTCCGAGCGGCGACGCCACCGTATCGGCCTCAGGTAGCGAACATGGGTGGGCCGACGTGCCACAGAGCAGCATTGATCGTATCACTGTGCAGACCGCACTGCGCAATCCCCCGAGGGAGGGAGAAATGCATCCCTGCTTCAGCTATCTCCCGGGCGAGATGGGTCCTTGCTTCCGCTACTAGCCGTAACACCTGATAATTGCCTCGGGAAATTACACTACGTATTCGTGACCGGAGGAGCGCGCTTGCCCGGGAACTCGCCGATTTCGTTCACTGAGATGATCCGCCCGGACCGGCGGGATATCTCGCCTGGTCAGAAGGAAGCGCCCAAGAAGTATCGGGCCGGGACCCATCGGCTCGTCTCTCCCGAAGAGACGCTTGAGTCGGTACGGCGTTTTTTCCCGATCATGGGGATTACCCGGGTGGCTGATATTACCGGGCTGGACGTCATCGGCATTCCCGTGGTCACCGTTTGCCGGCCGAATTCAAGGGCGGTGACAGTGTCGCTGGGCAAGGGACTCGATGTGGCGGCCGCCAGGGCGTCTGGTGTCATGGAGAGCATCGAGGCTTTCATGGCGGAGCGGATCACCCGGCCACTTGTGCTGGGCAGCTTCAATGACTTGCGGTCCAGCCATTCCCTAGTCGATGTCGACCTCCTGCCCAGGACAACAGAGTCGCTGTACCATCCGGATCTCCCTATCTTGTGGATCGAGGGGCAGGAACTGCTCACCGGAACCCCGAGATGGGTCCCGTACGAGATGGTCCATACCGCATATACGCTGCCTAGGCCGAGCGGGACAGGAGCTTTTGTCGCCACCTCCAATGGGCTGGCTTCCGGCAATCACCACCTTGAGGCTATAAGCCACGCGATCTGCGAGACGGTCGAGCGTGACGCCGCCACCTTGCACCGCGTGCGGGCGCTAGCGGAAACGGCGTTGCGCCGGATTGACCCACGGAGCGTGGATGATCCTGGCTGCGGTGAAGCGCTTGACCGGTTTGACCGGGCGGACATGTCAGTGGCGATCTGGGACATCACTACTGATATCGGAATCCCCGCCTTCACATGCGTGATCGCCGAAGGGCGTCGGCATCCGGGCCGGGTGACGTATGGCGCCGAAGGCATGGGATGCCATGCCGACCCGAAAATCGCGCTGCTGCGTGCTCTCACCGAAGCCGCCCAGAGTCGGCTGGCGTCTATCTCTGGTGGCCGTGATGATCCCGCGGGATGGGATTACTCGCAGAAACTGGAGCCGGAACTGTTGCCGGCGCAGGCGGCGGATCTTGTCGGGGAGGCGGCTCGTGACTTCGCCGCCGTTCCGGCGTTCGACGGCGACAGTCTTGACGCAGATGTCGCATGGGAGCTGACCGCGTTGCGCTCGGCGGGCATCAGCGAGGTGATCGCCGTAGATCTGACCTGCGAGGAGTTCGGCATCCCGGTCTTCCGGGTCATCGTCCCGGGGTTGGAAGGGCCGACCACGACCGTTCCGTCATGCCGCCTCGGCCAGCGGGCTATGGAGCTGATCGCCGGCCAATGAACGAGATTTATGTTTTTGTAGGGCCCACCCTCGCCGAGAAGGAGGCGAGAGCCGAACTCGATGCCGTCTACCTCCCGCCGGTGTCCGCCGGCGATGTCTACCGGCTGTGGTGGCGGCGCCCTCGGGTCATCGGCATCATCGATGGCTACTTCGATGGCGTCCCCGCCGTGTGGCACAAGGAAATCATGTGGATCATGGAACGTGGTGTCCACGTGTTCGGCGCCGCCAGCATGGGGGCGCTTCGCGCGGCCGAGCTTGACACCTTCGGGATGAACGGCGTCGGCTGGGTCTACCGGGCCTTCAGGGACGGGACGCTGGAGCGGGACGACGAGGTCGCGGTCAGGCACGGCGCCGCCGAGGACGGGTACGGGGTCCTGTCTGAGGCGATGGTGAACATCCGCCGGACGCTCGGGGCGGCCGAGCAGCAGGGAATCGTCTCCGCTGCCACGCGCGACATCCTCACGGTCACCGCGACGGCGCTCTTCTACCGTGACCGGAACTGGCCGGGCCTGCTCCGGGCGGGCGGGGCCGGGGGGGCTGACGCGGCTGAGCTCGGCGCGCTGCGCCGGTGGCTGCCGACCGGGCGGATTGACCAGCAGGCCGACGATGCCATGGCCATGCTGCGCGAGATACACGGCTTCCTCGCCACCGACCCGGCGCCGCAGCAAGTGGGCTGGAGCATGGCGAACACGGCGATGTGGGAGGCGGCGACGCACCGCGCGGGCACCATCCTCAGTGACAGTCCGGCCGGTTCCGTGCCCGCACTGAAAATCATCCTTGATGACATCCGCCTGCTCGGCCCGGGCGCCTTCGACGCGGCACGCGGCCGCAGCCTGCTGCGGGTCTTTGCCGCCGACTTCGCCGCGCGCCAGGGCGTGACGATCGACGGGGAGAGGCTGCAGGACGCCATCGCTGAGTTCAGGATGACAATGGGACTTGAACAAGGCGCCGACCTCACCCAGTTCCTGGCCGCCAACGACCTGTCGGCAGCTGACTTCAGCCGGCTCGTCGCCGCTGGCGAGAAGGTGCGCTGGGCCTGCGGCCAGGCTGAACGGAACGCGCTCGATGACCTCCTCGGCGACCTGCGCATGCGCGGGGAGTATGCCCAACTGGTGACCAAGGCCCAGGCCAAGCTGGGCTATGACCGGCTGCCGAGCGCTCAGCCAAGGCCACCTGCCGATATCACCCGTTCCGGTCAGGCAGCTATCCGGTGGTACTTCGCTGACCGGCGCGGCACCGCCGTGCCCGATGACCTCACCGCTTATTCGCAGTCCTGCGGATTCCCGGACGAGGAGGCTTTCCGCGTGGCCGTTTGGCGCGAGTATCAGTACACGTGCGGCCGTGACGGCCACCATTGATTATCGAGGGGCAATGCGCCATGACGCCACCAATCAGTACGCTGGCCGACGAGCTCACCGAGGTACTGCTCCGCGCTGACCCGTTCTGGGCATCGTTCACGGCGATCAGCGGTTACGACGACGCGGTACCGGACTTGTCACCGGAGTACCAGCAAGCGTGGCGCCGCCGGCTTGTCGACATCATCGTCCGCTCCGGTCAGTGCGAGGTCGGCAGCGCGGATTTCCACGATCGCATGCTGCTCGAGACCGTGCGCGACAAGGCGGCCCGCGAGTTGGCCGCAGCCGACTCGCGAGTCGACGAGTTCAGCGTCACGACCTTCCCCCTCGGCGGCCCATCGCTGATGCTCCTGATCGCATCGCGCACGCGCGTGCCCGATGCGGAAAGCGCCACTGCCTACCTGACCAGGTGCAGGCGGATCCCGGCTTATCTCGACCAGTACACAGCGAGGCTGCGGACCGCCGCGCGAGACGGCCTGCTACCCGTCGCTCCGCTTGTCAGCGACGCCATCATGCAGCTACATGACCATCTGTCACACCCGGCGCGGGACCCGATGCTCTCTCACCAGGCGCCCGAGGGCTGGGCCGGGGCGACGGCGTGGCGAAACGATATCGAGTGCGTCGTCCGGGATCAGGTCCGCCCTGCCATCGGGCGTTACGCTGATCTGCTCGCTGAGCTACTGCCCAGATCACGGCCGCCGCAGCAGGCCGGCCTGCTGCATGTGCCGGGTGGCGTGGCCGCGTACGCATGCTGCGTCAGAAACGGCACGACGCTTCCGTTCGACCCCGACGAGCTCCACCAGGTGGGCCTGGCGGCCTTGGCAGAAATCGAGGAGCACATCGCTGAGCTCGGCGGCCACGCGATGGGCACACCCGACGTCAATGACATCATGGCCCGGTTCCGCGGGGATGTCTCGCTGACCGCCCCGGGCGACGCTGATGCGATGACTCGTGCGGCCACCGCGATCGCCCGCGCACAGGACCGGCTACCGGACATGTTCCGCTCGCCGCTGCCGCCGCCCTGCACGGTCGAGCCAATGCCACCGCACATGGCCGAGTTCGGCGCGCCGCCCTACTACGCGCCGCCCGCCCGCGACGGCTCCCGTCCCGGGGCGTACCTGTTCAACAATGTCCACCCCGGACAGGCCGGGAGCTGGGCGCTGGAGGCCACGGCATTCCACGAAGGGGTGCCAGGACACCACGCGCAGCTCGCCCGTCTGCAGCTCCTGCCGGATCTGCCGCTGCTGATGACGGCGTTCTACGTGGTGCCGCACAGTGAGGGATGGGGTCTTTACGCTGAGCGGCTGGCGGACGAGTTCGGCCTGTACTCCGACGACATGCAGCGGCTCGGCATGCTGGGCTGTGCCGCCTGGCGCGCTGTCCGGCTTGTCGTCGATACCGGCCTGCACGCGCGCGGCTGGAGCCGGGCGCGGGCCCGGCAGTTCGCGCTTGCGCACTCGGCCATGCCCGAGGGTTTCGTCGATGCCGAGATAGACCGTTACATCGCCCTACCCGGTCAGGCGCTGGGTTATCTCGTCGGCCAACGCGAAATCCTGCGGCTGCGCGACGAGGCCCGATCGCGGCTGGGAGCCGCCTACGACATCCGGGACTTCCACTCCGCCATCCTCGACCACGGCTCCCTGCCGCTTGCGGTACTGGGCCAGGTGGTGGAGGAGTGGGCAGCCTCCGCAGCACCAGCTTGACGAAGCTACGGCGGCGAGATCGGAGCCGCTAGCGAGACCGCAGAAAGCGGGCCCGATCCAAGACATGACCATCCTGCTAGTCCGGCACCGACCGCGGCGCTGATTGTCAGCAACCCGAAGGTAAGCCGGATCGGGAGGAACTCGGCGAGCAAACCGCCCAATATCGCTCCCACCGGATTCCCTCCCATTGCGATCATCCTGCCAGCGGCGTTGACACGCGACTGCAGATGGTCCGGCGTCAGCAGCTGCCTGACGGTGATGCCGGTCACGGTTACCATGACGTAGACAAGCCCATAGAAAAAGAAGATCAGCAAAGCCCACTCATACGACGGTGCGACACTCAAGAATGCGAGCGCAGCAGCGTTGGCAACTAGGAATACTGCGGTCAGGCGTCCGATTTCCAGGCGCTTGATCAGTATGGGGACTGCGGCGACGGAGATCAGGCCGCCGAGTTCTCCGGCACTGTACAAGAACCCGAGCCGAACGTCCACCCGCGTCATATGAAGTGCATGATTTGCATAAACCATGAGCAGTCCGAACGTGCCGCCCCAGCTCAGGCACGCACAAAACACCGAACACGTCATGGTCCGGATCACCGGCTGATGCCACAGGAACCCCAGGCCCTCGGCAATGTCTGTGCGGATGTGCTTGCGCACATCCCGCTTCTGCTGCAGGCGGCTGAAAGGTTGCCTGATCGACACGAGCAATAGAGCCGACATCACATAGGTCGCTGCGTCGAAGCCGAGAGCATACGGCGCTATCATGACAGTGAGCAAAGCCGCACCGAGCGCCGGTCCGATTAGCGTCGCGAGAGTGCTCGAAGAGCCGATTAGACTAGCCGCTGTGGGCAACTGGGCACGGTCGACTAGGGCGGGCAGCGCACCGAAGTTGGCGGCGTCGAACCAGACGAAGACCGTCCCGATGCCGAGTGCGACGATGAACACCTGCGCCAGAACCAGGAGATGAAGGGCTGCCGCAGCCGGAACGGCAGCCAGGAGGAGTGCGGCAGTAAGGTCGCATGCCACCATGATCTTCTTCCGGTTCAGGCGGTCGGCCACCGCACCGGCAAAAATCCCGAAAGCAATGTACGGCGCGACGTCTATGGCGTATACCGAAGCAACCCATGCGGGCGAGCGGGTCAGCCTGTAGACGAGTACCGGCAAAACAACCGTTGTGATCCCGGTGCCGGCCCATGAGACTGTGCGAGCCGACCAGAACACCATGAACGCATGGTTCCTCCATAGCCTCACCAATGACCTCCACATGGCGAACCATCACGCACCGCCCAACAGATGCATGTCGCGTCCCAGCAGAAAGGGATCTGACGGCTCCGCCTCCAATTACGGTCCGTGAAACCTGACTAAGAGATCTGGAGCCGAAGCTGACCCGTAGGCTTCGGTGGCCAATGGCTGGAGTCGATGAGACCGCCGATGATGGCCAGAGCTAGCAGCTCAAGGCGATTCTCGGCGCCGACGATCATCCCCATATTGGTAACATGACGAATGACAGTGTGCTCGCTGATGCCGAGGCGCTTAGCCGCCTCTGAACTGGTAAGACCAATGGCCAGCAGGCAGAGTACTTCCAGCTGCCGCCCAGTAACATGTCCAGTTTCCTGTTGCTCATTTGGCCGCATCTCTCCTAACACCCACTTCACGACTTGCCGGAGCACGTACCTAGTAGTTGCCCCGCCTGTCTGCCCGCCGTCACCCTAGCTCATTCTTACCGCTCATCCAGAACCCTACTAACTTTATAGAGCAGCGCCCCTAGCGTGCAATGGGGTGAAGGTGCGCATTTTTGAACAGCCCGAGTGATGTTCCAAGTGATCTTGGAACCTTCCTAATTCAGCCAGCCCTCGATTTGGCGTGAGCGTCGGGAACAGCACCATCGGAGTCACCGTCAGGGTCGGTGCCGGAGCGGAATAGCCGGGCACGCCCTACTCATGACTACTCAGAGTGACCATCACCTTGCGCGGGAAGCCTCAGTGCCCACCTAGCGCGACTCAGAGAAAGTGCTGGGTGCTGCAGCACACCGCCAAAGATTAGAAGTTCTTGGGATGCGCGCGTCTGGCTTCGGGTGACACCCTGACGGGCATATGGTGCGCCTAAGTTTCTTAGGGGCCGAGACGCTCTATTCGATCAAGGAGACGATATGAATTTGCCAGATTCAAGCAAGTCCCTGGCGGGCAGCGAAGCCGGACAGGCGGACTTGCCGAAGAGCAGCATCGACCGTATCGCCGTGCTGGCCACACTACCCAAGCCCCAGGGGAAGCCCTATGGAAGTGGGTGCTTCAGTTACCTCCCCGCCGTGCTGGCCACACTACCCAAGCCGCAGGGGAAACCGCTTGGAAGTGGGTGCTTCAGTTACCTCCCGGGAGAACCGAGCGGGTGCTTCAGTTACCTCCCTGAGGAGTTCCGCTAGCTTGCCGGTTTAATACAAGCCCCCAAATTCTGAGATCTAAATCGAGGTTTGGCCGGGGGACTGCGTTTGGCCAGGGTGCGTGCCAGTAGCGTATCCGTGGTCTGAGGGCCGTCCTCGCGGGTCTCCGACATGCACGATGCGGTCATCACCGTCGGCAGCCAGGCTTGCCGCGGTCAGAAAGCGCCATGTCATCCGCACGCCGCCAGCCAGCAGCCATATCTAGCCATGTCATGACCTTCGGCCCTGCGTGACATCCGTCACAGGTCACCCTGGACGGATGTCACCGGCCAAGCCGGACGATAAACACTGGGCGGCCGGGCCGTCGCGGGCTAGCTTTGGACGTTGTGACGGCAACAGATGGTGTGGATCTCCTGATCGGCGTGGCCGTTCTGGCCCTCGTCCTGTACCGGCAACTGCAAAACGGCCGGTCCGTGACAACGCGCGACTGCCGCTGATTCTCCTGGTCATCGGCGTGGTCGAACTAGTCCAGTTCCTTCAGCACGGCCACCACGGAACGGGCGTCATCATCGCGCTCGCAGGCAGCCTGGTCCTCGCGGCGGTCTTCGGGGCGATCCGCGCGGTCACGGTGCACGTATGGGTGGACGGCGGTCGGGCCTGGCGCCAGGCAACTGGCTCACCGCCGTGCTGTGGATCGTCTCCCTGGGCGTTCACCTGGGTTACGACTTTCTCGTCGACGGCAAGAGCTCGTCCGGCCTGGGCACGGCGTCCCTGCTGCTGTACCTCGGGGTCACGTTCACGATCCAGCGGCTCATCCTCCAGGCGCGGGCCCAGCAGATCCCGGGCGCCAGCCCGCAGAACACTGACGCCCCTACCGCCTCGTGGTAACCCCGGGTGAAGCCAGCCCCCCTCAGAGTTAGCTCCCGCTCCGGGCGATTGGTCGCGAGTCCGCGGGTTCCCCGAACGCCCGCGGACTCGGATGCTCTTACGGAGTGGCAGTTTGCCGGTTTAATACATGGATCATCCGAAAATTGCGGGACCTAAATCTGGTCGTCATCGCCGCAGCCGGGGACCAGGACGGGACCCACACCCGGAACCGCCTGGGCTCGTGCCTGCGCCAGCAGGGCTGCGGCCGCTTCCTGGCCGCTCTCACCGGTGCGGGCCATCCGGGCCGCGATAAGTCCGGTCACGATCGGGGTCGAGAAAGAAGTTCCGCTCCACTGCGCCAGGCCGGAGAAGTGTCTTACCTCCCCCTTAAAGGGGTCGACCTCGCAGGTGTACGGGCCAGTGGCGAAGGCGTTGACGAGGTTCTGGCCGGGCGCGTACACGTCGACCGGGCCCCCGTAATTGCTGAAGTACGCGCGGCTGCGCCAGTCGGTCGAGAGCGCTCCGACCGAGACGATTCCCGGGAACGCGCCCGGCCAGCACGGCTTCCGCTCGTCGTTGTTTCCCGCCGGAACGACGCACACGACACCCTTGTGCTGGCGCAGATGCTCCATCCAGGCTTCAAAGGCCATCAGCGGAAGATTGCCCCTGGTCGGCGACGCGACCGTGACATGGAAGATCTCGGCGCCGTAGGCGAACCCCTCGCTGAGCTTCGGCACGAAATCCGATTCCAGCGCGCTGCCCGCGGTGTCGAAGACGTTCTTAACCACGATTTCCGCGCCCGGTGCCATCGACCGGATGACACCCGCGACGAACGTGCCATGGCCGCCATAGTGCAAGATCGTGCCGTCTGCCGCGATGAACGGGTCGTCGTCGCCATCCACGCCGGTCAGCCACGGGCTTTTGGCCACGGTGTCTTGCACGATTCCGGTGTCGGCGACGTAGATCCGCACCCCGTCGCCGCCCTTTCCCGGGCAGACCGGCGGGTAGGGCTTCGGGTCGTAGACTTCTTGAGGCTCCGTGGCCGGACAGGCAGTCGGTTGTCCCCCCGCGGTGGTCACCACGTGATCAAGCGCCGCGATGCGCGGGCCGTGGGCCGAGTGGATTTCGTCGAGAAATTGGAGCAACTTAGATTGCTCACCTTCAGTTGTCCCGCCATTACTCTCAGGAGGACTAGCGCTACCTTCGGCATTTCTGCCGTTACTTTCAGAAGCCGAATCGCTACTTTCAGCGGATTCGCCGCCATTTCCAGCTGGGAATTCGATCTTGACTAGGACGACGTCGTCGATAACTCGCCTGGCCACCACGGTCCGGGCGCGATCCCCGTGTACCTCCCGTATGGCGTCGAGGTACTGCTCGCGGGCCAGGAACTGGCCCTCCGCGTACATGAAGGCGACACCGCCGCCCTCGGTGGCAACACCGCCGATATCGATGTTGCGCCCGGCGAACTCGCGGACGATGATGGCCGCCTCGTGGCGGGCCTTTAGGTGTCCCAAATTGTCATGCCAGGCCACTTGCGCCTCCCAGATATTTGCCCGTTGCCCGATCTAACCGCGGCCATGGGTTGCGGGTCGGCGAGTTCTGAAAAAAGCCCCGCGGAAATCCACTTTACGGAGCGGTCGCCCCGGCGATTTAATACAAAGACCGCGCGCCTAAAATCGGTTTGTGGTGGGGAGGCCCGCATGGCCGTGTCGGATTCGCGCGAAGTAGACGACTTGCTTCCGCTGGCCTTGTCCCGTCCCAGGGAGGCGCTGGTCCGGGCGCGGGCGGTGCTGGCCGGACGGCCCGGCCCCTATGATGCCTCGGTGGCTCATCAGGCCGCGTCGGTCGTCCTGCGTGACCTCGGCGATACCGAGGCCGCGGTTCGGGAGTCGCGCGCGGCGCTGCGCCTGGCCCGCCGGACCGGTTCGGCCGAGCGCGAAGCCGACGTACTCGCCAGCCTGGGCGTAGCGCTCGTCTACGCGGGCCGGACGGCGGTCGGCCTGGCCGCCTTCGACCAGGCCGTACAGCGATCAACCGGTATCCTGGCGGCGCGGGTGCTGGCCCGGCGCGGAGTCGTGCTCCGGGCCCTGGGCCGGTATCCGGCGGCTCTGGAAGACTTGCGGCACGCGGTCGTGGTGCTGCGGCGCGCCGGTGACCTGCTCTGGACCGCCCGCGCGCTCAACAACCGCGGGCTGGTCTACCTGGACCTGGGGTCGACCAGCCGGGCCGATGCCGATTTCGTTTCCGCCGCACGCCTATTCTCCGACATCGGGCAGGAGCTGTCAGCGATCTACGCGGTCCACAATCGTGCGGTGGCCGCCTTCGCATCCGGAGACCTCCCGGCCGCGCTGACCTTTCTCGATGCGACGATTCCCGGCTACCGGCTGCTGAAGGTGCCGACCACCCAGCTGCGCATCGACCGCCTCGACGTCCTGATGGCGGCCGGACTGGTCAACGACGCGCTGGCCGAAGCAGAAGCCGCGGTGAGTGAGATGGAGCAGATCCGTGGTTGGTCCACCAAGAAGGCGGAACTGCTGCTGGTGGCGGCCAACTGCGCGCTCGCCGCGGCAAAGCCGCAGGCTGCCCAGGACTGGGCGCAGGACGCGTATCGCCTGTTCCGGTCGCAGCACAGTACCTGGTGGCAGGCTCATGCGGCGCGCGTGCTCGTCCAGTCGCGCTACAAGGTCGGTCCGGCGTCGCCCGCGCTGCATCGCCAGGCGAACCGGGTGGCCGTCCAGCTGGATGCCCTCGGCGCCAGCGACGCGGCGCAGGCGCACTTGCTGGCCGGGCGAGTCGCGCTGGAACTCGGCCGCCGCGACGACGCCGAACGTCACCTGGGAGCCGTGGCCCAGACCAGGCGGCGCGGTCCGGCCCTGTCCCGGGTCAGCGGCTGGCTCGGTGAGGCGCTGCGGGCGCAGGCCGCGGACCGTCCGGGCCCGATGCTCGCCGCCTGCCGTCGAGGGCTGGACGTCCTGGACGAGCACCGGTTCACCCTCGGCGCCTCCGAGCTCCGGGCGCAGGCCACCGTGCACGGCGCCGAACTGGCCGCGCTCGCGCAGCGCCACGCCGCACGAGCAGGCCGCCCGCGGCTCCTGCTGACCTGGAGCGAGCGCTGGCGCGCCACCGCCCTGGCCGTCCCCACCGTGCGGCCGCTGGCTGACGCGGAACTTAACGCCAGCCTGGCTGCGCTGCGCACCGTTACCAGGAAACTGGAGGAGGAGCGGAGTCAGGGTAGGCCGAGCCCGTCTTTGCAGCGGGAACAGCAGCGGCTGGAGCGGGAGGTTCGGGCCGGCTCGCTGCGGTCCCAGGGCGCCTGGAGTCCGGGCCAGGCTCCGTTCAGCCCTGCGGACCTGCTTGACCGCCTCGGTCCCGCCGTTTTGATCGAGATCGTCGACATCGACGGCAGCCTGTACGTCCTGACCTGCGGGAACGGCCGGGTAAGGCAGTTCGAGGCGGGCCGCGTCAGCGACGCTGTCCGGGCCGGGGACTTCGCCCGCTTTGCCCTGCGCCGCCTAGCCCGCAGCCGGCCGGACGACGATCCGGGGAGCGCCCTGCCCGTCCTGGCCGCAGCGGGACCCAGGCTGCAGCAGGCCCTTCTCGGCCCGGCCGTCCGCCACCTGGGCGACGGGCCCATCGTCATCGTCCCGACCGGCACGCTCCATCCCATGCCGTGGGCACTTCTGCCCGCGCTCAGCGACCGGGTGGTCAGTGTCGTCCCGTCGGCAGGCGCCTGGATGCGCGCAGACGCTGCCCCCGCACCGCGGCAGCGTCACGTCACCCTCGCCCGCGGGCCGGGCCTGGCCTCGGAAGGCGCCGAGGTGCCCCTGATAGCGCCGTTTTATGACGATGTCACGGTGCTCACCGGTGCCGAGGCCACGGCCGAAGAGGTGCTGTATGCTCTGGATGGGGCGTGGCTGGGGCATGTTGCCGCGCACGGGACATTCCGCGCCGAGAGTCCGCTGTTCTCCTCGCTGCACATGTCCGACGGGCCGCTGACCGTCTACGACTTCGAGCGGCTGCACCGCGCGCCCTACCGGCTGGTGCTGTCCAGCTGTGACTCTGGCGTGCTGGCGCCGGCCGGAGCCAACGAGCTGCTCGGCCTGGTCAGCAGTCTGCTGCCGCTCGGAACGGCAGGGATCATCGCCGCCATCGTCCAGCTCAACGATCAAGCCGTGGTGCCGATAATGGTGGATCTGCACCGCTACCTGCGATCGGGTAAGACTCTCGCCGAGTCACTCTGTTGCGTTCGGCGCGGGCTGGGCGACGATCCGATCGGGCAGGCCACCGCGGTATCCCTGATGGCGCTGGGCGCGGCCTGAAGTCCCCTGCTCACAGGGTGATCC
>Ga0302326_10009135_pt1 | contig 21730 bp, 15 predicted proteins | sample Palsa_T0_3_FD_202264 | JGI IMG/M metagenome (GOLD analysis project Ga0302326, IMG submission 202264) | Peat permafrost microbial communities from Stordalen Mire near Abisko, Sweden - Palsa_T0_3 | ecosystem: Environmental > Terrestrial > Soil > Palsa > Peat permafrost | place: Sweden: Abisko... | reverse complement strand
GCCGATCCGCTCGAGGTGAATAGCGACGCCTGATTGCCGTAGGGGCTGCGTTCGAGGAAGGCGAGGGCTTCGTCCATGTCATCGGCATGGACGAGGCTCAGGACAGGACCAAAGATTTCCGTATCGGCAAGATCGCTGGTCGCTGGAACGTCGTCGAGGATGGTGGGCTTCACGAAGTTGCCCGATTCGTATTTCGGGATCTTCGAGTTGCGGCCGTCGAGCAGAATCTTCGCGCCCTGCTTTTCGCCGAGTCCGATGAGCGATTCGACACGCTCTTTACTCTGCGGCGTGATCACAGGACCCATCTGCACATCTTTGTCCAGACCATTGCCGACTTTGAGTTTAGAAGCAGCATCGGCGATCGAATCGCGGAAAGTTTTCTGCGCTTCGCCGATGGTGACGGCGACCGATACGGCGAGGCAACGCTGGCCGGCGCATCCGAAGGCGCTGTCGCTGATGATTTGAGTGGCCATGGGCATGTCGGCGTCGGGGAGAACGATGACGTGGTTCTTGGCTCCGCCCTGACACTGGCAGCGCTTGCCCTTTTCACCGGAGCGCGCATAGATGTAACGCGCGACTGGAGTTGACCCGACGAAGCTGATAGCGCGGACTTTGGGATGGTCGATGAGCGCGTCGACGACCGCTTTGCTCCCGTTCACCAGATTCACTACGCCTTTGGGCAATCCCGTTTTTTCGAGGAGTTCGTAAATGTAGCGCATGGTGAGCGGGACGCGCTCGGAGGGCTTGAGGATGAACGTGTTGCCGGTGGCGATGGCGTAAGGCAAATACCAGAACGCGATCATGCCGGGAAAGTTGAAGGGGACGATTGCCGCCGTGACGCCGAGTGGCTGGCGGATCATCATCTCGTCGATGCCGCGGGCGACGTCTTCGAGGTTGTAGCCTTGCATCATCATGGGAATGCCGCAGGCAACTTCGACGTTCTCGATAGCGCGGCGCATCTCGGCTTTGGCTTCGGTGAAGGTCTTGCCGTTTTCCTGGGTGATGATGCGGGCGATGTCGTCGATGTGGTCTTCAAGGAGCATCTTCAGTTTGAAGAGCGGCTGGATGCGGTCTTCGGGCGGAGTGCGGCGCCACTCAGGGAAGGCCGCGGCCGCTGCTTCGATGGCCTGATTGACTTCGGCGGCTTCGGCGAGCGGAACTTGGGCTAGAGTTTCGCCGGTCGCGGGATTGACTACGTCGCGCCATTCGGAAGCCGAAGAATCAGTCCAGCGTCCGTTGATGAAATTTGTGAGGCGGAGTGTGGGTGGTGCTGCGACTAACGTCATGGCATTGCCTCTGCTCTCGCGAAGAGTTCCTGTGCACTTGTTCCGCGCACTCAAAGACCAATCATACCAACACTGGTAGGGATCCTTCGACTGCGGTTGTCCCTTCGCGCTTGATGCGCAAAGGACAATCCTCGCTCAGGATGACAAAGCTAAACTAATTGCGCCATTGCGCCTTTCTTATCGCAGACTGCGGCGAGCGCGGATTCCAACACGTCGAGGCCCTCGTCCATTTGCTCGTTCGTGGCCACCAGCGGGACCAGGATGCGGATTACGTTCGAGTACGAACCGGCGGTGATCGTGATCAGACCGTGCTCGTAGCAATATTGCGTGATCTGTTTGGTTTCGTCCGCGGCTGGAGCTTTTGTTTCCTGCGACTTCACGAGTTCGATCGCCCGCATGCCGCCGAGGCCGCGTACATCGCCGACGATGGGCCAGCGGCGCTGCCATTCAAGGGCACGGCGCTGGAAGCGGTCGCCGAGTTCATTGGCGCGGGCAAGGAAGTTCTCGCGCTCGAACAAGTCGAGCACGGCTAGAGCCGCCGCGCAGGAAAGCGGATTGCCCGCGAAGGTGCCGCCGAGTCCGCCGGCAGCGGGCGCATCCATGATTTCGGCTCGTCCCGTGATGGCGGCTAGAGGCAGGCCTCCGCCTAGAGATTTCGCTGTAACTAAAATATCAGGCTCAATGCCATAGAGTTCGCTCGCGAAGAGCGCGCCGGTGCGTCCGAAGCCGGATTGAATTTCGTCGGCGATGAAGAGCACGCCGTGCTTGTGGCACAGATCGATGAGCAACTTGAAATAGTCTGGCGGAGGAGCAACGAATCCGCCTTCGCCGAGGACCGGCTCGGCAATGACCGCCGCAACTTCTTCATTGGCGACGACGCGCTTGAAAGTATCTTCCAGATGCCGCGCACAGTAGAGATCGCAAGAAGGATATTTCAAGTTGTACGAACAGCGATAACAGTAGGCGAACGGGATGCGATACACGTCGCCGGGGAACGGAGCGAAGCCGGCTTTATAAGGATGCGTCTTGCTGGTCAGGGCAAGCGTCATCATGGTGCGGCCGTGGAAAGCGTCTTCGAAGGCGATGATCGCGGGACGTTTCGTATAAGCGCGGGCGATCTTGACCGCATTCTCGACAGCCTCGGCGCCGCTGTTGACGAAGAGGGTCTTCTTGGGGAATTTTCCGGGCGTAACTTCGTTCATGCGCTCGGCGAGGCGGATATAACCTTCGTAAGGCGTGACCTGGACGCATGTGTGCAGGAATTTGTCGAGCTGGCCGCGGATGGCATCGACCACAGCATCCTGGCGATGACCGGCGTTGGCGCAGCCGATGCCACCGGCGAAATCGATGTAGCGGTTGCCGTCAACGTCTTCCAGCCATGCGTCTTCGGCTTTGGCTACATAGATGGGCGTGCCGTGAGAAAGGCCGCGGGGCACGGCCTGGGCGCGGCGCTCGGAGAGCGCGCGGGATTTCGGGCCGGGGATTTGTGTGTTGATGCGGATTGTGCTCATGTAAATTTCTCGGGAGAACTCCCTGAAGCTGCAGTGGCGCTGCACTCAGTACAGGGGTCCTTCGACTGCGGTTGATCGTCGCGCTTGGGCGCGACGATCAATCCTCGCTCAGGATGACAATGTTTGAGAGCTTCCTTCATCAGTACCAGCCGATTGGTGCTTCATTCAGGTTTATGTATACCTGCTTGGTTTCGAGATATTCTTCGATGCCCCAGGGACCGAGTTCGCGGCCGAAGCCGGATTGCTTGTAGCCTCCCCACGGAGCTTCGACGTAGGTTGGTTGCATGTGATTCACCCAAACGATTCCGGCGCGCAAGGCTTTCACGGCGCGCAGGGCTTTGAAGATATCGCGCGTCCAGACGGCGGCGGCTAATCCGTAAGGCGAATCGTTGGCGATCTTGAGCGCATCTTTTTCGTCTTCGAATGGAATCACGGCAGCGACGGGGCCGAAGATTTCTTCGCGGGCGATGCGGGCGGAGTTCGTGACATCGCAGAAAATCGTGGGCTGAACGTAATACCCTTTACCCATCTTCTCGGGGCGACTGCCGCCGGAAGCGAGCTTGGCTTCTTTCTTGCCGATCTCGATGTAAGAGTTGACGCGATCGTATTGTTCTTTGCTAACGAGCGGGCCCATCTTGGTTTCGCGTTCAAGCGGCGGTCCGAGTTTGATCTTCTTGGCTTTTTCCGTCATTGCTTCGACAAAATTCTTGTAGATGGATCTCTGCACCAGGATGCGGCTTCCGGCGGAGCAGACTTCGCCCTGATTGATGAAGACTCCGAACAGGGCACCGTCGATGGCGGCTTCGAAATCAGCATCGGCAAAGAAGATATTGGGCGACTTGCCGCCAAGTTCGAGAGTCACGCGCTTCACGGTGTCGGCGGCCTGCTTCACGATGATCTTGCCGACGGCGGCGCTGCCGGTGAAAGCGATCTTATTCACGTCGGGATGCTGGACGAGCGGAGCGCCGCAGCTTTCTCCGAAACCCGTGATGATGTTGACCACTCCTGGGGGCAAACCACAGTCGGCGAAATACTTCGCGAATTCGAGAGCTGTGAGCGGAGTCTGTTCGGCGGGCTTGAGGACGCAAGTGCAGCCAGCCGCGATCGCCGGAGCCAGTTTCCACGCGGCCATGAGGAGAGGATAGTTCCACGGAATGATTTGTCCGGCAATGCCGACCGGCTCTTTCAGCGAGAGGGACATGGCGTTGTCGGGAACGGGGTTGACGTAGCCGACCACTTTTGTGGCAAGGCCGCCGTAGTACTCGAAGCAAGTGGCGGCATCGTTGATGTCGAATTCAGCTTCGACGATGGGCTTGCCGGTGTTACGGCATTCAAGTTCGGCTAGTGCGGGCAGATTGGCGCGGATTTTTTCCGAGAGGCGGAAGAGGACGCGGCCCCGTTCCTGCGCTGTGCTCGTGCTCCATGGGCCATCCTCGAAAGCGGCTTTGGCGGCAGCTACGGCGCGGTTGACGTCTTCGGCGCTGGCGTCGGGGACCTGGGCGATGACTTCCTCCGTGGAGGGATCGTAGACGGGAAACGTCTTCGCGGATTTGCTCGCGACCCATTCGCCGTTGATAAACATCTGGTAGGTGCGGACTTCTGTTTTGACTCCGCCGGGCATTTTGTTTCGACCTCCTGCTTACCCCTGGGGCTAAAGCCCGAATTACTAGTCGCTTAACGGCACGACTAAAGTCGTGCCCTTCCCGATCTCTGAGTGCCGCGCTTTGTGGCGGCCGTAGACGAAAAAGAAGAACGCGGCCAGGCCAATGAAAAACAGCGTGCCGCCGAACATCCATAATTCGTAGGACCACAGCGACGTGATCTGCTGGGCCGGGAAAAATACGAGCGCGATGCCGAGGATCGTGGTAAGGAATCCGCTGGTCCCCGCGATGAATAGTGTGGCGCGGCCATAATGGCCGCGTGGAACAGGCTCAGTCACTGCGAATTTGACGAGCGCGCCGAACATGTAGACGAAGGGAATTAGATTCAGCACGACGGCGAGCGATAAGAGTTTTTGGAACGTTTCCTGAACGCCAGCGCCGGCGAAATTCAAGATCACGAGCACGGCAGAGACAATGCCCTGGACGATCAAGGCCGCATAGGGCGTGCCGTAGCGCGGGTGAATGTTGCCGAGCCAGGAGGGCATGTAGGAATCGAGACCGGCAACGAATGGGATGCGGGCGCAGCCGCCGGTCCAGGCTGAACCAATCCCGGCGATGGCGAGGCTGAGCATGATGGCAAAGGGCACGGCGATCCAGTTCACCCCGACGCGAGCAGCCATTCCGCTGACCGCCTGAACCACACCTTGCAGCACGTTGACGCTCTTGCCGATGGAAATCAGCAGCGTGAGGGTGACCGCAACATAGAGGGTACCGGAAATCAAGCCGCCCCAAGCGACGGCTCCGGGAAGAATGCGCGCAGGGTCACGGATTTCGTCCCACATCACAGAAGCGAGTTCGAGGCCGATCAGACCGAAGCAGATGACGCCGAAGGAATTGAGCACGAAGCGCGGGTTGGCGGGAATCCGGAAGTCAGCGGCGGTGATAGCGGTGCCAAAGCGCAAGCAGATCACCACACCAAGGCCGATCAGGACAGCGGCAGCAATGAAAGTACCGATGGCGCCGAGGTTGTTGATCCACTTGCCGACGCCGAGGCCGAGAATGTTGAGCAGGGTAAGCAGAGCGAGCAGCGCGAGGGAGACGGACGCAGCGAAGAGTTTGTTGTCGGCCAATCCTTGATGGCCGGGACCGAGTATGTAGACGGAGACGCCGACGAAGTAGAGCATGATGGTCGGCACGTAGAGCATGTTGTTGGTCCAGTAACACCAGCCGGAAAGGAATCCGTGGAAGTCGCCGAAGACTTCCTTCGCCCAAAGATAGACTCCGCCTTCGCCGGGATAGCGATGGGCTAGTTCGATGACGGCGATGCCTTGCGGCCAGAAGAACAGGATCAGGGAGATGATCCAGAGCCAGATGGTGACGCCGCCGTTGGCAGCGATGGAGGGGACTACGTTGAGGTTGAAGACGGCGACTACGAAAAGGAGGACTAGATCGCGGCGTCCGAGGGCGCGGATCAGGTGGGGCTGGGCGGCGGGTTGGGTGGTCGTGGACAAAATCTTTCTACGGTCGCCTCGCTTCGCTCGGCGGACAGCCGAGGCGGGTGTCCCGACATGAGCATTGGTCGTGCATGCGGGGCGGGCGAGGGCGCCCGCCCTACACATTGCTTTTAGTGCGCGGCCAGCGCCGGTTGGCCCATGCGTTCTTGCTGCGCTTTCGATAGCGATTCGGCTATGTCGTCGAAGGCGGATAGATGCTTGTCTATGTCGGCCCCGGTGTGCTGGACGGAAATTGTCCACTGCTCATCCCACCAGTAGGGCTGAGGCATCACGCCGCGGTTGACCATGCCGAACCAGTAGTGCCGCCAGAGATCGATATCGATCGTTGTCCAATCGCGGTAGTTCCGAATTTCTTTGGGATAGAACATCAGCGCGCCGTTGGCTCCCGCTTGCGCGATGTAGGCTTGCAGGCCAACTCTTGCGATGGTCTTGCGATATCCGTCGGCTAATTTCTTGCCGAGTTTGTCGACGTGGGCATAGTTGTCGCGGGTGAGGACCTCGCGGAACGTGGCGAGGCCCGCGGCCATCGACACCGGATTGGTGTTGTAGGTGCCGCCGTGGAAGACTTTGTGTTGCGAGATGAGGTCCATCACAGATTTGCTTGCGCCGAATGCGGCGAGAGGGAAGCCGCCGCCGATCGACTTGGCGAGGCAGATCATGTCGGGGTGAACGTTGAAGTATTCGCTGGCCCCGCCCCAGCCCAGTTTGGCGCCGGTTTTCACTTCGTCGAAGATCAGGAGCGCGCCGTTTTTCGTGGCGATTTCGCGCAGACCCTGCAGGAAGCCGGGCTGCGGCATGCAGAGGCCGACGTTCATGAGGATAGGTTCCAGAATAATCGCGGCGATTTCGCCGGGATTTTCTTTGAAACGGCGCTCGACGGTGGCGAGGTCATTGAAGGTGGCGATGACCACGTCGGCGACAGCGGATTTGGGCACGCCGAGTCCGCCGGGGACCGACGTGGGATTGTTGATATCGCCGAAATCTGGAGCGTGGGGCTTGACGCTGACCAGAGCGGAGTCATGCAGTCCGTGGTAGGCGCCTTCGAATTTTACGATTTTGTCGCGACCGGTAGCGGCTCGCGCCAGACGAATGGCATGCATCGTGGCTTCGGTGCCGCTATTGCCGAAGCGGCACATCTCGACCGGAAACCGTTTGCAGATTTCTTCCGCGAGTTCCCACTCCATGTCGTGCGGCATGCCGAACATGGTTCCGGTGGAGAGACGTTTTTCGACGGCCTTCATGACGGCGGGATGGCAGTGTCCGGCCATGAGCGCACCGAAGGTCAGGTTGTAGTCGATGTATTCGTTGCCGTCGAGGTCGCGAAACTTGCTGCCGCTGGCTTCTTTCACGAAGATGGGCCAGGGTTCGTAGTGGCGATAGTTGCTGGCTACGCCGAGCGGAATGCGTTTGAGGTTTTTCTTGTGCGCTTCGGCGGATTTGGGCGTGCGACGCTCGAAGGTCGCAAGCTCTTTTTGCAGATCGGGATACATCAGGTTCTCCGAGGAAACTCAGGCCGGCGGTTTCTTGGTAAAGCTGCGGGCCATTAGAATGCCGGGACGGCGGGCCGTCCCGGGTGTATTTCTTTAGTTTAGTCCTTCACGCTAGAAAAAAAACTTCAAAGCAAACTGCAAGAGCCGGGGATCTCCGGCCGACGTGATCAGGCCAAACCCCGACAGGCCATCCTGGTAGTGGCCGTCCGGGTTGGAGAAGTTCGTGCGATTGAAAACATTGAATATCTCCGCCCGGAACTGCACGTACTTGGTCTCGGTCAGAGGAATTTTTTTATGAACCGAGAAGTCCCAATCGGCAAGCCCTGGGCCGCAGCAGATTGTGCGTTGTGTGCCATTGTTGAAGCTGCCGAGCGGCGGATCGGAGAACTGGTTGTAGTTGAGGTAGAAGCCTCCAGTTTTCTTGGGATTCAGGATTTGCAGCGGGCCGTTCAAGCTGGGAGCCTCCGTTCCCAGGAAGAACAGGCTGTTAATGAGTTCGGTATCGTCTTCGGTATCGAGACGAATGGGGAATCCGCTCTGGAATTGGGTAATGCCTGAAATTTCCCAATCGTTGAGCACCTTCCCGGCAAGGCCCTGACGTTTGGCGATGGGCAGTTCCCAGTCGTAGCTGACTACGAAGCGCTGTTTCGAGTTGAACAGCGAGAGGGCGCGGCTGGCGCGGAAGTTGAACGGGTTCAGGGTTTCTTCGAATGTCGATCCGTCGTCAATCGACTTGCTGAAAGTGTACGCGGCCTGAAACTGCAGTCCGTGGGAGAAGCGCTTTTGCAGCATCATCTCGAGCGCGTTGTAGTTGGAGGCGGCGATGGTGTCTTCGGCGAAGACGTCAGTGAAGACGGGAACACCATCTACGGGGCAACCGGTGCCAGCCGTAAACGGCGCTCCGGTCGGATTACAGTTGGGCGAAGAGTAGGGGCGCAGGCCGACGAGATTCAGCGCAGGGTTTCCCGGACCATATTGCGGAACAGATCCGTAGGGCATATGAAGCGTGTAGCCGGCGGGAATGCTGTCGGCCGGCAGAACCCAGTCGCTATCCTCCACTGTCGGTCCGCAGCCATAGGCTGTTGAGAGAGCCGGGTTGGGGCTCGGTCCGGTGGCGGAGTAGTACTGCGAGATGTTGAACATATCCAGGCAAGTCTGGGGGTTGGAGGGATTAATGTCATGCGCTGCGAGCAGACGATGGCCCTGCGAACCGACGTAGCCAATCTGGAACATCATGCTATTGCTCAACTCGCGCTGGAAGGTCAAGTTGTACTGAGCGGTGTACTGGGAGCGCAGGTGAGGCTGGAATTCTCCGTAAAGAAGAATGGGGCGAAATAGTGATAGATCGGTGGGCTGGCCTTTCGTGGGGGTGATGACGCCGTTAAAAGGATTTGGACTGGAGAAGTCGGCCTGATTGACGAATGGAGTGTTGAAAAAGACATCGGCGAGCGAAGAGCTGCCGCCGAACGGAGGCTCTGCGCCGAACTGGGCCTGCACGAGTTCCTCGATCGGGTTATAGAAAAGACCCCAGCCGGCGCGAATGCTGGTCTTACCATTGCTGCCGAAGACTTTCGCCAACGGCCCGCTGTTGAAGCTGGGACTGTAAGCCACGCCAATGCGCGGGGCAAAGGCCTTGTAGTAGGTGGCGGTCATTCCAGCGGGAACGCCAGGATCGCCCGGAACCACAAGGCCAGTGGGTTCCGAGCCGGTGTTGGCGCAGGTTGGAGTACCAACGCCAAGGTTCTGCCAGTACATCGTGCTGTTCGTGATTCCGCAGGGGTAGACCGTCGAATTCTGTCCGGGCCGGAAGGTTTCTACGTGGCCGCTGATGTCGACCGCCGGAGGGGTGTATTCCCAGCGCAAACCGTAATTCAGAGTCAGGTTCGGCTTGATCTTCCAACTGTCCTGTACGAATGGATAGACCGCCGTGCTGCGAATATCTTCGCGCTGTCCCGAACCCTGGACATAAGTATCGGTCAAGCCCAGCAGGAACTCGGCATATTGATCGCCGTCACCGGGAACAATCGAATTGGGGCCACTGTTTTCGAAAGTGTAATAGCCGTTTACGTCGAAATAGTAGAACTGGTCGAAGCGGGCGCGGCGGATATCCACGCCAAACTTAAAGGTGTGGCTTCCCTTCACCCACGTCAGGCCATCGTTCCACTGAAAGCTATTTCCGACCTGTGGCAGAAACCCTTCCCAGTTGTTACCGAACTGCGCGCCCCCCGAGATGCTGACGAAAGGAACTCCCGTCAGGTTCGAGGGCAGGCCCGTCGTAATACCCAGACTGGTGCCGTTCGCGAGAGCCGCATTGCCCTGGATGGCGGCGGAGTCGGAGGTTCCCGTAAAGCAGAATTGCGTGGCGGTCGCAGCGTTACAAGACGCGGTAACAGCGTTGGTAGTTTGGTTCTTCAGGAATCCGAGTTCGCCCTCGCGCATATAGGTGAAGTGAGCTTCATTCACCAGAGAGTTGTTGATGGTCCAGGTATGGGTGAAGTTCCACTGCTGGAAGCGGAGGTTGTTGTAATTTCCGAAACCTGGAACCGTGGCACCCGAGGCTTCGAAGGTGTTATAGGGCTGGAGCTGGCGGCCGTCGTTGAGGTAATAGTAGGCGGTGAAGCTCTGATGGTCATTGATTCTGTGGTCGAAGCGCGCCGTAAACTGATCGGCGTTGTCGGTGCCCACAGGGACGGTCTGATTCTGGAAAGCCCCGATGTTGGCTGCGGGAACGAAGCGCTGAAGTAAATTGGAGGCTACGGGATCCTGGCAGGCGGGTGGGATTACGTTGTTGGGAAAGACCGAAGGGGAGCCCGCCGTGTCGTTCGGGTTGTTGGAGTTCCAATCAACAACGTCCGTAAGCGGGTCAGCCGCGAGTCCGGCGACGGAGTAGCCCAAGGCTGTGTCGCATCCAGTGCGACCATCGAGCACACTCGCAACAAAACCTGCGGGCGCAATACCTCCGGCGAAGGGCCCTTGATCGGAAAAATCTCCACCGAATTCCATGGTGCCGGGCGCGCCCGCTGGTCCGGGCTGACCGCTGGGGACGTTCAGCAACTGTCCGGGCTGGCCGGCGCGGATTCGGCGTCCCTCATAGGAAAGGAAGAAGAAGGTTCGATCTTTCTTGATCGGACCACCGAAGGTGCCGCCAAACTGGTTCTGGTTGAGCTGCGGTTTGGTTGTGTCCGGGTAGCCGCGCGCGTCCAGAACTGTGTTGCGGAAGTATTCGTAAATATTCCCGTGGAAGGTGTTGCCGCCGGACTTGGTAATCACGTTAACCACCGAGCCGGAGTTGCGGCCGTATTCGGCGTCGAAGGTGTTGGTGATGACGCGGAACTCTTCGACGGCGTCGGGAGTGGGTTGAATGGTTGGAGTATTTACGAACTGATCGTTGGCGTCGCCGCCGTTGACGCTGAAGTTGTTGGCGCGGGTGCGGCCGCCGTTGACCGAAACGGATCCGGCATCGTCGGAGCCGAAGAACAAGCTGCCGCTCGACCCCAGCTGGGACTGCACGCCGGGTTGAAGTTGCAGGAACTGGTAGGTATCGCGGGTGTTCAGGGGCAACTCGTTCACCGAGCGATCGTTGATGACGGCGCCGAGCTGAGTGCTGGTGGTATCAACCTGAGGAGCTTCCGAGGTGACTTCCACCGTCTCCTGCGATCCGCCGATTTGCAGGGTGGTGTTGAGAGTGACGACCTGATTGACGTCAACGATGACGCTTTTCTGAACGTTCTTCTTGAAGCCAGTTAGCTCAAACTGGACGGTGTACGTGCCGGGAACGACCTCCACAAAGGAGAAATCGCCGCTGTCGTTGGTTTTGGCGTCGCGACTGATGCCGGTCGCCTCGTTGAGCAGAGTGATCTTCGCGCCCGAGAGCACGGCGCCGGTAGGATCGGCGACGCGGCCCAGGATGCGGCCGCTGGCTCCTTGAGCAGAGAGCAATGTGGGGAACAGAAGAGAGATTGCGACGATGACGCAAACGGTTTCCAGACACATCAGGGTCCAGCGGGCTCGCGGTGACGGCATGGAACCTCCAGCATCTCGAGGAGAAGTTGTTTTTCTTTGAAAGCTATAGCTTGTGTCAGGCCACAACCTTGCTATAATCCCGCAAGGTTAGAGAAATGAGAGGCGCGCTGTCAAGGAGAAAAAACGCGTTCCCTCGATAGAAATCTCTTATTGGCCGTCCGGTGAACAATGAGAGCATCCAGCGCTAAACCCTACTTGAAGATCGGAGATGTGGCGCGGCGGGTGGGAGTGTCGCCGTCGGTGATCCGGTCGTGGGAAAGCCTGGGACTAACGCGACCCCGGCGCACCGAGAGCAAGTACCGGCTATATGGGCCGGATGACGTGAGATTGCTGAAGCGGGTGCGGTTTCTGCGGAAGGCGCGTGGGTTGAACGCGGCAGCGATTGTCGAACTGCTGCGGCGGGAAGGGCGGGTGAGCACGGCGGAAGGCGGAAATGCCGGAGCGATTGGTTCGCATCTGCGCCGGTTGCGGGCCAAGCGGCGGCTGTCGCTGGCCCAGGTGGCGCGAAGCGTGGGCATCTCGGTGGGATTCCTGAGCGCGCTGGAGCGGTCGCAGATGAGCGGGTCGGTGGGAACGTTGCGCAAGCTGGCGCGGTTTTATAAGACCAATATCCTGGATTTTTTCGACGCGACGGGAGCCAGCAGCCGGCAGGTGCGTCCGGAACAAAGAAAAGTGCTGGAAGCTGGTCCCGGAGTACTAATGGAGTTTCTGGCCTGGGGCAACACAGTAATGGAGCCGCATCTGTTTCGGGTCGCGCCGAAAGCGGCCAGCGGCGACTCTTACACGCACGAGGGCGAAGAGTTTCTTTACGTGTTGCGCGGGGAACTGGCGATCACGCTGGAGAAGGAAGAATACCGGCTCAAGGCCGGGGACAGCTTTTATTTTGAGAGCGCGACGCCGCATCACTGGAAAAATCCCGGGCAGGCGGAAACCTGGGTGTTGTGGGTGAATACGCCACCGACGTTTTGAGGCGCCGGGCGCTACAGGAGGCACGATGAAGGCGCGGGTGATTCTGCTGTTGCTGCTGGCGGTGGTGACGTTTACCGGATCGTGCACGAAGAAGACTCCGGCGCTGAATCTGCTGGTGTGGGAGGGATACGCCGATCCTTCGTTCGTCAAGGCTTTTGAGGAACAGCATCATTGCAAAGTCTCGGCGTCTTATATGGGGTCGAGCGACGAATTAATGGCCAAACTGCGGGGCGGCAGCGCCGGCAACTATGACGTGATCTCACCGTCGAGCGATGTGGCCGGGTCGATCGCATCGGCGGGCCTGGCGGCTCCGCTGGATTTGTCGAAGATTCCGAGCTATGGGCAACTGTCTCCGCAGCTTACTTCCCTGCCGCTAGTGCGCGTGAAGGGCCAGGTGTATGGAGTTCCGTTCATGTGGGGACCGGACCCGCTGATCTACGACACCACGGTTTTCGCGCAGCCTCCCGATAGCTGGGATGTGCTTTGGGATCCGAAATACAAGGGGAAGATTTCCGTGTGGGACGATCTTTCGACGGTTTACATGGCGGCGCAGGTTCTGGGCTATGACAAGCCCGATCCGTCTCAGCTTTACAGCTTGAGCGACGAACAGCTTGAGGCAGTGAAGAAGAAGTTGCTGGAATTGAAACCGAATATCCGCAAGATGTGGTCGACGGGTGGGGAACTGACGAATCTGTTTCAAAATCATGAAGTAGTGGCCGCAATGGGATGGCCTTTGATGACTAATCAACTGCGCAAGATCAACTTTCCGGTGGGCGAAACCATTCCGAAAGAAAATACTACCGGCTGGATCGATCACCTGATGATCACGGCGGGCAGCGAGAACAAGGATCTGGCCTACGAATTTCTCGAGTACATGATCGAGGCACAGACTCAGAAGAAGGTGACAGACGTGACTGGATACACTCCGGCGAACCCGCAGGCAGCGCGCCTCATGACGCCGGAGGAAGTGAAGGCCTTGCATCTGGACGATGTCGACAATTACCAGAAGCGACTTTATTTCTGGCAGAACGTGCCGCGGCGCGCCAAATACAACGAGATCTGGAACGAAGTGAAAGCGGCGCAGTAGAACCTGGAATAGTAGAACCTGGGATAACCGATAAGAAACGGCTACGATCCAATGTCTTCCATCACAACGGCAGTAAACATATCCGCGAAAGCCGGCACTCAGACTGCGCCTTCCACATTGCTCAGCATTCGCAATGTGGCTAAGCGCTTCGGCAAGAATGTGGTGCTGCGGGATATTTCTCTGGAGGTAGCGGAAGGAGAATTTCTCACGATCCTTGGGGAAAGCGGCTCGGGTAAGACGACGCTGCTGCGAATCATCTCGGGGTTTGAGAGCGCGAGTGCGGGCGAAGTGTGGATGGGTGAGGAACGACTGGATCGCCAGCCTCCATACCGTCGCCGCGTGAACACCGTGTTCCAGCACTATGCCTTGTTTCCACATCTCACCGTGGAACAAAACGTGGCTTACGGACTGCGCGTGGCGAAGCGGCCCGATGCGGAGATTGCGTCCCGGGTGGAAGAAGCGCTCGAGAAGGTGAAGATGTCGGCGCATGCGAAGTCGAAGCCTTCGAAGATCAGTGGAGGGCAGCAGCAGCGGGTTGCGCTGGCACGGGCGCTGGTGAACCGTCCGCGGCTGCTGCTGCTGGATGAGCCGCTCTCGGCGCTGGACGCGAATTTGCGGCGACAGATGCAGGTGGAACTGAAATCCCTGCAGCGTGAAGTCGGCATTTCGTTCATCTTCGTGACCCACGATCAAGAAGAGGCGATGGTGATGTCGGACCGGATCGCATTGCTGCGGTCGGGTGAACTGGAGCAGGTGGCGACGCCTCGCGAGATTTATGGCCGGCCGGCAACCGCTTATGCGGCCCAGTTTATTGGACACACGAATCTGCTGAGGGGTGAAGTGCGGGGAGGATCGGTGCGTTGTGGTCCCCTGGTTTGGTCAGCGGCGTTCCGGGACGGCCCGGCTCTGTTTTCGCTGCGGCCAGAGAATGTTCGACTGTCAGATGGGAATGCGGCGATGGCTGGAGGCGTGCGCATTCGCGGAAAGGTACGCCACCAGGCATTTCATGGGGCGACAGAGTTGATTCGTGTGGAATGCGGCGACGGGTTGGTGCTGGTGGTGCGGACTCCGGGCAGCAGCGGAGCGCTGGACGAGGTTGAGTTGGAGTTCTCTTCCGCTGATGCGATTCTGGTGCGAGAGTCTCTGGAAAGAATCTGATGTTCTCCCGAGCATACAAAGCTGCGGTGACGTTGCCTCCACTGATGTGGGTGACGGTATTTCTGCTGGTGCCGTATTTGCTGATGTTCTGTTACAGCTTCTGGTCGGTCTTGGCGTCGCAGACCATCGAACATTCCTGGAATCTCACGAACTATGGCCAGCTTTTGCGGATTGACGTTTACTGGCAGACGCTGCTGCGTTCGATGTGGATTGCCGCGCGAGTGACGATCTTTTCCCTGCTGCTGGGGTATCCGCTGGCGTATTTTCTGTCTTTCCATGCAGGAACGAGAAAAGATCTTCTCTATCAATTAGTGATCATCCCGCTATGGGTCAGCTACCTCGTGCGGGCCTATGCGTGGAAGACGATCCTGGGCTCGGACGGCGTGCTGAATACTTTGCTGCAGTATGTGCACCTGACCAAGCATCCGCTGGAGTTCTTGCTGTACAGTCCGTTTGCCGTGGTGTTGACGCTGACGCACATCTACACGCCATTTGCGTTTCTGCCAATCTATGCGGCGCTGGAGCACATTCCTCGCAATCTGGTGGAAGCGTCTCACGATCTGGGCGCAACCCCTGGGCAGACATTCTGGAAGGTGATTTTTCCGCTCTCGATTCCGGGCGTAGTGGCGGGAGCTACGTTTGCGTTCGTGCTAAGCCTGGGCGATTTTCTTGCGCCGCTGCTGCTGGGTGGGCCGAGCGGCATCATGATCTCGAACATTGTGGTCAGCCTGTTTGGCGCGGCTTACAACTGGCCGCTGGGCGCGGCGATTTCGTTCTGCATGCTGCTGCTGGTGGTGAGCCTGCTGTTTTTCTCTGAACGGCTGGAAAAGAAATGGAGCTTCTCGTGAGCGACGCGAAATTTGACTCAGGCTCACGTTGGTTGCTCATCCATGCCGTCGCCGTTTTCGCATTCCTCTATTTGCCGATTGCCATCCTTATTCTTTATTCCTTCAACGGAGAGGGCGTAGGCGGCTTCCCGCCGCATCATCTCACGTTGGACTGGTATCGCACGCTTTTCGCGGACGCGCCGATCTGGGATTCGGTGCTCAACAGCCTGCAGGTGGCGTTTGCAGCGATGGTGATCTCCCTGACCTTCGGCGTGCCGGCAGCTTTAGCCCTGGAACGGGCGCAATTTCCCGGGAAGGCACTTTTCCGGCGATTAGTGCTTCTGCCCTTGATCCTGCCGGGCATTATCACGGGACTCTCGCTCCTCATGCTGTTCAACGTGATGGGAACGAAGCTCAGCCTGATGACGATTGTTCTGGGACATGGGACGGCGTTGATTTCCGTGGCAACGACCGAGGTATTCGCGGGCCTGCAGAAGCTCGACCGGGCGCAGGAAGAGGCCTCTCTAGATCTGGGTGCGAATTACTGGCAGACATTTTGGCGCATCACGGTGCCGAACCTGAAGCTGCCGATTATCGGCGCGGCATTGCTCATCTTTACGCTTTCGATGGACGAGATAGCAGTCAGCTTTTTCCTGATCGGGCGCGATAACACGCTGCCGCTGGAAATCTGGGGACGACTGCGGCGGGGCATCACACCGGAAATCAACGCGGTGTCGACCATTATCTTTGTGTTTTCGCTGGTGGCGATTGTGTTCTGGTACCACCTGCGTGTACGCGGCGAAGGCGGAGCGGACGCGGGCGCCGAAATCGTGGCCGCCGCGGAAGGGAAAGCGATATGAGCGCGAATCGCAGGGACTTCATCAAGTTTGTGGTTGCAGGGGCGGTGACTGCAGGATGTCCCATCGATCTTTCGCTGGTAGCGGCACAGACCGGCGACTCGAAGAAGAGTCACGCTGCGGATGTGGATGGCGAGGATAATCGAATCTGTCATCAGGTCCGCGACAAGGGCAATCAGATATTCGCGCGGCCCGCGCCTTCGGCACGGCATGACATTGTGATTGTCGGCGGCGGCGTGAGCGGGTTGGCGGCGGCTTACCGTTTGCAGCAACACGATTTCCTTCTTCTGGAAAAAGAGCCGCACTGGGGCGGGAATGCGTATGCGATGGAGTATGAGGGCAGCACCTATGCCACAGGATCGGCCTTCTTGACAAAGGACGAATACTCTTACCAGTTCGCCAAGGAGATTGGGATGGAGCTGTTGCCGGTCAACAGCCCGGACGCCAGCATCATTCGAGGGGAGTTGGTCCCCGACACCTGGGGCGACGGTCTCAACAAGCTGCCCTATTCTTCGGCGGTTCGCGAGAGCTTCAAGAAGTTCAAGAAAGAAATGCTTGCGATTGACGTGGAGAAGCGTGGTAAAGAGCTCTACAACAAACCGTTCTCGGATTTCTTAAAGGGATATCCGGGAGAACTCAAGCAGTGGTGGGATAACTTCGGGCCATCGAACTGGGGGGCAACCAGCGAGGAGACGGCGGCAGGTTTAGGCATTCTCGCGTTACAGGAGATGGTCGAAGAGAGCCACGCGGACGATCGCTACACCTGGCCCGGAGGTTTGGGCGCGATCACGAAAAAGCTGGCGGAGATTCTGCAGCCGAAATACAAAGATCGCATGCAGACCGGCGCGACGACCGTGGCCGTGGCGCCCGAGAAAGAAGAAGTGCATGTGACCTACATGCTGGGCGGCGAATTGAAGACGGTCGCGGCCAAGGCCGTCATCATGGCAACGCCCAAGTTCATCACGCGGCGCATCGTTGAGGGCCTGCCCGACAAGCAGAGCGAGGCCATGCATCAGATTCGCTATATTCCGTATCCCGTGGTGAATCTGATTTTCGACAAACCGGTATTCAATCATGGCTACGACACCTGGTGCCCGGGCAATACATTTACCGACTTTGTGGTCGCCGACTGGGTCATTCAGAAGCAAGCGGGCTACCGGCAGAAGTTCAACATTCTCAGTTGCTACACACCGATGGCAGAAGAGAATCGTGGCTACCTGTTGAACGAGATCGGGGCGCGCAAGATTGCCGCCAACGTACTCGCCGACTTCCAGAAGCTGATGCCGGGATTGAATGTCGATCCGGTCGAGGTACACATTTACCGGCGGGGACATCCTTTGTATATGTCGACGCCGGGACTTTATACGCAGGTTCAGCCGCTGGCGCGGCATCCCATGGATCGCGTCTTCTTCGCCAACACGGACTCCGAGGGTCCGGAATCGACCACTAACGCGGGAATCCTTGCGGCGCAGCGTGCAGTGAAGGAAGTGGAAGCACGGCTGGCGGGAAAGCCCGCGCCGTAAGAGCACGCGGTCGCTGGCTAGAGTTATAATCTGCAAAGGAGATCGCCATGAACCGGTTCTGGCCCTTTATCCTCCTCCTCCTCTCTGCAGCTTCCTTGACTCTGGCTTGCGGAAGCAGTAGCAGCAATCGACAGCTTCAATCCATCACAATTAATTCAACCGTGAGCGGTCAGCAAGTTCAGTTCACCGCGACCGGCACTTTTTCCTCCGCGCCGACGACGGTCAGCCCGCTCCCGGTCGACTGGGGCATTGGACCTTTTGCGCCGCCCCCGGCGAGCGTGCAGTATACGTTGACGACCCAGCCGTACGTGTTCGACTGCACCGGTTCGGGACCCTACTTGCCAGTCAGCACTCTCGCTCCCTCGGATCCGAATGCACCGACTACTGGTTCATTACCGTTCGCGAACGTGGTTACGGCAGTGGCGCCTATTCCCTGCCAGTAGAGTAACGATACATTTCACTTTAACGGTGCTCAGCCCGATTCTTGCTTACCAATGGCTCGCACCAAAGTGCGATGTAATCTCCTGAGAAACCCCCGCACATAGTAAAGTTATAGATGGGGCAATACAGCCGACGAACGGCTGCATGCACCGATCTACCCAATCCGCCAATATCCTTCGACAAAGGACTGACCATACTTTGAGTTTGAGCATTCGCAATATCGCCATCATCGCGCACGTGGACCACGGCAAGACCACGCTGGTCGACGCCATGCTGCAACAGAGCGGCACTTTTCGCTCCAACGAACATCACGTCGAGCGGGTGATGGATTCGAACGAACTGGAGCGCGAGCGCGGCATCACCATCCTGGCCAAGAACACGGCCATCTTCTATCACGACGTGAAGATCAACATTGTGGACACGCCCGGCCACAGCGATTTTGGCGGCGAAGTGGAACGCGCGCTGAAGATGGTGGACGGAGTGATGTTGCTGGTCGATGCCAGTGAAGGCCCGCTGCCGCAGACGCGCTACGTTTTGAGCAAGGCTCTCGAAGCGAAGCTGCCGCCCATTGTGGTCATTAATAAGATTGACCGGCCCGATGCGCGTCCGCAGGAAGTGCTCAACGAAATCTACGACCTGTTTATCGATCTCGACGCCCAGGAAGATCAGCTCGATTTTCCGGTTCTGTACACGAATGCGAAGGAGGGGACGGCATCGACGGACATCAAAGGCGGTGGCGAAAACCTTCAGCCGTTGTTTGACGCGATTCTGAAGACGACTCCGCTGCCGCAGGGTGATCCGGCCGGGCCCCTTCAGATTCTGGTGGCGAACCTGGATTACAGCGACTATCTCGGAAGGCTGGCCATCGCGCGCGTTTTCAACGGGACGATGTTCACCGGCGAAGATGTGGTGATCGCCAAGCTCGACGGCACGATGCACAAGATCAAGATCACAAAGCTGTTTTCTTTTTCCGGGCTGAAGAGAACAGACATTACGGAAACCGTGTTAGGCGATATCGTCGCCGTGGCCGGCGTGGAAGGCATTACCATCGGCGAAACCATTACCGACGCGGAGAACCCGGCTCCGCTGCCGCCCATCGTAATTGACGAACCGACGATCGCGATGACCTTCACGGTGAACACTTCGCCTTTCGCGGGACGCGAAGGGACCTACGTCACCTCGCGAAATCTGCGGGAGCGGCTGGCGAAGGAACTGCTCACCAATGTTTCGCTGCGAGTGGAGGAGATGGGCACGACTGACTCATTCAAGGTGTTGGGCCGCGGCGAACTACAGCTCTCGATCACCATTGAAATGATGCGGCGCGAGGGTTACGAACTCATGGTGGGCAAGCCCGAGATCGTTACCAAGCGCATTGATGGCAAGCTGATGGAGCCGGTGGAGCATCTTACGGTGGACGTTCCCGAAGGATTCGTTGGAGTGGTGATGGAGCAGTTGGGATCGCGCAAGGCGGAAGTTACCAACATGCACAACCACGGCTATGGGCGGGTGCGCATTGAGTTCCGCGTGCCCAGCCGGGGGCTGATCGGGCTGCGCAGCCAGTTGCTCACCGACACGCGCGGGACGATCGTGATGAATTCGCTTTTCGACGGATACACGGAGTGGCAAGGGGAAATCCCACACCGGCTTACGGGAGCATTGATCGCCGACCGCGACGGCCTTTCGACGGCATATGCGCTGTGGGGCCTGCAGGAGCGCGGAGAGCTTTTTGTCGGGCCGGGCGTCGAGCTGTACGAAGGAATGATCATCGGCGAGAACGCGAAAGATGATGACCTGGACGTCAACGCGGTGCGGGAAAAGAAGCTCACCAACATGCGGGCTTCGACAGCGGACGAGGCCATCCGCCTGGTGCCATTCCGGCAATTAAATCTAGAGCAGGCGATCGAATTCATTGCGGATGACGAATTCGTGGAAATCACTCCAAAATCGCTGCGGCTGCGAAAGAAAGTTTTGCAAGCCAACAAGCGCAAGAAGAGCGCGATGGCAACGGTAGAAGAAGGGTGAAGTCCAGAGGTAAATCCGAAACACCTAACGGCAACACGCCGCTGCGAATGTTTCTGGTCCCGTGCAGTTGCGGAGCGACCTTCGCGGTCGCGGAAAACTATGATCGCCAGGGGACAGCGTGGAGCCGGTATTTGATCTGTCCGAGCTGTGGCAAGCGGCACGACCCCAAGAACCGGCTGTTGCAGATGGGATATCACCACGAGGGATACTGGCAGGTGGACGAGTGCTAAGCGCGGTTCGGCTTTCGATCCGATTTACCATATGCCGATTTAACATGCCCGGTTTGACAAACCTGCTATACTTCTCGGCGCATTCGACTGTTCGCCAGCTCCGGTCCCGATTCTCAGGAAGGTTTCCCCGACCTGCCAGTCCGCCGCATCGAGCTCGCACTTCGACAGCTCAATGCAGAGGCTGACTCTTGAAGAATATTTTCGTGGGGAACTTGAGCTTTAACACATCGGAAGACGAACTGCGGCAGATGTTTGAGCCGTTCGGGCAGGTGGACCGGGTCAGCATCATGACCGACCGCGACACGGGACGCTCGCGTGGGTTTGGCTTTGTGGAGATGGCCAGCAACGAGGATGGAGAAAAGGCCATTACTGCATTGAATGGGTCGCAGGTGGGCGGACGCACGCTCAACGTGAACGAGGCGCGTCCCAAGACCGAGCATGCCGGCGGCGGTGGTGGCGGACGCGACCGCGGAGGCCGAGGCGGGGATCGCGGTGGGGACCGCGGCGGACGCGGCGGTGGTGGCGGCGGACGCGGCCGCTATTAAGAGTTCGGAGTTCAAACGTCTCGGAAGATGGTTCTCGCAACTGCTGGCGGCTCGCCGCCGCGTGTTCGAACACCTGCGTTATCCTCACATTGATGCTTCCTAACCCTCCCATGTAAACTTAACTTGTCGGTGCGCGCCCGTAGCTCAGATGGATAGAGCGATTGCCTCCGGAGCAATAGGTCGGGAGTTCGAATCTCTCCGGGCGCACCATTTTTCCTCTTTACCTTCAATCACTTCTGCGCTTTCAGATTGCGGCGGCATTTTGGGGATTTCCGCGGAGCACTCAAGGACCCATCACTGGATCAATCAGTGTAACCGCGATATTTCGCCAACTGACAGGAGAAATGAACGAGTCGGGTGTTGTCGGCAAGAAAAGAGGCCAGACCCGAGGTTGAGTCCAGCCGGAGTGTGAACCGGTCGTGAGGGTCGAATGACGTACAGTCGCTAACCCATGACCGTGTTCCGTTGAAACTAAGAGCAGAATACCCGCTGCACGGTTCTAGTAGCTGGTCAATATTGCACACTTTCGGCAATCAGGCATCCGCAACTCCAAGGAACAGACTGCTATACTCTCGGCGTGGGTATGTTCTCCTGGCTCCTCTGAGCCTCCGGTCGACCTATGTATTTTTCGGGAACCTTGCATGTG
>Ga0302326_10009130_pt1 | contig 21743 bp, 15 predicted proteins | sample Palsa_T0_3_FD_202264 | JGI IMG/M metagenome (GOLD analysis project Ga0302326, IMG submission 202264) | Peat permafrost microbial communities from Stordalen Mire near Abisko, Sweden - Palsa_T0_3 | ecosystem: Environmental > Terrestrial > Soil > Palsa > Peat permafrost | place: Sweden: Abisko... | reverse complement strand
TCAGAAAAATCGCGAGGATTCCGACTCCCCGGCGAGGTCGGGCAAGCGGGCGTCGCTCTGGACGGTTGAGGGCGCGCTTGGGCGCGAAACTCCTCAGCATCGGCCGCCGAAGGCGGGAACTCTGTCCCCCCTGTGCAGAAGGATGTTGCGACGGTCGCCGGGCCCACTGTTGCGACAGAAGCGGCAGCCGGCGAAATTATTCGAGCAGAGGACCTCGTTTGGCAGAACCACGCCAAACGATCCATCAATTGAGTGGATTTTTACAGTAATGTAACCTGCGCCAATGAATCCAGAGTCTCTTGCGCATGAATTGAATCGCGATCCATTTATTCCTCTCCGAATTCATCTGGCCGATGGCCGCACGATTGACGTCCCTTATCCCGGATTCTGCTTCATCAATAGATTTTCTCTTTATGTCTTTTCCGGTACCCCGCGTAACGCCCTTGCCGAGGACGTTCAGTTAATCAGCTAACGCGGCATCGTTTCGGTTGAAACAATCGAACCTTCCGCCGCCGCATAAAACGTTTCCCGCTAAACTTTTCCCTCCCAATATTCGATAAAGAACCGCAGGGTTCGCCGAGAGCGTTGCATGAATTCAGTTATCGGGCCGTCGCTCCAAAGGATGATTGTCAATGTCAGAGCTGATCGAAGTCATCGCCGAGACTTTTCACACGCTTCACCATCTTGCCGATTCGCTCAGCGAATCAGGTGACGAAACCAGCCGGATTCTCCTGGGCGATCTGGAACTTCAGCTCGCCAAAATCGAATCCGAAGGCGCCTCCCTCAAGCAGGAAAACCTCGAGCTGCATCGCCATCTCGGCAGCACTCCAAGCTCCGAAACACACATCCCCAAAAAATCGTTCCCGCGCCTCGCCGGTCGCGGCGATGTCCGCCAGACCATGCAGGTCGTCTCCCAGTTCTACCAGCGCTACACCCGCGATACTCAGTATCGCAAAGCCGGATAATTGATTCTTCTTCTCCGCGTTCTCCGCATCTCAAGCGCAGCGGGCGGTTAATCGATCTTTTTCCCCTTGCCCAGAATTCCCCATCCCAACAATCCCCCGTACGCCAACCCCAGCCCGGACCACAGGATCACCGGCGATGCTGGCGCGCCACTCGTATCCTGCGGATCGCCATACCCGCTTTCCATCCGCAGTTGATATTCCGCCGACCAATTCAGCCGCGCGTTGGTATACGCGATCAGGCAACCCGCCGAGATGATCGCCCAGAATATCCCCGCCACCAGAATAAATTCCGCGAACCGATGTCCCCGTCGCCGAGACACCAAAATCAAAATCGCCGCCAGCAGAAACATCGCCGCGAAGATTCCCGCGCCCGCGAGAATGATCGTGAAATTCGATCCGCTTGAATCGCTGTTATCCGCATACGCCAGCGTCTTCACAAACATCCGCATTTCCCCGACCACCCAATCTCAATAAAATATCTAACACAAGCCCGGCCAATAATTTACACGCATGACGCGAATTGATAAATCCTCAGCCGCTTAAACCACCTGCAATCGTAACATCCCGTTTTACCCTTCGGATTTTCAATTTGACACAACCCCATTCCACAGAGAAAATTAAGCGCTTTCTCGACTCAATTTTGGTATTATTGCGTTCCCCAACGTGAGAACTATTCGGAGTAATCATTCAATGCCCAGACCCAACCGATTCGCCGCCCGCGCCGCACTGTCGCTCGCCTGCTCCGCAGCGCTCTTCATCACCGGGTGCGGTGCCGGTCAGGCCTCGGCCGACCACAATGCCCTGCAGGTCCTTCAGCAAACCGATGTTGAGCGCGCCGGCCCGCAGGATCCCGATCAACTGAACCATATCCAGAAAACGTACGACGATCTCGCCAACGATCCCGATCTTTCCAAGCCCATGCAGGTGCTCGTCCGCGCCCGACAGGCCCAGTTCCGCCAGGAACGCATCGGCCTGATGCTCTCAGATCTTCGCACTCAGGAACTGGCCATCAACCGCGATATCGCCGACATCCGCCGACTGGCCATGCAGGTCAGCGGCGCGCAGACCAGTGTGGACGCGCTCAAAGCCTACGATCCTTCCGCCCAGGTTCAGAAACTCCAGGCGCAAGCTGCGCAAATCCAGGGCTCCGCCGGCCAGTTGACTTGGACGATTTCCACGGCCAGCGGCGACAATTCCTCCTCCGTCACCGTCCCCACGCTCTTCGCGTCCAAACAGGAAGTTCAGAATCTCACCAATGAAATCCAGCAGGACCAGACCGATGCCGACGCAGCCCACAAGCTCAGCGCTGCCAAGGGCGATGAAGCCGAGATGTACCTCCGCCGCGCCGAAGGCGAAACCGGCGACGACCAGGTAACCGACACCACCAATTCCGCCAACGACCGCAAGGACGCCGCCCTGGCGGATTCCAAAGCCGCAGCGCTCGAAAACGATCTCGATCGCTGCAAATCCAGCCTCGCCCGCGCCACCCAGCAGCAAAGCGCCCTGGAATCCGCGCTCAAGCTCGTGAACGATCAGAGCGCCGCCGCCCAGACCCGATGGGCCAGCGTCAGCGATCAGGTCCAGGCACAGCAGAAGGTGCAGCAGGCGCTCATTGGCGACGACAATTCGCCCGCAACCATTGCCGGTCTGCTCAAAGACCTCGTCTCGCGCCTCGATGATGCCAGCCACCAGCGCGAGCAGATCACCACGGAGCTGAACGACGTCGTCGCGCAGCTCACCACCATCGTTCGAAATTGCCAGCAGCTTCGCAGTGATTGGCTCATGAATGCCCGCGCCAATCCAGACGATCCCGATGTCGTCGTCTGGAAGCAGGCCACCGAAACCCTTCATCCCATGACCTTCGGCATGCAGCTCGCCAACGCCCTGGAAACGAAGGCCGCGATGGACGGTTCCAAGGTTCAGATCGATCAGAGCATCTACAACCTGCAAAAAGGCTATCAGGTCACCGCCGCCGACGTTCAGAGCCATTTTAAGAATCTCGACGTCACCGGCCTTGCGCCCACATTCGACATCCCGGGCCTGACCGATCTTCTCGATTCCAGCCGCACCGGCATCGATCCGCCCAAATCGCTCGCCGATCTTCCTTCGATGACGCCCGACAATCTCCTGCAGGCCAAGCAGGACGTGGACAAGGAATTCCAGGACTCTGTGGATGCGTTCGATCCGACCAAATTCGGCGCGATCGACACTGGAGTTGCCGCCGATCAGCGCCGCAACATCGCCTTGATGAACGGCGCCGAAGCCAACCGCAAATGGGCGCAGTTCTCCTCCGCCATGGGCGACGACGCCGACGCCAAAACCCAGTTGCAGGCCGCCTCAGACTTAGATGGCCAAATCGATCCTACGTTCGAGCTGACCGCCACAGCGAGCGCATCACCCGGCGACGCAAATGGCAGCGCAGCCCCGGGAGTTCCCGGTGGAACCGCAGGCACGCCCCCGGCTCCATGACAATTTGATTCTTCCAGCATGGATAAAAACGGCAGACAAACCCCGTACAATTCCGAATCCGCTTCGGACTCGGTGCCGGATCTCCTCAATGACAAAGCGGAATTCTCGACCGCGCTCGCGACATGGATAAAGCTTTTCGCTGCGCCGATTGTGCTGGCTTGCCTTCTCCTCAGATTTGCCGGGCTCTGCCCCGACGGATTTTCATGCGCCCTCTTCTTGGCAGTACTCGCGTTCATCCTGGCGTCAGCCGTCCCAAAGAAGACTTACAAAGATTATCCAATCAGTTTCTGGTGCCTGGACTCCCTCGGTTAAATAGCACCGCCAAAATCCCGCAGCCATCACCAGTCTTTGATCTTTTCCTCTGCGTCTCTGCGTCTCTGCGAGAGAATTAATTCTTAGCTCTCGCAGAGACGCAGAGAAAAAATCCAGACTCAAACGCCTGAAATAAGTTCATCCCAGTCTCCGCCTTTCATCTGTGTTCATCGGTCTTCATCTGTGGCTGAAAATTTGCATTTGACATTTCATGGTTATTTTGATTTGCTCTCCCACGCAGGCGTCAGGGAAGGCGGTGAAATTCCGCCGCGGACGCGCCGCTGTAAGTGACCGCTTGCGGGCATCAAAGCCCGATCGGCTGAAACGTCACTGGTGAACGCACCGGGAAGACCCAGCCGAATGTCACGAGCCAGAAGACCTGCCTGCCATGCGGGTTGAGCCGATGCTCTTCCCGAAGACATGTCCGATACCGGCTGCGCGAATCAGCTCTCGGAAAACCATTCTCAAATTGATGGCTGCTGAAATGCCCGCGGAAATCTTTCCGCCGCATCCGGCTCTGAATGGAGGACGCACTCATGCGTCGATTTTCGTTCTTTGCGTCTTTGAGTTCCCTTCTAACGCTTGCTCTGGCCACTGCCGCCCGTGCCCAGTATCAGGCTCCGGCCGGCTATGAACTCGTCCCCCTGGTCGACACAACCACCGATCTGCCGTTTAAACCCGATGGCCTTGCCGTCAGCTCCAGCGGCGAACTTGCCGTCACCAACGGCGACACCGTCACGCTCTATAACACGTGGCAAAACGGCCGCTCCGTTGTCGCCTCCGTCACCGACAGCGCGTGGCTGTACGACACCGATCCGGTCTTTCTGAACAGTTCCACGATCCTCTTCGGCGAGAACGGAAACACCGATGCGCTCTGGTCCGTCAATTTCGCGGCGCCGCTTCCGACGATCTCCCAGGTGACGCCCGATGGCGATCTTCCCGACATCGAGGGAGTTTCCGTCCTCGACGCCACGCATGCGATCGTCTCCGGCCAGAATCCCACGCCGCCCGCAAGCAGCGGAGCGCTGTATCTCGACAAGATCGATCTCACGGACGGCAACATCTCCTCCATCGCCTCGGGCATCGGCAGCGGATATCCCGGAAACCCCGCCGTCACCCCCGCGGGAAATTTCGCGTTCCTGGAAGCCGACAGCGAGTCCGGCTCTTCCTACGTTCATCTCTTTAATTCCGCCAACGCGCCCCTGACAGATGTCGCTCTCGATAACGGCGACGGCTACGCCGCCTACGGCATTGCCTTCGACTCTGCCGGCATCGCTTACGTCACCACCGGCAATACCATCACCGCAGTCAGCGGCATCGACAGCTTAGCGCCAATCGTCTCTCAATTCGGAACCGGCGATCCCACGTATGAACAATATCTCACCAGCATTTCCTTCACCGGCGGCAGCTTCAACCCCGGCGAAGCGGGCGACACCGGCGCTCTGATTGTCAACGACGGCGGCTTCGACAGCGGTGGGGCGTTCGCCATCATCGTTCCCGAGCCCGGTAGCGCCGCATTGCTCTGCGCCGCTGCGATCCTCGGCCTGCGCAAACGGGGATCCCGTCGATGAGCGATCGCCGCGCGTCTCAATCCGCAGTGCTCCTGCTGATCGGCGCCGCTTCCCCCGCGATGGCCGCCCAGTTCTACGCCTCCCAGGTTGTCTCCACCGTCGTCGGTTCCAACCAGCCGCCGGCGTTTAGCGATCCAACCCAGGCACTGGGCGGCCCAACCGGCGCGGGCTCGGGCGCGGGCAGCGTCGATGTCTACAAACTCGGCGGTTACGGCTCCATCACCCTCGGCTTCAGCGGCGCCGCGATCACCAACGGCCCCGGCGATGATTTCATCGTCTTCGCCAACCCCTTCTACGTCAGCGGAAACACCAGCGCCGATTTCGCGGAACTCAGCTTCGTTGAAGTCTCCAGCGACAATATCCACTATGTCGCGTTCCCAACACTTTCAACTACAAAATCCAACCCCGGCCCCTACGGCAGCATCAACCCCGCCAACGTCTCTGGATTCGCCGGCGTCACGCCGGTCTACGCCAACACCGATCCCGACGCCGGCAACAGCATCAACCCCTTCAACCCAACCGTCGCCGGCGGTGATGCGTTCGATCTTTCCACCCTCGCCAATCTCCCTGCCGCCCAAACCCTCGAGCAGCAGGGATATCTGAACCTCAACGACATCCAGTACATCCGCATCGTCGATGTCGTCGACGGCAACAGCGTCGATTCCAGCAACAACACCATCTACTGCCCCGGCAGCGGAGCCGATGTCGATGCGGTCTCTGTCATCAACGGAATCCTTCCCAGCAGCAATCTCACTTGGAACAACGCCGGCGCCTACGGCCCCGACGACGGCGCGACGTGGGATTCAATCAACAACAACTTCAACGACGGCTCAGCCGCCACGCCCTACGGCGATGGAACCAACGTGACCTTCAACGACAACAACAACGGCAATTACTCCGTAACTCTGAACACCACCGTTTCCCCCGCATCCGTCACGTTCGCCAACAGCAACGGAAATTACACCCTCACCGGCAGCGGCGGCATTTCCGGCAGCGCATCGCTCACCAAATCCGGCACCGGCACGCTCATCCTTTCCACCGCCGACAATTACACCGGCGGCACCATTGTTGACGGCGGAAAACTGCTCATCGAGCCCACCGGATCATCCATCGCCGCACTCCCCAGTGGTTCCTTGTCGATCACCAGCGCCACCGTCCAGTTGGCCGACAACGTCACCCAGCAAAGCACGATTCTCCTTACTTCCCTCTCAATCACCGGCGGCGGATCGCTCGACATCGGCAACAACCGCATTTTCATCGACGACGCTTCCGATCCCATTTCCACCATAGCCCAGTGGATCGCCAGCGACACGATCACATCCTCCGATCTCCAAAACACGTCCGGCAGTTATGCTATCGGTTACGCCGCCGCCTCCGACCCCGGCAACCCTGCGGGCCTACCCTCCGGCGAAATCGAGATCGCCTACACGCTGCTCGGCGACGCCAACCTCGATGGCAAGGTCAACGGCACGGATTTCCAGCTCATGGCCACTCATTTCAACGATGCGGTCACCAACGGCTGGGACGAGGGAGATTTCAACGGCGACGGGGCCGTCAACGGCGCGGATTTTGTTCTCCTGGCGGACAATTTCAACATGTTCGCCAATCAATCCACCGTTGCTGCAGATGACCTGTCCGCGCTAAATGCGTTCGTCGCCGCCAATGGTCTCGACCTGCAAACCGTTCCCGAGCCCGCGTGCGCACTGGCCGTCGCATTTCCCGCATTTGTATTCCTCCGTCGCCGGCGCGCTTTTACGCTCGTGGAACTTCTCGTTGTGATCTCGATCATCGCCATCATGATTGCATTGCTGCTTCCCACCATCGCCGCCTCGCGCGAAGCGGCCAGATCCACGTTCTGCCAGAGCAATCTTCGCCAGATCGTCACCGCCTGCATCAACTACACGGACGACTGGCAGGGCTACTGGCCGCCCGCCGCCGTCGATATTATTCGTTATGACCTCAACCGCTGGGAGGGCACGCGTCCCAATGAAACCACGCCCTTCAATTTCGCCGGATCGTGCCTGCTGCCGTACCTGCGAACCACCGCCATTACCGCGTGCCCGGATTTTCAGCCCGCCGTTACCTCCGGCCCTCTCGCCTTCGAGGCGGCGGCGGGGGGATACGGCTACAACCAGGCGTATCTCGGTTCAAGCCTGAACATCCCCGCCGTTCAAACCAGCGAATACATCCACACCGTCGCCGCCATGGACCAGTTCGTCAGCAATGTCCCCGCCAAGATGAACATGATCGCCCACCCCTCAGACAAGATCGCCTTCACCGATGCCGCCATGGGCAACGCCGACAACACATTGATCGAATATTCCTTCGCCGAACCGCCCCTTCTCTGGGATTCCACCCTGAACGCCTACGATCCTTCATCTCCGTCCATCCATTTCCGCCATCGCAACCACGCCAACGTCGCCTGGGCCGACGGCCATGTCACCAGCGAACTGTTCACCTGGACCTATCCCGGCCTCAACGGCTACGGCGCCAGCAACACGCTCATGAACCTCGGCTTCTTCGGCCCAACCGACAATTCCCTCTTCCAGCGGAATTAACTATCGGCTGGTAATTTCCCTCCCATCCCCGCGTATGCTAAAATTTCACAACCGTGGTAAGTTCGCTCTATCGAATCAGAAGGAATCTTCGTGGCCCACGCGCAGATCGACCGCCTCAGAAATAATATCGGCAACGTTTTCCTGGGGGATACGCGTGCGGTCAACCTCCTGCTAACGGCGCTCTTCGCGCGCGGTCACGTGCTCATCGAGGACGTGCCCGGCGTCGGCAAGACCGTCCTGGCGCGTTCCCTTGCCCGCAGCCTCGACTGCAAATTCAGCCGAATCCAGTTGACCCCCGATCTTCTCCCCAGCGATGTGCTCGGTGTCTCGGTGTTCAACGGAAATTCCCAGAACTTCGACTTCAAGCCCGGCCCCATTTTCGCCAATATCGTCCTCGCCGATGAAATCAACCGCACCACCCCGCGCACGCAATCTGCCCTTCTGGAAGCCATGAGCGAAGAACAGGTCAGCGTCGAAGGCCAGACCCTCCCGCTGCAGCGCCCGTTCATGGTGGTCGCGACGCAGAATCCGTTTGAGTTCGAGGGAACCTACTACCTGCCGGAAAATCAGCTCGACCGCTTCCTGCTGAGAGTCAGTCTCGGCTATCCCGGCCGCAATGCCGAGCAGCGAATTCTCACCACCCAGCCCGGACGCGCTGCGCTCGAGCAGCTCAAGCCCGTCATGACCGCCGCCGAGGTCGTCGCGCTGCAGGACATTGTCAGCCAGACCAAGATCGATTCCAACATCGTCGATTACGTGCTGGACCTTGCCGATGCGACCCGTCATCACGAGCACCTGCACCTCGGCGTTTCCCCCCGCGGCGCACTGGCGCTCACCCAGGCCTGCCAGTCAGCCGCCGTCGTCGCCGGCCGTGACTACGTCCGCCCCGACGACGTCAAGCAGCTTTTCATCCCCTGCTGCGCCCACCGCGTCGTCAGCAAAACCTACCTCCACAACGGCGACATGGTCGCCACCACCCGAGTACTGCAGACGATCCTGGATGTCACACCGAGTCCACGTTAGTTCGGCGTCAAGGCCCCCTTCAGCTCTTATTCAGGAATTAAAATAGTGCGCTCAGTTGCAATAGCCCACAATCGGTTTCCATGTGTCGGTGGATTGGTAGATGGACCACGGTTCTGTGCCATCGGCGCGCAGGAGCGACTCGGCCCAGAGGCCGTCGGGGTAGTAATGCTTTTCCACCACGCTTTTTTTGAAATATTCAGCCGCCTCTGACGTTCGTCCGCGCGTTTGCAGCCAGAAGCCGGTGAGCGAATAGATGGCGTTGCATTGGCTTTCGGTGGCATGTTGAACGAGCGCCTGGATGGCCTTGGGGTCGGGCGCGGCATCCGGTGATTTCCGGACGGCCATCTGGAACAGGGCGCCCAATTTCCCAAGTGAATCATTATATTCGGGAAGAGTTTTCAGCAACGCCAGTGCGGCGTCGCGGGCGGAGGTATTGTGCAAGGCGTCTTGCAGCAATGCGATGTGCAATTCTGAATTTGGACCGGGCAATATCTTTTCCCGCCGCTGAAACGTCGCGATGGCCGATTGATAGTCCTTCGCTTCGATCTGTGCGCACCCCATTTGCTGAAGCTCTTCGTCGGTAAGGTGATCTCCTTTTGACCGCAAGTAGGAAAAGAGTTGAGCGCGGGCCTGGTCGGTCTGACCGTGACCGGTGTCCAGGCACCACCTATACCACTCAACGGGGGTAGTGGAATAATGATTGATCTGCTCGATGATATACTGCTCGGCTGTGGAGAAGTCTCCCAGGTAAGTGTGGACATTGGCGGCGCATACGATAGCCCACCCGGCCGCGGTTTCATAAGCCGCATCGGCGTAGGGTAAAGCACTTTTGTAGTCTTTTTGATCCATATAATAATTCGCGATCTCAACCTGGACCTGGGCGTACTGCAGTCCGTAATCCTGGCCGTGGTTGAGATATTCGTTCAGCGTCGCGAGCCATTGATCTGACTTGCCCTGAGCACGATACATCCTGGCCAGGTCTTCGTATCCCACCTGGTCGGGAGCGACGGCGATATATTTTTGCAGGTACTTCTCCGCATCGGCCCAGTTCTTGTTCTCGACGAATTTTCTTCCCAGTATTTCGGCGACGACAGGGCTGTCGGATTGCGATTCCCACTGGGGTAATTTTGAGGAATCCCAATGCAGCTCCATGTCATCGACGGCGGTGATTGGTGAGTAGGGGCTGATGGTGCGGAGATGATCGAGGCAACCGCCGCTGCGCATGGGGCCTTCGTCGTACCGGTAGATGTAATACATCTTTTCGATATCGAAAGAGGTCTCATCGGAATTGACGATGATCCAGCGGAAATAGTTATTAGCGCTGTCGGGTCCGTCAGGAAGGATATAGGAATCCAACAGATAAACCGGAAACTGGCGCAAGCTCGATTCAGCTTGGGCGGGTAACGGCTCGCTGGCGGTGTGCTTCAGGAGATTCTGATCGACGTTCTGCCGGCGCAGCAGGCCGTAGGTGTCGATGGCGAACTTGAACGGATGGCCAGTGATAAACGGTTGGGATTCCTGCACATAGTCGCTGGCGTCAATGCCCCACTGAGACGCGATCAGGTTTGCCTTTCGTGCGATGTGGGCGAAGGTGGTTTCCTGAATCATCCTGCCCAAAGCCGCCCAGGAGGGTTCGGAGTGATCGTCCTCGGCGGCGCCGGCGGTGATAAGCTCCGCGCAGATCGTTTCCCGACCGTTAGGATTTCCATTAGGCCGACGAAACGAATCGATCTGATCGCTCAGCTTCTTGGGGAAGGAGGGAACCCTTTGCAGCTCTGTGCCAAGTGTGTGGCTGAAAGTGTTCGGACCGGTTTCGGTCAACTCGTTGAGCATTCCCGGGCCGGTGTTGTCGCACATAGTCTCGATGATGCGCAGGCAACGCGGGTTCATTGTCAGGGCGGCGGTGGCGATGTTCATCACAGCGCCCTGGCTCCCGCTGTTTTCCACGGAGAGAAACGCCAGGTACATCCCCAGGCCGGAGATGGGCGGGTTTCTCGTGGCGAGGTCGACGAGACTGCCCGTCTGATATTTGCAGAATGGTTCGAGCAGCGACACCCATTCGGGCGGTTTGCCGTGCTGAAGCTTCGCGGCGGCAATGAGATCGTCCAGCGCTTTGCCCTGCAGACCTGCCAGCGCGTAAGCATAGGCGCGATGCCACAGCGCATCGGCCGAATTTGGTTCCAGTTGTATCAACCGCTGAGCGTAGAGCAGCGATCTCGCGGTGTAGACGGCAAATTCAAGGCTCCAGTGATAGCGCGTGAGCTGGGCGAGGTTGGCGTAGCCTCGGACAAGGACACCGAGGCGCTGAGCAGATTCGCCATCAGTTCGGATCAGGTCATGCGTTTCGCGGACGATGCTGAACTGCGAAAGCTCTTCCATCTGCGCTAAACGTGCTTCGCTATCGGGGAGCCCGGGCGCGTTTTGCTTAAAGGGATGACCCGCGCCCGACCAGCCGGCTTTTTGCAAAACTTCAACGAAACCCCCGCGCGACAGGGGCTCCATCTGTGCTGAGAATGCCGCGAGATCGTGTGGCCAGGAATTCTGGTCATACTCCTGGCTTTGCCAACGAAGACTCTTCGTGTTCTGCACATCGACAAGCCGGATACGGTCGGACATGAAATTCATCTGCAGAGCATTTTGAGTAGGTGGGTCATCGCTCCATTCACGCAGAGAGGAATCGCGAGTCTGCAGGCCCAGTTCGTCGCGGGCGGCGATCAGCACAGATTGCCGTACCAGCTCGCGTGCGATAAGCCCCGTGTATGAGTATTGATAGCGCTCGCCGTTGGCAATGAGATATATGACGCCGGCGCGCTGCAAGGGTCGGGCAGCGAGATCGTACTGGGTGGCCGGAGCATTGGTCGCGGACGCCGGCGATGATTTCAGCAACTGCGTGATCTGACCGAAGAAAATTGTTCCAGCTGTTACGGCAAGCGCAACAAAAATGATGATGAGAATCCAGAAGCGAACAGCTCCGGGCCGATTCCCATGCATGAAACCTCCAAACGTTGTGGTTTGCCCGAGAAAAACTGGCGATGGATTGTAATTATCAGCATGCGATATCGTCAAAAAACATTACAATGTGGGATGGAGGCCAAGCGAGAAAACGGCAACGCCAGGAGCAGTATTAGCTACCCCGCAAATACCACGCTAAAATCTCGGAAATGTCCCTCACCACCCCCATCCTTGAAAACCTCCGCCCGCGCGGGCTCGCCATGTGGAGGTGGGTCACCTCCCACCGCAATCAAAGGCCGCAAAGACCGCCAAGCCCCAATACGCCCATCCGTCGCCGGCCCTCCGTCGATTTCTCTCTCACGGGTCTCGTCTATTGCTCCATGATGCTCTTCATGGGTCTCGCCGCGATCAACAGCCAGGCGAACCTGCTCTTCGGCGTTTTCGGTTTGATGATCGGCATCCTGCTCATCAGCGCCATGATCTGCCGCGTGGTGCTCTTGCGTTTGAAGGTCGAGCGCATCCTGCCCGAATACGCCGCCGTCGGTCAGTCCGCGACGATTCAGTACAAATTCTTCAATCAGAAACGACTGTGGCCGAGCCTCTCCGTGTGCCTCGGTGAACTCGACGGCTCCGAGGCGTTCACCGAGCAGCCGCACGCGTTCATGCTTCACGCCGCCCCGCGCAAATCCGCCACCGTGCCCATCACCGTGATCCCCAAGCGGCGGGGCACGCATCGGCTCACCAATTTCCAGCTCAGCACCAGTTTTCCCTTCGGCTTCGTCAAGCGCGCGATGATGGGCCGATCCGTCGCGCCGATGCTGATCTATCCCGCCATCGGCGAGGTCAGCCCGCGCCTCCTTTCGCTCTGCCGCTCCGCCGAACGCGGGGGCGCCAACATGAAACCGCGCCGAAACGGCGCCGATGAATTTTTCGGCGTCAAGGAATTCCGCCAGGGCGATAATCCCCGCTGGATTCACTGGAAGCGCAGCGCCCGCACCGGGGAACTCGTCAGCCGTGAAATGGTCCAGATATCCCCGCCGAGATTGCTCATCCTGTGTGATACCTTTATCGAAACCACCAATCCGCGCGAACGAATGCTCGTCGAGGAAACCATCGGCATGGCCGCCTCTCTCGCCAGCCGCGCGCTCGATTCGGGCATGGCCGTCGGATTCTGCGCCTGGGCCGGTGATTGGGTCAGCATTCCTCCCCAGCGCGGCAAGCGCCACTGCCGCGATGTCCTCGCCGCCCTGGCCGATCTGCCCATCAACCGCACCGTTCCCGGCCAGCAGCTTGTCGAGCACGCCCAGAACCATCTCGGCGAAGCCGTCACCTTGATTCTCTTCACCCCGCGCGGCGCACAGCCCACCCTCGCCGGTCAGGCGCGCAGCACCATGCTGGTCGTCGCCGCCTCCTCTGCCGAGGCGCGGTCCTGGTTCCTTTTCGATCCTGCGGTGGATTTTTCCCTCTCCATGCCGGTCAACCAGATGCAGGGATATATCCCTCCCAAAAACGGTCACTAGACGATGTACGACATCCGCCAATTTCGCCCGACGCTCTACTTCCTTCTGCTCATGGGCGTGACCGGCTTTGCCATCGCGTCGGAATCGCCCGCGCTCTGGATCGTTTCGGCGGGGGGGATTCTTCTCAACGCCTGGCTCGTCAAATCCGGGCGATTCGTCCCCATGTCGCGCTTCCTGGCCAATCTCGTCACTCTCATCGGGCTGGGCGTTGTCACCCTCGAAGTCCGCGCCGGCGATTCAACGCAGATCATCACCATCGGAAACTTCATCGTCTTCCTCCACCTCGTCAAACTCTTCGAGCAGCGCGCCAACCGCGATTACGGCCAGCTTCTCGTCCTCAGCCTCCTGCTCATGGTCGCCGCCGCAATCAGCACCGCCAGCCTGATTTTCGGCATCCTTTTCATTACCTACCTTTTCGTTTCGCTGCATTGCTGCCTTCTGTTTCATCTGAAAGTCGAAGTCGATCAGGCCCGCGCCTTCTATCGCCAGCCCGTCGATTCCGTGAACCCCGCCCTCGTGCGCCAGGACATGGTCGACCTTCCCAAATCCATGCGCCGCCTGACGGGCCTGATCGCCATCACCGGCATCGCCATGGCCGTCGTCGTCTTCATCTTCTTCCCGCGCGGCGCAACCTCCTCATTCCTCGGCCCGCTCCAAACTTCACCCTCCAAGGCTCTTTCCGGATTTAACGACCAGGTGGGTTTCCAGGACATCGCCCACATCACCAAAAGCGAAGACGTCGTCGCCCGCGTCGAGCTGTATCACAACAACGATCGCGTCGTCCATCCCACCCAACTCCTGCTGCGCGGATCGGTCCTCGACACCTACACCGGCAACGATATCACCCGCGGCCGATGGCAATGGACCAAGACCCACAACAAGGTCGTCGATGATTCCAACGATGTCGCCTCCCCCGGCGGCATCATGCTCGACACCGACACCACCTCCGGGGATCGATGGAAGCAGGTCATCAACCTCCAGCCCACCGCCACCAACAAGCTCTTTGCCATCGCCGGGCCGATTCACATTTTCTCCACCCATGCGATGAACATCCGATATTTCCCCGATGACGAAGTCATCGAAGCCATCCCACCGCTGCTTCAGCCCATCGAATACACCGTTATCTCCAGCAACCAGCTTCCCGATACGGCCGATCCCGTCGCCACCGGCGCCGATGGCTCGGTCATCGATCCCGCCGTCGCCGCCTATGCCCGCCGCCCAACGGTCTGCGGCGTCGATCTCTCCGGCAAACCCCTCTGCCAGTATCCCCTTGCCGGCGATCATTCCCACGACCACGAAATCGCCGCCAATTTCGAGCGCGACCTCCGCACCAATTTCGGTTACACGCTCGATCTCACCAACATCGGCTCGCTGAAGGACCGCGATCCGATGGCCGCGTTCCTTACCGATTTCCGCCGCGGGCACTGCGAATATTTCGCCGGCGCCATGACCCTGATGTGCCAGAGCCTCGGCATCCCCGCGCGTTTCGTCGTCGGTTTCCGCTGCGAGCCCGAGGATTTCAATTCGCTGGGCGACTATTTCGTCGTCAAGCAATCCTGCGCACACGCCTGGTGCGAAGTCTTCACCGGCGCCAAGTGGGAGACATTCGACCCCACCAGCGGCCGCGGCACCGAAGGCGCGGCCGCCCACCCCTATCTCACCGATTTCAAAAAATTCTTCGACTATCTCGAATTCAAATGGGCCAGCAGTGTCGTCGCCTATGACACCGGCAACCGCAGGAATCTCATCGACAACCTCTACACCCAGATGGACACCGCCGCCGTCAGCGGCAGCGGAAACGTCTCTGAATGGACCGAGTGGCTCCAGAAACACCGCGATGCGCTGCAGAAAAATCTCGCCTCGCCCACCGTGCTGAGCTGCGTCATCACCGGAATGGTGCTCCTCAGCCTCGTCGCCGTGACCGTGTTTCTCATCGAGCGAATCCGTCTCCATCGCCGCGCCCGCCGAATCGGAATCGAACTGCTCTCCACCGGCGACCAGTATCGCCTCGCCCGCCAGCTTCGCTTTTATGACGATGTCCTGCTGATCCTCGCCCGCCATCACATCGAGCGTCCGCGGCACCTCACCCCGCTGGAATTCAGCCGTTCGCTCACCTTTCTCCCCTCGGAAGTCTACCGCGATTTTTATCGCCTCACCGAAATCTTCTACCGAATCCGCTACGGCCCGACCACGCTGCCGCCCCATCCGCGGCGAAATCTTTTCACCGTCGTCTACCGCATTCAGCAGTCACTCGATATCGCCTCGATCGACCTGGTATGAACGCGATCACGCTTTCCATCGGAAACGAACTTGTCCTCGGCCAGACCGTCGACACCAATTCCGCATGGCTCAGCCAGCGCCTAGCTTCGCTCGGCATCGACTGCATCGCCCACATCACCGTCGGCGACGATCAATCCGCCATCGCCCAGGCCATCGGCGATGCGGGCTCCCGGTGCGATCTTCTTCTCATCACCGGCGGCCTCGGCCCGACCAAGGATGACCTCACCCGTCAGGCCCTCGCACAAATCCTCGCCCAGCCGCTGGAGATAAACCCGCTCTGGCTCGCGCGCATGCAGCAGATCTTCCAGCGGCTGAACCGCACGATGGTCGAATCCAACCGCGCCCAGGCCCTGATTCCCCGCGGCGCCGAGATGATCGAAAACTTCGCCGGCACCGCCGCCGGCATCGCCGCCCAATTCCCCGACCATCCCTGCAAAATCTTCGTCATGCCCGGCGTCCCCGTGGAAATGCGCGCGATGTTCGACCGCTCCATCGCTCCGCTTCTATTCATTGGAAGTGAGGCCGGCGTCATCCTCACCCACACCCTCCACACCTTTGGCCTTGGCGAAAGCGCCCTCGGCGAGATGCTCGGTGATCTGATGGACCGCGGCCGAAACCCGCTGGTTGGGACCACCGTCTCCGGCGGCATCGTTTCCGTGCGCATCACATCGCGGCAATCATCCCGGGCCGCAGCCAGAGAAAAGCTCGACGAAACCATCGCGCAGTGCCGCCAGATTCTCGGCGATCTGATTTTCGGCGAAAACGAGCAAACGTTGCCGATCGTCGTCGCCGCTTTGCTCTCCAGGCCCACGGTTCGCCGCATCGCCACCGCCGAAAGCTGCACCGGCGGCTTGGTCGCCAAGATGCTCACAGACGTCCCCGGCTCCAGCCAGTATTTCCACCGCGGTTGGATCACCTACAGCGATCAGTCCAAGACCGAACTCCTCGGCGTCGATCCCGATCTCATCGCCGCTTACGGCGCCGTCAGCGAGCCGGTCGTCGTAGCGATGGCAGAAGGCGCTCGCCGGCAGAGTTCGGCGGATTTCGCCCTTGCCATCAGCGGCATCGCCGGACCCGATGGCGGAACCCCCGCCAAACCCGTCGGCACCGTCTGCATCGCTCTCGCCCATTCTTCCGGCCAAATCGCCCGCACCTTTGGTTTCCCCGGCGACCGCGAAATGGTCCGCGACCGCTCCGCCAAGATGGCCCTCACGTTGCTTCGCTTTCACATTCTCGATAGAAATCTTCCGTTCTGAGCCGTTTTGTTTGAACCGGGCACGGGGCAGTGCCACTTGCGAGGTGGAGAAACCATCGTCGATGTCGGCCCCTGAATGCCCCGGCGATCCTTCCTGCCACGGTGGCAGCCCAGCCCGACTCATCACGATCTTTGGCAGGAAACCTCCTTCATACCGCGGTTTTTCGCATTTAACTTGTGTCACCATAAAAACTTTGTTTATAGATATTTACGCTCGATTTGCCCTCCCCAGCATTTCCCCCAAACCCCGGCACGCCGATTGTTCTAACCCACTCCAGAAGTAATTCGAGCAGCGCAGATGGTACAGGCCAAGCCTACAAATCGGTTTACCGTGCTGTTGGCCAATGAACAGGAGGGTTGGCATCAGACAGTTCGCGGATTGTTGCAGCCACAGGGCGTGCATACGGTCAGCGCGCACAGCGGACGCGAGGCCCTCGACCTCATCGAGTCGATCACCGTGCACGTCGCCGTGCTCGATGCCCAGATGCCCCAGCTCGGCGGCCTGCAGGTAATTCGCCTGCTTCGCGAGATCCACCATGCAACGCCGACGATTCTGCTCACCAGCCATCTCACCAGCCATCTCCTCCAGGAGGCGCTGGGGATGCATGTGTTCAGCGTCCTGAGCAAGCCGGTGGATTTCAACGTCCTGCTCGATGCCCTCGCTCGTGTGCTGCGGAGGTATCACGAAAACAAATGGCCCGAACCCCAATAAATGATCAACCGCGAACGCCCCGGCCGCTGGCCGGGGGTTTTGAACCGTCAAAAATCGAAACCCTTTTTCAGGAGACCAGAAATGTCCAAGCTTCGTCCTCTCGGAGACAAGATCCTCGTCAAGCGCGTGGAAGCGCAGACGAAAACCAAGTCCGGCATCGTCCTCCCCGACAGCGCCAAGGAAAAGCCCAAACGCGGCACCGTCCTCAGCGTCGGCGAAGGCAAACGCCTCGACACCGGCGAACGCGCCCCCGTCGAAATCAAAAAGGGCGACGAAGTCATCTTCGCCTCCTACGCCGGAACCGAAATCAAGCTCGACGGTGAAGAACTCATGATCATGTCCGTCGATGACGTCTTAGCCGTAGTCGAATAATTCGTATTTAACTCGCAACACGCAACCAGTTATTAAGGAGAAATATCAATGGCCGCCAAAAGAATCGCTTTCGATCAGGAAGCCCGCGAATCCATCCTTCGCGGCGTGCGCAAGCTCGCCCGCGCTGTCAAAGTAACCCTCGGTCCCTCAGGCCGAAACGTCGTCCTCGAGAAATCCTTCGGATCGCCCACCGTCACCAAGGATGGCGTCACCGTCGCCAAGGAAGTCGAACTCGAAGATTCCTACGAAAACATGGGCGCGCAGATGGTCAAGGAAGTCGCCTCCAAGACTTCCACCGTCGCCGGCGATGGAACCACCACCGCCACCGTTTATGCCGAAGCCATCTTTGCCGAGGGAATGAAAAACGTCGCCTCCGGAGCCAATCCCACGCAGATTCAGCGCGGCATCAACCTCGCCGTCGAGGCAATCGTCGCCGAACTCAAAAAGATGTCCCGAAAAATCGAAAGCTCCAAGGAAGTCGCCCAGGTCGGCACCTCCTCCGCCAATCAGGACGAGCAGATCGGCAAGATGATCGCCGAAGCCATGGACAAGGTCGGCAAGGACGGCGTCATCACCGTCGAGGAAGGCAAGGCCCTCGACACCACCGTCGAACTCGTCGAAGGCATGCAGTTCGACAAGGGATATCTCTCCCCGCATTTCATTACCGATGCCGCCACCCAGGAGGCCATTCTCGACGACGCCTACATCCTGATCTACGAGAAGAAAATCTCCTCGGCCCGCGACATGGTCCCCGTCCTCTCCAAAGCGGCCGAGCAGGGCAAGCCCATGCTCATCATCGCCGAGGACATCGAAGGCGAAGCCCTCGCGACCCTCGTCGTCAACAAGCTCCGCGGCACCCTCAAGGTCGCCGCCGTCAAGGCCCCCGGCTTTGGCGATCGCCGCAAGGCAATGCTTGAAGACATCGCCATCGTCACCGGCGGAACCGCCGTGTTCGAGGAACTCGGCATCAAGCTCGAAAACATCGAGCTTTCCCAGCTTGGCCGCGCCAAGAAAATCCGCATCGACAAGGACAACACCACGATCATCGAAGGCGCCGGCGACGAGAAGGCCATCAAGGGCCGAATCGAAGCTCTCAAGACCGAGATCGACAACACCACCAGCGACTACGACCGCGAGAAGCTCCAGGAGCGTCTCGCCAAGCTCGCCGGCGGCGTCGCCCAGATCCACGTCGGCGCAGCCACCGAAGTCGCCATGAAGGAAAAGAAGGCGCGGGTCGAAGACGCCCTGCACGCCTGCCGCGCCGCGGTAGAAGAAGGCATCCTCCCCGGCGGGGGGGTGGCCGTTATCCGCGCCGCCGCCAAAGTCCTCGACGGCCTCCGCAAAAAATCCGCCGATGACGATCAGCGTCTCGGCGTGGAAATCGTGCGCCGCGCAATCGAAGCCCCCATTAAACAGATCGCCGAAAACGCCGGCGTCGACGGCTCCGTCGTCGCCCAGAAGGTCAAGGAAAGCGCCGAAACCAACTTCGGCTACAACGCCCTGACCCACGAATACGGCGACCTGGTAAAAATGGGCGTCATCGTCCCCACAAAAGTCGAGCGCACCGCATTACAAAACGCCGCCAGTATCGCCAGTCTGCTTTTGACAACGGATGCGATTGTCAGCGAGATCAAAGAAGACAAACCCGAACCCGCCGGCGCCCCCGGCGGCGGAATGGGCGGGATGTATTGACGAGACTATTCATTCAGTCCAGACTTTGATGAAGAAAAGCCGGTTACCTTTCGCGGTACCGGCTTTTACTTTTTAACCTGCCGAAGTCATTGTCAGTTCGTCTGAATCCTATTCGAACCGAGCCTTTCCCCCGGGTTGACTGGGCGATCGGCGATCTAATCATGCCTACGCTGCTCACAACACGAAGCCGATAGCAATTGCCTTGCGCTCCAGTTGAACTAACGCCCATCCCCGGCAATGACAGTTTCAGTGTTCTTAAAAGACTAAAAATAGCCTGCAATTGAGCGAATTCTCTTTGATGAGACTCGTTTGTTGCTTTGTCTGACGCCGGTAACCGCTCGCCTGTTGTCAGATCACAACGAAGAAGGGAGCACGAGTGTGATGGGGAGAATAGTTTAGCTCGGGCCAACTAGTAGAGACGCCGCTTATGAATCTTTTCCGAATTAAATTGGCAGTAGATTTCTTGCAATTATGGATTTAGTCGTTTATTATCGGCAACAATGGCTAAGAAAATCCAAGAAAATACGCTTGATAGAGCGATAAGTGACTTTCCGAAGCACGCCTTCGAAAGCGCGATTAGGGTCGCCGACGTAATTGAACAGAAAAACGGGGGTAGGCCACTACCTCCCGCTGAGGTCGCAATTGCCATTGGCCTAAGTCCGGGCAGTTCGGATTTTCGCGTTTTGCTTTCTTCATCAATTAAATACGGGATGACAGCCGGCTCGTACAATCAAGAGCGCATCTTAGTTACTCCACTAGGAACGCGTGTAGTTGCGCCTTCGAGTGAGCAGGATCGACGCGACGCGACCAAAGCTGCCGTCTTGCACAATGTTACATTTCGTCGAATATTCGAGCACTTCAGAGGAAAGAAGTTGCCCGACGAATCATTCTTTGAGAACGCCGTAGTTCGCGAATTCGGAGTTCGTCGAGAACACGCGGCTAAATGCGTAAAGATTTTCCGACAAAATATGGAGTTCGCTGGCCTACTGAGGCAGGCGACTACGGGCCTCTGGTTAAGTTCGGAACCGGCGCCGTCGGATGGGATTGAGAAGATTGAATCAAACGGTTCAGATGCAAACGGTGATGCCGCCATCAGGTCAGAACTCCTCAACGAAAATGTTGATGGGTATCTTCAAAAGCCCCCGATGGATCAGCCGGCTGGGCCACAGAAAAATACGCTTCGCGTTTTTATTTCACATAGTAGAAACAAGGAAATCGTTGATCAGATAAAGACTATGCTCAACGTCGCTGAAGTCCCTTTTGATATAGCGGTTGAGCAAGAATCGACGGCAATTCCGGTGTCCGAAAAGGTTTTCGCGGCGATGCGCAACTGCAACGCTGCAATCATTTGTGTGACGGCAGATCATGGACCAGTTCAGAGCGATTTTAAATTGAATGAAAACGTGTTGATAGAAATCGGCGCAGCGTTTGTTCTGTATGAAAAGAGGGTGATTTTGGCATGGGACCGGCGCCTTCCAGTGCCTTCAAACCTACAAGGCTTATATCGATGCGAATATGAAGGAAATGAATTGTCTTGGAGCACTGGAATGAAATTAATGGAGGCGATTAAGGGATTCAGATTAGAGAAATGAAAATCGGACGCGATTTTGCGCGTCCGATCTGTTCGGTCAGGGACGTTACACGTAATTCGCGACGTCGCAAAGCGTGTGACGGGGCTCGTGCGGAATCACGCACGGGCGGGCGGTGTGAAAAGCCGCCACCCTGGCCTTCTATATGTCGGTAATTTAGCATGAATTCATCTGTCTGTCGATAATTATCGAGGAGTCAAGATTAGTAGGAACGGGAATAAGGCTGATGCGAATCTCTGTTGCAATTGTTCCGCGATTACAATTGAAGCCATTTGTGGAAAATCCTGCGAACAGTTTTAGAATATTCCCATGACCGTCCAGGAACTCCATCTCCATCACACCCAGCGGAGATATTCCCAAAAGTAGTGGATGGCCGCGACAGCATTCAAGCGGCGAGCTTCGTTCCATCTTTGAACATCACTCCTGCAATGACCTCCGGCAGCAACGTGCTGCCGTTGAGTTTTCGCCAATGC
>Ga0302326_10009129_pt1 | contig 21743 bp, 22 predicted proteins | sample Palsa_T0_3_FD_202264 | JGI IMG/M metagenome (GOLD analysis project Ga0302326, IMG submission 202264) | Peat permafrost microbial communities from Stordalen Mire near Abisko, Sweden - Palsa_T0_3 | ecosystem: Environmental > Terrestrial > Soil > Palsa > Peat permafrost | place: Sweden: Abisko... | reverse complement strand
AGCGGACCGACCTCGGGACGCCCGACACATTCATCCCCGAGTCCGTCGACCAGTTGCTCGCGCACTCGCGCCGCTACCCCCTGCTGACCCCTGCCCAGGAGATCGACCTGGCCAAGCGGATCGAGCGAGGCGACCTGCACGCCAAGGAACTGCTCGTCAACTCCAACCTGCGCCTGGTCGCATCCAACGCACGGCGCTACCAGAACCAGGGGCTACCGCTGGCCGATCTGGTCCAGGAGGGCATGCTCGGGCTGATCCGCGCGTCAGAGAAGTTCGACTGGCGCAAGGGCTTCCGTTTCTCAACCTACGCCACCCTCTGGATTCGCCAGGCCATTCAGCGCGGCCTTGAGAACTCCGGACGCACGATCCGCCTGCCCGTACACGTCGCCCAGCGCTCGCGCAAGGTCGGACGTGTAGAGCGCGAGCTGTCAGTGCGTCTCGGACGCGAGCCCACAATCGAGGAGCTGGCCGAGGAGACCGGCCTTGAGATCGAGCAGGTCGAGGAGGTGCGCCACCAGCGCGCCGCCCTGGTCAGCCTCGATCAGCAGGTCGGCGAAGACGGCGACACCGCCCTCGGTGACCTCCTGCCCTCGGATTCAGAGGCGCCGGAGGAGACGGCCTGGGACAACGAGCGCGAGCGGATCGTCCACCGTGCCATCTCCCAGCTGCCTGAAACCGAGCGTACGGTTCTAACGCTGCGCTTCGGTACCGGGCGCGAGGAGCCGCAGACGCTGACCGCGATCGGCAAAAGGCTCGGGTTCTCCGCCGAGCGCGCCTCGCAGCTTGAGCAGCGCGCACTGAAGAAGCTCGCCGAGTCGCCGGAGCTAGCGGCGCTGCGCGAGGCCGCATAGATCTCCTCATCTGAGCAGGAGGCAGTTTCATCGGGCGCCCACTTGTGGGCGCCCGATGTGCGTTCAGGGCCGGCAGCCCCCCGGAGGCGGCGCTAAACGCCCGACACGTCCAGCCCCGTGCCCTGCAGAAGGCTGTTGGCCTTGGCGTTGAGGATCGTGAACTCACCTGTCAGGATCAGCAGCCCAAGCAGGATCATCACGGCGCCACCGATGCCGATGATCACCGGGAAGTGGCGCTTTACGACCGTCAGCGTCTCGGTTGCCCGCTCGAAGGCCAGCGCGATCAACAGGAACGGGATCGCAAGACCGGCGGAATAGAAGGCCAGCAGCAGCGCCCCGTGTGCCGCCGAGCTCGATACGGCCGCCTGCGTGAGGATCGCGCCGAGCGTGATGCTCGTACAGGGGGTCCACGCGATCGCGAACGCAGCGCCCGCCACCACGGGTCCACCACGGCCGGCCAGGCGCAGCAGCGACTCGGAGTGCCACTCGCGGTTGAACACGCTGACGAACGGCGTCATCAGGAATATGACGCCCATGGCGATGATCAGAATCCCGCCGATCTGCTCGAGCGTCTGTTTGTGCGCGTTGAGGCTCGAGCCGATCACGGTCGCGCTCATCCCCAGCAGGATGAAGATCAGCGAGAAGCTGCCGATGAACAGCAGGCTGGGAATCAGCACGCGGCGGGGGCCGGCATCCTTGAGGTCCGCCGGCGTGACCCCGATCACCGTCGAGAGGTAGCCCGGCACCAGCGGCAGCACGCACGGGGAGAGAAACGAGACGAGGCCCGCGGCGAGCGCCAGCGGGATGCCCACGCCGGTGGCGGCGTCTGAAGACGCAATCAGGATGTGGTCGGCGGGGATCATTGGTATTGCTGAGAAGAAGGATCGCGCATCGCAGCGCGCAATTGGCCCACCTCGCGCTCAAGACGACTCACGCGCTCGATCAGTTCTTCCAGGGTAGGACCATTGGGGCCGTGAGCGGGGGCTCCCACCACAGGGCCCTCCTCCTCTGCGTTGTCTTCGAGCAGCTGCGCGAAGCGCTCCTCCTTCTGACCCGGCCGGCGGCCGAGGTCCGATACCAGCTCACGCTCAATCAGCCTCGTCAGCGCCTCGCGAACGTCGGCCGGATCATCGAAGACATACATGCGCTCCGTGCGCTGCTTGAGCTCGCCCGGGGTCTGCGGACCGCGCAGCATCAGCACGCAGATCAGCGCCTGCTCCTGAGCATCCATCGGCAGCGCCTGCTCGAGCAGATGGCGGTACTTGGCCGCGCGGCTTCCGCTACCGCTCGCCAGACGGGCGAAACCGCGCCGTTCCAGGCGGTGCAGAGCGTCGCGGAGGACCGCGTCGTCGTATTCGACGATCGGGTCCCTGTTCGTCGTCTGGTTGCAGGCCAGGCGCAACGCGTTCAGCGACAGCGGATAGCCGTTTGGAGTCGTGCGCTGCTTTTCCAGCAGGCAGCCCAGCACGCGCGTCTCCGATGCCGACAGGTCCACGGCCGTAACCCTACGACGCGACGGTAAAGTCAAGGGGTGAGCAGCCAGCCCTTCGCCCAAGGGCGCACGGGTGGAGGAGGTCACATGCCGCCACCGGACCTGCGCCCGGAGGACATCCCCTCCACGCCCGTCTCGCTGCGGCGCATCGGCCGCCTGTTCATCCCCTACCGGCTGCGCCTGAGTCTGCTGCTGGGCCTGATCTTCCTCGGCTCGATCCTCGGCATCGCCTCGCCCTTTCTGCTGCGCGAAGCGGTCGACAAGGGGATCCTTGAAAAGAACTTCGAACTCTTGACCTGGCTGGTCGTCGGCATGATCGCGCTGGCGATCATCAACGGCGTCATCAGCGTCGCTCAGACCTGGATCTCAAACCAGGTGGGCCAGCGTGTCATGCACGACCTGCGCGCGGCGGTCTTCGCGCACCTGCAGCGCATGTCGCTGGCGTTCTTCACGCACACGCGCTCCGGAGAGGTGCAGGCGCGCATCGCCTACGACATCGGCGGCATCGACGACGTCGTCACGAGCACGGCCACCTCGACGGTATCCACGGTCGCCACCGTCACCGCGACGGTCGTGGCGATGTTCGCGCTGGAATGGCGGCTGACGGTCTTCTCGCTGATCCTGCTGCCGTTCTTCGTGTGGCTCACGCGCCGCGTGGGCAACGAGCGCCGGCGCATCCAGTCGGTGCGCCAGGGGCGGCTGGCGGACATGTCGACGCTCGTCGAGGAGTCGCTGTCGGTATCCGGGATCCTGCTCGGCAAGACGATGGGCCGCTCGCAGGAGCTCGTCGACCGCTTCTCCTCGGAGTCCAGCGAACTTGCAGACCTCGAGGTGCGCGCGCGCATGGCTGGGCGCTGGCGGATGGCCTCTGTGCAGATGAGCTTCGCGATCATGCCCGCGGCGGTGTATGAGTTCGCGGGCTACACCATCGCCCACAACGACAACGTGATCTCGATCGGGACCCTGGTCGCGTTCACAGCGCTGCAGACGCGCCTGTTGTTCCCGATGCAGCAGCTGCTGTCCGTGGGCGTTGAAGTGCAGACCTCGCTGGCGCTGTTCGGGCGCATCTTCGAGTACCTGGACCTGCCCGTCGACATCGCCGAACGGCCGGACGCGCGCACGCTCAGCGACGTCCGCGGAGACGTGCAGCTGAAGGACGTGTGGTTTCGCTACGCGCCGGAGTCGCCGTGGACGCTCGAGGACATCAGCGCCGAGATCCCCGCCGGGACCCGCACGGCCCTGGTCGGCGAGACGGGATCGGGCAAGACGACGCTTGCCTATCTGGTCGCGCGGCTGTATGAGGCCCAGAAGGGCTGTGTGAGCGTCGACGGCGTGGACATCCGCGACGTCACGCTCGAGTCACTGGCTGCGACGGTCGGCCTGGTCTCACAGGAGACCTACCTGTTTCACGCCTCGATCCGCGAGAACCTGCGCTTTGCCTGCCCGCAGGCCAGCGACGAGGAGATCGAAGATGCGGCTCGCGCCGCGCAGATCCACGAGCTGATCTCCTCCTTGCCGCAGGGCTATGACACGGCCGTGGGCGAGCGCGGCTACCGCTTCTCAGGGGGCGAGAAGCAGCGCATGGCAATCGCCCGCACGGTGCTTCGCAACCCGCCCGTGCTGATCCTCGACGAGGCAACATCCGCGCTGGACAACGAGACCGAGCGCGCTGTGCAGCAGGCGCTCGACGACCTTTCCCGTGGCCGCACCACGATCGCGATCGCCCACCGCCTCTCGACGATCCGCGATTCTGATCAGATTCTCGTGCTCGACGCCGGCAGGATCGTGGAGCGTGGCACCCATGATGAGCTCGTCGAGCTCGGCGGGCGCTATGCCGCGCTGCTGAGTGGCGCGACGGTCGCTGAGGAGCCGGCCGCTGCGAGCGCACGCTAGGCGCGCCGTCTCCGGGCCTCGCGCCTATGCCGTCGCTTCGATGTTCAGGCGCACGTAGTCGACGACGACCGGGTCTCCCAGCGCCGCGAGCACATCGTCCATGAATGGCTCGCGCAGCTGCTCGGGCAGACGCTGGACGTGTGGGCCGAGCACGATCGTTGAGAGGAACTCGCGTGCATGTTCGGGCTGCTTGGGCGCCGGCATGAGCCAGCACTCGGCGGCGCGGAAGCCCGCGGCGAGAAGGCGCCCCCTGGTCTCCTCTGCCCCGGCGTAGTTCCACGGCGCCCGCCAGTCGCGGAAGTGCTCAGCGTAGGGATCCTCCGCGAGCAGCACGTTGACGGTTCCGCGCAGGACGTCGATGTTGCCCTCTCCCCCACACTGAGCCACGAGCCGGCCTCCGGGGCGCAGCGCGGCGTGCAGGCGCGCGAACAGCCGCTGATGATCTGAGATCCAGTGAAAGGTCGCTGTCGAGAGCACGGCATCGACCTGCTCGCCCAGGTCGAGCTCGAGCAGGTCCCCCACGCGGATATCCACCCGCCCTCGCGACCCCGCCCCGAGCCCGCCCGAATCCTCGCCGACGGTCCCCGAGCGCTCGAACTCCGAAAGCCGTTCCCTCGCGGACGCGACCATCGACGCGGACGCGTCAACGGCAATCACACGACCCCGTGGGAGCCGTTCGATCAGCGCCTGCGTGATGCGCCCGGAGCCACAGCCGGCGTCGAGGACGGTCTCGTCTCCCTGGAGCTCGAGGCGCGAAAGCACCTCGCGCCCCAGCTCCTCCATCGGCCCGGAGATGCGGTCGTAGCTCTTGCCGTCCCAGGCGCGCACATCTGACATACACACGTACGCTATCACGCACAGTGGCGAGCGGCAGGATGCCCGCGTCGCCGGCAATTCCCCGCCGCCATCGTTGCCTAGAAGGCGAGCGCAGCCAGCTCGGCGAGCACCTTCGAGAGCTGCCCGCCCTGCCAGGCGATCGGTGAGCGTGCGGGCGGCCCGGCGTCCTCCACGACCAGCCGCGCCTGCGGGATCGCCCTGGCGTAACGTTCGCCGACCTCCAGGGGATGGCCGGGATCCGCCTCATCGCGGCTGGCCACGACGGTCGTCGGGATCGCGATCCGGCTCAGCTCGTCGAGCTGCTCGAAGGGGCGCGATCGAGGTACCACTTCGAGCGCATCCGCCACGGCCGCGGGGTGCTCGTGCGCCGACAGCCGCTGGCGCAGGACCGTCCCGACCGTCTCACGCCACGCCTGCGGCACCTCCTGCAGGTCATAGGCGTCCAGGAACCCCTCCACTCCCCCCTCCCTCAGTCCCCGTGCGAGAGCGTCCCAGCGAGCGAGCTCCTCGGGAGTTCTCCCCGCAGAGGGGTCGAACGACGGCGTGATCAGCCCCAGCGCCGCGACGCGCTCGGGCCGCAGCAGGGCAACGCGCAGAGCCGTGTGTGCGCCCATCGAAGCGCCGGCCAGGACCGCGCGAGCGATGCCCAGCTCGTCGAGCACCGCCACGAGGTCCGCGGCGAGATGCTCATAGCCATAGTCCTCGGGGCTGGGCGCCGGGCTTGAACGGCCGTGTCCGCGGGCGTCATAACAGAGCACGCGATGACCGGAGCGCTCGAGCGCGCGCGAGCCCATCACCACATAACGGCGAGTGGCGGTGAGACCGTGCAACAGCACGATCGGAGTGCCGGCTCCACTCTCCTCGCCGGAGAGGGCCGTGCCGCCCGAATTGACGCTGAAGTCGCTCAGAGCCTCAGGCCGCGACGGTGGCGTGCTCGCGCACGAGCTCGGCGGAGCGATCCGGCCGCTCCCAGAAGAACAGGTGGCCGACGCCGTCGAAGATCTCAAGGCGCGAACCGGGGATCAGCGATGCGACCAGGTGGCCGTTCTCAACGGGCAGCACCTGATCGGCGGTTCCATGGATCACGAGCGTGGGCATGGCCAGCTCGGCCAGTCGCGCGCTCGTGTCGTGCGCGTCGATCGCGTCGATCTGCGCAAGGATCACCGGGACGGCCACCGCGCGCTGCCGGCTGACCTCGCTGTATGCGGCGTAGACGTCGGCGTCATCGACCAGCGCCGGAGAGATGTTCGCCTCCCAGGACGCTCTCACCGCCTGCTCGCGGTCGCCCGACCGGCGCGCATCGCGCAGCCGCCGGGCCAGCTCCGGCGTCATCAGCGAGCTGCCCGAGCCTCCGCAGTAGGTGCAGCCGAGCGTCAATGTGAGCACCCGCTCGGGGTGCGCGAGGGCGAGCTCCTGGGCGACCATGCCACCCATCGAGATGCCGACGATGTGCGCCGAGTCGATCCCCAGCGCGTCCAGCAGTCCCAGCGCGTCGTCGGCCATCTGGACGATCGTGATCGGCCCCTCCAGGCGACTGCTCGCGCCCACACCGCGGTGGTCATAGGCGATCACGTCGAAGTCCCGTCGCAGCGCCTGCAGGAACGGCTCGCCCCAATGCAGGGCGGTTCCGCTCATGCCCATAATCAGTAGCAGCGGCGGACCAGATCCGCTGCGCTCATAGTCAAGCTCGATCTCGCCGACGCTCGCAACGGGCATTCTCCGATCATATACAGGCGGGCGCGGACTCCCCGGAGCCTCAAGATGTGCCCGTGGACACCCTTGGGGCGACCTACAGGGGAAGCGCGAGCTGAGCGGTCGAGCGCGCTGCGCCGGTCTCGTCGCGATCACCGCGCTCGGGCGCGTCACGCTCCGGGCGCTGAGCCGAGGCCAGGCCGGCGACGCGCACGCCGAGCAGTCGCACCGGCCGTGGCGGCGAGTAGTCATCGAGCAGTCGCTGCGCCACCGCGCCCACGAGCTCAACGTCGTGCGTCGCCTCGGCGACCGTGTGCGCGCGGGTGACGGTGGTGAAGTCGTTGAGACGCACCTTGATGGCGATCGTGCGCCCGCGGCGACCGTGCGCCGCGAGGCTGTCGCACAGCTCCGCGGCCATCCGCGTCAACTCCTCGCGAAGGCGCGCCGGGTCGCTGAGGTCGCTGTCGAATGTGCGCTCGCGCGACTCGGAGACCACCTTGCGCGCGGAGCTGACCTCGCCGTCGTGTTCGAACCTCGACCGCCGGCCGAGTTCACGCCCGAGCGTCGGGCCGAAGCGCTCGACCAGCGCCTGCTCGGGGGCCGAGCCCACGGCCGCGATGCTCGTCAGCCCGAGCTCCGCCAGCCGCGCGGCGGTCTTCGGCCCAATGCCGGGTATCAGGCCCGGCGGCGAGGAGGCGAAGCGGGCGCACGCCTGCTCGCGGCTGAGCACGACGAAACCCGCCGGCTTCTCGGCGTCGGAGGCGACCTTCGCGACCAGCTTGTTCGGCCCGATGCCGACCGAGCACACGAGCCCCGTGGCCCGTTTGATCTCTGCCAGGAGCCGGCGCATCGCTGCGCGCGGAGAGTAGAGGCCCTCGAGATCGAGGTAGGCCTCATCCAGGCCGACGACCTCCACGCGCTCCACGTGCGAGCGCACGAGACCCATCACACGCGCCGACACCTCCCGGTAGGTGGGGAAATCTGGCGTGAGGAACAGCGCCTGCGGGCACAGGCGGCGCGCCCGCGCTGCCGGCATGGCCGAACCGATGCCGTACTTACGGGCCTCATAGCTCGCGGTCGTCACCACGGCGCGCGGCCCGCTCCCGGCCACGACCACCGGCAGCCCGCGCAACTCGGGACGGCGAGCCAGCTCGATCGAGACGTAGAACGCGTCGCAGTCGATGTGCGCGGTGCTCAGCGGGGAGGCTTCGGCAGACACGGTCGCTCGAATCTAGCGGCCCGCCCGGCGCGCCGAGCTGCGGGGCGCCACCGCCTCATCGGCTTCTTGGATAGGCTTCTGCAAGCGCCATGGACCTGACCTTCAGCCCCCAGGAGACAGCCTTCCGCGACGAATTGCGTGCGTGGCTGGCGGACAATCCACCGGACCCCAAGCCCGCGGATGGTGGCGACGACGCGCAGTACGCCTGGCGGCGCGACTGGCAGCGTCGCCTGTATGAGGGCGGCTGGGCGGCGCCCCAGTGGCCCACCGAGTACGGCGGCCGCGGCTCCACGTCGACGGAGTCGGCGATCTACTTCGAAGAGATCGGACGGGCCAGGGTGCCGATGCCGGCCAACATCCTCGGCACGCTGCTGGGCGGCCCGACGCTGATGTTGTGGGGCACTCCCGAGCAGAAGGAGCGCTACCTCGCCCCGATCCTCTCGGCCGAGGAGATCTGGTGCCAGGGCTTCTCAGAGCCGGACGCCGGCTCAGACCTCGCTGCACTGAAGACGCGGGCGGTGAAGGACGGCGATGAATGGGTCGTGACCGGGCAGAAGGTGTGGACCAGCGGCGCGCAGTATGCGACCTGGTGCATGCTCGTCGCGCGCACCGACACGGAGGCCGCCAAGCACAAGGGCCTCACGTACTTCCTCATGAACATGAACCAGGACGCCATTCAGGTGCGTCCGCTGCGCCAGATCACCGGCGAGGCCGAGTTCAACGAGCTGTTCATCGAGGAGGCGAGGATCCCCGACGCGAACATCGTCGGCGGCGTGGGCAACGGCTGGAAGGTCGCTCTCACGACGCTGATGAACGAGCGCGCGGGCCTGGGTTTCTCGCTGCAGATCCGCATGCGCCAGCTGCTCGACGACCTGATCGCGATCGCAGCCGATCGCGGGCTGCTTGACAACCCCCTCTACGCCGACGAGCTGGCCGAGCTGCACGTGCGCTGCGAGTCGATTCGCCTGCTTGCCTGGAAGGGCCTCACCGACGCCGAGCGCTACGGCCAGCCGGGCCCCGAGGGCTCGCTCGTGAAGTGGTTGTGGTCGGACACGAACCAGCGGCTGACGCAGCTGGCGGTCGACATCGTGGGGCCGGAGGCGCTCACGGCGAACACCGGCTGGAGCTATGAGCAGCTGCGCGCCCGCGGCAACACGATCGAGGGCGGCACGACCGAGGTGCTCAAGAACATCGTCGCCGAGCGCGTGCTGGGGCTGCCCCGCCTGAAGGTCGCCGTCTAGGCCCGCCATGGACTTCGGATTCACAGACGACCAGCGCGAGATCCAGCGCACCGCGCGCGAGCTGCTCGCCGATCGGGCACGACCCGACAAGGTGCGCGAGCACGCCGAGGCCGGCACCAGCGATGAGGCCCTGTGGACCGAACTGAGCGAGCTCGGATGGCCGGGCATCGCGCTCGGCGAGGACCACGGCGGCCAGGGGCTCGGCCGTATCGAGCTGTCGATCCTGTGCGAGGAGCTCGGACGTTCGCTGGCACCCGTTCCGTTCCTTCCGAGCGTGATGGCAGGCACGCTGATTGAGCAGGCCGGCTCACACGCGCAGCAGGAGCGTTGGCTTGGAGGACTGGCCAGCGGCGAGACCGTCGGCGCTCTCGGCGAGCTCGTGGGCGGCGCCGCCGAGCTCGTGATCGGCGCGCCCGAGGCACAGGTGATCGTGCTGATAGAAGAGGGTCGCACCGCGCGCGTGCTCGCGGCCGAGGAAGCTGAGGTCGAGCCGATCGCCTCGATCGACTCGACGCGCTCGACGGCGCGCGTGAGCGCTCCCGAGGATGCCGGCGAGCCGCTTGAGGGCGACGTCGCGGCGGGCGTCGATCGTGCGCTCGTGGCGGTCAGCTCAGAGCTCGTGGGCGTGTCCGATCGTGCGCTTGAGATGACGGTCGCCTACGTGAAGGAACGCCGCCAGTTCGGCGTGTCCGTGGGCTCCTACCAGGCGGTCTCCCATCGCTGCGCGCAGATGCTGCTGGACACCGAGAAGGCCCGTTCGACGGCGGCCTTCGCGGCTTGGACGGCGGACGCCGACCCCGAGCGCCTGCCCGAGGCGGCGGCGATGGCCAAGGCGGCAGCCTCGGATGCGGGACGAGAGGTGACCTCGAGCGCGATCCAGGCCCACGGCGGGATCGGCTTCACGTGGGAGGCGGATGTGCACTGGCTGTACAAGCGTGCCCAGCTCGACGCGGCGCTGCTCGGCGGCGCCAAGGTGCAGCGGGCGCACCTGGCGGCGATCCTGGCGGAACGAAGCGCCCTCGGCGTGGCATGAGCCACGCGAGGGGCATTGGCGCGCCGCAGCTCACCTGAGCGGGGATGTGCAGGTACGCGGCATTTCTGCGCGGTATCAACGTGGGCGGCCACCGAGTGAAGAGCACCGAGCTCTGTGCGGTGTTCGAGGGCATGGGGCTCGGCGATGTGCGGACGCTGCGCGCGAGCGGCAACGTCATCTTCGCGGCGCAGAGCGAGGCGCCGGAGGAGCTCAGCGCGCGAATCGAAGCGGGTCTTCGCCGGTCGCTGGGCTATGAGGTGGCAACGTTCCTGCGCACCGCCGAGCAGATCAGGCTGATCGCCGGCCTGCAGCCGTTCATGCCGGCCTGGGTCGAGGCCTCCGCGGGGAAGCTACATGTGGGCATGCTCTCCGCGCGTCCGGGCTCGAGAGCGCGCAAGGACGTGCTTGCGCTGGCCTCAGATCAGGACAGGCTCGCGTTCGGCGAACGGGAGCTGTACTGGCTGCCGAGCGGCGGCATGAGCGACTCCAAGCTCGATCTCAAGCTCATCGCAAAGCTCATCGGTTCGATGACGCTGCGAACGAAAAGCACCGTCGAGCAGATCGCCGAGCGGCATTTCAGCGACTGACGGTCGCCGGGCGTGGCGGCTTTGAGCCTCGTGCGAGGGCGCGTCCGGCGAACAGCAGCATGCCGGTGAGGTGAGCTTCAACCGTTTCCAGCGAGTGCCCGCCGGGATACACGGTGCCGTGCGCGACCGCTCCGGCCGCGCGCAGCTCTGCGGCGAACGGCGCATCCTCGGAGGGGTCGGCGATGGTGTCTTCAGCGCCGCCGTAGACGAAGGCGTGCAGGCCCAGCCGCGATATGACCGGCCGGTCGGCTCGCAGTTGCCCTTCCAGGCCGTTGAAGAAGCCAAGCCAGCTCTCCACAGTCGCGAAGCGGTAGGGGTGGTTCAGCGTGATGTCCATCGCGCCAAAGCCGCCCATCGAATCGCCGGCGATCGCGCGGGCGCCGCGCTCGGGCACCGTGGGAAGCGCGCGGTCGATGAGTTCCTGAACTTCAACCACGTAGCTTTCGTAGTTGCGCCCGTCGTAGGGACGCCAGTTGTTCGCACCGCGGCCACCCTGGATCATCACGGCGATCATTGGCGGGATCGCGTGGCTGGCGATCAGCCGGTCGAGCTGGCTCTGCAGACCGATTTCAAGGAAGGCCCCGGCCAGCTGATCGTTGCCGTGGAGCAGGTAGAGGACCGGATAGTGGCGGATTGTGCTGTCATAGCCGGGGGGCAGATAGACGATGAACGAGCCCCGCCCGTGCAGCGCGACCGAGGTGTAGCTCGCGGCGACGATCGAGCTGCCCGCCGCATCCTGGCTGACCGGTGTGAGCGCCGGCAGCGCCAGCGAAGCCGCGGGGCCCTGCGGAGCGACGGAAGCGTCGGCCCGCGAGAGTCCGCTCGCCGCCGCTCGCGCCGGGGGCCGGATGCCGAGCGAGCGCTCCACGCTCCTTGGGCCGTCGAGCGCCAGCGCGGCGCAGAGCACGGCCAGCGCCGCCAGCAGCACACCCCAGGCAGCCGATCGCGCGATCGCTCGCTGACGGCGCCAGGAGTCGGGCGCGTGCGCTGTGCCGACGCCGGCGATCGCGGGTTCTGCGCGTGGCGGAAACGTGGGCACCCACGCCGGCGGCAGGACCTCGACGGCCGCCGCCGCGCCCGTACCGGGCCAGCTCCAGTCGCCGAGGCTCTCCATCCACACCTGCGTGCGCGAGGTCTTCACAGCTACGGCCATTCCGCTGATTCAAGGAGCCTGGGGTCCAAAAGCCAACCCTTGCATGAGCGTTCCCAGAGCAGCGGCGGCTCAGCGCGTGCTCCACACGTCTCCGGTGTCGCCGAACCCGAGCGCCTGCTTGGTGGCTTCCGTGAGGTCGAATTCGCGGCCGGCGACATACGGTCCGCGGTCGACCACCGGCACCCGCACCGATCGCCCTCCGTAGCGCAGCGTCACCAGCGTGCCACAGGGAAGGGTCTTGTTGGCAACCCCGAGCGTGGCGCTCGTCAATGAGCCGCCGCAGGCCATGCTGCCGCCGCCGCCGTACCACGATGCGCCGGCGAGGCGAAATGTGTTCAGCCAGCCGAGCCGCCTGTGCGAGCCGAGCTCCGATGCATCGCCGGCGAAGCGAACACGTACTCGCTCTGAGCCGGTGCGGCGGGTGAGGAAGTGCAGCTCAAAGCGGCCCTTTGCGCGGGTGCGGGCACGCGACACGGTGCTCCAGCCGCGGCTTCCGAGCGCCTGCAGCATGATCACCCGTCCGCTCTGCTCGGGGCGCAGCGTGCCGGTTACCGTTGCCGAGTGGCCCGCGAGCACGTTCAGGCGCGTGCTCGAGACGTTGATGGCCGTTCTGGCCAGGCTCGAGGTTTCGGCGGTGGAGACGATTCCGACCGGAGCCAGGGCGCCGGCAGGCTGATTGAGCGTCGTTGGGACGTACATCTGCATAGACCTCCATGCCATCTGTCCGCCTACGGGGTTAGCTGTCGGGCTCACACCCGGCGGGCACGCGAACAGACGCGTGTCATCCGGGCGTTACGGCCACATCAGCGGCCGATTCGCCCCATCCGGACCACTCCCTAAAGCGATCCGGCGGTGGGTCCCCCGCTCGCACTCCATGAACGGAGGCGACTCGGCAGAGTCGAACAATTGTTCGGGCATCCTATACATAACCCCCCGACGACTCTGTGATCAGGGACACACATGGCACGTCAGGTCAAATGGTCGCGGCCCTCGCACGCGCCCCGCGTTCGACGCGAGGACAGGCCGGAAACGGCTCTGTGAAGCGGTTTTCCGGAACCGCTCAGCCGTCGGACGGATCGTCGGGCTTTTGCCGCTTACGACCCTTTTTGTCAGTCCGCCCGGTACCGAGACATTCGCGGCAGATGATCAATTTCGCCTGCTCGGCCTCCCCTTCGTCGGTTGCGGGCGCGGTCCACGAGATCCATCCGGCGCCGCTGCAGATCGAGCAGCGGGCGTTCTCGGGAATGTGCTTGTCGTGCTGGGGCATGGCTTGAGCCTAGCCGAGCAGGCTCTGGAGCGACGCCGTCGAACATCAGGAACCCAAAAGCGAACGCAATGGAGGCGAAGTGATCCTCGCTCTGACATTCTGGAGCCAGCCGCAGGTTTTCACCGACAGCTGGGTCGAACTCGCCAGCACGATCACGCTGATCGCGTTCGTGATCGGTGTCTACAAACACCTGGAATGCCACAAGAGCGGCTGCCACCGGCTCGGGCGCTTCGTGCACGGGCGCTACAAACTCTGCCATATCCACCATCCGAACATCCCGGATGACGGCAACATCACGCAGGAGGCCATCAACGCCGCTGAGACCAAGCCAGCGCCGGCGACGGCCAAGTCAGCGCCCGCGGCCACGAAGTGAGTGGCCCGGGATTGCGAGGGTTTGTGCAGGGTCGTTGACGGGAGGTCCCGCAACAGCGACAATCGACGCTATGGCCAACCCGGACCGCCTGACGGCGCTCGATTCCACGTTCCTGCATCTGGAGAACAACTCGACCGCGCACATGCATGTGGCGTCGGTGATGGTGTTCGAAGGCAAGGCGCCCACGCCGCAGGAGCTGGTTGACCACGTGACGAGCCGCCTGCACCTGGTGCCGCGCTACCGCCAGCGCCTCGCATACGTTCCCTTCGACCAGGGCCGTCCGGTGTGGACCGACGACCCTCACTTCAACGCGCGCTACCACATACGCCATACGGCGCTTCCGAAGCCGGCAGACGACGTCGCACTCAAGCGCCTGGCGGGACGCCTGTTCTCGCAACGGCTCGATCGCTCCAAGCCGTTGTGGGAGATCTGGCTGGTGCAGCGCATGGCAGGCGAACGTTTCGCGCTGATCGCAAAGACCCACCACGCGCTCGTCGATGGCGTCTCCGGCGTTGACATCACGACTGTGCTGTTCGACGCCGTGGCGGACCCGCCGCCCCCGGCGCGGCCGCGCGCACCATGGGTCGCAAAGCCGCTGCCCGGGCGCGCGAAGCTGCTCGGCGAGGCGCTGATGGAGCGCTCGACCGTGCCCGCGGAGATGACGCGGGGAGCGCGTGCGCTGCTGCGCAGGCCGCGCAGGGCCTTCACGCAAGTCAAGGAGGGCCTTCAGAGCATCGGCGCCACAACGGTGGCCGGGATCAACGCACCGGCACCCTCCAGCCCGTTCAACGTCGACATCAGCCCCCATCGCCGCTACACCTTCATCGACGCCGATCTGGCCACCTTCAAGGCGATCAAGGATTCGCTCGGGGGAACGCTGAATGATGTCGTGCTTGCGTCGGTCGCTCTCGCCCTGGGCCGGTACCTGCGTACCCAGGGATATGACACCGACGGTCTCGTTTTGAAGGCGATGGTGCCGATCTCGGTCCGCACCGACTCCCAGAAGGGCGCACTGGGCAATCAGGTCGCCGCGATGTGGGCGCCGCTGCCGGTGGGGATCGAAGATGCGACCGAGTGCCTGCGCCAGATCGTCCAGTCGATGGAGGGCGTGAAGAAGTCCCGCCAGGCGGTTGGCGCGGTGGTGCTGACGAACCTCGCGGGCTTCGCGCCACCGACGATCCTCAGCCAGGCCGCACGCCTGCAGGCGCGCCAGCCGTTCTTCAACCTCGTCGTGACCAACGTGCCCGGACCGCAGTTCCCGCTCTACCTGCTCGGACGGCGGCTGCGGGTGCTGTTTCCGGTCGTGCCGCTCGCCCGGCGCCAGGCCCTCGGAATCGCCGTGATGAGCTATGACGGCCATCTCGGCTTCGGCCTGCTGGGCGACTACGACGCGCTACCGGAACTCGAGGCGATCGCCGATGACCTGAAGTGGGCGATCGCGTCACTCGCGCGGGCCGCCGGCAAAGGCAAGGTGACGGCGAGTAGGCGAGCCTCGCGAAACGGCGCCAAACCCAAGAAGAGCACTGCACGCCCGCGCGCCACGAAGTCCGCGGGCGCGAGCCGTAACTCTCACTCCTGAGCGCCGCTAGCGGGCTACCGGCTCCGCGCGCTCAGCGTGCTCGGCGTCGGTGACCGCCCAGCCGAGCCGCTCTATGAGCTGCGCCGCGGAGTGGTTGTCGCTGAGATGTTCAGAGCAGATTCGCTCGTCGAGCAGCACCGGTGCGCCCGGCTGCTCGCCCTGATCGGTCGTGACAATGATTCGAGCCATGCGATCCATCTCCCTTGGTGGTCCTGCTGTCGTACCCCCATCGGAAGGCTTCCAAACAATCGTGAGCGACGGGTAAAGGGGCCGCGTGGCGTTGGCTCGAATCCGTCAAAGCTAGGCTTGACTCATGATTCACGTGATCCAGCCGGGTGACCGCCGCCTCACTCGCGTAGCGCTCCTCGCGCGCGCCATCACACGACCTCGACGCACGAGGACGTAGCCGCGACATGCGCCTGGCTCTCTGCCAGATGAACGCCACCGTGGGCGACATCGCAGGCAACGCTCAGCTCATCGCCGGCGGCATTCGCTCCGCCCGCGAGGCGGGCGCTGATCTCGTGCTGTTTCCAGAGCTGGCTGTCACCGGCTACCCGCCTGAGGATCTGTTGCTGCGCGAGCACTTCCTCGCCGACGCCGCCTCCGCCCTTCGCGACCTGGCCGGCGAGGCGCGCGGCCTCGTCGCCATCGTCGGATTTCCCGAGCGCGCCGAGGACGTGTACAACTCCGCGGCGCTACTCGCCGACGGGGCGATTCATGCCATCTATCGCAAGGTCCACCTGCCCAACTACGGCGTGTTCGACGAGCACCGCTACTTCCAGGCGGGCCCCGCGGGGGCCGTGATCCAGTTGGGCGCCAACCAGATCGGGCTGACGGTGTGCGAGGACATCTGGGAGCCCGGCCCGCCCGCCAGCGACGAGGCTCTCGCCGGGGCCACCCTGATCGTCAACATCTCCGCGTCTCCCTACCATGCGGGAAAGGGAGCCGAGCGCGAGCGGATGTTCGCCCAGCGGGCCCGCGAGAACCTCGCGTGCATCGCCTTCTGCGGGCTCGTGGGCGGACAGGACGAGCTCGTCTTCGACGGCTACTCCTGCGTGCTGGACCACACCGGCGAGACGATCGCGCGCGCCGCCCAGTTCCGCGAGGAGCTGCTCGTGTGTGACGTGGATCTCGAGGCCGCCGCGGCGGCCCGGCTGCGTGAGGCGGGCCACCGCCCGCCGGCACGGCGATCGGCTGGGGGCGTGCAGGTGCTGGCGCCACTGCCTGCTCCCGCGAGCGGTGTACAGACGCGCGCGCCGGTGAGCGGATCGCTCGCGCAGCCGCTGATGCCGGTGGAGGCGGAGGTATACGGGGCGCTCACGCTCGGCCTGCGCGATTACGTCGAGAAGAACGGCTTCGACCACGTCGTGCTCGGGCTCTCCGGGGGCATCGACTCCGCCCTGGTCGCGTGTGTGGCCGTCGATGCCCTCGGCGCCGAGCGGGTCAGCACGGCCATCATGCCCTCCCCCTATTCCTCATCATCGACGCAGGACGACGCTCGGACACTCGCGCGCACACTGGGCGCGGACATCCACGAGCTTCCGATCGAGTCGGTGATGGACTCGTACGTCGGGGCGCTGGCGCGCGAGTTCGCCGGCCGTACAGCGGATCTGACCGAGGAGAACCTGCAGGCCCGGATACGCGGAAATCTGCTGATGGCGCTGTCGAACAAGTTCGGCTGGCTCGTCCTGGCCACTGGCAACAAGTCTGAGATGTCGGTCGGCTACACAACCCTCTACGGCGACCTCGCCGGCGGCTTCGCGGTCATCAAGGACGTGCCCAAGACGCTCGTGTACCGGCTCTGCGAGTGGCGCAACTCCCCACCGGATGCCGCGGAGGGGCTCGTGCGGGTGAGCGGCAGCCCGATCCCATCCTCGATCATCGAGCGCGCACCGTCGGCCGAGCTCAGGCCCGACCAGCGCGACGAGGACTCGCTGCCGCCCTACGAGCTGCTCGATCGCATCCTGCAGGGCTACGTTGAGCTGCACCTCGGACGCGAGCAGCTGATCGCGCTGGGGCTGGGAGAGGCTGAGGTCGACCGCACGATCCGACTCGTTGACCTGGCCGAGTACAAGCGGCGCCAGGCGCCCCCGGGAATCAAGATCACCGCGCGCGCGTTCGGCCGCGATCGGCGAATGCCGATCACGAACCGGTATCGGCCCTAGGCCCGCGCCGCTACCCTGCCAGCGTGCATCTCAGCGCCCGACCGCTTGCCTCGCTCGCCGCGCTCTGCGCGCTGGCGCTCACGGGCTGCGGCAACGCCGTTCAGGACAAGCCGGTGCCGCACAACATCCTCGAGAGCATGCTGGAGGCGCCCTATCCGGTGTATTGGCTGGGTGGCAGCTTTCAGGGCCTCGCGATCACCGAAGGCACACACGACCCGAGCGGAGCGTTCAGCATCCAGTACGGGGACTGCCTGGAAGGCGGGCAGGGTAGGTGCGTACCGCCGCTGCGCGTGGTCACCTCACCCGACAACAGCTTCCTACCAGGAGGCTCGACAAGCAGCCGCGCGTCGCGCATCCGGGGCGTGACGTCGGTGGTGGCGGTGGGCGGCAGGACGATCGAGATTCCCACCGGTGGGGTGGTGGTGGACATCCATGCCAACGACGCGCGCCTGGCCGAAGCGGCCGCCCAGACAGTCGTGCCCATCAACGCTGACGGCTCGCCCGGAGCCCCGCTGGCGGCGCCGCTGCCCGACACCGGCTTTGCCGAGACGCCGCTGCCGGCGCAGACGCCGTCGCCGCTGCGCGCGCTCAACTGAGCTCGATTCGGGTTGGCAGACGTCCGCCACGCGCCGAGCGGCGCGCCGGGCTAGGTCGGGGCGGGCGGCAGGGGCCGAACGGCGATGGTCATCCGCGTGACCGCACAGGTGCGGTCGGCGTCGTCGCTCATGCGCACATCCCACACCCAGGTGGTGCGGCCACGGTGCAACCGCGTGGCCAGCGCGTTGATCGAGCCGTCGGTGATCGGGCGCAGGAAGTTGGTGCTGTTCGCTAGGCCCGTGGCCATGTTGCCTTCGAGCATGACCACTCGCGCGGTCGCCAGCGAGGTGACGGACTCCGCCAGCGACGCATACACGCCGCCGTGGACAAGACCGAAAGGCTGCTTGAGCTCGTCTCGCGCCAGCACTCGCGCGCGCACATGGTCATCGGCGATCTCCAGCAGCTCGAGTCCGTAGAAGACGTCGTACCCCCGCAGCATGCCGTTGAGATCCTCCGCACTCGGCATCATCATCCCGGCGCCACGATAGCCTACGGATCCCCCGTTGCGCCCTCACCGGGCCACCTCGAGACGGATGTAGAAGACCATGAGCCGCATTGACGACCTCCCACCGGACCAGCGAGCGACGCTCTCGCTGCTGCTTGGCCAGCGCAAGAGCTACGCCGAGGTCGCCGCACTGCTCAGCATCCCCGAGCGCGCCGTTCACGACCGCGCCCACGCGGCGCTCGCCGTGCTCGCGCCCGGCCAGGCCCGCGAGCTGACGGCCGAGCAGCGCGAGAGCATCGGCAACTATCTGCTCGGACAGCAGACCGGCGTGGCCGAGCGCCTGGCGACGCGTACCTCGCTTGACGGCTCGGCGCCCGGGCGGGCGTGGGCGCACGCCATCGCCGAGCAGGTCGCGCCGCTCTCAAGCGTCCCGCTGGCCGAGATCCCCGCGGGCGCCGCTGCGTCCCCAACCTCAGCAGACGCCGGCGGGGCCGCCGCCGCCGAGAGCCCACCCTCGAGCGAGAGCCCTGCCAGCCCTGCCGGGGGCGCGAGCCGTGGCAAACAGCCAAGCTCGCGGCTCGCCGGAGCGTTCCTGCTCGCGGGCATCGTCGCGCTCGTGGTCGTGGCCATCGTGCTGATCACGGGCGGAGGAGGGGGCGGCAGCTCGCATACCACCGCAAGCAACGAGAGCGCCTCCTCCACCGGGACGAGCTCGACGACCTCCAAATCCTCGAGCGCCGGGGGCAGCACGGGCGCCAGCGGTGAAACCGGCAGCACATCGACCGGGACCGGCCCGACCGAAGTCAAGCGCCTGACGCTCACGCCGCCCGAACCAGGAAGCAAAGCCGTGGGCGCCGTGGAGATCCTCTCAGAAGGAAGCAAACATGCCTTCTACCTGGCCGCCGAGCACCTGCCCCCGAGCACCGGCTTCTTCTACGCGGTGTGGCTCTACAACTCTCCCACCAGCCACGAGGCCGTGAGCAAGAGCCCACCCGTCACCTCCAGCGGCACCCTGCAGGGTGGCGCGCTGCTGCCGGCGAACGCCGGGGAATACCACACGATGCTGCTGACCCGCGAGACCACCGACCGGCCCAGCCATCCGGGCCCGATCGTCCTCAGCGGCCCGTTCAGTCTCGGTTGACGGGCGCCATGAGCTTGCCCGGGTTCATGATTCCCGCGGGATCGAGCTCGGACTTCAGCGCGCGCAGAGCCGACAGGCCGGTGGCGCCCACCTCGTGCTCCATCCAGCTGGCGTGATCGCGCCCGACGGCGTGGTGATGGGTGATCGTCCCACCGCCCTCGGAGATCGCGCGGCTCGCGGCTTCCTTGACCGCGCGCCACTGGCCGATCTCATCCTCGACGCGCTGGGCCGCGAGGAAGGTGAAGTACAGCGAAGCGCCCGTCTCATAGAGATGGGAGACGTGACACATCACGAGCCCCGGCGTGCCGCACACGTTCAGCGCGTCGTTGATCGCCCGCCCGGCCCTGCCGTGAAGGCTCCGCAGGTTCGACCATTGCGTGGCGGTCTCGAGCGTCTCAACCATCACACCGTGCGTGAGCAGCTCATCGCGCAGGTAGGGAGCCGAGAAGCGCGTCTTCAACCAGGCCTGCCCCGGGGTGCTACCCACCGCCAGCCCGCCGCCCTGGCGGATCAACGCAAGCGCGCGCTTGCGTCTGCGCGCGACCTGGTCCGGCGATCCCTCGAATCCGAGGATCGCCAGACAGCCATCGCCGCGATAGCCGCGCAGCCCGAGATAGGCGCGGCCCAGGCTGCCCTTGACGCCGCCCGGCCCGGCCAGCGCGAGCGACATTCGCGTCTCATGCTCGTCTGACAGCCGTGCGACGTCGGGCGCGGCCTGCTGCTGGGCGAGCGCTCGCAGGGCCTCGACGCCTGCGGCGAAATCCTCGAAGAACACCCCCTGATAGGAGCGCTCCAGCGGCGCCGTGCGCACGCGCAGCGCGAGCTCTGAGATCACGCCCAGCGTTCCCTCCGAGCCGACGAGCAGTTCGCGCAGTCCGGGACCGGCCGCGCTCGCGGGGACGGCGGGCAGGTTCAGGTCTCCGAGCGGCGCGGCAAACCGCAGGCCGAGGATCATGCGCTCGATTCGCCCATAGCCCCCGGAGGCCTGGCCGGCCGACCTGGTGGCAGCACAGCCGCCCAGCGAGACGTACTCGAAAGACTGCGGGAAGTGGCCGAGCGTGAGCCCGCGCGTGGTCAGGTAGCGCTCGAGCGCGGGGGCTCGCATACCCGCCTGCACGGTCACCGTCCACGACTCGCGGTCGAGCTCGCGCACCTCGCCCATGCGCCTCATGTCGAGCGTCAGCAGCCCGGCATGTTCGCCGCGCATGGGTGCAACTCCGCCCACGACGCTCGTTCCGCCCCCGAACGGCACCACCGCCAGCGAGTCGCGCCCGCAGAGCGACAGGACGGCGCGCACCTGAGCATGGTCTCCCGGATAGACCACCACGTCCGGCGCACCCTCCGGCTCCCCCGCGCGCAGCCGCACCAGATCGGGGTAGCCCTTGCCCGCGGCATGGATGACGCGTTCTGCGTGATCATCGCGGACACCCTCATCGCCGACGATCGCACGTAGCGCCGCGAGCGTCTGCTCGCCGAGCGCCGATGGCCCAACCCGCACCGCGGCGAGCGCGACCGGCGGGCGCGGAGGATCGGCGAGGCCCACGGTTTCGCTGAGAAAGCGCAGTGCGTGCGCGGGCAGCGCCAGCCGGTGGGCCGCGTCCCCCCACCCCCACCAGCGCATCGCCGGGACATCCGAGCCGTCACGCACTGATTCGCTCCAGGCCGTCGAGCGCCCCCTCGATCGTCTCGTTGGCGGCGCGTCGCACCATGTAGCCGCCGAAGCGCGAGAAGACCCCGTTGAGCGACTGATGCAGCTCGATCGTCACCTCCGTCGCCGGCCCGGCCGTCGCGAGGCGCACCTCGGTCTCCGCCGACTTCAGAACATGGGCGAAGGGAGTGTCCTTGACCCGTTGCTCCCACTTCACGTGGCGCGCGCCCTCTTCGACGAGCACCACGCTGAAATCGGCGCGCACGACTTTGCCCTTGGCCGTGGTCATCACCTCGGTGAACGAATCTCCGTCTACCTCCTCGACGCGATCGACGCGCGGCCACCAGCGTGGCAGATGATGAGGATCGCGGATCACGTCCCACAGCTCCTCGACGGATGCGGCGATCGTGCGGCTTCGGGAAGCTGTCGGCACGGTCAGGACTCGTAGGTCAAGAGCGCATGCACATCGTGCGGGGCCAGTGACACCCGACCATCCAAAAAGGCAAGCTCGACGAGAAACCCGCAGCCGA
>Ga0302326_10009128_pt1 | contig 21743 bp, 16 predicted proteins | sample Palsa_T0_3_FD_202264 | JGI IMG/M metagenome (GOLD analysis project Ga0302326, IMG submission 202264) | Peat permafrost microbial communities from Stordalen Mire near Abisko, Sweden - Palsa_T0_3 | ecosystem: Environmental > Terrestrial > Soil > Palsa > Peat permafrost | place: Sweden: Abisko... | reverse complement strand
AAGCGGTGCGCGACCTGCTCCAGCAGGTCGACCTCGAGGCCGAGGCAGAGGACCTGCAGGACCAGGTCAAGACCGCCAAGGGCCAGAAGCAGGCGCGCGCGGTCAAGCGCCTGAAGGTCGTCTCCGCCTTCATCAACTCGGGCAATCGCCCGGAGATGATGATCCTCGAGGCCGTGCCGGTGATCCCGCCCGAGCTGCGCCCGATGGTCCAGCTCGACGGCGGCCGCTTCGCCACGTCTGACCTCAACGACCTCTACCGCCGCGTGATCAACCGCAACAACCGCCTCAAGCGGCTGCTCGACCTCGGCGCGCCCGAGATCATCGTCAATAACGAGAAGCGCATGCTCCAGGAGGCGGTCGACGCCCTGTTCGACAACGGCCGCCGCGGGCGTCCGGTCACCGGGCCGGGCAACCGTCCCCTGAAGTCCCTGAGCGACATGCTCAAGGGCAAGCAGGGCCGTTTCCGCCAGAACCTGCTTGGTAAGCGGGTTGACTATTCGGGACGGAGCGTGATTGTGTCCGGGCCCTCGCTGCGGCTGCACCAGTGCGGTCTGCCCAAGCTGATGGCGCTTGAGCTCTTCAAGCCGTTCATCATGGCGCGGCTCGTCGAACGCAAGTCCGCGCAGAACATCAAGGCGGCCAAGAAGATGGTCGACTCGATGATCCCCGAGGTGTGGGACGTGCTCGAGGAGGTCATCCACGAGCACCCGGTGCTCCTCAATCGCGCCCCCACGCTTCACCGCCTCGGCATCCAGGCCTTCGAGCCGGTGCTCGTGGAGGGCAAGGCGATCCAGGTGCACCCGCTGGTGTGCCACGCCTTCAACGCCGACTTCGACGGCGACCAGATGGCCGTGCACCTGCCGCTCTCGGCGGAGGCGCAGGCCGAGGCGCGCATCCTCATGCTCTCGGCCAACAACATCCTCTCACCCGCTCACGGGTCGCCGCTGGCCACCCCGACACAGGACATGGTCCTCGGCGCCTACTACCTGACCTACGGTCCGGAGGAGTCGGAGCTGTCGAAGATCGAACCGGCCACCCACCAGCCGCGTCCGCACGTGTACCGCACCGCCCAGGAGGCGGAGTGGTCCTACGAGCACGGCGTGGTCAAGCTCCACGACCTGGCCGAGTTCCGCCAGGACGGGCGCGAGGGCGGCCACATCCTGACCACGGTCGGGCGGATCATCTATAACGACAAGATCGAGCGCGCGCTCCAGGAGGCCCTCGGCGACGAGTTCACCCCGGGCGCATACGAGTTCATCAACCGCTCGATGAAGAAGAAGGACACGACCAAGCTGGTCGACGATCTCGTGCAGGCGTACGGTGCGCCGACGATTTCGCAGGTCCTCGACGCGTTCAAGGACGTCGGCTTCCACTACGCCACCCTGGCGGGAATCACCATCTCTAAGAACGACGTCCAGGTCCCGCCCTCGAAGCCACAGATCCTCGAGCGCTACGACGAGGAGCTGGCGGGCGTCGATGGTCAGTACGACCTCGGCCTGATGAACCAGGAGGAGCGCCACGAGGCGGTCGTCGACCTGTGGGACCGCGCCACCACCGAGGTTGCGCAGGCCATGACCGAGAACCTCGAGGAGCTCAACCCCATCTTCATGATGGCGAACTCCGGTGCCCGCGGATCGGCTCAGCAGATCCGTCAGCTGGCCGGGATGCGCGGCCTCATGGCCAACCCGAAGGGCGAGATCATCGAGCGTCCGATCAAGGCCAACTTCATGGAAGGCCTGACCGTGCTCGAGTACTTCATCTCGACCCACGGTGCGCGCAAGGGACTGGCCGACACGGCGCTCCGCACGGCGGACTCCGGCTACCTGACCCGCCGGCTCGTCGACGTCTCCCAGGACGTGATCATCCGCCAGGATGACTGCGGCACCACCGAGTACGTCCACCTGCCGCTGTTCCAGGCCGGTGGCGATCCCAACACGAACCTGATCGGCCGCGTGGCCGCCCAGGAGTTCGAGACCAAGCGTGGGCGCAAGCTGCTCGACCAGGGTCAGGAGATCGATCGCGCCGAGCTCGCCGACATGGTCGAGTCCTACGCTCTGGAGCGCGAGAAGAACGAGTACGTCGGCATTCCGGTGCGCTCGGTCCTCAAGTGCGAGGCGCCCACCGGCGTGTGCCAAGCATGCTACGGCCGCTCGCTGGCCACGGGCAAGCTCGCCCAGATCGGCGACGCGGTCGGGATCATCGCCGCCCAGTCGATCGGCGAGCCCGGCACGCAGCTGACCATGCGGACCTTCCACCACGGCGGCATCGCCGGGGCGGACATCACGCACGGCCTGCCCCGCGTCGTCGAGCTCTTCGAGGCTCGCAAGCCCAAGGGCCTGGCCAAGATCGCCGAGGTCAGCGGCAAGGTCAAGCTCGAGGACACCGACAAGTCACGGACCGTGGTCATCATCGACGACTCCGGCGAGGAGCACCGGTACACGTTCCCCCGCCGGACGCGTCTGTTCGTCGAGGAGGGACGGCGGATCGAGGCCGGGACCCAGCTCAACGAGGGATCGCTGTACCCCCATGAGCTGCTGGCCATCCGCGATCGCACCGAGACGGAGCTGTACCTCGTCTCCGAGGTACAGGCGGTTTACAAGTCTCAAGGGGTGGACATCAACGACAAGCACATCGAGCTGATCGTGCGCCAGATGATGAAGAAGGTCAGGGTCGACCAGAAGGGCGACACCGACCTGCTCCCCGGCCAGTTCGTCGACCGCTTCGAGTTCGCCCGCATCAATCAGGCGGTCATCGACGCGGGCGGTGAGGCTGCCCAGGCCGAGGAGATCATCCTCGGGATCACCAAGGCGTCGCTCAACACCGACTCGTTCCTGTCGGCGGCGTCCTTCCAGGAGACGACGAAGGTGCTCACCGACGCCGCGCTCGAGGGCAAGATCGACCGCCTCAACGGCCTCAAGGAGAACGTCATCATCGGCAAGCTGATCCCGGCCGCCACGGGGCTAAAGCGCTACCGGCGGATCGAGATCGAGCCGGCGGAACCGCTCCCCCGGGGCATGGACGACGTCGGCCTGCTCGACCACGACGAGCTCGCGGCCGAGCTCGGGCTCACCGACGGCGAGTCTCTGTCGGGCTTCGTCGGCGGTCTCGAGGCCGACCTCTCGGACCTCGAGGACATCGGCTCTGGCGGCTCTCACCTCGGGTTCGCCGAGGAGCTCGCGGACCTCGACCTCTCGGGCGACGTGCCGGCCCGCGGCGGCGACGAGGACTAGATAGTTCTGGGGAAGCCACCGCGCGTCCGCGCGCGGTGGCGATCCCCGTGCGAGCAGCACCCAGCGCGCGCGGGCGCTCAGATGAGACGAGTCGCGGGATCATCGACGGCAATTACGGCGGCACGTTCGACGTCCGCTTCTCCCGCGCCGACACCGTCATCGTGCTGGCGCCCGGCAGGTGGCGCTGCCTCGCTCGAGTACTGCGGCGGGCGCTGCGAAACTGGGGGAGAGCTGTCCAGGCCGAGGGTTGCCCGGAGCGACTCGATATCGAGTTCCTGTGGTGGGTGTGGCGCTTCCCGATCGACACCCGGCCTCGCCTCGACGCCGCCCTCACACCCCACCGAGACCGCCTGCGCGTGGTCGAGCTGACCTCGCCCACTCAGGTCCGGACTTCCTCGAGGCGATTGGCCTTACCCCGCGAGCCGGAACCAGGCCTGCGTCTCCACCGCCGCCTGGCCGGGGGCCGCGAACGTAGCCACGGCCTTGAGCCTCAGCGCGCCGGCGTCTCTGAGCAGTCGCCGGCCCGCACCCGTCAACCTGATCTTCAGACTGTCCTCGCCCGCCCGGGTTGATGTCAGCGTCCCCGAGGCGACCAGCCCGTCCACGGGACCCGGGCCGCCGAAGGGCAGGCGCGACGGCGGCATGATGCCCCAATACCAGCGGACGCTGAGCGTGGCCGGGTAGAGCGAGGCGAAGTGGAGCGTGTATCCCCCCGACCTCAACGCTGCCCGGACCGTCGCCGGCGCCCCGGTCGGCACGATCAGCGGCGAGAGCCAGCGCCGGACCTCCCCGGATGAGTGGCCGACCCCGAGGAAGGCATCGCCGGCCGAGTCGATGGCTACGCACTCGGCCGCCGACGGGCAGGCGATGCCGACGAGCACGGCCGCGCGCGCGATGGGCTCGAGTGACCACCTCCCGCCCGCGGGATCGCCGACGAGCTCGCGACCGAGCGCGTCGACGGCCACGCACTCACTGGCAGAGGGGCACGCCACTCCGGTGAGCCCCCCTCCGCTCGGGTCGATCGCTCTCGCTTTCGCCGGCCGGGACACGCGCGGGTTGAACGTCATCTCCTCGCCGAAGCCGTCGACCGCGACACAGCGCGTTGTCGTCGGGCACGCCAGCCCTGCCAGGGTGTCCTGGCGATCGATTGTCGACTTGGCCATCCGCGCGCCCGTTCGCGGTGCGAAGGTGAGCGCGCGACCGCTGCCGTCGATGGCCGTGCACTGGCTCACGGCAGGACACGCAACCGCTACGAGCTCATCGCTGAGGGCGATGTCGACCTGGTGCCGCTGCTTGGCGCCCGTACGCGGGTTGAACGTCACCTCGCCGCCGTTGTCGTCGATCGCGACGCACAGGGTGTCGGATGGGCAAGCCACCCCGCTGACGCCGGAGTCCGACCTTGGGTCGATGAACCTCGGCTTGTGGGCGCGGTGCGAGCGCGGGTCGAAGGTCACCTCTGAGGTGGTGCGGACCGCGGCGCATTCGGTGGCGAGCGGGCAGTCGAGCCCGTCGATGCCGAGGATGGAGAGCGGGTAGATCATCCTCGGCTCGGGAGCGCCCGGCGAAACCGGGTCGAACGTCACCTGCTGATCCTGATCGACGGCCGAGCACAGGGTCGCCGACGGGCACGACACCCCGAGCAGCAGGTTGCCGGGGTCGATCAGCGTCAGTCGTGGCTGGCCGGGGGACGCGGGATCGAAGCTCAGCGCCCGTCCGGCGCCGTCGACCGCCGTGCACGTAGTCGCCGAGGGGCACGCGACGCTCATGATCGTGATCTGGCCGACCGAGACACCGCCGGGGTAGGGATCGATGTCGACCGGCGGGGGTCGGCTCGGGGCCTGTGGGTCGAACGTCACCTCCCGGCCGCCCCCGGAGACCGCCGCGCACTCGGTCGCCGACGGGCACGCGAGGGTGAAGGTGGGAGGGAAGCTCTGCGAGATGATCCTCGTCGGTGTGGGCGCTCCCGGTGACTCGGGATCGAACGTCACCTGCTGCCCTTCCTGGTCGACCGCCGTGCATTGGGTGACCTCAGGGCACGCGACCACGTAGAGCACGTCCGAAGCGTCAACCGTCACGGACTGGGGAGCACCAGGGGATGCGGGGTCGAAGGTCACCTCCTCGCTGCGGTCGATCGCCGTGCACTGGTTTACCGATGGGCAGGCGATCGCGATCAGACCGACCTGGGAGGCGGCGTCGATCAAGGCCGGGGTGGGGGTTCCCGGCGACCCAGGGTCGAAGGTGACCTCGCGCCCGTCGCCGTCGACAGCCGTGCACTGGACTGTCGACGGACACGCCACGCCATTCAGCTCCTCGGGCGTGTCGAACGCGCTCACGTCGATGGTCACGGCGCGCGGGGTGCCGGGCGCCCGAGGGTCGAAGGTCAGCTCGCGTCCGTCCTGGTCCACCACCGTGCACTGCGTGACCGACGGGCAGGCGATGCCGCTGAGGAAGTCGGGCGGGCCGGGGTCGATGGCCACCGGCATCACGCCCGCCGGGGCCTGGGGATCGAAGGTCACCACCCGGCCGTCGATATCGAGCGCGGTGCATTGCGTGCTCGCCGGGCACGCGAGCCCGGTGAGCGACTGGCCGCCGTTCTCGTCGATCTTGATCGGCCCCGACCACGAGAACTGGGCCTGGGCGAGTGCCGGCGCCGCGGCGGACACCGCGCAGCACGTCACGACCGAGAGCAGTGACCGCCACGAGCCCAATGGGCCGCCAACAAACACGACTGGTGATGATCCTCCATCATCGCCGAACATGCTCGTCGGGCAACCCCGCCCGGCCTATATGAAAAGGAGAACCATGGCGACCAAAGGCAGCACCCAAGCTCGCAAGAGGCGGAGAGCGTGGCCGAACATGACCCCGCTCGGCGCCGTAGTCCGAGGGCTCATCGCCGGCGGGGTTGGCACCGCGGCCATGGACCTACTGTTGTTCTGGCGCTACAAGCGCGATAACGGTGAAGGCAACTTCCTCGCGTGGGAGTTCTCTGCGGGGCTGGCGAGCTGGGACGAGGCTCCCGCCCCCGCTCAGGTCGGAAAGCGCCTGATCGAAGGGCTCTTCCAGGTCGAGGTACCGGTCGAGCGGGCGGCGCTGGTGAGCAACGTCACGCACTGGGGGTACGGGATGATCGGAGGGCAGAAGTACGGGATGGTCGCGGGATCGCTCTCGAGTCCGCGGGTCCTCTACGGGATCCCCTTCGGCGCGACGGTCTGGGCCTCGAGCTATGTCGTTCTCCCGCTCGCCCACCTCTATGAGCCGATCTGGAAGTACGACCTCGAGACCCTCGCCAAGGATCTCAGTGCCCATCTCGTCTACGGCCTGACCACCGCCGTCGCCTTCGATCTGCTCGCGCGCATGTGAGAGGTCGCTGAGCACGATCATCGCCGCCGAGCAAGGGGCGGAGGGCTGGCGCTGCCGCCATCGGGGAGAAGCAGCGTGGAGAGGGCGCGGACGAGCGTCGACTTGCCTGACCCGTTCTGGCCGAGGGCGGCAACGCACTCGCCACGCTCGATCGAGAACGACACGTCGTCGAGGGCAACGGTGGCTTGACGCCGCCCGCCTTGACGACGCACGAAACGCTTCTCCATATTCGATACCTCAACAGCTAACAACGTTGCTCCTCGACCGACATTGGGTGACCATGAGCGACGGCCGAGAGGGACGCGGCGCCGGCGGAAGTGAGGACACCGTCAGAGCAACATTGCCATCAATGTATGACCGCTCGCCGGAGGCGCAAGGGGTGGTCATCTCCACCCCCGAGGGTGGTAGTCCGATGGGCTACGCGCACGTACCATCGCAGTGCAGGCCAAATCATTCACCTGGAGGTGGTTGCTCGATGTCCAGCTTCGTGGTTACGCCAGAGTCGCTTGAAGCGTTGCAGCACGCGGTGCTCGGCCTGGCCGCCGAGCTCGACAACGGGGCGTCCGCCACCACGTCGTACTCAGGGGTCATGCAGCGCAGCGAGACTGCGCCGCTCGGCTACCAGATCTCCGGCGGTCAGCTCAATGGTGCTGAGTTGTTCGGCCTCGATAGCTTCTTTAGTGCCTGGCAGAACTCGCTCGGGGAAATCGGCGAGAACATGGGCAACGTGGCCAAGGCGCTGGCGAACGCGGCCGAGCGCTACGCAGAGGTCGATGACCACGTCTGCTTGGTGAACCCATGACCCAGATGGCATCCGCAGGCGGCGGCGGGGGCGGGTGGACCCCCCCGGCCTCGCTGTGGTCGTGGAAAGCGGACTTCGACCCCACGAGCACCCGCTACAACCTCAATCCGGATTTTCACCAGTGGATCGATCAGCTCCTCGGCACCAGCGCCGGCGCCTTCGGCGAGATCGAGTCGCAGCTGCTCTCGACCGCCGAACTCGCCGACATCACCGCTCAGGGTCTCAACGATGCCAAGGCCGCGAGCTGGCAGGGTCAGGCGGGTGACCAGTACCGCTCCACCCTGAGCAAGCTGCCCGCGGATCTGAACCTGGTCAGCGAGAACTACCACCGGGCGTACACGGCCGTGTCCTCGTTCGCTGACACGTCACTCAATCTCAAGCGGCAGTACCAGTCGTTCCTGGACCAACTGAAGACGCTGAAGGGAGACTGGACCGCGGCCCTCGAGCAGTCCTACCCGAGCGCCGACGTTGGCTGGGCGGCGATCCGCAAGCTGCAGGACGAGATATCGCAGGTATCCCATCAGGGGATGGTGATCCTCCAGAACTCGATCGACGCCCAGAACACCCTGCAGGGCGCGCTAAATCCGCTCGCCGGCGCCGCTCCGCACGAGGGCATCCTCACGCGGGCGCTGGGCGTGCTCAAGGACTTCTGGCACGGGATGACCGGAACGTGGGGCGCGATCAAGAACTTCGTCAACGATCCGACCTGGGGGAATCTGGGGACCATGAGCAGCGACCTCGCGGTCGATGCCGGCGTGATCGCTCTGGCGGCGGCCATGCCCGAGGGGGCCGCCGGCCTGGGGATGATCGACCTGAGCGCCGACGGCACCATCGTCGGCATCAGCGAGGCCGCCGGCGATGGAGCGCGGGCACTCCAATTCGGAGCGGGCGCGCTGAACACCGAGGCAGACGTTGGTCAGGGTAACTACGCCGCCGCCGCCTTCGACGCGTGGGGCGAATCGAAGGGGATCGATGACGAGATTGACAACGCGGTAAGCGACGCCAGCCTGCTGGACACCTACAGCTCCGTACTGTCATCGGGCATTCCCGTCGACAGCCTCAGCAAGGAGGACATCGACGCCCTCAAGGAGCTCGTGCCCGACTACCAGGATCCCAAGGCGGTCGCCGAAGCAGCGGCGGATGCCAACAAGGACCTCGCGCAAGCGGCACTTCTCAAGGACCCCAAGGACTTCCTCCAGGAGCACTTCATCACCGATCCCCTCGAGGGCGCTGTGGCCGGGGCCATCGACGGGAACGGAAACGGCAACGGGAGCGGAAATGGAGGCTGATCGCACAACCGGGCGCATGCCGGGGCCGACGCGAGAGCCCGGGCGCCGCGGCGACGATTTCGAGCAGGTATGGAGGCGAGCGGGTTGGGGCGCGCGCCGGACCTGGGGGGCAGAGTCACGCGACGGCGACCGCCTGGCCTTGTCGCTGCGCCTGCCGCTCGACTGGAGGACCGCCTCACTGACCGACCCGGTCGGCGAGGAGCCACCGTCATCGCCCCGCGAAGCGCTGGCCGCCTGGGCGGGCCTCTCAGGCGCGATCACCGCTCAGCGGCTCGCGCTCCTGCTGCCGCGCACCGACGCGCCCGCGTTCCCGTTGCTGGCCACGATGATCGCCACCCTGGGGGCCGTCGAAGGCGCGCCCGCTGAGGCGCTGGCCGGCGACGGCGCCCGCCCGGTCGTCACCCTGAGCGGGCTCTGCGGGGTCCGCTTGCGCGCCGTCAGGGAGCTGACCGAGGCGGCAGCGCCGCTGTCGGTGCTCGTCGTCCAGTATCTGCTCGAGACCCCGCACGGGGGGCTCGCGGTGGCGTTCTCGGCACCGCAAGCGCCGTTCCACGTCAAGCTCGAGCGGCTCTTCGACCAGGTCGCGCAGACGATTCAGCTTGATCCGTCGAGCGCGCCCTGACACACCCGAGCCCGCCGCACGGGCGCGGCTAGGCCTCGAGCCGCTGCAGGGCCAGTTCGAGCACGTCGGCGCGGCTGTGCGCACCGTGATCGGAGGCGATGAAGTGGTCGCCGATGAGCAGCGAGAAGGCGAGCATGGAGCGGGCCTCGACGTCGTCGGGGTCGCGGGACAAGGAGTTGAACAGCGAGCGCAGGTAATCCATGCGCCGGTTGTCGATGCGCCTTAGGCGTTCGGCGACCGTCTCATCGCGCCGGGCCCAGTCGCGGACGGCGAGGTCGGTCATCAGGACCCTGGAGGAGGCGAGGGCGAACAGCCGTCGCAGCTTCGCCCCCGCGTCGCCGCCCTCGCGCTCGAGGCGCTCGGCCACCTCCTCGGTCGTCGCTCGCTCCCACGTGTCGAGCATTTCGTCCAGGAGCGCCTGCCGGTCCTCGAAGTGCCAGTAGAAGCCGCCTCTGGTGACGCCGAGGGCTTGGGCGAGGGGCTCGATTCGGACCGCATCCGGGCCACCGGCGGCGAGCGCCCGCAGTCCCTCATCGATCCACTTGCTGCGAGGCGTGCGGGTCGGGGCGGCCATGGCCTATCTATCGCGTCCCACGCGGAGTTGACACCGCCGGAGATGATGCCTAACCTTCATCCATACACAACTGTATGGATCGAGGTCCAGTATGAAGCTCCCGAACACCGCCCACACGTCCCAGCCCTGGCGGATCCACGAGCTCACCCACGACTTCCGTCTCGAGGACGTCTGGGCCCTGCCGACGCCGGGTGGCCCCGGCGACTTCCCTCGGCTCGTCGAGCTGATGAGCTCGGGGGACCCCTCGCAAGGCTCATCTCGCGGCGCGCGCACCCTCTTTGCCATCCGCTGGAAGCTGGGCGAGCTCCTCGGCTGGGACGGCCCGGAGGCCGGCCTCGGCTCCAGGGTGCCGACGCTCCGCGACCGGCTGCCTGCCGATCTCCGCGACGTCCCCTCCGGCCCCGAGAACCTCGCGCTCCCGTTCAAGGCGCTTTACCGCCTCGACGACGAATACGCCGCCGAGATCGCCAACCGGACCGTGCACGGGGTCCTGCACGTCGGCTGGGTGACAGACCCGGCGGGCGGGTACCGCGGCCAGATGGCCGTGCTCGTGAAGCCAAACGGGCTGCTCGGGATCGCGTACATGGCCGCGATCAAGCCCTTCCGGTACCTGGTCGTGTATCCGGCGATGATGCGAAGGATCGAGCGCGCCTGGCGGGCGCGTGCGGGCGAGTCGATACCTACGCACGCTTGAGGTGGTGCGCCGGGTCCAGGTCCCACCCGCGGCGCGAGCTCGGAGAGCTTGCCGGTCCGGTGGAGCCTGGCCGAGCAACCCGCCATATAGGCTGCTTTCTCGGCCAGGCCACGCCATGCACTGTCACACTGCTTCTCGATGGCAGAGCGGCCACAGCTGATCGGGATGATCGGCGGCATGAGCTGGGAGTCGAGCGCCGAGTACTACCGCCTCGTCAACGAGCTCGTGCGCGAGCGGCTCGGCGGGCTGCACTCGGCGCGGTGCCTGCTCGCCTCTGTGGATTTCGCGGAGATAGAGGAGCTGCAGGTCGCCGGCCGTTGGGATGAGGCCGGGCGGATGCTCGCCGAGGTGGCCGTTGGGCTCGAGGCGGCTGGAGCCGAGCTCCTCGTGCTGTGCACCAACACAATGCACCGGGTGGCCGACCAGGTGCAGGCAGCGGTGGAGATCCCGTTGCTGCACATCGCCGACGCGACCGCGCAAGCGGTCAACCGGGCCGGGCTGAGCGCCGTCGGGCTCCTGGGTACCGCGTTCACGATGGAACAGGCCTTCTATCGCGATCGGCTCGCCAGTCACGGACTCATGGTCATGGTCCCGGCCGAGCGCGACCGAGCCGACATCCATCGCATCATTTACGACGAGCTCTGCCTCGGGGTGGTGCGGTCAGAGTCCCGGCAGGTCTACCGTGACGCGATCGCGCGCCTGGTCGACGCCGGCGCGGAGGGGATCGTGCTCGGGTGCACGGAGATCGAGCTGCTGGTCTCCGCCGATGACAGCGCCGTCCCCGTCTTCCCGAGCACCCGCCTTCATGTCGAGGCGGCCGTAGCTGCGTCCGCCATGATCGTGCGCTAGGTCCAGCGATCAGGCGAGCTGGAGATCCTCGGGGTTGTAACGCACCTGTCGATCGTCGAGGAGCTTGATGAGGTCGCACAGCAGGTGCTGCACCTCGACCAGGCGCGCTTGGGCGGGGTCGCTGCCGAGCTCGCCGCGCAGGCGCTCGCACCACGGCGCGAAGGTGTCGTCGCAGCGGGCGCGGAAGGTGGCGTAGCCCATGCAAAGGATCCTGCCGTTCTCCTCCACGATCATGCTTTCGCCGATGGCGCGCTGCTCATCGCTCCAGATCATCAGCTCAGACCCCACTTCGTGCGTGAGGAAGTGCCTGGAGATCTGCAACTGTAGGTGCGCGACGGCTCTCGTCGCGCCGTCCTCGGGAAAGCTGAGGTATTGGATGTCGCGGCGTAGGATCTCGGTCCAGCCGAAGTACTGCGCCAGCCGGAAGACCGTGGTTCTGATCGCTTCCTCGGCGCGTTTGTGAGGCTCGGCGTAGAGATCAAGGAAGTCCATGCGGAGGATGTTGTAGATGCGGCTCTGCAGGTCGAAGGCGGCGGACGCAAGTGGCTCTCGGTAGCGCGCGAGAATTGCCTCGGCTTGCGCTTCGGCGTCGAGCTTGCGAGTGAGGAGCGCGAGCCGTTCGGCCATCTGCGACTGCCGGACGGCGACGACCGCGCTGATCACGGCGGCTATCAAGCCGCCCGCAAATCCAATCCAGCCTGCTGCCAACGAACGATCCCCAATACGGTCGAGAAGCAGCCTCAGCCTACCGTGTCCGGCACTGGTCGGCCATCGCACATACCGTTGGACTTGGCCGCGCCCGGTGCCATAATGTGGCGCTCTGCTACAGCGCTGGAGGGAAGGCCGGGGAACGGTGGGGCGTGAGACGGGCAGATGACGACCACTATTTCTCGGTTGCCAAGAAGCTCGCGGCGGGGCGATTGATCCCCTTCCTGGGCGCGGGAGCAAATCTCTGCGATCGAGGCAAGGTCAAGTGGGTGCCGGGTAGCCCGTTCCTGCCCAGCGGAACCGAGCTGGCGAACCATCTCGTAACTGAGGGCCGATACCCGGACCCCAAGGAGCAGAACCTCGTCCGCGTCTCGCAATATCTCGACGTGGCCGAGGGAGAGGACGAGCTCTATCTCTATTTGCACCAGATCTTCGACGGCGAGTACTCGCCGACATCTCTGCACCAGCTGCTCGCTCGGGTCGCGCGCAAGTTAGCCGAGAAGGGCCGGCCCCAGCTCCTCACCATCACGACGAACTACGACGATCTTCTCGAGCGCGCACTCGAGGCCGAGGGCCTCGAGTACGACGTGATCTGGTACGAGGCGAAGGAGAACTCCGAAGCGCATCGGAAGTTCTGGCACAAGGCCCCGGGAAAGAAGCCGGTCACGATCCGGCGGCCCAATAAGTACGACGGTCTGCCCGTCGTTCTCGAGCGTCCTGCGGTATTGAAGATCCACGGGGCTATCGATCGCCAGAGCGCGACTGACGACAGCTACGTAATCACCGAGGACAGCTACATCGACTATCTCACGGGCGCCGACCTCGCCACGCTCATCCCCATCGCCCTGTGGCAGCTGATGACAAACAACAGCCTGCTCTTTCTCGGTTACTCGTTGACCGACTGGAACCTACGCGTGATCCTGAACCGGATCTGGGGGACGCGCAAGCTGTTAGGGAAGTCATGGGCCGTACAGCTTGAGCCGGCCGATCCCTCGGCGAGCCAGATCGAGCAGACCCTGTGGGGCGACCGCCGGCGCAACGTCGAACTCGTGTACTGCGACCTCACCGAGTACGTCGCGCGTCTGGATCAGGCCGTTTCGGCGGCATCGGAGTCCCCATGAGCGTCGCGCGGGTCGGGGAATCACTGCGCGTCCTCCCGCGTCCAGGTAGCCCATATGTGGGCCTCGACCCATTCGGCGAGGCGGACGCTGAGTTCTTCTTTGGCCGCTCGCTGGAAGTGGCGATAATCGCCGCCAACCTCCGTGCCTCCCGCTTGACCGTTCTCTATGGTCCCAGCGGCGTCGGAAAGAGCTCACTGGTCATGGCAGGCGTCGTCCACCGATTACGTACCGAGGTGGACGTCGTGCTCGAGGATCAGGGGTTCGCGGTCTCCGTGGTGCGGTCGTGGCTCGATGATCCGATCCGCACGGTCAGCGCTGCGAGCCGCGAAGCGCTTGGAGAGCTCGTCGGGGCGGAGCCGCTGGCGGCGCCGCGAGAGACGCTGGTCGAGTCGCTCGCGGCCTGGACCGAGCAGTCCGGGCCGCTGCTTCTGGTCCTCGACCAGTTCGAGGAGTACTTCCAGTACCACCCCGAAGAGGGAGCCGGCGGCGAGCTTTCGGGGTTCGCCGCCCAGCTGGCGGCGATCGTCAACAACGCTGACCTGGCCGTGAACGTCCTGGTGTCTATACGAGAGGACGCATGGCCCAAGCTCGACATCTTCGAAGGGCACATCCCGATGCTCTTCGAGAACTACATTCGCGTCGACCACCTCGACGTCGCGGCGGCCCGCGAGGCGATCGAGGAGCCGATCGCCGCCTGGAACCGGATGCTCGGGCCCGGCGTCGAGACCTATGAGATCGAGGGCAAGCTCGTCGACGCGGTAATCGATGCGGCGTCGGGAAGAGGCCTGCTCGCGGCCGGTGACGAAACGGTGCCGGCCAAGATCACGGTCGGCGGTCGCATCGAGGCGCCCTTTCTTCAGCTCGTGATGGAGCGGCTGTGGCGCGCCACCATCGCTGACGGTGCTCACGCTCTCACACGCAAGCGGCTCGATTCGCTCGGTGGCGCGAAGCAGATCGTCGAGAATCACGTACGGGAGGCGCTCGGGCGCCTCACCCGCCGCGAGCAGGACACCGCCTCCGACTCCTTCCGCTTCCTCGTCAGCAGCGACAGGACGAAGATCGCCCAGCGCGCCGCCGATCTCGCCAATTGGACGAAGCGAGCAGAGTCACAGGTGACAGCGGTGCTCGAGAAGCTGTCCAGCGGGGAGAGTCGCATCCTGCGCGCGGTCGCGCCCGCGGGTATGGAGGGGGTGGCGGTCGCCTACGAGCTCTTCCACGATGTGCTCGCCGAGCCGATCCTGACCTGGCGCCGCGGCCACGAAGCGGCCCGCCAGAGACGGCGCGCCGCGCGGGTTGGAGTGGTGCTCGTCACGCTCGTCGCGGGGTTCGCCGCGTTGAGCGTGTGGGCTCTGATCGAACAGGGACGGGCGAACACGTTGTACCACCAGCAGCAGGCCGCGAACCGCATGCTGCAGTTGCGCGTGGCGGAGCTCACCCAGCGCAGGAACGCCGCCGCGTCAGCGGCCAAGGGGCAGACGAGGTACGTCGCCCGCCTCAACGCCGAGAACCTCGCCCTCAGCGCCGATACCCGGCGGCTGACGGCCACGCGGTCCGGTCTCGATCGCGAGATCAGCGGGCTGCGCGCCGAGAACCACTCGGTTGGTGGTCAGATCGAGAGTCTGAACGGCGAGAACACGGCGGTCGCGGCCAAGATCAACGAGCTGACCGGTGAGTACGAGAAGCTGTCCGGGGAGCTGGCGCCCTTACACGAGCAGCACAAGGCGCTCCTGGGGGATGCCGCCGTTCTAAAGACCACCACCAAGGCGCTGAACGCCCAGGCGAAGGCGGTAGAGGATCAGAACAGCGACCTGCAGCGGAAGCTCACCGAGCTTGGGATCATCATCAAGCCCCGCAGCTCGACGAGGCCAAACGGAATCACTACACCGAGTAACTCCCCGCACCCAGCAACTGCGGTGCTCTTCCCCGTCGCCGGCGGGCCACCATCCTCCAATGCCCTTCGCCGGGAGATCGACGCGCTCCAGGCGCAGCTGGCGAAGCTGCTCGAGCAACGCGCGCGGCTGGCCAACGAGACCCGCTTCCTCCAGAAGGACAACGCGCTTCTCGCCCGGGAGCGGGCGGCCCTGCGCAGAGAGGTCGAGCAGCTCCAGCAGACCGTCCTCCGCTTGGACGCGCAACACCGAGACCTCGAGCAGACGCTGACCAACGCCGAAGCCGAGCATGCCCTGCTGACCTCGATGGCCACGAGCGGCGTGGCAAGGAACAGCAGGACCAGAGCCCCGATCGTGGCCCAGCGTGCGGCCAATCAACGGCTGCAGGCGGAGATCGACGGCAGCATCGTGAACATCGGCGGGCTCCAGTCAGACCTCTCCAGTGACCTGAAGTTCACGAAAACCCTCCTTGGCCGCCTCACGGCGCCCGTCAACAAGCTCATCACGGCCGCCGAGGACCCCGCGCAAGCTCCCTCTCTCGCGGGGCTGCTCGCCGTCGCGGCCTACCGCGTGAGCCCGTACAACGCCGATGATCCAGCCCACCCCGGCGTGTACAACGCCCTATGGATCGCGCTGAGCAGGCTCGACGAGGGCGCGGCGATCGCCCTGATCGCCCCGACGGGCAATACGTCCCAAAAGCTCGGGACTACCGAGAGCGCGCTGATCGTCAATGAGATCTGCAGTCTCGACTCGGGTGGCTTCACGCAGGCGCAGTGGAGCGAGTTCCTGCCGCCCGAGGCGCCGTACACGGAGAAGTTGTCACATCCCTGCGGGAGCTGATCGCGCTCAGAAACGCGTGCTAGCACCCGTATGGCCTGGGTTTGCCTCCACTAGCGTTGCTGTGGGGGGCCGACCGGGCGGACCGGGGGGCCGCGACGGAATCGCTCGCCGATTTCAAGTCCAGGGTCGCGGCCCATCGGTTGGCCCTTTTCTCGCCGCCGGCGCTGCCCTTCAGTCGTCGCGACGTGCGAGATCGGTCGCCGTGACCTCGAACACTCCGGCGAGATCGTTGACGGCGACCGCGAGCGGGTCGATCGACGGTTGCCCCGAGACTTCCAGCGTCACAGCGACCGCAGATACCCCACGAACGTCCTGGTCGAGCTGGTGGGTGGCGACCCGAAGTACGGCGAATCCTCGACCGGTGCTCTCGGTGAGGATGTCACGGAGGATACCGCGCCCGTCCTCGTAAACGACGCGCAGCCCGAAGCCGAGATACCGGGAGCGGGGCAACGCCGCAGAGATACGCGGGTAGACGACAGCGACCAGGAAATGCCCGGCTGTGGCCACGATCGCTAAGACAGCCAGGCCGGCGCCGCACGCCATGCCAATAGCGGCGGTGATCCAGACGATCGCCGCTGTCGTCAGGCCGCGGACCGCGTCCCCGCGCACGAAGATCAGGCCTCCACCGATGAAGCCGATCCCTGACACGATTCCGGCGGCCACTCGGGACGGGTCCAGAATCACGTGGCTGCCGAGGACGTCGCTGAACCCGTATTTGCTGACGATCACGAACAGGGCCGCACCGACGCCTACCAACGTATGCGTCCGCAGACCGGCGGACTTCTGACGCCACTCCCGCTCGAGCCCGATCAGCGACGAGAGCCCGAAGGCCAGCGCGAGCTCGCCAATCTGCTTCAGCCCCTGGCCGGACGGGACGACAGCGCTGACCCACACAAAACTCAGGTGCGTCGACATTTCGTCATCTTCCCACCGATGAGGTATCGACCTCGACGTTGATTCCCATCGGGTCCCGCGTGTAGGATGTGAATCCGCATTCACATCGGCGAGCACACCGGAGAGCTGATGAGCACGATCGACGTCACCGACCCCGCCCGCGAGGTCCTCAACCAGCCGCCGCCGCTGCAGCCGATCAACCTGTTCGACGGCGACCTTGCGCTGCGCGAGGCGCTCGAGCGGGAGGGCGGGGGCTGGGGGATCGATCGCGCCCACGAGGCGGGCGCCGCCGCCGGGAGTGTCGCCGCGCTCGAGCACGGCCGGCGGGCCGAGCGCAACGAGCCGATCCTCCGCACCCACGACCGCTACGGCAACCGGATCGACGAGGTCGAGCTCGACCCCTCGTGGCACTGGCTGCTGCGCGGGGCGGTCGAGCGCGGTCTCCACGGCTCGCCGTGGCGCGAGCCACGCGAGGGCGCCCACGTGGTCAGGGCGACGATGTTCATGCTGTGGTCGAACGCCAACGCGGGGGTGATGTGCCCCGTGTCGATGACCTACGCCGTCGTCCCCGCCCTGCGCCATTCCGCGCCCCAGATCGCGGCCGAGTGGGAGCCGCGCCTGACTCGACCCGACTACGCCGACGGGGCGCTCGCGGGGATGGCCATGACCGAGCGCCAGGGGGGCTCCGACGTCCGCGCCAACATCACCCGCGCGGAGCCCATCGGCGAAGGCTGGTATGAGCTCCACGGACACAAATGGTTCTGCTCCTACCCGCCATGCGATGTCTTCCTCGTGCTTGCCCAGGCGCCGGCCGGACTGTCGTGCTTCTTCGTCGAGCGCGGACCGGGGATGGAGTTCCAGCGCCTCAAGGACAAGCTCGGCACCAGGTCGCTGCCCTCCTCCGAGGTTGAGTTCCGGGGCATCCGCGCTCGTCTCGTAGGCGAGGAGGGGCGGGGCGTGCCGGCGATCATCCGGATGGTCAACCACACTCGCCTGGACTGCCTGATCGGCTCGGCGAGCGCGATGCGGCGTGCGACCGTCGAGGCGCTCCACCACGCCCGCCACCGCTCCGCGTTCGGGGCGCCGCTGATCGATCAGCCGGCGATGCGCAACGTCCTCGCCGACCTGGCGATCGAGTCCGAGGCGGCGACGACGGCCGCCCTGCGGATCGCGCGCAGCTACGAGGGAGGCGAGCCGGCGTTCCAGCGCTTCGCCACCGCGGTGATGAAGTACTGGGTGTGCAAGCGCACGCCCGGCGTCGCCGCCGAGGCGCTCGAGTGCCTCGGCGGCAATGGCTACGTCGAGGAGTCGGGGATGCCGCTGCTCTACCGCGACGCGCCGCTGAACTCGATCTGGGAGGGGTCGGGCAACGTCGCCGCGCTCGACGTCCTGCGCGCGACGGTCTCCGAGCCCGAAGGGTTGCCGGCCTTCCTTGCAGAGTGCGAGCTCGCCGCCGGGGCCGACCCGCGCCTCGACGTCCATATTCGCCGCGCGCGCGAGAGCATCACTCAGCACCGCCCGCATGACGCCCAGTTCACCGCGCGGCGGGTCGTCGAGGATCTCGCCCTCGCGCTTCAGGCCTCGCTCCTCGTACGCCACGCGCCGCCCGCGGTCGCCGACGCGTTTTGCGCCGCGCGCCTCGGGGGAGAGGGCGGCCGGGCCTACGGGACGCTTCCGGCGGGCGTCGACACCGGGGCAATTCTCGACCGTGCGCTCCCTGCATGAGAACACAATTGCCCTTGGCGATCATCGACCGCGCGCTCCCGGTCTGAAGCGTGACCTACGAGACGATCGGCTACGAGGTGAGCGACCGCGTCGCGCGGATCACCCTCGACCGGCCCGAGCGCGGCAACGCGCTCACCTCGACGCTGATCGCCGAGCTCGAGGAGTGCGTAGAGCGGGCCGACCTCGACCCTCAGGTGCACGTGCTCCTGCTCGCCGGCAACGGCAAGGGGTTCTGCGGCGGGTATGACCTGCAGGCAAGCGAGAGTCTTGGGGCAGCCGAGGACCCCGCGTTCGGTAGCTTGCCCGCGCCGGAAGGCTCCCCGGTCCACCCGCAAACCATCGCCGCCAACCACGACCCCGCCACCGTCTGGGACCCGATGGTCGACTATGCCTGGATGAGCCGCAACGTCCGGGCCTTCATGTCGCTCTTCCATTGCTCGAAGCCCGCGGTGTGCAAGGTGCACGGCTTCTGCGTCGCCGGCGGCACCGACCTGGCGCTGTGCTCGGACCTGCTCGTGATCGCGCAGGACGCCAAGATCGGCTATCCCCCGGCGCGCGTGTGGGGGTCGCCGACGACCGCGATGTGGGCCTATCGGCTCGGGCCCCAGCGGGCCAAGCGACTCCTGTTCACCGGTGACTCGCTGTCGGGCGCGGAGGCGCTCGGGTGGGGCCTGGCGATCGAGGCGCCGCCGCCTGAGGAGCTCGACGAGCGCACCGAGGTCCTGGTCGGCCGGATCGCACGCAACCCCCTCAACCAGCTCCAGATGATGAAGCTCCTCGTCAACCAATCCCTCTACGCCCAGGGGCTGCACACCACCCAGGTCCTGGGGACCGTGTTCGACGGCATCACGCGCCACACCAGAGAGGGCTACCGCTTCCAGGAGCGCGCCGCCGAGGCGGGGTTCCGCACCGCAGTGCGCGAGCGCGACGAGCCCTTCGGCGACCACGGCCCTTCGACCTTCAAGGGTCGCTAGCTCAGTGAGCGCCGTCGCCGCGGGGACCCGCGAGCGCCTGCTGCGCTCGGCGCAGGCGCTGATCGAGGAGGGTGGCTACGGCGCCGCGTCGGTGGCGGCCATCGCCGAACGCGCCGGCGTCGCCAACGGGGCGCTATACCGCCACTGGCCATCGAAGGGAGAGCTGTTCGCGGAGCTCTTCCGGGTCGTGTGCGATCGCGAGATTACTGCGATGGACCAGGCGGCGAGGGGTGCCGCGGCGCGCCCGGGCGCCACGCGCGTGGAGGCTATTCAGGCGGTCCTCATCATCTTCGCCGAGCGCGCGCTGCGCAACCCTCGGCTCGCCTGGGCGCTGATCGCCGAGCCCGTCGATCCCCTGCTCGACGCCGAGCGAATCGCCTACCGCCGCGAGTACGCTCGCCGCCTGGTCGAGGGGCTGCGCCAGGCGATCGCCGCGGGGGAGATACCTGAGCAGGACGTCGAGCTCACCGCGGCAGCGCTCGTCGGCGGCGTCGGCGAGGCGCTCGTGGGACCGCTCTCGCCGCTGGCAGGGACGGCACCGCCGGCCGCGGACATCATCGAGGCGCTGCGGGCTTTCGTGGCGCGCGCCGTCGGCTCCTCGGCGCCGAGCACGGACGTGCGCCGATGACGGACCCGGTGAGGGTCGAGCGCGAGGGCCCCGTGACGACGGTGCTCCTGGCGCGCCCGGACCGCCGCAACGCCGTCGACGGCCCGACCGCGGCGGCGCTCGCCGATGCGTTCCGGGAGTTCGACGTAGATCCCGCCGCCGCCGTCGCGGTGCTCCACGGCGAGGGCGGCGTGTTCTGCGCGGGGGCCGATCTCCATGCCGCCGGCACTGCGGACGGTAACCGTGTGGCCTGCGACGGCGACGCTCCGATGGGCCCGACGCGGCTCCGCCTCTCCAAACCGGTGATCGCTGCCATCGCCGGCGCCGCGGTCGCAGGCGGGCTCGAGCTCGCGATCTGGTGCGACCTGCGCGTGGCCGAGGAGGACGCCGTGCTCGGCGTCTTCTCCCGACGCTGGGGGGTGCCGCTGATCGACGGCGGCACCGTGCGGCTGCCCCGACTCATCGGCGCCGGCCGGGCGATGGACCTGATCCTCACCGGCCGGCCCGTCGGCGCGGTCGAGGCGCTCGCGATCGGACTCGTCAATCGCGTCGTGCCCGTCGGGGAGAGCCGGGCCGCCGCCGAGCGCCTCGGCCACGAGCTAGCGCGCTTCCCGCAGACGGGCCTGCGCGAGGATCGCCTGTCGGTGCTCGAGCAGCAGGGACTCGACGAAGCCGCGGCGATGGCCAACGAGCTCGAGCACGGCGTGCGCTCCATGGCCGAGGTCCGCGCCGGAATCGAGCGTTTCCAGGCGGGGGACGGGCGGCACGGGTCGTTCTGAAGGTAGGGCTAGCAGTACCACGCGAGACTCCTGTTGCCCGGCTGGTCAGGTCACCGGGCGAGGGTCAGTATTCGGTCCATGTTCAAACACGCTGCCACGATCACGGAGACCAACTACGTCGGTGACGGCTCGGTGGCGCCGGCGGCCCGCGCCGTCGACCTGACCAAGTCTTACGGGAAGGGAGACGTCGTCGTCCGCGCGCTCGATGGGGTTAACGTCGAGTTCGAGCGCGGCCGGTTCACCGCCGTCATGGGCCCGTCGGGGTCGGGGAAGTCGACGCTCATGCACTGCATGGCGGGGCTCGATGTGCCCACCTCGGGCCACGCCTTCGTGGGCGATCAGGAGATCGGGCTCCTCGACGACGCGCGCCTCACCGATCTGCGCCGGGACCGGATCGGATTCGTGTTCCAGTCCTTCAACCTCATCCCCACGCTGACGGCGGCGGAGAACATAACCCTTCCCGTCGACCTCGCCGGCGCCGAGGTTGACAAGGCGTGGTTCGACTATCTCGTCGAGGCGCTCGGCATCGCCGACCGGCTTTCACACCGTCCCAGCGAGATGTCCGGCGGCCAGCAGCAACGCACCGCCTGCGCTCGGGCGCTGATCCGCCGTCCCGACCTGATCTTCGCCGACGAGCCCACCGGCAATCTCGATTCGAGCTCGTCGGCCGAGGTGCTGGCCTTCCTGCGCCGCTCGGTGACCGAGCACGGCCAGTCGATCGTGATGGTCACCCACGACCCGCGTGGGGCGGCGTACGCGGATCGGGTTGTGTTCCTGGCCGACGGC
>Ga0302326_10009126_pt1 | contig 21745 bp, 18 predicted proteins | sample Palsa_T0_3_FD_202264 | JGI IMG/M metagenome (GOLD analysis project Ga0302326, IMG submission 202264) | Peat permafrost microbial communities from Stordalen Mire near Abisko, Sweden - Palsa_T0_3 | ecosystem: Environmental > Terrestrial > Soil > Palsa > Peat permafrost | place: Sweden: Abisko... | reverse complement strand
TCGCGTGACGGGCACCCTTATCTCGCGTGACGGGCACCCTTATCTCGCGTGACGGGCACCCTTATCTCGCGTGACGGGCACCCTTATCTCGAGTGACGGCCACCCTTATCTCGCGTGACGGCCACCCTTATCTCGCGTGACGGGCGCCCTTATCTCGAGTGACGGGCACCCTTATCTCGCGTGACGGGCACCCTTATCTCGCGTGACGGGCACCCTTATCTCGCGTGACGGCCACCCTTATCTCGCGTGACGGGCACCCTTATCTCGAGTGACGGCCACCCTTATCTCGCGTGACGGGCACCCTTATCTCGAGTGACCGGCACCCTTATCTCGAGTGACGGGCTCCTTGCTCTCCTTAGAAGACTGGCCGGCCAGGGAGTGACGGCTGCCCCGCTCTCCTTGGAAGACTCCCCGGCCAAGAGGCGACGATTCACCGCTTGCGCGCAACGAAGCGCTCGACCTTCGCGTGGTCCCTCTTCCAATCCGGCGTCGTCTCGATCACCTCGTCGCGCAGGACGTCGAAGCCGTCCTTGAACAGGGCCGCCAGCTTGCCGGCGGCGAAGCTGTCATCTTCGTCAGCGTAGCTGTCGTATAGAGGGAATTGCGTCCCTGCCCCATGCCAACGTCCAGCGCAGCCCCAGGCTTCACCTTGGCCACCGTGTCGATGAGAAGCTGGTTCGGCTCCTTGCTGAACCCTGAGCCGTTGCGAAATATCTCGTTAAAGCTCAACCGCGTGGCGCCGCTTCCGGCGACATGCCAGCTCCAGAACGCGATCTTGTTCGCGCCACCTTCACGACACCACACGAGCGAGTACGACCCGTCCATGTCGTAGCCCCTGACCGTGACCGCGTTATTCGCCAGGCGCGTGTTCACGCTGGTCGAGAGGAACGGCGCGGTGGTCGGTTCATGGTGGGGGGCGGGGTCGGTACGATTCCCGATTCCGGTTCCGTGCGAGGGCAAGGAGTTCGCGGAACGGGAATCGGGAACGGGGCTATCGTGCGACGGCGAGATATCCGGTGTCGGTGCGGCGGGCGCGTCCCTGGGTGACGAGGGCGGCGAGGGCGTCGGAGACGGTGGCGGCGCGCATCTTGGCAGCGGCGCGAAGGGCCTTGAGCGAGAGCGGAGCCTCTCCCTGGGCGAGGATGGTTTCGACACGGTCCAGAGCGGTGGTGGGCGTGGTCGCCGGCGCGGCGGCGGAGGGATCGTCGACGTGCAGCGCGAGTCCATCGCCGTGCTCCGGAGCGCCCGCCACCACCGACCCCAGCGCGCCAGCGTGCTGCGCGACGCACCCAGCTGCCGCGAGGCGCCGTGGTCGCGCCCATCCCACCGGAATCGCTGGCGGAGGTGCGGATCGGATTCGAACCGACGTGTAACGGATTTGCAATCCGCTGCCTGACCACTTGGCTACCGCACCAATCGTGTCCCGTGGGTTTTCCCTGGGGGAATCGCCGACGGGGCCGCGGAGCATAGCAGGCTCCCTCCGCTCGGGAAGCGCCTCGTCGAGGGCGACCGGGAGCCGAGGGTCGTCAGAAGCGCCTCTCTCCGATGCCCGCGCGGACCGCCGCGCCCATCTCGCCGGTGGTCATCGGCCTCGGCGAGGCGCCTCCGCCGGGGTGCATGTCCTTCGTGCGGGCGCCGCCGGTGATCGCGGCGTCGATGGCGCCTTCGAGCACGCGCGCTTCCTCTTCGAGGCCCAGCGAATGCCGCAGGAGCAGCGCCACGCTGGAGATGGTGCCCAGCGGGTTGGCGATGCCCTTGCCCGCGATGTCCGGCGCCGAGCCGTGGATGGGCTCGTAGAGGCCGCGCGGCCCGTCGCCCAGCGATGCGCTCGGGAGGAGACCCAGGGAGCCGGTGATGACCGCCGCCTCGTCGGTCAGAATGTCGCCGAACATGTTCTCTGTCACCACCACGTCGAACCCGCGCGGGGAGGTCACCAGACGCATCGCGCAGGAGTCCACCAGCTGGTGCTCCAGCTGCACGTCGGGGAACTCGGCAGCGACCTCGACCGCCACCTCCCGCCACAGGCGCGACGATTCGAGCACGTTCGCCTTGTCGACCGACGTCACGCGCTTGCGGCGGCCGCGCGCGAGACGGAAGGCCAGGCGCACCACCCGACGGATCTCCTCGTCCGTGTACTCCAGCGTGTCGACGGCGCGCGTGCGCCCTCCCACCGTCTCCCGCAAGCGAGGCTGGCCGAAGTAGAGGCCCCCGGTGAGCTCGCGCACGAAGAGGATGTCCACGTCGGCGATACGGTCGGACTTCAGCGGCGAGGCGTCGGCCAGGGCAGGATGGACGCGTACCGGTCGCAGGTTGGCGAAGAGGCCGAGCGAGCGCCGCAGGCCCAGCAGCCCTTGCTCGGGGCGCACCTTCGAGCGCGGATCGTCCCACTTGGGTCCCCCCACGGCGCCGAGAAGGACTGCGTCGGCGCGCTCGCACGCCGCCAGCGTCTCCGGGGGGAGAGGGTTCCCGGACGCGTCGATGGCCGCACCGCCGAGGAGTCGCTCTTCGAAGGCCACGGTGTGCCCGAACCGGGCGGCGACGCTCTCCAGCGCGCGCCGACCTTCGGCGACCACCTCCGGGCCGATCCCGTCGCCCGGCAAAAGAACCACGCTCGCCTTCATTCAGGCCGCTCCTCTCTGCGTCCCCGTCGCCTCGCCGCCCACCAGGAGACCGTACTCGATCCCGTCGGCGAGGGCCGTCCAGGAAGCCTCCAGCACGTTGGACGATGCCCCCATGGTCGTCCACCGCGCCTCGCCGCGAGCGCTGTCGATCATCACGCGGACCGTGGCCGACGTTCCCTCGACGCCGTCGAGGATGCGAACCTTGTAGTCCTCGAGGCGTATCCCTTCCACCTCGGGGTAGGCGGCGACCAGGGCTTTCCGGAGGGCGGCGTCGAGCGCGCTGACCGGGCCGTTGCCCTCGGCCACGGTGTGCACCACCTCGCCGCGAACGCGGATCTTGATGGCGGCATCGGAGAAGGCCCCCTCCTCGCGCCGCTGACCGACCGTCACCCGGTAATCCAGGAGCTCGAACGGCGGGGCGTAACCCGACGCCCGCCGGCGCAGCAGGAGCGCGACCGACGCTTCCGCCGCCTCGAACGCGAAGCCGCGCGCTTCGCGCTCCTTCACGTCGCGAAGCACCTGCGCTTCGCCCCCGGCCTCGAGCGCGACGTCGTGCTCCTCGGCCTTGGCCAGCACGTTGCCCCGTCCAGAGAGCTCGCTCACCACGACGCGCGTCTCGTTGCCGACCCGCGCCGGATCGATGTGCTCGTACGCGCGCGGGAGCCGCCGGATGGCCGCCACGTGCACGCCGCCCTTGTGCGCAAAGGCGCTGCGACCGACGTACGGCGCGTGCGAATCCGCCGCCAGGTTGGCGATCTCCGCCACCTGACGGGCGACGTGCACCATCTGCGGCAGCGAGTCCGGCGCGAGGCAACGCCGCCTCATCTTGATCTCCAGCGTCGGCATGATGGAGCAGAGATTGGCGTTGCCGCAGCGCTCGCCATAGCCGTTGATGGTCCCCTGCACGTGGGTCGCTCCCCCGCGTACGGCGGCCAGCGTGTTCGCCACCCCGCAGCCGACGTCGTCGTGCGCGTGGATGCCGACGGGGACGTCGAGCGCGGTGCGCACGGCGAGAACCCGCTCCTCGATCACCCACGGCAGCGTCCCGCCGTTGGTGTCGCACATCACCACCACCTCGGCGCCGCTGCCGGCCGCCGCCCGGAGCGTCTCGATGGCATACCCCGCGTCCTCGGCGTAGCCGTCGAAGAAGTGCTCCGCGTCGTACACCACGCGCCGTCCGCTCTCGACGAGGAAGCGCACCGTGTCGGCGATCATCCGCAGGTTTTCTTCCGGGGCGGCGCGCAGCACCTCGCGCACCTGCAGGATGGAGGTCTTTCCGAAGATGGTGCAGACCGGCGCGCCGGTGGCGAGGAGCGCGGCGAGCTGCGGATCGTCCTCCGCGCCGATGCCCGCGCGACGTGTCGCCCCGAAGGCGGCCATCTTCGCCACGCGCCAGTCGACGTCGCGCGCGCGCGCGAACACCTCGGCGTCCTTGGGGTTGGAGCCGGGCCATCCCAGCTCGATGAAGCTCACCCCGAGCGAGTCGAGCAGGCGCGCGATGCGGATCTTGTCCGAGGCCGACAGGCTGATGCCCTCGCGCTGCGTCCCGTCCCGCAGCGTCGTGTCGTAGATGTGGATGGCCGCGGCGAGGTCAGGCGTGGGCTTTTTCATGGCGTTCGATTTCCGGCAGGCGGGCGAGCAGGTATCCCAGCTCGTCGATGCCGTGGACGAGGCACTCCTTGGCGAATGGGTCGATGTCGAAGCGGGCCGCCGGTCCTCCCACCAGGCCGACGGTCTGGCCCGCCACGTCCACGGTGATGCGCGCCTTGGGGTCGGCGGCACGCGCCTCGAGCAGGCGACGGTGGAGGGCGGCGTCGACGGCGATGGGCAGGAGACCGTTCTTGAGCGCGTTCTGCCGGAAGATGTCGGCGAAGGACAGGGCCACGATGGCGCGCAGGCCCCAGCCCACCAGCGCCCACGGCGCGTGCTCGCGCGAGGAGCCGCAGCCGAAGTTCGCGCCGGCGACGAGGATCTGCGCGCCCGCCGCGTCGGGCCGATCGAGGGGGAAGTCCGGGCGCTCGCGCCAGTCGGCGAAGAGGGACGTTCCCAGGCCGCGCTTGTCGGTGGTCTTCAGGAAACGCGCCGGGATGATCTGGTCGGTGTCGACGTCGTCGACGAGCAGGACCACGTAGGTGGCCGTCAGGGTGGTGAAAGGCTCGCGCTCGCCGGGTTTCATGTGCCATCGCCTCCCATCATGGTTCGCGGGTCGACCACGCGGCCTGCCACCGCGGCCGCGGCGGCAGTGAGCGGCGATGCCAGCATGGTGCGACCGCCCTTCCCTTGCCTCCCCTCGAAGTTTCGGTTGCTGGTGCTGACGGCGTATTCGCCCGGACGGAGCTGGTCGCCGTTCATGGCGATGCACATCGAGCAGCCCGCCTCGCGCCAGTCCGCGCCGGCCTCGCGGAAGACCACGTCGAGCCCCTCGGCCTCGGCCTGGCGTTTCACGGCCTTGGACCCGGGGACCACCAGGGCGCGCACTCCGGCAGCCACTTTGCGACCGCGAAGGACGTGCGCCGCATCACGCAGATCGTCGAGGCGCGAGTTGGTGCACGACCCGATGAAGACGACGTCGACCCTCTGGCCCGCGATGGGCTTCCCCGCCGCGAGTTGCATGTAATCGAGGGCCTTGGTGATGGCGGCGCCCTCCGCGGCGGTCGGCGCCGATTCGGGGGCCGGTACGTTGGCGGTCACCGGGATGCCCATCCCTGGATTGGTGCCGTAGGTGATCATCGGCACCAGGCGGGTCGCGTCGAGCGTCACGGTGGTGTCGTAGGTGGCGCCGTCGTCGGTGCGTAGCCCTCGCCACTGCGCCAGCGCGGCCCTCCACGCTTCGCCCTTGGGCGCGAAGGGCCGTCCTTCGAGCCAGCGGAAGGTGGTCTCGTCCGGCGCGATCATGCCCGCGCGCGCTCCCGCTTCGATGGACATGTTGCAGACGGTCATGCGCTCCTCGATGCCGAGCGCTTCGATGGTCGTCCCGCAGTATTCGATGACGTGCCCGGTCGCCCCGCCCACGCCGACCTTGGCGATGAAGGCCAGCACCACGTCCTTGGCGCGCACCCCGCGCGGGAGCGCGCCGTCGATGCGCACCTGCATCGTCCTGGGCCGGCTCTGCAGCAAACACTGCGTCGCCAGCACGTGCTCGACCTCGCTGGTGCCGATGCCGAAAGCCAGCGCCCCGAAGGCGCCGTGCGTGGAGGTATGGCTGTCGCCGCACACGATGGTCTGTCCCGGCCGGGTGAGGCCGAGCTCGGGACCGATGACGTGCACGATCCCCTGCTCGGCGGAGTCGAGCGAATAGAGGCGGACCCCGAACTCGGCGCAGTTCTGCTCCAGCATCTTGAGCTGGGCCTGCGCCTGCGAATCGACCATGGCCAGGTGGCGCGGCAGGGTCGGCGTGGAGTGGTCCATGGTCGCGAAGGTGCGATCCGCACGTCGCACCCGGAGGCCCCGCGCGCGCAGCCCCGAGAAGGCCTGCGGCGAAGTGACCTCGTGGACGAGGTGCAAGTCCACGTAGAGGACCGCCGGCGCGCCGTCGTCCTGGCTCACCACGTGGTTGCGCCAGACCTTCTCGAACAAGGTGGACGGGCCCGGCGCTCCGGACCGCGCCGGGGCTGCTGGCTGGGTCGGCGTCACGAGGCGTCTCCCTGGATCGCGCTGGGTGGAGCGGTGTGGAGCTCCGCGCGCTCGCGGACGCGCGTGGCGTGGCCCAGGGCGACCACCATGCGGTTGAGCGCCTTGAGGTAGGCCTTGGCGCTGGCCACCAGGATGTCCGTGTCGGCGGCGTGTCCGTGGAAGACCGGCGGGCCGGTGAGATCGTGCTGCGCGTTGGAGACCTCGCGCTCGGCCATGGCCCGGACGCGCACCGTCACTTCACCGAGGGCGTCGATCCCCTCCGTCACCGCCCGCACCGAGAACTCCAGGAGCTCCGCCGGCTCTTGCACCAGCGCGTCGATGGCCTTGTACGCGGCGTGCACCGGCCCGGTTCCCACCGAGGCGTGCACCCGCACGCGGCCGTTCGGCTCGCGAAGGCGGACCGTGGCGGTAGGCATCCCTTGCGTTCCGCACCCGATGAGCAGCCCCTCCAGGGCGAAGAGCTCCTCCGGAGCCTTCCCCTCGTCGAGGACCAACGCCTCCAGATCGGCGTCGGCGACCTCCTTGCGCCGATCCCCCAGCGCCTTGAAGCGCACGAAGACGCGGTCGAGCGCCGCGTCGTCGAACGAGTACCCCAGCTCGGAGAGGCGCGCCGAGAGGGCCGCCCGACCGGAGTGCTTGCCCAGGACCAGGCGGGTCTGCGCGGCGCCGACGCTCTCCGGGCGCATGATCTCGTAGGTCTGCTCGTGCTTGAGCATCCCGTCCTGGTGGATGCCCGCCTCGTGCGCGAAGGCATTGGCGCCGACGATGGCCTTGTTGGCTTGCACCGGCATCCCGGTGACGGTGCTCACCAGGCGACTGGTGCGGACCAGCTGCGTCGCATCGACGCCCGTGCGCAGGCCCAGCCGCGCCGCGCGGGTGGCCAGGGTCATCACGATCTCTTCCAGCGAGGTGTTCCCGGCACGCTCTCCGATGCCGTTGATGGTCACCTCCGCCTGCCGCGCGCCGGCGATGAGGCCGGCCAGCGTGTTCGCGGTGGCGAGGCCGAGATCGTCGTGGCAATGCACCGAGAGAAGGACCCCCTCGGCCCCGGCCACGTTCTCGCGGATGCCGCGGATGAGCGCTCCGAACTCGTCCGGCGTGGTGTACCCCACCGTGTCGGGGATGTTCAGCGTGGTGGCTCCGGCGCGGATGGCCACGCCCAGCGCCTCGTAGAGAAACGCGCGGTCGCTTCGGGTCGCGTCCTCGGGGCTGAACTCGACGTCCTCGCAGAAGCTTTTGGCGTAGCCCACGGTGTCCGCCACGCGGGCCAGGACCGCGTCCCGCGTCATCCGGAGCTTGTGCTCCATGTGCAGATCGGAGGTCGCCAGGAAGGTGTGGATGCGCGGGCGCGCCGCCGAGCGGACCGCCTCCCACGCCTTGTCGATGTCGTTGCGGCTCGCGCGCGCCAGGCCGCAGATGACCGGTCCCCGGATCTCCTCGGCGATGGTACGGACGGCGGCCAGATCGTCTGGCGAGGCGGCGGGGAACCCGGCCTCGATGACGTCGACACCCAGGCGCGCGAGCGCCCGCGCGACCTCGACTTTCTCGGACGACGTCATCGTCGCGCCGGGGGACTGCTCCCCGTCGCGCAGCGTCGTGTCGAAGATGCGAACGTACCCGTCGTCGGCAACCATCAGTCGATCCTCACGGGCTCGAGGAACGGCATCATGGCGCGGAGCTTGTCGCCCACCTGTTCGATGGTGTGTGTCCGCTCCGCGGTGCGCTGCCCTTCGAACCAGGGGCGCCCCTTCTCGTTCTCCTCGATCCAGCGGCGCGCGAAGGCGCCCGACTTGATCTCGTCGAGGAGCTTGCGCATGGTCTCCCGCGCGCGCGTATCCACGATGCGCGGCCCGGCCACGTAGTCGCCGTACTCGGCGGTGTCGCTGATGGAGTAGCGCATGTAGTTGAGACCCCCGCGGTACATGAGGTCGACGATGAGCTTGAGCTCGTGCATGCACTCGAAGTACGCGACCTCGGGCTGGTAGCCCGCCTCGACCAGCGTCTCGAAGCCGGCCTTCACCAGCGCGCTCACGCCGCCGCAGAGCACCGCCTGCTCTCCGAAGAGGTCCGTCTCCGTCTCCTCGGCGAAGGTCGTCTCCAGGACCCCGGCGCGCGCGGCTCCGATGCCGGCCGCGTACGAGAGCGCCAGAGCGCGCGCGCTGCCGCTGGCGTCCTGGTGGACGGCGAGGAGCGCCGGTACGCCCTGGCCCGCCTGGTAGGTCTCGCGCACGCGGTGCCCGGGGCCCTTGGGGGCGATCATGCTGACGTCGACGTCCGCGCGCGGGGTGATGGTGCCGAAGCGGATGTTGAAGCCGTGCGCGAACATCAGCGTCTTGCCGGGCCCGAGGTGGGGCGCGATCTCGTTCACGTAGAGCTTGGCCTGCGAGGTGTCGGGGACCAGGATCATGATCACGTCCGCCCACGCCGCCGCTTCCGCCACTGGCGCGACCTTCAGACCGGCGGCTCGGGCTTTGGCCACGCTCTTGCTGGTGGAGGGGAGCCCGACGCGCACGTCGACACCGCTGTCGTGAAGGTTCAGCGCGTGCGCGTGACCCTGCGAGCCGTAGCCGAGGATGGCCACCTTCTTCGCGCGGATGAGGGAGAGGTCGCAGTCTTTGTCATAGAAGATCGTCGCCATGGTGCTCGTTCCTTTCCGTTACGCAGCCTTCACGTCGTCCGGCGTGGTCGGCCCCGGCGCGCGATCCGCTCCGGTGGCCTCCGCGCTCCTCAACATCGCCACCGCCCCGGTGCGAACCAGCTCCAGTACGCCGAAGGGGCGCAGGACGTCCACCAATCCGTCGATCTTGTCGGCGGTGCCGGTGATCTCGGCCACCAGGGCCTCGGGTCCCACGTCGACGACGCGCGCCCGGAAGACGTCGCAGAGACGCATCACTTCGCCCCGGGCCACCCCGGCCGCCTTCACCTTCACCAGCGCGAGCTCGCGCACCAGCGTGGCGGCGGGGCTGGTGTCCTCCACCCAGAGGACGTTGACCAGCTTGTAGAGGTTGGCCTCGATGCGGCGCGCCGCGTCCTCGTCGGCCTCGACCACGATGGTCATGCGCGACGTTCCCACGCGCTCGGTGCGACCGACGGTGAGCGATACGATGTTGTAGTTTCGACGCCGCAGGAGCGACGTGATGCGATTGAGGACGCCCGGGAGGTCCTCCACGTAGGCGATGAAGGTTCGATAGCTGGGGGCACTCATGAGTCGCTCGTTTCGACCAGGGGGTTCGGCCGACGGATCATGTCGTGCAAATCTGCCCCCGTCGGCACCATGGGGTAGACGCTGTCCTCTTGCTCGACCCGGAAGTCGATGACGGCGGTGTCCTTGGAGGCGCGCGCCGCGGCGACCACCTCGGCGATCTGTTCGCGCTCGGTCACCCGCAGGCCCACCAGGCCGTGCGCCTCCGCCAGCTTCACGAAGTCGGGGCTTCGCATGGGCGTGGCCGAGTAGCGACCGCCGTAGAAGAACTGCTGCCACTGCCGCACCATGCCCAGGTAGCCATTGTTGATGACGGCCACGTGGATCTTGATGCCCTCCTGGGCGATGGTCGAGAGCTCCGCCGCGGTCATCTGAAAGCCGCCGTCCCCCACGACCACCCAGACCTCGTCGTCGGGACACGCGAACTTCGCGCCGATGGCCGCCGGGAGCGCGAACCCCATCGTTCCCAGGCCGCCCGAGGTGATGAGCTTCCGCGGGAAGTCGTGCTTGTAGTACTGCGCCTCCCACATCTGGTGCTGGCCCACGTCGCTGACGACCAGCGCCTTGCCCTCGGTGATGCGCCACAGGTCGTGCATCACGTGCGCGGCGTAGAGACGCCCGCAGGGTGGCATGCTCTGGATGTCGTGCACCGCCGAGGCGCCCTTCATCGACCGGATGCGCTCGAGCCACGCTCGGCGCTCGCGCCGGGCCGCCGCCGGGACGACGGCGCGCAGCGTCTCGCCCACGTCCCCCACCAGCGCCACGTCGACGCGCACGTTCTTCTGGACCTCGGCGGGATCGAGCTCGCAGTGGATCTTCTTGGCGCGCGTGGCGTAGGTCTCGAGATTGCCGGTCACGCGATCGTCGAAGCGCATCCCGAGAGCGACGAGGAGATCGGCCTCCTGGATGGCCTGATTCACCCACGCCTCGCCGTGCATCCCCATCATGCCGAGGCTGAGGGGATGGCTCGCCGGGAAGCTCCCCAGCCCGAGCAGCGTGGAGGCGACCGGAATGTCGCCCTTCTCGGAGAGCTCGCGCAGGAGCTCGCCCGCGCCTGCCGCGACCACGCCGTGTCCGCAGAAGATGACCGGCCGCTCGGCCGCGTCCAGGAGATCCACCGCGCGCTGCACGTCCTCGGCACGCGGCTTGTGCTCGGGGCGATACCCCGGCAGTCGCACCGGGCGGTCGTCCCAGACGAAGCTCGTGCTCCCCTGCTGGGCGTCCTTGGTGATGTCCACCAGCACGGGACCCGGCCGCCCGGAGCGCGCGACGTAGAACGCCTGCCGCAGCATGGGCGCGACGTCCTCGGCGCGCGTGACCAGGTAGTTGTGCTTGGTGATGGGAAGCGTGACGCCGGTGATGTCGGTCTCCTGGAAGGCATCGCTCCCGATGAGCTTCGAGCCCACCTGTCCGGTGATGCAGACCATGGGGATGGAATCGAGCATCGCCGTGGCGATCCCCGTTACCAGGTTGGTCGCGCCGGGGCCCGAGGTGGCCACGCAGACGCCCACCCGGCCCGAGGCGCGCGCGTAGCCGTCGGCCATGTGCGCGGCGCCCTGCTCGTGGCGTACCAGCACGTGACGAATGGGGTACTGGAGCATCGCGTCGTAGGCGGGCATGATCGCCCCGCCCGGGTAGCCGAAGACGACCTCCACCCCCTCGCGGACCAGCACCTCCCACAGGATCTGCGCGCCCGTGCGCTTCGTGTCGGCGGTCATGCCGCGCCTCGTTTCCGCGGCGCGGCGCCGGGCTCGGCGAGGACTGCGGCGCGAAGGTGCTCGTAATAATGCATGGTGGCCTCGTCGGGCTCGTGACTCGGGTTGGAGAGGACGTGGTCCCACTCGGCGAGCAGCGCCGGCAGCCCACCGACGCGTTCGACGAGCTCCGACAGCTCGCTCTTGACCTCCGAGGCCAGGGTGGTGGTCCCGACCTTGGCGCCGCCCGATACGGCGCGCGCAAACGCCGCGGCCCGCTCGAGGGCCCGGCCGGTCGCGTCCTGGTGAACCGCCACCCGGCACGCGTCCGCGCTGTCACCGGGCGTGACCAGGACGACGTCGAAGCGCGCGTCGGGCTGGAGGGCACCCGAATAGAGCGCGGCCCCGTGCGCGAAGACGATGAGCGCGCCCGGCGCGAGGAGGGGGGCCAGCGTGTACGCCCACACCGCGGGCTGCTCCGCCTCGGGGAGGTGCACCGCCACCACGTCGGCGCGCGCCAGCGCGTCACGCGCCCGCATCGGCCGGAAACCGTCGGCCATGGCGCGGATCCAGCTCGTGCCCCCCGGGCGAACGACGACACTCACCTGCCATCCCAGGCCCCGCAGCCTCAATGCATGCTCGCGGGCCCCCGCCCCGTACCCGAACATGGCGACGCGCGTCGCTGCTTGCGCTTGTTCACCCATGAACCTGACCTCCGGACGAAGAGCCCTCGGGAGGGGGTCGCGTGATGGCCCCCTCCGAGGCAGAAGAAACGAGCGCGGCGTACTTGGCGAGCACGCCCCCGACACGGCGCCGCGGCGACTCGAACGACGAGGTGCGACCGGACAGATCGGCCTCGACGTCCAGGCGGCGCGTCTCGACGTCGAAGACCACGCGATCGCCGTCGCGCAGGAAGGCGATGGGCCCTCCCCGCTCGGCCTCGGGCGAGACGTGCCCGGCCATCATCCCGTAGGTGGCTCCGCTGAAGCGGCCGTCGGTGACGAGGGCCACGGAGTCGCCGAGGCCCCGGCCCACCAGCGCCGCGGTGACCGCCAGCATCTCCCGCATCCCGGGACCGCCGCGCGGCCCCTCGTAGCGGATCACCACCACGTCCCCTTCGCGGATGGCCCCCGCTTGCACGCCCGCGAAGGCTGCTTCCTCCCCGTCGAAGACGCGCGCCGGGCCGACGTGGCGCATGCGATCGTGCCCCGCGAGCTTGAGCACGCAGCCCTCCGGAGCGAGCGAGCCGCGCAGGATGGCAAAGCCGCCGCGAGGCTTGAGCGACGCCCCCAAGGCGCGCACCACCTGCTGGCCGGCGCTCTCGTGGGCCTGGTCGATCTCGGCGAAGAGCGTGCGACCCGTGCAAGTCGGACCGTCGCGAAGCAGGCCCGCCTCGCGCAGTCGCGCGCCGAGGAGCCGCTCGCCCCCGGCGCGGTGCATGTCGACGGCGGTGAAGCGCCCTCCCGGCTTGAGGTCGACGATGACCGGCGTACGCGCGGAGATGGGATCGAACTCGTCGATGCTCAGCGGCACCTCGGCCTCGTGAGCCATGGCCAGAAGGTGCAGGACGGCGTTGGTCGAGCCGGCCGTCGCCGCTGCGCTGGTGATGGCGTTCTCGAACGCTGCGCGCGTCATCAGGCTTCGTGGACGCACGTCGCCCGCCACGAGGTCCATGAGCAAGCGACCGCACGCATGGGCGACCTCGGCCTTGCGCGGATCGGTGGCCGGGACCTCGTTGGCGCCGAAGGGGGAGATGCCCAGGAACGCCGCCGCCGTGGCCATGGTGTTGGCGGTGTACTGACCGCCGCAGGCGCCGGCACCGGGACAGGCCTTGTCCTCGAGGACGCGCAGGTCGCTCTCGGTCATCTTTCCGGCGGCGTACGCGCCGACGCCCTCGAAGACGTCCTGGATGGTCACGTCGCGCCCCTGGAAGCGTCCCGGCGCGATGGAACCGCCGTAGAGCATCAGCGCCGGCACGTCGATGCGCGCGAGGGCCATGATGGTACCGGGGATGGTCTTGTCGCACCCGGAGAGCGCCACGATCCCGTCGAGCGCGTGCGCCATGGCAAAGAGCTCGATGGAGTCGGCGATGATCTCCCGCGAGACGAGCGAGGCGCGCATCCCTTCGGTGCCCATGGAGATGCCGTCGGAGACGGCGATGGTGTTGAACTCCACCGGGGTGCCGCCCGCCGCGCGAATCCCCGCCTTGACGTGATCGGCCAGCGCGCGAAGGTGCATGTTGCAGGGCGTGACCTCGGTCCAGGTGTTGGCTACACCCACCAGAGGCTTTTCGAGATCCGCCTCCGTGTAGCCGGCGCCTTTGAGCATGGCGCGCGCGGGGGCTCGAGCGGGTCCTTTTTTGAGAGCGTCGCTTCGCATTCGGTCCTTCTTGCGTCGTCACCAGGTAGAAAAGAGAGGTCAAAAAAAAACCCCCGCGTCCCTTTCGGGTGCGGGGGCCGGAGTCGGGGAGGCGTTCCCTCAGCTCGGCATCCCGCACCCGGGCCGAATAATAAGGAGCCCGACGAGCGCTACCCGACCGAGGCCCACCGGCGCAACGCCTACGCCACCCCGCCGGACGGGCGGGAGGGACGAAGCAGCCGACACGTGGGGCCCAAACATCGTAAAAGCAAGCCTTACGTTTCCACTGCGACGCGTCAAGCAGTATTCTTCCAACCGCATCGCGATTGGCTGTCTCGATGCTTCCAAAAAGAAGCGATCTCGAGCGTTTGAGAAGTATTGTCTCCCTTCGGTCTATTGCGTTCTATCCGTCAGCCCCGCGGGCGTCACCGGCCCGGCGAAAGCCTCTCCTTCCCCAGCATGTACGGCACGAGCGCCTTCGGCAGCGTCACCGAGCCGTCCGCGTTCTGGTGGTTCTCCAGCAGGGGGATGAGGATTCGCGGGCTGGCGACGGCGGTGTTGTTCAGCGTGTAGGGGAAGCCCAGCGTTCCGTCGGTCAGGCGCACGCGGATGTTCGATCGCCGAGCCTGGAAGTCGCCCATCGTCGAGCACGAGTGGGTCTCGCTGTAAGCTCCGCGCCCGGGCATCCAGGACTCCACCTCGTGCTTGCGCGTCTGTCCGAGGCCGATCTCGCCGGTGCAGGCGATGGCCACGCGATAGGGGATCTCCAGCTTGGCCAGGATGGCCTCGGCGTTGCCGAGGAGCTCGTAGTGGTGCTTCTCGGCCACCGTCTCGTCGGGCGCGCAGAAGATCACCTGCTCGACTTTGGTGAACTGGTGCACCCGGTAGAGGCCGCGCGTGTCTTTGCCGGCCGCCCCTGCCTCGCGGCGGAAGCATGGCGAGATGCCGGCGTACCGGATGGGCAAGCGTTCGGCGTCGAGCGTCTCGTCGCAGTGCATGCTGACCAGCGGCACCTCGCTCGTGCCGATGAGAAAGAGCTCGTCTGCGGTGACGGCGTAGGCCTCGTTCCGGCCGATGGGGAAGAACCCCGTACCGGTCATCGCGCGCTCCTTCACCATCACCGGCGGCAGGACCAGCTTCATCCCGCGCTCGATGACGGTGTCGACCGCCAGACGCAGCACCGCCAGCTCCAGCAGCGCCCCGTCGCCCACCAGGGCGTACGAACGGCCGCCGGCGAACTTGCGCGGACCGTCCCACTCCACGAAGCCGAGGCCGGTCATCAGCTCGACGTGGTCTCTGGCCGGGAAGTCGAAGGCGCGCGGCGCGCCGACCCGGCGGATCTCCACGTTGTCCTCCTCGCCTTTCCCGATCGGCACCTCGGGCCGCGGAAGGCTGGGGACGCGCAACATCAGGTCCTGAAAGCGCCGCTGCACGTCGGCGAGCTGGGGCTCGAGCTGCTCGATGTCCGTGCGAATCTGCCTGGCCTCCTCGACCAGCGCCGGCCTCCCCTCCTTGCCGGCTCTGGGGATGAGCGCGGAAAGCTCGTTCTTCCGGGCACGCTTCTGCTCCAGCGTGGTCGTTGCCTCGCGTCGCTCCTTGTCGGCGGCGAGGAGCTCGTCGAGATCGAGCTCGAGCCGCTTGTGGGCGATGGCGGCACGAACCTGGTCGGCATTCTGTCGGATGAACTGGATGTCGAGCATCGGCCCGGGGAGATAGCACCCCCGCGGCGTGGGAGGCGACCGCGCTCGGGGTGGCCCGGCACCTCGGCTGGCCCGATCAGGCCGCGCCGAGGGGTCCCCCGGGGGTCTTGGCAGGGACCTCGGCGCGCACACGGTCGCTGCGCACGCCGCGCTCCAGGGCATCGAGCCGCTTGTTCGTCTCCGCACGCATGGCCCCCAGCTCGGCAAGCATCTTCTCGATGCCCACCTCGTTCTTCAAGTTGACGCGAAAGTCGGTCTCCGCCGTGGCGCGATCCTTGGCCGACTCGCGGTTCTGGCTCATGACGATGAGGGGCCCCTGCAGCGCGACCAGCACCGCCAGAAAGAGATTGTAGAACTGGTAGGGGTACTGGTCGAAGGGGGAGGGCAGCCACTTGTTCGCGCCCGCCCAGGCGAAGCTGAGGAGGAGGAGGAAGGTGATGAAGCCCCAGCTTCCGTTCCACGCCGCCACCTTGTCGGCGAGACGCTGGCCCCAGGTGAGGTTCTCCTCGAACTCCTTGACCACGTCCTTCGCCGCGCGCTGGCTCAGCATCGCGTTGGTCTCTCGCAGGCGCTCGGCCATCTCGGCGAGGATGGTCATCGCTGCCTTCTGCGATCGCCCGAGGTGCTCCGCCAGCTCGTCGCGCGTGAGCTCGAGGAGGACGGTGTCGACGACCACGCGCACACTGGCGCTGCGCGGCTTGTCGTCGAAGATGGCCAGCTCGCCGAAGTACTCGCCGGTGTGCAGATCCTTCAGCACCACCGGGGGAATGTCGCGCGCCTTGCTGGGCAGGTAGATCTGCACGGCGCCGGACTGCACCACGTACATCGACGATCCCTGTTCGCCCTGCGAGAAGACGATGGCGCCGGCCTTGAAGGTCTTCTCGGCCAGGCGCTCCGCGAGGGCCTCGCGGTCCTCGTCGGAGAGACCCTGAAAGAGGGGGATCTGGGCGAACAGGTCGGCGGGGCGCATAGGGCGACGATGGTCGCGCGCCGGTGCGCCCCCCGGCAAGACCCTCCACCGCGCGTCAGACTTCGACGCCGAAGGTGTCCCTCAGCCGCGCCTGCGCGTCCTCTCGCGCGTCGGGACCGCCGACCCCCACGCGCAGGGACGTGGCCATGCCGTCGCCCCAGGGCCACCACAGGCCGTAGGTGAACGCGCGCCCCACAGGGACGCTGGAGAAGCAGATCTGGCCCGACCTCATGCCCCCCGTTCGCTCCACCACGTCGCGCAGGGCGGAGGGGGCCTGGAGGAGGGTGCTCGGCGACCACTCGATGGTGAGCGCGTTGGCCAGGGACGTGCGCGCTCGCGACTCGATCTCGGTGTTGAAGGTCGACGTGACGCAGGAGAAGCGTCCATCCCAGCTCCATCCTCGCTGCGGCCAGCTGGCCCGAAGCCGTTTCAGCGCCTCGAGGAGCGGGGTCCACGAGTCGATTGCGGAAGGTGCCATGGGCATCCATCGTAGCTTACGCCTCCCCCCGGAGGGAGCTCCCGCAATTGTCAGCCTGGCAGCAGGTAGAGGCCGCCGAACGCAATCCCTGCGCCCAGAACCGCCACCAGGAGCGCCCGCAGCGGGCGTCTCGCCGTCGGGCTCGCCGTCTTGGCCAGCACGAAACCGCCGACGAGGCCGACCCCCACCCCGCCCACGTGCGCCGACAGATCGATGCCGCGTTCGGCAAGGCCGTACACCAGGTTGATGGCGAAGAACATTCCGAGGCTTCGCATGGTGCGGTTCCACCGATCGGGGTCCACCCGCTTTCGGCGCGCGAACATCACGGCGGTGAACGCGCCGAACATCCCGAACACCGCCCCGGACGCCCCGGCGGAGACCGCGTTGGGATGGACCGCCAGGCTGGCGAGGCCGCCCACCAGCCCCGCGGCCAGATAGAGAGCGAGAAACTCCGCGTGACCCAGCATCCGCTCGACGAAGCGGATCTGGTAGAGGCAAAGCATGTTCAAACCGAGGTGGATGAGCCCGTAGTGAAGGAACATGGCGCTCAGCAGGCGCCAGGACTGGCCGTGGCAGGCCAGCGCCGCCAGGTCGCCGCCCAGGCCGATCATCTCCTCCGCGGTCGGTCCGCCGAGGCCGGCGCCTCGAGCGAGCTCGAAGGCAAACATCCCCACGTTGGCGGCGATGAGCGCGTAGCTCACCCAGGGCCTCCAGCCGACCAGAAGCGAACTGGAACGACCGGGCGGCGGCCGGGTGAGGGCATCCGGCGAGTAGAGCGGGCGCGGCCGCGGCGGGAGGGATGGGTTGTTCAATGCTCGCCCACCTGCGCCGGCCTCGCGTTCCACACCCTCAGCATGAGCGCCGCCCCCAGGACCGAGAACGGGATGAGAGCGTACGGCCAGATGGCCCACTGGGTGACATCCATCAACGCTCCCAGCCCCAACCCTACCAGACCGCTCCCCATATACTGCACGCCGTCGAGCAGCCCCGCAGCCGTGGCCGCCGCGCTCCGTCCGCCGAAATCCATGGAGGCAGTGCCCGAGAGCATCCCGTGCACGCCGAAGATCCACATGCAGGCGAAACCGACCAGCCCCACGGCGAGGTACGACGATCCCACCATGCCGAGCGCGAGGAGCGCGACGACTTGCCCGACGTAGAAGAGGAACGCCACCGGCGCGCGCCGCGACCCGAACACGCGGTCCGAGAGCACGCCGCAAAGGAGCGCCCCGCAGACGCCGCCCGCGGTGATCCCCAGCGTCGCCGCCTGGTAACGCAGCGGCGTCGCCTTCTCGGTGACGCCGTGCACCTGCGCGAGGAAGCTCCCGAAATAGAGCAGCAGCCCCTGGCGGACGACGCCGGTGCAAAACTCGGCCAGCGCCAGCAGGCGAAGCACGGGGTGCCGGAGCACGCGTCCGATCGCCTCGGGCCACGCGGGCGGGCGGGTCCGCTGTGTGTCGGGCGCGACGCCCCCGTCTTCGTCGCCGGTGTCGAAGTCGGCCAGGCCCGCCAGACCGGGGCGATCGCGTACGAGCCGCGCGTCGACGGCCCCCATCACCGCGAGGACCCCCGACGGGACCAGGAAGAGCGCCCAGAACGGCAGGTGCGCATAGACCAGGCCGCCGATGCCCAGCGCCAGGTAGTACCCCAGGGAGATCATCGCGCCGAAGAGGCCGCCGAAAGCGCCCCGTTCGCGCCAGTGAAACCAGGCCGAGTTGACCTTGACCACGGCGACGGCGCCGAAGCTCTGGAAGATCATGTTGGCGCCGTAGAGAAGCGAGAGACCGAGGACGACATGGCCCGCGTCGGCCGGTCCGCGCAGAAAGAGCGCCATGGCCAGGTTGGTCACCGAGGAGCCGGCGACAGCGACGAGAATGGCGCGACGACCGCCGATCCTCTCGGTGAGGGGCCCATTGACCACGAGGCTCGCCGCATAGAGCCAGAAGCCTGCGGTGGCGATGGTGCCCACCTGGGCGTGCGACAGGCCGTGGAGCTCCCTGGCGTGGTTGGCGTAGACGTTGAAGTCGTAGCGCCCCATGGTGAGCGTGGCGTAGGTCAGCCCGAGCGGAAACCAGTTGGCGACGCGCCGGAGGCGAAACGAGCGAGGGTGCGCCGGAGCGTCGCTCGAGGAAGGAACCCGCGGCGTCATGGCTCGACGGCGGATCCCCCGACCGGGCGGGTGCCGACGTACGCGCGAGCGCGGACGCGTCCTCGCTCGTAGAGAAGGACACGGCTCGGCGCGAGGCCGGCCTCGCGAAGCCGCGGGAGAAAGGCGTCGGCCGCGTAGCCGCTCCACACCGACAGGAAGCCGCCGGCGACGAGCGCACGACGGGCCACGGCGAGGCCGCCCGGCGAGTAGAGACGCGCGTTGGTGCGGAAGCTGGCCCAGTGCGGGCCGTTGTCGACGTCGAGCAGGATGCAGTCCCAGCAGCCCTCGGAGCGGGTCATCACGTCGAAGACGTCCTCCTCGACGACGGAGACGCGCGGGTCGTCGAGGGGACGAGCGCTGGTCACGGCGGGCTCCCGCGCGCGCACGAAAGCGACCACCGGGGCCATCTTCTCGGCGACGAGGACGCGCGTCTCCGGGGAGGTCCCCTCGAGGACACCGCGCACGGTGGCGCCGAAGCCCAGCCCGCCGACCAGCACGCGCACAGCGCCCGACCCTGCGAGCGTCCCCGCCAGCCGGCCAAAAGCGAACTCCGTCTCCAGCGCGGCGCTGGAGAGAAGAACCACGTTGCCAGCCAGGATCTCCAGCGCTCCGCCCCTCTCGCGGAGGACCAACGGCCCCGTGACGCCGGCGACGCATGCTCGCTTCTCGTCCACGAGGACGTGTGTCTTACGTCTCCTGGCGTGGGGGCGCGAGCCCCACGGCGCGGGTCAGAGGGGCTCGCTCCGCCGCGCGCGCGTACGCCGCAGGGTGGCGCGAAGCACCAGCGCGTTCTCGGCCGCTCGCACCAGCTGGTCGATGCTCACCGGCTTGAGGAGATAGCGCATGGTGCCCATGTCGCGGGCTCGCCCGTAGGTCTCGGCGTCGAGCCGCGCGGTCAGCAGGACGACCGGGAGATCCGGCTGCGACCATCGCGCGTGCTCCAGGAGCTGCAGCCCGGTAAACCGCGGCATGCACACGTCGCTCATGAGCACGTCATAGTCGTCCGTCGCCAGGCGCGCGACGCCCTCCACGCCGTCGCCCGCGTGGTCCACGGCGAAGCCCGCGGCGAGCAGGACGCGCCCAAAGACGCGGGCCAACGTGGGGTCGTCCTCCACCAGCAGGATACGTCCAATCACGGGCGCCGTCTCTCCAGCAGCGGTCGCCATCCCTCGCGAATACGGCCGCTCGCGCACCCCAGTGAAGACCCTCGGGCGTGGGCCGTGCATTTTCGCCCGCGCGCTCATCCGCAGCGTCGGCGCGTTTGCGCACCCGGGACGGCCGGGCGACACTCTCCGCGTGCGAACCACCTCTGCTCTTCTCGGCGCGCTGGCGGGGGGTGTCTTCGCGTCCCTGGGCGCCAGCATCCCGCTCGCGCGCGGGGATGCGAGGCCTTCCACCATCTCTCCCTCGGAGGTGAAGGACGGGATGAAGGGCTACGGTCTCACCGTCTTCAAGGGAACCGAGCCCGAACGCTTCGACGTCGAGGTCATCGGCGTGCTCCACAACTTTCGTCCGGGCGAGCCGCTCATCGTCATCAAGACGCCCAATCCGCGCCTCGACGTGGTCAAGACGGTGCGCGGGATGAGCGGCAGCCCCATCTACATCGAGGGACGCCTGGCCGGGGCCTACTCTTACAGCCTGACCGCGTTCGAGATCGAGCCCGTGGCCGGCGTCACGCCCATCGATCTCATGCTCACCGAGATGCGGCGTCCCATCCCGCCGGGCTTCTGGCCGCTCGAGCGCACGGCGCCGCTGCCGGGCAAAGGCAACCCCATCGCCCCCCACCCCGCGCACGCGTCGCTGGAGACCTTCGAGGGAGCGCCCGGCAGCTACGATCTCGAGGAGCACGCGCGGCAGCTCGCCGACAAGCTCGGGATGCGTCCGGATCCGTCGAACCCCATCGTCCCGGCGGCGACCCCGCTGATGATGGGCGGGGTCGGTGACCGCGCCGCCGCCGCGCTGCGCAAGCTGGTCGAGCCGCTCGGGCTGGAGCCTCTCCAGGGGGGCGGAGGCGGCGACGCCGTCGATCCCCACGCGCCCATGCACTTCGTCGGCGGGGGAGGATTGGGCGTCGAGCTGTCGCGCGGCGACGTCTCGGCGATGGGGCTGGGGACATCGACCTACGTGGACGGCACCGGCAAGGTCGCCGGCTTCGGTCACCCCATGATCGGCGGAGGCGACGAGGCGCTGCCGTCGTGCATCGGCCGCGTGCTGTGGATCATGGCCAGCGCCCAGGCCTCGCACAAGGTCGGCGAGTGCGCGCGCCCGCTCGGCACGCTGGTGCAGGACCGGCAGACGACCATCGTCCTCGACGAGAACATCGTCGCGCCCACCATTCCCATCGACGTCGACATCGCCGGGGTGGTCGGCGCACCCAAGACGCACTGGCACTCGGAGATCACCGAGGACAAATTCATGGCCCCTGGCCTCGCGGCGGTGGCCCTGGCGTCGGTCATCGAGGCCACCTCCAGCGAGCGCCGCGACCTCACCTGGAAGCTCACCACGCGCATCGACGTGGCGGGGCACGGGATGGTGGATCTGGAAGACGTGGGAGTCGCCAGCGGCGGCTCACCGGATTCGAGCGACTGGTTTCGCTCCAAGGTGGTCAACACCCTCGGCGACGTGCTCAGCAATCCCTGGGAGCACGCGCGCATCCGCAGCATCGAGGCGCGCTTCGAGGTGAAGTACGCGCGCGACGTCATGCGCCTGCGCGGGGCCGAGCTGCTCGATCCCATCGTCGACGCCGGGAAAAAGGCGCGCCTGCGCTTGCACCTCGTGCCGGAGAACGGCCCAGAGTCGACGCGCGTGGTCGAGGTGACGATGCCCGAGGAGCTGGCCGGCAAGGACGTGGAGATCGAGATCGTCCCCGGCTACGAGGTGGTCCCGGAGCTCGCCGCGCCCGAATCGCTGGACGAGCTGCTGGCCAACGAGCCGAAGCAGACC
>Ga0302326_10009125_pt1 | contig 21748 bp, 20 predicted proteins | sample Palsa_T0_3_FD_202264 | JGI IMG/M metagenome (GOLD analysis project Ga0302326, IMG submission 202264) | Peat permafrost microbial communities from Stordalen Mire near Abisko, Sweden - Palsa_T0_3 | ecosystem: Environmental > Terrestrial > Soil > Palsa > Peat permafrost | place: Sweden: Abisko... | reverse complement strand
CGGTATCTGCACTTTCACATTCCTGATGGCCACATTGCGTAGTGTGCCTGTTTTTCCATTTTTGTTCCGGCAGCCCAGCCTGATAAAAATACCATCCCCCGTGTTGGTGGCGTCGATATGATCGATGTCAACGTCTTCCAGGTCTCCCCCGTCTACCGACTCCAGGGCAATAGCCGAACGAAACGTATCGAATACATGAATATTTTTGATCCGTACTTTTTTAAACCCTCCGACAGACGACGTGCCTAACTTAATGGCACTGCCACTTGACCGGACAGTACAATCGGCGATATAGACATCTTCGTTCCAACGGTCCGCCCCATCTTCCGACTTCAGGCAAATGCCGTCATCGGCCGAGTTGACAAAACAATGGGTGATCCGGACCTTCTTACAATCGGCGATATCGATGCCGTCGTTATTCCAATAGGCGTCGCTCTCCACGCGGATACTATCGATGACCAAGTCTTCACAGAGCCGGTAAGTCTGTACCCAGCCACAGGCATTCTTCACCGTAATTCCGGAAACAAGAACATTTTTGCAATCCGATATCTTAAGATCACCGGGCCTGTTCTCCGGCCGCTTTCTTCGAAAATTATATTGGGAACTGTCTAGTTTACCAGCATAAAACAGGCTATCCAGGTACAAGGCCAACTTACGCCCCTGCCCGTCGATCGTTCCCTTTCCGGTAATGGAAATATTCTCTTGCCCCTCGGCAAGAATGAACGCCAGGTGCTGATAATCGGCCGGATTGATGCTTCCCAATATAGTAGCCCCCTCCCGGAGTTGTAAGGTCACATTCGACTTTAAGACCAGCGTACCCGAAAGGAACTTTCCCCGTGGGATTACCACCACCCCACCCCCCATGGCTGTAGCCGAGTCGATGGCCGCCTGGATAAAATTTGTATTCAACGTCACCCCATCTCCCCTGGCGCCAAAAGACAGCACATTGAGCATTTTCTCGCCCGACCTTCCCGTGGGGACAAAGCCAGACAGTCCAAGCAAGAGAAATATCGAAAGTTTCAGAAAATTGATCATATATGCGTTTATATCCATACCGTCAATATCTATACTCCGGCATGATAAATCGGCTAATACTTAAACTTGGCTGGATCACGCTTAGGATGCCAGAACAGTAGAACCACAATTTGCTTCTTTCTTGGCTGATAATGGTAGACTATATGTGTGTGCTTATTGATAATACCGATCCGTACATTCTTCTTTTTAGTAGAAGGACGGCACATTTCCGGATAGCGCTTTAAATTCGAAAGGAGATCTACGGTTTGGTTGACAAACTTACCTACTTCCTTTTCTGTCCATTCCGTCTGCAGATATTCGATGATTTTACTAAAAGAGGTCTTCGCACTGTCGGTCCATAGGATCTGACCGACTACTTCTTCAGCCATTTTTTATACTTTTTCATTACCGTATCCTGCGGCGTCAACTTCCCCGCCTTCATTTCAGTTAAGGATTTATCAATCGCATCTTGCTGTTCCTTACCGATTTCATCCCACCAATCTTGCTGCTCTGCTGCAAAAGTCTTCACTACACCTAAAACAGCCTGTTTCTGCTGATCGCTTAGGCGTGGCAAATATTGAGCAATTTCCCGATCTATAATTCTGGCAGTTTGCATAATGATATTTTATTCAAATTTAGCCCAAAAACTCAGTGTATCCAAGCGGAGGGCCGAAGAAGATGTCAGGGTGCAAAACACTAATCAAATATATGATAACCAACATATTGAGAGTCGGAGTTCATTTCCTCGCCCTCCACAGCCGAATTGCCCGATCAGAAAAATTAACAAAGCGCCTCAAACAAAATTTCCACCGGATGCAGCGCCTTTCTCCCGGTCCCGTCCTTTACCTGGTGCCGGCAACTCGTACCGGACGCCGCAATGATCGTCGTTTCCGGCTCGCCCTTAATAGCAGGGAACAGCACGAGATCACCAATCTTCATCGAGACGTCATAATGCTCCCGCTCATACCCGAAAGAACCCGCCATTCCGCAACACCCGGTCGGCAATACCCGGACGGAAAAGTTTTTCGGCAGGCTTAGAATGTCACTCGCCACGTGCATATCTGACAATGCCTTTTGGTGGCAATGGCCATGCAGGATGATCCTTCTGCCGGAAGTAGTGAAGCTATAAGGACCTCTCAGGATGAAAACCCAACAGCCGGTTGACCATCCGACGGAAAAGCCTATTCCTGCCCAATAAATTATACATCGGCGCCACAGCGGAAGCCACCTTCATCTGTTTGCTGAAAGCGCCTCACCCACCGGCATTTCCTGGTATACAGAGGCATCGGTCGAATAGGCCATTCTTACAGCCATGTGCTCGGTGGTATCGTCAAAATACAATTCCCCGGAATAATCCCTTGTCAAACTACTAAAATCGACGGCCATTCATTCAACCTTTCCGGCAAGTTAACGTTTTCCTTTATATCGGATCTGCGGCAGGAAAATCCAATGGAATACCAGTCAGTGCAAATACATAATTGGTGTAGATCCTGACGGTAATTAATCCTACCAGTTCCATGAGAGCCGCCTCATTAAAGCCAACCGAGTAAAAGGCGACCAAAAAATCATTCGCCGGATAGCCTTTCGTCTCAACAATAGCTTTCGCAAGCAGGATAATGGCGCTCAGTTTAGGGTCGCTCACTTCCCCCTTCCTGATGTCCAATGTTTCTGCTTTGCTATAGCCCCGTTTCAACGCCAGCATCGTATGAGCCGCCAGACAATACTCGCAGCCATTGACTTCCGAAACGATCAAGGCGATAGCCTCACGCTCTTTAGCGTGGAATGCCCCTTTACTCAGCGTTTCTTCGAAATCCAGGAATCCTTTGAGTGCAAAGGGAGAATAGCCCATGGTGGCATAGAGGTTGGGAACTTTGCCCACCCTTTTTTGCAAAACATCAAATAATACTTGTGATTCCGCGCTAACCTGTTCGCGGGAAGGGACTGTAATGGTATGCATGATGATTGTTTTTAAAAACCTCTTTTTATACCCAGTTTTTTCATTTTTGAAAACAGCGTGCTGGAAGGAACGCCCATTAACTCTGCTGCGCCCTGGTGACCACAAACCCTGCCCTTGCAGTATTGCAACATATTTAGAATGTATTCCTTTTCATTTTCTTCCAATTTCTTAATAGTGAACTCCTTTTTCTCAACCGGGACCGGCACCACGTTGCTTTGCCTGGGCAGTTGAATTTTTTCTAACGTATCGCCATCGGATAACAGTATGCTCCTTTCAATGAGGTGTTCCATCTCCCTGATATTGCCTGGCCAATCGTACATCACCATGTCTTGCAAGACACCGACGCTGATCCCCTTTATTTTCCGCCCGGTTTTCCCGGCGAGGCGATGGATAAAATGAGAAGCCAGCAGGGGAATGTCTTCTTTTCGGTCCTTCAGCTCCGGTAGGGCGATAGGAAATATATTCAACCGGTAATACAGGTCGCTCCTGAACCGGCCTTCTTCCATTCCTTTTTCTAATTCACGGTTAGTGGCCGCAATGATCCGTACATCGACTTTAATCGCGCCTTTTCCGCCGATCCTTTCAATTTCTCTTTCTTGCAAAACCCTGAGCAGCTTGACCTGCAAGTCGATCGGCATTTCGCCGATCTCGTCTAAAAACAGGGTGCCGCCATGGGCCAGCTCAAATTTACCCAATCTTCTTTCAGTGGCGCCCGTAAAACTTCCGCGTTCGTGACCGAATAATTCACTTTCAATTAAATGCACAGGCAATGCAGCACAGTTGACCTTTACTATTGGCTTACCTTTCCGGGATGAATGGTCATGGAGAGCCCTTGCTACTAATTCCTTACCGGTCCCCGTCTTTCCCAATATCAATACTGTACTGTCAGTCGGGGCCACTTGTTGAATCAGCCGGAACACCTGCTTTATGGCAGGGCTTTCACCGACCATGTCAGTATTGTTATGATTGATCGCGATATTTTCCTTCTCCTTACTGTGAGAGGCAGGATATGGTGCTGAAGTATTGCTGAACATAAACAGCGATTTTGCTGACAGCCAGCCAATCCCCATGCCATGAATTTTTCAGGCTGATAATGAACGAAGTAGAGTAGCCGCCCGGTGAAAAAATCATGATATTTCGCGTAGATCATGAAATGTCATGATTAATAGGTATTATCTTTGAAAACATGAAAGGCGTTGTACTCATAGTTGAGGATCAATTTATTGAGGCCAATAACCTAAGACTTATCCTGAAAAAGGAGGGCTATTCGGTATTGCCTATCGCCCATTCTGTGGAGGACGCACGGCAAATCATAGAGCAGCAAACCCCTGGGATCGTCTTATTGGACATCCACTTGCGGGGGGCACTGACAGGAATTGACCTGGCAGGATCGCTGAGAGAAAAAAATATCCCGTTCGTCTATTTGTCTGCCAATTCAGACAAACCCGTTCTGGATACAGCAATCGCTACCAAGCCCTATGGGTTCCTGGTTAAACCTTTCAGAGAAAAGGATGTACTGGTGATGTTGGATGTGGCCACCTATCTGCATCAGCATAGTTTGGATCCCAACACCGGGAGGCAGACCCGCATAACGGAGGGGCAAGACTGGACAGGTGGAAATGAGTTTTCAAATATTATCGGCAAAAGCCCGTCGTTTTTAGAGGTACTGAAAAATGTACGGATCGTGGGGCCATCAGAAACATCGGTTTTGATACTCGGGGAGAGCGGTACCGGGAAGGAGTTGATCGCCCAGGCTATTCATCGCATCTCTGCCCGGAAAGCGCGGCCGTTGGTCGTCGTTAACTGCGCTACCCTACCTGCCAATCTGATCGAGGCGGAATTATTCGGCCATGAAAAAGGCGCCTTTACCGGGGCAATGGACAAAAGGATAGGGAAATTCGAACAGGCCGACGGGGGAACGATCTTTTTGGATGAAATAGGCGAATTGCCCCTCGACCTGCAAGTGAAGTTCCTGAGGGTATTGCAGGAAAAGGAAATCGAGCCGATCGGAGGCCAAAAACGCAAAATCAATATCCGGGTGATCGCCGCAACCAACCGTAAACTGGAAGACGAAATGGCGGCCGGTCGTTTTCGGATGGATCTTTATTATCGCCTCAACATTTTCCCTATATCCATGCCCGCTCTGCGGGAAAGAAAGGAGGACATCCTGGTGCTGGCCAGTCATTTTTTGCGCATATTCGCTGCAAAAGAGAAGAAGGTCATCACAGGTTTGGCAGATCATGTGATGAGGGACATGTTGAACTATGCATGGCCGGGAAATGTAAGGGAATTGGAGAATTTGATGGAAAGGAGTGTTTTGATGGCTGGTGACGAAATCATTACTCTCTCTCCCTTGCCGCCCAATGCAAGAAAGAACCCTCCCGCCGGAATGGAAGACCGGGTTAAAACCATGACGGAAAACGAACGCGATCATATTTTGACTGCGCTGGAAAAATGCCATTGGAAAATATACGGCAAAGGAGGCGCGGCGGAACTATTGGAGATAAATGGCTCAACCTTGCATTCCCGGATGAAGAAATTGGGGATTGAAAAACGCTAATTCCTTTCCTCTTCGCCGATCCGCGAAATGTCGCCGCCGGGTTTCGCTCATCATTGCAATAAAGCATTGACTTACATGCGGTAGTATACCTGGCACTATTTTTACATGATAATCCCCATCACTAAGAAAATACAGTGTTTATGTCTGGTTTGTCCAATATCAGTAGAAGGCGCCTGGTCAAATCTTTGATCGCATGCTGCTGGTATCGGAATATTCTCCCATTTAATAATATTCTTTCTATGAGCCCCAAAGGAATTACTATCCGATCGAGCCGCTGGTCTGTCAAAGAAACGATGGACCGCCTCGTTGTCCTTCTCGAAGAACATAAGGCAACTATTTATGCCAGGATCAACCAGCAATCCGAGGTCCATAATGCCGGGAAGGAAATACCGGCACTTGAATTCGTTTTATTCGGAAATCCAAAGGCCGGAGGATTGATCATGGCCGAAAACCCGATCGCTGCACTGGACCTCCCCTTAAAAATTATTGTCTGGGAGGACGCACAGAAAGGTGTATGGCTGGCCTACAATACAGCCGCTTACCTGGAAGAAAGATATGCTTTGTCTCATGACGTAACGCAGCCGGTGAACCTTGACCCACTGGTGAACAGCCTGATCAATTAAATAAACCATGAAAAATCTTCTGCACTCCGGCATTGCGGTACATTATCATACAACCAAAGTCAATGGGTTGAATATTTTTTACGCTGAAGCCGGACCCGCCGATGCGCCAGTCATCCTTTTGATGCATGGCTATCCGACATCCTCCTTTATGTTCAGGAACCTCATCCCGATCCTGAGTCCCAACTATCATGTAATAGCACCCGATCTGCCGGGTTTCGGCTTTTCCGATTTTCCAGCCAGGGATAAATATAGCTACACCTTCGATAACCTCGCCACCACGATGCAGGGCTTTATCGATACCTTGGGGCTGAAACGCTTTGCGCTCTATATCTTCGATTACGGAGCGCCCGTCGGGTTAAGGCTGGCCATGCATAACCCTGAGAAAATAACAGGTATCATCACTCAGAATGGAAACGCTTATGAGGAAGGGCTATTAGACTGGAGCGATGGCCTTGTCAAAGCCTACTGGTTTCACGACACAAAGAAGAACCGGGACGCATTAAGAAAGTTTTTCACTTTGGAGGGCACCAATTTTCAATATCGGCATGGGGTGACTGATCAATCCCTGATAGCGCCGCAAGCCATATTTCTCGACCAGCAATTGATGGACCGCCCCGGCAACACAGAAATGCAACTGGACCTTTTGCTTGACTATCGTAACAATGTAACGCTGTACCCGGCATTCCAGGCTTATTTTCGTCAATACAAACCCGGGATACTGGCGGTATGGGGCGACAAAGACCCCTATTTTTCGCCGGCCGGCGCCGAAGCATTTAAAAAAGACGATCCCAATACCACAGTGAAGTTTTATGATACCGGCCATTTTGCTTTGGAGACCCATTACAGAGAAATCGGACAGGACATTTTAGAATTTATGAAAACCCTTTAGTATGACAGCCTTGGTACTCGAACAGTTCAATCATCCCTTTGTACTAACAGAGGTCAATAGGCCCGCCCCGGAAAGTGGACAGGTATTGGTCAAAATACGCGCCAGTGGTGTCAATCCGCTTGATCTGAAGATTAAGGCCGGCCATGCCGCGCATGCCAGGACCAATGTACCCGCCATTCTTGGGATCGACATGGCCGGGGTCGTGGAAGAGGTAGGAAAGGACGTACAAGGTTTTGCCCCCGGCGATGAAGTCTATGGCATGACAGGAGGTGTTGGTAACGTACAGGGCTCTCTGGCAGAATATGCCGCTGTAGATGCTGCATTACTCGCGCCAAAACCGGTTAACCTGACCTTCCGGGAAGCCGCCGCCATCCCCCTGTCTTTTATTACCGCCTGGGAAGGGTTGATGGACCGCGCACATACCGGGGCAGGTAAAACAGTCCTTGTGCAGGGTGGTTCAGGCGGGGTCGGGCACATCGCAGTACAGTTAGCCGTCGCAGCCGGGGCAACGGTGTATGCGACTGACAGGGCACATAAGGCTTCCCTCATTGAATCTTACGGCGCACGGCCGATCGACTTTTCAAGACACACCGTAGAAGAATATGTGAAGGAATATACCGATGGAGAAGGTTTCGACATTGTATTTGATTCTGTCGGGGGCAGTGTTTTGGATGATTCTTTCCGGGCCGTAAAAATTTATGTCGGCCATGTCTTGAGCATATTGGGCTGGGGCACACATAGCCTGGCGCCACTGTCATTCAGGGGTGCGACCTATTCAGGTGTTTTTACCCTCCTGCCGTTGCTGAGCGGAAATGGGCGGGCTCACCATGGAAAGATACTAAGAGAGGCTACGACCATGATCGAGGCCGGTAAACTGACGCCGCTGATGGACCCCACGCATTTCACCATGGATACGGTGGAAGAGGCTTATGCAGCGCTGGAAAACAGGACCGGCAAAGGAAAAATTGTCCTGGACATACAGGCATAATACCTCCGCCAAATATGCTTTAAATAAATTAACTTGTTTCTTAAAGCATACAATGCGCCCTTTTTTTTTCATAGCTGTCTGCCTGATGAGCGCCGCCTTTAGCGCTTTGGCTCAAACACAGCCTGAATCGTCGCCACAGCAGCTATTGACAAAAATCCAGGGAAGTCATCAAGACACCAACCTGATCTCATTAGAACTTCAGTTGGGCAGCTATTATCTTTTCAAAGAGGGCTCTTATAAGAATGATATGGACAGCACCATTCATTATTTTGATCAGGCGCTCACCCTCAGTAATACCCTCCATGCTGATTCCTGGAAATATAAAACGCTCGCACTCATTGGCAATTATGAATTTGAGAACGGCAATCCGGAAAAAGGCGTCACCGTATTTAACCAGGTCACTGCTTTTTATCATCGTAATAATGATTGGGTCAGTGAAGGAAAAACGTGGTTTAAACTGGGCGACCTTCTTTATAATGACGGCAACGATGACCCCGAACGCAGGATCGTCTGTTACCGAAATGCGGAGACCGCATTAATGAGTGCACACCATGAGGCAGAGGCAACGAATGCCCTTCGACTACAGGCGAGGATGTATATGTCGCTCGCTCGCTTAGACACCGCCGAAACCGAATTTCTATCAGGTCTTGAAAAATCAAAATTGCTGCAGGATAAAGGATTGATAGGGCTTTATGAAAGTGATCTTGCTGAGCTTTATTCTTTCAAAGGAATGTACCACAAGGCCTTGTATTATCAACTTAAAATACTGGCGGAACTACCTCCGGACCAGAACTTAACAACGGCTTTTTACTGGAACCAAATTGCGATTACTTATTCCTACCTGGGGATGTATGACAAGGCATTATATTACAGCAACATGGCCGTCACTCTCTTCGGCTCGGAAAAGGCCAGGACAGACAATTATTATATCGCCTTAGACAATAATACGAAATACCTGCTGGCGCTTCAAAAACCACGGATGGCGCTGGACAACATCACCCAGGCCCTTAAAAAAAACTCGCCCGTCAACGTCCTGCAAAGAGGTTACGTCTTAAAAAATCTCGCGGAATGCTATTTTGCCTTGAAGCAGAATAAAATGGCAGAATTATGCTATGATTCTATGATGGTTAATTATGACAACTATGACAAGGACGGGAAAATGGAAAGCGACCTTCGCAACAGGTACATCATCAATATTTGCTCGGCTGTCAATTTTTTTCTTTCAACGGCACAATTTAAAAAGGCCGACACCTGGTTTAAGCGTGTAACCCGCTTTCAAAGAAAGGATATGTTTATCTCGACCGAAATGACCGTCCTCCCGCTGGAAATTCAACTTGATTCGGCGTCCGGAAATTATAAAAAGGCATTTACTGATCTAAGCCTTTATAAGAAAATAAACGATTCGGTGTATAATAACACCAAAAGTCAGCAAATAGCGGAAATGCAGACGCAGTACGAGACCAGCCAGAAAGAACATGCCATACAACTGCTGCAAAGCGAAAGCAATGCCCTGAATTTGGAACTTCGGACAGCCCATCTTCAAAGGAATGTCACTATCGGCGGTGTGATCATACTTTTATTGCTGATAGGTTTAGCGTACAACCGCTACCGGTTCAAGCAAAAAACAAATATTGAACTTCAGGCACAACAAAAAGAGATCAATTTAAAGAATGAGGTATTACAACAGTTAGTGAAAGAAAAGGACAAACTGATCGGGGAAAAGGATTGGCTTGTCAGGGAGGTTCATCACCGCGTAAAAAACAACCTTCACACAGTGATCTGTCTGCTGGAATCACAGGCCATTTATTTAGAGAACGACGCCTTGAAGGCCATCCAGATAAGTCAGCATCGTATCTATGCTATGTCCTTGATACATCAAAAATTATATCAGTCTAATGATATTGCCTCGATTAATATGCAGGTTTATTTGCATGAATTTATTAGCTATCTGACTGAAAGCTTTGGGACAAACGATCGAATTACGTTTACTTTGGATATAGACCCGATAAAAATGAGCGTATCACAAGCCATACCCCTGTCGCTCATCATTAACGAAGCCCTGACCAATGCTATAAAATATGCTTTCCCTGACGCGCGAAAAGGCCACATCCGCTTAAGCCTTAAAGAAGTGGAGCATGAGATCCAATTGACCATTCTGGACAATGGCATCGGAATGGATCCTGAGCTAATCAACACGGAACTTGAATCTCTTGGGCTTCAGCTAATGAAGGGGTTGGCGGCAGAACTAAATGGAAAATTAAAGATTCAATCCGTTAACGGGACTTCAGTGGAGGTCAGCTTTGAACATGACGGCGTATTTTCAATAATCACTTAAAAAATACCTTGTATGCCTGCAACTAACCGTGAACCGGGTTTTATTGAATTTATGCCTGTTAGCATTTTTGGTGCTATTATGGGAATGACAGGCCTTTCATTTGCCTGGGAGTTGGCAGGAAAAGCGTGGGGAGTTTCGCTTTACATAAAGGATACGATAGGCGCATTGGCAGTGCTATCATTTGTGGCGCTGACAGCCGCCTATCTCGTAAAAATGAAAAAATACCCTGCACTGGTCAAAAAAGAATTTCAGCACCCCGTCTCGGTAAGCTTTTTTGCAACTTTTATTATTTCATTGTTATTGATTCCCGGCCTGCTTCTACCCTTCAGTGTAAAAGCGGCGACCATCATGTGGTCGATAGGCGCCATCCTGATGCTGGGCTTTGCCGCATTCGTTTTGCGGAAATGGCTCGCCCAACCGCAAGACCCTGCCAATGCGATGCCCGCCTGGCTTCTTCCCATCGTCGGCACACTCGATGCGCCGCTTGTCGGCTCCAGGCTGCCCATACCCGGCATCCATGAGATCTGTTTGCTGTTTTTCGCGATCGGAGTTATATTCAGTATCATTTTACTGACAATTATCATGTCACGCGTAATTTTTCAGGCGCCCCTTCCCGAGGCGGTACAACCTACCTTGCTCATCATGGTTGCCCCTTTTGCGCTGGCATTTTCCGGATACCAGCTGATCACTGGCCTTCATGACCTTACCGCGTCTATATTCTTTTATGGTGACCTGTTCCTGTTATTGATTTTCGGCAGCAAAGTTTTTCTACTGGCCGTTTGCTGCCCCTTCCGTGTAACCTGGTGGGCAGTCAGCTTTCCGTTGACGGCTTTCACGATCGCAGCGTTCAGATATGCAGCCGACATCCATTCAACCTTTTTCCAATTCATCCCGGCAATCATGCTGGTCATTTCCACCGTGGTTATCCTGTACCTTTTTTGTCAAACGATTTTCAAGATCGCCACCAACCGTTTTATATCTCAAACCCCCATAGCAGAAAAATCGACCCCATCATTAGAATTTATCACCAAATAGCCGCCCTGCGGCAGAAGCATTTACGCAATCGTTTGCGCAGGAATTATCATTAATTTTGACTAGATTTAGGACTATATGCGGTTTCGCCATCTTGCCATCATCCTGACCATTACCGGCGCTATTTTTTTCGTTTCTTCCTGCTTCAGCCATCATGGCGGCGCCGAAACATCCGGGAGTCTTCCGGACAAAGTCAGCTATAACTTTGACATCCGCCCCATCCTCTCGGATAAATGCTTCAAATGCCATGGCCCCGACGCCACGCACCGCGAAGCACATCTGCGCCTCGACATCGCCGACAGCGCCTACGCCCCGTTAAAAGTAACAAAAGGCGCCTACGCCATCGTTCCCGGCAACCCCGGTGCGTCCCTGCTGCTGAAACGCGTGTCCTCCGCAGACCCGACCTTCAAAATGCCACCACCCGATGCCCACCTCGGCGCCTTCTCGGATTACGAACAAAAACTGTTTACCAAATGGATCAGGCAAGGTGCAAAATATGAACGGCACTGGGCCTTCACCCCACCGATAAAAAACCCTTTGCCAGCGCTGCAAGGCCAGGAAAAGGCCAACAACGCGATCGACTATTTCGTCCTCGACGGGCTGCGTAAGAATGGCCTTGCTATGAACCCCGAGGCGGATAAGGAACGTCTTCTCAAACGCGTCTGCCTGGATATTACCGGACTGCCGCCCTCCCTCAAGGAAATGGATGCCTTCCTCGCTGACAACTCGCCGGACGCCTATGAGAAAATGGTGGACCATTACCTGTCTCTGCCACAATACGGCGAGAAGATGGCCGTCCACTGGCTCGACGTCGCCCGCTATGCCGACAGTTACGGCTACCAGGACGACAACATCCGTACCCAATGGCCCTGGCGCGATTGGGTCATTCACGCCTTTAATACCAACCTGCCCTACGATACCTTCGTTACCTGGCAGATCGCCGGCGATATGCTGCCCAACGCCACTAAAGAACAGATCCTGGCCACCGCCTTCTTCCGCAACCACAAATACACCGAAGAAGGTGGCGTGATCCCCGAAGAATACCGCATCGAATACCTCCTGGACAAGACAAAGACCTATGGCAAAGGCATCCTCGGCGTTTCCATCGAATGCGCCCAATGCCACGATCACAAATACGACCCCTTCGCCCAAAAAGACTATTATTCACTGCTGGCCTTTTTCAACAATACAAAAGAGGTGGGCTACGAGGGCGATGTGTCCGTGTCCAAAGCCGCCAAGATGCCCATCCTGACGATCTCCGACAGCGATGCCCGGAATATGCCCTTCCTCCGCAAGACCGATACCGGCAACCTGATGGTGTCAGTAATGGGTGAAAGGGATACGCTCCGTAAGACCTATGTCCTCAGCCGCGGAAGATACGATGCCCCGGCCGCCGAAGTAGTGCCCAATGCCCTGCCCGCCGTCATGCCCTTCGACACCACCCGCTTTCCCCGTAACCGCCTCGGCCTGGCCGGGTGGACGGTCAGCCGTCAGAACCCGCTCACCGCAAGGGTCTTTGTCAACCAGTTGTGGCAGGAATTCTTCGGAAGAGGCATCGTCAAATCATCCGGCGATTTCGGTATGCAGGGCGACCTCCCCTCTGACGCCGCGTTGCTCGATTGGCTGGCAGCCGATTTCATGGATAACCATTGGGACACCAAACGACTCGTAAAGCAGATCGTTATGTCCGCCGCCTACCGGCAATCTGCCCAAACCACCCCCGAAAAGCTGGAAAAAGATCCCGACAATATGTACCTGTCACGCGGTCCCCGCAATCGCCTCCCCGCGGAATTCGTTCGCGATCTCGTACTCTCCAGCAGCGGTCTCCTTGCTCCAACCATCGGCGGGCCCAGCGTAAAACCTTACCAGCCCGAAGGCCTCTGGGAGGCCGCGACCTCCGGTCGTGGCGTCCTCGCCACTTACCGCCAGGACCATCATGACTCCCTCTATCGCAGGGGTATGTATACCTTTATCAAGCTTACCGTCCCCCCGCCATCCATGGGCATCTTCGATGCCAGTAACCGCGACCAGTGTGAAGTTCGCCGCGGAAAGACGAATACGCCCCTCCAGGCGCTGGTGATGATGAATGATCCCACCGTGCTGGAAGCCTCCCGCGTACTCGCTCAACACCTGCTGGCGTCAAAGACAACAGACACCGACGAGGCTCGCCTCATCACAGCCTTCCGTCTCATCGTCTGCAGGCATCCGACAAAAAAGGAATTGACCGTTCTGACGGACTATTATAAAGACCAGATTGGGCTGTTCCGTAACAAACAGCTCAATGCCCGTCAAACCCTTAGCGTGGGCGAATACCCGCAGGCATCGACCGACCCCGATGCGACAGCAGCCCTGATGAAAGTCATCGAATTGATCTATAACCTGGAAGAGACGATCACCAGGACATAAACAGCATACCATGCAAAAAGAGATACTTGAACACGGACTTTCCCTGAACCGGCGACGCTTCCTCCAGCGCGCCGGCCTTGGCATCGGTAGCATCGCCCTCGGCTCCCTGCTCATCCCCAACCTCTTCGGCAGCAGCGAAGACGACATGCCGCAACTGGGCCTACCCCATTTTGCCCCCCGTGCCAAACGTATCATCTACCTGTTCCAGAACGGTGCGCCTTCGCAACTCGACCTCTTCGATTACAAGCCGCTCCTCCAACAAATGCATGGACAGGACCTGCCAGAGTCCGTCCGCCTGGGCCAACGCCTGACCGGCATGACAGCCGATCAAAAAAAATTCCCCCTCGCCGGAACCTACTTCCAATTCGGCCAATACGGCGAGGCCCGCGCCTGGCTTAGTGAACTCCTGCCCCATACCGCCAAAGTGGTCGATGACCTCTGCTTCGTCAAAAGCATGTTCACCGAGGCCATCAACCATGACCCCGCCCTCACCTTCTTCCAAACCGGCGCACAGGTCGGCAACCGCCCCAGCATGGGCTCCTGGCTAAGCTATGGCCTGGGCAGCGAGAACAAGAACCTCCCCGCCTTCTGCGTCCTGCTGTCCAAAGGCAAAGGCAACGGCCAGGGCGTCTACTCCAAACTATGGTCCAACGGGTTCCTCGATTCCATTCACCAGGGCGTCCAGTTCAGCAGCGGCGAAAACCCCGTACTCTATCTCAACGATCCCGATGGTATGACCAAAACGGAACGCCGCAAAATGCTCGACAAACTGGCCGAACTGAATGAAGACTCTTACAAGGAATTCGGCGACCCGGAGATCAACACAAAGATCCGGCAATACGAGATGGCCTATCGGATGCAGACCGCCGTCCCGGAGATCACCGACACCTCGAAAGAACCGGAAGATACCCTCAAATTATACGGCCCCGATTGCCTCGTCCCCGGCACGTTCGCCGCCAATTGCCTCCTCGCCAGAAAACTTTCGGAAAGCGGGGTTCGCTTCGTACAGCTCTACCATCAGGGCTGGGACGGCCATAGCAACCTCCCGACCGAGATCAAAGGACAATGCAAGGATGCCGACCAGGCTTCCGCCGCCCTCGTTACCGACCTCAAACAACGGGGTCTGCTGGACGAAACACTCGTCATCTGGGGCGGGGAATTCGGCAGAACGAACTACTGCCAGGGGACGCTCACCAAAGAGAACTATGGCCGCGATCACCACCCCCGCTGCTTTACCATCTGGATGGCCGGGGGCGGGGTAAAACCAGGTGTCTATGGCGAGACCGACGACTTCGGCTATAACATCGTCAGGGACCCCGTCCACGTACACGATTTTCATGCCACCGTCCTTCACCTGATGGGGCTTGACCACGAAAAATTGACCTTCAAGTTCCAGGGAAGACGCTACCGGCTCACCGATGTCGCCGGCAAGGTCGTCAACGGACTCATCGCATAAGACAAAAATCGCATCAGTTACAAAACCAACGATCATGCACCGCCGCCAATTCATACAACAGTCTACCGCCTCAGCTGCAGGCCTTTTGCTTATGCCCACGCTTTTAACCGACGAGGTCATCCTCGGCCAAAACAACAAACGCTACCGGCTCAACAATCAGTGGAGCCAGCTGGATTTCGCCCGCTATCCTGTAAAAGACTGTCACGAGATGGTGCAGGACCGCCAGGGCCGCATCCTCCTGCTCACCAACGAGACTAAGAACAATGTCATCATCTATGACAAAAAAGGCAGCCTCATCACGACCTGGGGCAACGAATACCCCGGCGCTCATGGCCTCACCCTCTTTAATGAGAACGGACAGGAGGTGCTGTTCATTTGCGACAACAACCGCCACCAGGTCATCAAGACCACCATCGACGGCCGCGTGCTGATGACGCTCGACTATCCAAAGGAGACCGGCGAATACACCAAACCCGAGGAGTATATCCCCACCGAGACGGCCATCGCCGCCAACGGCGATATCTACGTAGCAGATGGCTATGGCAAGGACTTCGTTATCCAATATGATTACAAGGGTAATTACATCCGTCACTTCGGGGGTCGCGGCGATAAAGAAGAAAATCTACTCAACGCCCATGGCATCACCATTGACAGCCGCCATCCCGGCGGCCCCTTCCTCATCGTGACCAGCCGCCAGCAGAACGCATTTAAGCGATATACCATGGAAGGGAAATTTCTGAGTACCATCCCCCTCCCGGGCGCCTGGGTATGCCGCCCCGTGATCAATGGCGACTATCTCTATGCCGCCGTCCTCCAAAGCAGCAACGCCGTCGGAAAGCAGTCGGGTTTCGTCACCATCCTCGACAAAGACTTCCGGGTAGTTTCTAACCTCGGCGGTACGGAACCTGTCTATACCGATGGAAAACTCCAGGAAATGCAGCAGACCGTCAAAGCCTTTCAATACCCGCACGACGTATGTATAGACGATGAACAAAACCTCTACATCGCCCAATGGAACTCAGGGCACGTATACCCTTACAAACTGCAACCTATCGCATGACCCGTTGGAAGAATGTACTATTCAATTGCACCGTAGCCCTTAACTGCCTGCTTTGCTTTTTGTGGATTGTCGAAAGCCGGCTGGTCATCCCGCCCTGGTTACAGGTGGCCGGCCGCATGCATCCGCTGATCCTCCATTTCCCCATCGTCCTGCTGATCCTGTTCATCGGTCAGAAATTTATCCTCCGGCAGCCTGATAATACACTGTTGCTCCTGTCCGCCTTCGCCGCAGCTGTCACCGCCGTCATGGGCCTTCTCCTTTCCAGGGAGCCCGGCTATGACCAGGACGCTCTGCTGTTACACAAATACAGCGGCATCCTGCTTTCCTTTCTTACCCTGGCCTGGTATGCCTGGTATGATCGGTTACAAGACATAAAATGGGCGCCCGTCTCCGTCGCGGCCCTCTGCCTGGGATTGCTCACCTTCGCCGGCCACCAGGGTGCCTCCATCACCCACGGCCAGAATTTCCTGCTGGCGCCCGTCAACCCTCTCGGCCCGGAGAAAAAGGTCGCACTGAACGACGCCGTGGTCTTTACCGATATGGTGCAGCCCATCCTCAAACGCAAATGCATGGGCTGTCACAACAGTAGCAAGGCCAAAGGCGAGTTGATCATGGAAACCACCACCCTCCTGTTAAAAGGCGGCAAAAGCGGTCCGCCATGGGACAGCACCCGCACAGACCTCGGATTGCTCATGCAACGTATCCACCTGCCCCTGGATGAGGACAAACACATGCCGCCCAGAGGCAAACCCCAGCTCACGGATGACGAGATGACTATCCTCTACCAATGGCTGCGGCACAATCCTGCCCGGAACATCCGCGTGGCAGACCTCCCAATGACGGATACCCTGAGGATCATAGCAGCGGGCCTGTTTAAAAATACACAAGAGGAAGAAAAATATGATTTCAGCCCGGCAGACGAGGCGATGGTACAAAAGCTCAATACCAGCTACCGCATCATCTATCCCGTCGCCCTGGGCTCCCCCGCCCTAAACGTCGATTTCTATAGCCCCCAGTTCTTCCGCCCGGTACAGCTCAAAGAGCTCGCGCCCCTCAGCCGCCAGATCGTCTCCCTCAACCTCGACAAAATGCCCGTCACTGACGCCGATATCCCCGCCATCATCGGCCTGCCCAATCTCCGGACGCTCAATCTTTCCTTCACCGGGGTGACAGGCGCAGGCATCGCACAACTCTGTAAACTCGAAAAGCTAAAAAGCCTGAGCCTTTCCGGCACAGCCATAAAAACCGACGATATCGCCTGCCTGCTGTCACAAAAATCCCTGCGGCATCTCTACGTCTGGAATACCGCCATCCCGCCCGGCAGCATCCCCATCGCAAAGAACGCCAGCCTCATCATCGACGGCGGCTCCAGGATGGATACGACACTGGTCAAACTCAACCCGCCCATCCTCCAAAACGAAGACCGTATCCTGCTATCACCCGAAACGCTAAGACTGAAACACTACGTCCCCGGTGTAACCATCCGCTATACCCTCGACGGCAGCGAGCCGGACAGCATCAACGCTCCGCGTTACAACAACCTCGCCCTCCTCACGTCCAGGGCCACCCTACGGTCAAGGGCATACAAAAAAGGATGGCTCCCCAGTGACGAGATCCATTACGATTTCTACAGCGAAAAATATCGCCCCGACTCCATTCGCCTGCTACAGCCCATCGATTCCAATTATATGAAGTATGGCGCAAAGACCCTCATCGATGAGGTAAAGGGCGACCTCGGCTTTGGCAGCGGAAAATGGCTGGGCTTTCGCAAGAACAATATGGAATGCCTCCTGCTGTATAAAAAACCTATCGTAGCCACCAATGTCACCCTCTCCGCCCTCGTCAATATCGGCTCCTCCATCTTCCCGCCGGTAGACATAGCCGTATGGGGTGGACCAAACCCGCAACACCTGCGGTTACTTGGCCACCTCGCGCCCGAACAGCCGTCGGGGCCGGGCCCCGATTACCTCACGGGATACGATATCCACTTCACGCCCGTTACACTCAGCTGCCTGAAAATCATAGTGACGCCGGTAGTCAAACTACCCGACTGGGCCACCCCGAAGAAAGAGAAAGACCCGAAAGCGGAGAAAAGCACGAAGGGGCAGAAAGGCCCGAAGGACGAGAAAGGCTGGATTTTCCTGGACGAGATCTTTGTCAATTGATAGGCTATGCTTATCCTCTTTTTTTAGCAGCCCCGGCCCCGGCAATAACAAAAGCAATCCCGCAATAGGCCAGCGCTAACATGGCACTGGCAACCTCGCCCCCCGAAGGATCGGCTATCACCCTGGGAATATGAAGAATAATAAACCAGATAAAGATCATTGATCCCAAAAGAGTAGCTGCCAACTCGCGCCGGATATTCAACAAAATCGCAATACCTGAAGCCAGTAACGCCGATCCGGTAAAATACATCCAGAACACATGACTCGGCACCCAGGACGGGATATAGTCTGCCGCCTCATGGGCAAAGAGAAAATGATCAACGCTAAAACTGATGATCGTCAGTGAAAAGAGGGCAGCTCCGAATGGCATTAGCCTTTGTAAAAACAGGCCCGCAATAACAAATGCCCCACTGGCTAGTGCCAGTTCTTTAGCCGCATTCTCCCATTCCCCGAAATGCATATACCTTGAGGAATCCATCAATTGATAGGGTATAAAGTAAAAGCAAAATACCAATAGCAGCACTCCCCCCAACAGGATAGAAACCGGCAAAATCTTTTTCTTCAAAACAATACATGCCCCGGCCAGGACAAGGAAAATTCCGGAAATATAAGCGACTATGACAAGACCCTGGTGCGGGGGTATCAGCATATAAGGAAAATCATGATAATAGAGGGTCAGTAACCCCAGCACGGCTATAGCTATGCCATAGAAAATGCGGCCTATAGTAGATATATTTCCCATAAAGACTAAATAGTTTCGGCTTTCCGGCAAAGTGAAGTTATGTTTTTGGGGCGATTATTTAGCTTTTCGACCATCGGGTTGAATAAATTTCTTGGCGGGGAAGATTTGGCATTCTTTTCGCCCCCTCCTGACATAGGGTTGTCATTGGCCCATTCGATCTTTGTCCAATCAAACTAAAAAAATCGACAATCATGACACAAGCAACAACAACGCCTGCAAAGACACAGACAAAGGCCCTTCCCCAGGTGATCGATAATTTCATCCGGGCCTGTAACGAGCATGACGCCGACGCCTTTATCGACGCCTTCGCGAAAGACGCCATGGTCAATGACTTTGCCCGGAATTTCTGGGGTACGGATGCCATCAAAAAATGGAGCGATAAAGAAATGATCGGCGACCGCGTCACCTTTGAAATCGATGAAGTAGTCGAACACTACGGCGACTTTATCATCACCGCCCTCACCGACGGCAACTACGACAAATCCAAATCACCGGACCCCACCTACCTGGATTATTTCTTCACCGTCAAAGACGACAAGATCGTAAGAATGATCGTTACTAAGAACAAGGAGAAAAGCGCCAAATAACCGTTATGATCAACCTGTCTTGCGAAAACGTCACCCCTGATCCCTAACCCCAAACCTTCAATATCTTGCCGGTAATGGCCCCTTCTACACTCAGTATATAGGCATTGACCACCTTTCCCATCGGCACAAGGTCATATCCCGGGAAAAAAGCACCATATCGTTCATAACTATCCTCCACCAAACCCGGACTGACGGCGTTGATCCGTTTATCTTGTTTCAACTCCTGCGCAGCCCCAAGGACCCAACTATTGATAGCACCGTTGATCATAGCCACACAACTGCCATTACGCGCGGGCATCTCCGATGCGATCCCCGACGTCAGGGTAAAAGAACCACCCTCACTCAGGTACTCTTTTCCCCTTAGCACCAGGTTGATCTGCCCCATCAACTTACCCTCCAGCCCTGGCCTCATATCTTCTCCCGTCATGGTCGCGAATGGCCCGTAAAAACCCGTCCCTGCTGTACAGATACAAGCATCCATCTTTCCGACCTGCCTCAACATATCAGCAATCGACGCTTCTGACCCAATATCCACCCGTATATCTCCGCTATTCCTGCCGGCAATGATCAGTTCATGCCGGCGTCCTTTCAATGCTGCGGCTACTTTCTTTCCGATGGTGCCATGACCACCAACCAATAAGATCTTCATGATTCTATTTTTGGCAAAGATCGCGACGATGCCCCTCTGCCTGTTAGCGCAGATGGCTCATAAAATAGCAATTTTGGCTCTTAGCTCTGTCGGCGTACATTGATATTCCTTTTTGAAAAGGCGGATAAAATATGAAGTGCTCTCAAATCCACAATCCAGCGCAATGTCTGCAACCGGTCTGTCCGTATTCTGCAGCAACATCCGGGCATGCTCCAGTCGCTTCCCGTTGATCCATGTTCTGGGCGAAGAATGGTATAGCCGTTGAAAATCCCGTTTGAATTTAGCCAGGCTGCAATTGCACAGGTTGGCCAGTTCAGCCACTGACACTGGCTCCAATAAATAACTGTTGACAACAAAATCGATATCAGTAGGCTCGGCACGCACAGCCGAACGAATAAATTCTTTCACGGCTTCCCCCTGACTGCCCGCTATCAAAAGGTGCAATATTTCCTGTTGCTTCAATGGCAACAATGCTTCGAAATTGGATGGTGGATACTCAAAATATTTCCTGAAACCATCCTTGAATCCCTCGATCAGCACCGTAGCCGGAAATACGAGGGAGGGCCCGTTGGACTTCTTCGGACCACCTGGAACATTCGCACCCGCTACCTCAAGGGTCCGCAGCAACTTCACCGGCAGAAACAGCATCATCGCCTCGAAGTCAAGCCCATCCTCGATATATTCGGCCATTACATAAATCCCCTTGCGCAGCAGCACCACTTCGCCGGGAGATATCCTCAGCGTCCCTTCAGCAAAATGCAACAGCTTTACCCCCTTCATGACGAATATCAGCGTGTGCTCCGTCATCAGCACGGTCCTTTTACCAGTCTTAGATTCGATCTTTAGCTTGGCATATGTTTCCGATTTACCTGTCAGAAAAGACACATCTTTCGCTTCAGCCGGAGGTGGTGGAAAACGATACAGCATATTCAGGTAATAAGCAGCTAATGTCGGAAAAATGGCCGACTTATTACCGCGTAAACCTGACAGGTCAATAACGTCACCGGAATCACCACATTATTAATTTAATTAGCCTTCCTTTTTTACTCAATAAAGACCCCTGGGGGCGATTATTTAGCTTTTCGACCATCTGGTTGAATAAATTTCCTGGCGGGGAAGATCCGGCATTCTTTTGTGGACAATTATCTCATGTGCCTTTGAAACAGGCATACCGGGGGGCTGTGTCTACAGCCCCCCTTTTTTTAACTTAAGCATCCGCAGATTAAGATTACTGCAAGATTAAAAAGGTGAAAACACCCTTGTCTGTTTCAACAAAGATGCGTTA
>Ga0302326_10009123_pt1 | contig 21753 bp, 20 predicted proteins | sample Palsa_T0_3_FD_202264 | JGI IMG/M metagenome (GOLD analysis project Ga0302326, IMG submission 202264) | Peat permafrost microbial communities from Stordalen Mire near Abisko, Sweden - Palsa_T0_3 | ecosystem: Environmental > Terrestrial > Soil > Palsa > Peat permafrost | place: Sweden: Abisko... | reverse complement strand
TCCAGTCGCGCACGAACTACCTCAGCACGTCGCTGGGCATCGGGTCGTACGGAGGGGGAGGGGACCTGCTCTTCGGAGTGAAGCTCGACTACGGCTGGGGCCAGGCGCTCGTTGTCAACCCGTACCAGTTGCCGAACGAATGGGCCGAGGTGAGCACGTATTCGCTTGCTGCGACTCTCGTCTTGGCCGGAGCCACCGATCTGCGAGCGATCGGACGCGCCGTCGAGAAAGTCGAGCGCGTGGTGACGACCGGAAGCCCCGACGCCGTGCAAGCGCCGGCGCCTTGATCGAGGCGGTGACAGGAAAAGCGAACGCAGTCTAACGCAGTCATCGGTGGGCGATTGGCAAAATGCCGCCATCTTGGCGAAGTGCCTTGGTTACGACAACGGCGCAAGAGGATTCAGGCTGCCGCTGGTAGGCACGGAAGGTGCGTAGGTTCGGAAGCTATCGCCGCGCCCTCGATGCCCGATCTCGTTACGAACCCGTCGGCGACGCCAGCGCCAACCCCTATCGGGCCCCTCGTCCTCATCGTGGACGACGACGACGATACCCGCTTCCTCTACGCCGAGAGCCTGCAGGCCATGGGGTACCGCACGGCCGGTGAGTGCGACGCCCAGCGCGGCATCGAGGCCGCCTTTCGACTCCTTCCCGACGCCATCGTGATGGACGTCGCGATGCCCGGGATGAACGGAATCGAGGCGACTCGGATTCTCAAGGCCGACCCTCGCACGAGCCGCTGCCTCGTCGTCGTGGTGACGGGCTCCGGCATGAAATGGTTCGACACCGCGCGCGCCGCGGGCTGCGACGCGTACTTCGGAAAGCCGTTTGATCCGTCCGTTCTCGATTACGTCCTGCGCGCGCAGCCGTCCTCGTCCGCGTTGCCCCTCGAGCTGCCACGACACGTCGTGAAGCGCTGCAGCTGCGGCCGAGACTACACGCTCGCCCAGTGGCTCGTTCTGCCGCGCGGCGGGCGGATGAACCTTTCACGGCGCGAGTCCGTGGTCGAGCTGCGCCACTGTCCGTGCGGATCGTCGATGGTGCTGCAGCTCGATGGCCTGGGCGCAAACGACGCAAGCGACGACGAGTCGGGGCCCCAGGTTGCGTTGCAGACGGTCGTCGTCGTCGAGCGTGACCACCACGTGCGGCGCCTCGTGCTTCACTTCATCGGCAGCGCGTACCTCGTCGAGTTCCTCGAAGACGGCTACGCGGTGCTCGATCGGGTGCGCAAGGCGCCCCCGGCCGCGCTCGTCGCCGAGATCATGATCCCGCGGCTCGACGGCCTCGCGGTCTGCCAGCTGCTCAAGGGGGACTCGTCCACGGCGCACGTGCCGGTTCTCCTGTTCAGCGTGCTCGCGGCCGCCGATCGCGCACGCATCGCCGGGGCGGACGCGTTTCTCGCGAAACCGCTGGAGAAAGAGCTCTTCGTGGCGTCTCTGCTCAAAATGATGGAGCCAAAAGTCGCGAGAGGCGCGCCTTCGCCTCGCGAGGCGCGGAAGCCGTGAAAGGCCAAGAGCGCATCAGTACCGGAAACCCGCAGGCCGACGAGATCCTCGGCGGCGGCTTTCCCGCGAACTCGATCAACGTCGTGATGGGCCAGCCTGGCACCGGCAAGAGCGTCTTCGCGGAGCAGATGGTCTTCCAGAACGCGAGCGACGGCCGGCCGATACTTTACTTCGCGACGCTTTCCGAGCCGCTCGCCAAGATGGTGGGCTACCTGCAGCACTTTGCTTTCTTCGACGAAGAGAAGATCGGCAAATCCGTCCTCTTCGAGGACATCGGTCCGCAACTGGTCGAGGGCGGCATCCGAGCGCTCCTCACGTGCGTGGAGAAGGCGATCCAGGCTGCGGCGCCGAAGATGATCGTCATCGATTCCTTCCGGGCATTGCATGATCTCTCGCCGTCGGCTCTCGAGCTGCGGCGGGTCCTCTACGAGCTCACCGGCATGCTGACGGCGTTCCGCACCACCGTGTTCTTGGTCGGCGAGTACACCGAAGAGGACGCGCAACGTCTGCCCGAGTTCGCGGTCGCCGACGGCATCGTGCAGCTGATGAGAAACCCACTGAGCACGCGGGACGAGCGATTCCTGCGCGTCCTCAAGCTGCGCGGTAGCGCGTACCTCGAAGGGCTGCACGCGTTCCGCATCGGGGCTGGGGGCCTCGAAATCTTCCCGCGTCTCGTCAGCCCGCAAATTCCGGAGGCCTACACCATCCTCGAGGAGCGCGTCGCGACAGGTGTCGAAGGCCTCGATCCGCTCCTCGGGGGCGGCCTCTGGCGCGGAAGCACCACGCTGGTCGCGGGACCTACGGGCGCAGGAAAGACGACGGCCGGTCTACAGTTCGTGCTCGAAGGCGTGCGGCGGGGCGAAGCGTGCGTGTACGCCAACTTTCAAGAAAATCCGATGCAGCTCGCGCGCTCGATACGAAGGCTAGGGGCCGACGTCGAGGACGCCAAGCGCCGTGGCCTGCAGCTGATGTACGAGTCTCCCGTCGAGCTCCAGGTCGACCGCCTCATCGTGAGCCTCTTTCGACGTCTCCAGGGCGCGGAGGTCAAGCGAGTCGTCATCGACGCGGTGGGCGAGCTCGTCAACGCTGCAAGCGATGCGCAGCGGCTGCACGACTACCTCTACGCCCTCGTGCAGCATTTCACGGTCCGGGGCGTGACCAGCATGCTCATGTTCGAGACGACCGGCGGAGGGCCGGACTCGTGGCTCGAGGCGGAGAGTGTCAGCGGGCGGTTCTCCTATATGTGCGACAACATCATCATCCTCTCCACGGCCGCGCGCCGGGTGTCGATTGTCAAGGCCCGGGCCACCGCGCACGACCTCCGCAGCCACGAGCTGGAAATCAACAACCGCGGGCTGCAGATCAGGGCCGGTACCGATGTTGCCTCAGGAACCGCAGCTTTCGCGCGATGACCATGACGCCGGGCACGCTCCAGGAGTTCATCGCGACGCATCGCGACGCCATTCTGGCAAGCGCGCGCGCGCGCGTTCGCACGAGAACTGTCCCCGCCGTCAGCGAAGCGGAGCTGACGACGGCGCTCCCCGTGTTTCTGGACCAGCTTGGCGACGCACTGCGCACGGCGGCGGCGAGTGGGGCGATCGACCATACCGAGATCGCGGCGACCGCCTCGGATCACGGGGGTCAGCGGTTCTTGCAGGGCCTCACCGTCGAGCAGGTGGTCCACGACTACGGGGACCTCTGCCAGGTCATCACCGGCCTCGCCGCCGAACAGGAGGCCGCGGTGTCGATCGACGAGTTCCAGACGCTCAACCTCTGCCTCGACGACGCGATCGCCGGCGCGGTGACGGCCTTCTCGCGCGAGCGTGAGTCGGCCATCGCGAGCGAGGGGGCCGAGCGACTCGGCGTGCTCGCCCACGAGCTGCGTAACCTGCTCGGCGCGGCGATGATCTCGTTCGCGAGCATCAAGAAGGGCGTTGTCGGACCGGGGGGCAGCACCAGCGCGATTCACGATCGAAGTCTGCTGCGCATGCACATGCTGATCGAGCGCTCGCTGGCCGACGTGCGCCTGCAGGCAGGGCTGCAGAACCTCGAGGACATTCGAGTGAGCGAGATCTTGGACGAGGTGGAGTCGGGCGGCTCCGTGCTGGCGCGGGCGCGCGGACTCACCTTTGCCGTGACGACTGTCGACCGGGGGGTCCGGGTCCACGCCGACCGTCAGATCCTCGCGGCAGCGATCGCCAACCTGTCGCAGAACGCGTTCAAGTTCTCCCGTCCCGGAACGACGGTCCATCTCAGAGCCAAGAGCGCCGCAAACCGTGTCCTCATCGAGGTCGAGGATGAATGCGGCGGTCTCGCCGTCGACGACCCGAAGACCTTGCTGAGGCCGTTCGTCCAGCAGGGCACGGACCGGACGGGGCTGGGCCTCGGGCTCTCGATCTGCGTGAAAGCCGTGAAAGCCATGTCGGGCGAGCTGCGGATTCGCGACTTGCCAGGCAAAGGCTGCGTCTTCACGATCGACGTTCCCGCCGTGTGAATCCGGGAATAGCGCCACGGGCCGAGAGGTGGGCGTCACCACCGCTGGCACGCGACTTGTAGATACGAGTGGCATGCAGCCCGACCCGGTGACTCGCTCTAACCTACTGGAATTGCCCGCGAAGCAAATCGCTCTCGTCGTCGAAGACGACCCGCCCCTGCAGCGCGCCATGCTCAAGGCGCTGACGCAAATGAACATGCGTGTGCTCGTCGCGAGCCACTACCGGGATGCGGTCCGGCACCTCCAGGCACACAAGATCGACATCGTGTGTCTCGATATCGGTCTACCCAACGAATCCGGCTACGAGCTCTGCGAGCACATCCGGGGGCCGATGGCGCTCACGCGGGTGCCGATTGTCGCGACCAGCGAGCGCGGAACGTCCCTCGACATGGCGCACGCAGAGGATGCACGGGCCAACGCGTTTCTCCTCAAGCCGTTCGCGATGAGCGAGCTTGCCGATTGCGTGCGCTCGTTGCTCGACCGCACGCCGTCGCGTTCGCCGCCACGGCACACCCTCGCACTCCGGCCGCTCGAGAGTCTCGTCGCATAGGCATCCCCATGCCCTCTCGATTCAGGCGAGCGCGAGCCGCCTGAACACGGGCACTTTGACGATATCCACCAGAAGCGCGAAGACCGCGGCCCCCGCAAGGGTGGCTCCGATGACGACCAGGGGCAGAGGCGCCATGGCGAGCCCCCGATTCGCCAGCGTCGACGCGATCAGCACGTCGACCACCGATGAGAGCACCAGCCACCGGCTCGGAGCCGTGGACCACAGATGCTGGCGTGCGCGATTCGTGTAAGTCGTCGCCTGGTTGCCGAACACGATGACGACGAAGGCGAGGGTTCGCAGCGTATCGATTCCAAAGCCCAACTGAAATTTGCCTATGGCCAGGGCAGCCACGCAAAGCACCAGCTCCGAGACCCCCATGAAGGCGCCCGCCGCCGTCAGGCTGCCGACGCGCCAGACGCTTGGCGTCGCGGACGGCTTCACGTTGTCCGTCGTCAGAGCCATGCCGAGGAAGTCGCCCGTGATCATGATGATGACCATGAGCAACGGGGTCAGGATGGCCTGCCCGGTGATGAGCAGCCCGGCGGCGAGGAAGAGCACCTGCACGACCTTCTTGGTCACCGAGTTCAGCGTGTAAGTCAGGATGCGCTGAAAGGTAATTCGGCCTTCTTTGACCGCGGCCAAGACGCCCTCGAGGCCCGGCCTGGTCAGCACGATTCCGGCCGCCGATTTGGCGACATCCGTCGCCGTCGACACTGCGATGCCCATCTGAGCCTGGCGCAAGGCCGGCGCGTCGTTGGCCCCATCGCCGCACATACCCACCGTGTGGCCCGACTTCTGGAGCGCCTGAACGAGGTGGTATTTGTCCTCCGGCATCACGCCGGCAAAGACTGCGAAGGCTTCTGCACGCATCCCGTCAGGGATCGGCCCCGCAGGGCGGACGGCCCCCTCGATGCCCACCTCTCGCGCAACAATCTGCGCCGTCACGGGTGCGTCGCCGGTCACCATCACCGTGCGCACCCCCAAACCGAGCAGCTCCTTCACGAGCTTCGCGGCGTCGGGACGGGGCGGGTCGCTGAGCGCGAGGATTCCCGCGAGCTTCAGCGTCGTCGTGCCCACGGCCACCGCCAGCAGTCGAAAGCCCTTCTCTTCGAGCTCCCGCGCCGCGGCGGTCGCCGTCGGGGAGGCTTCGGCGAGCTTGGACACCACCGCAAAAGCGCCCTTCACCGCGCGCAGAGCCCCGCCTTTCGCATCCACACCCGTCGCCTCGCTCAGCTTGGTCGCTGGATCGAACGGAACGAGCTTGGTCAGCCTCGGCGGATCGGCGATCGGCTGCTTCGCAGAGGCCGCTCGGACGGCCGCGTCGACGGGATCCTGCCCCCCGTCGGAGCTCGCGAGGGCGGCCATGGCCAAGAGCTGGGGCTCATCGAAGCCGGCCTCGGGGCGCACGGCGGTGACGGTCAGGGCATTGAGCGTCAACGTCCCCGTCTTGTCCGAGCAAAGCACGTCGAGGGTTGCCGCCTCGTCCACCGCGGACAATCGCGTGGGCAGCACGCCCAAACGCGCCAGAGCCTGCGCGCCGATCGCCGCCGCCAGAGTGAACGTGGCGGGCAGGGCGACGGGAATCGAGGCAAGGACGGCCGTGAGCACGAGATGGATGATGTCGCCGCTCGGCATCCTGCGAGCGAATGCATAGGCCACCAGCAACGTGATCAGCAGGCCGTTGAAGACCGCCAGGTTGCGCACGACCCGCATGACGGTCTTTTGCTGGGTGCTCTCGACATGGGCGGTGCGGACCAGCTCCGCGGTGTGACCGAACTTCGTCCGCGCGCCGGTTGCGGTGACGATGGCGGTGGCCTCTCCGCGCCGCACGAGCGCCCCCGCGTAGGTTTGCAGACCGGGCCCGCCTTCGATCGGGACGGATTCGCCGGTGAGCATCGACTGATCGAGCAGGATGGATCCGTCGACCAGCTTGACGTCGGCGGCGACCACGCCGCCGAGCGAGAGCTTGACCGTGTCACCGGGCACCAGCCCGCTCGCCGGAATGATCGTCCAGGCACCGCCGCGGCGCACGGCGGCCGTGAGCGCCAGGCGAGACCTGAGGGCCGCGAGCGTCGCCTGCGCGCGACCCTCTTGGAAAAACCCGAGTGCTGCATTGAAGACGAGCAGCGCGGCGATGACGGTCGCCTCGACGTACTCGTGAAGTACCACCTGGAGAACGATTGCGGCTTCCAGCATCCACGGGACCGGCGCCCAGAACTTCGTCAGCGCCGTTCGCCACGGCGGCACCGCGGTGTCCGGCATCTCGTTGGGGCCGAACTGAGTGAGCCGCGCCCCGGCCTCGCTGCTCGAGAGCCCGTCCGGCAGAGTTGCTTGCGCCACTATCCCTGCATTCGGTCGTCGGCGGCGAAGTAGCGCTTCGCATAGGCGAGCAGCTGTCCGTCGGTCGGATGATCGACCGTCTCGACCCCCGCGATGCGCGGCTCGAGCGTCGGATCGTGCTTGTACGCATAGTGGATGAACTGGAGCTTGGCGGTCGAAGGTCCGACGACCAGCACGCGGCCAGCGCCTTCGAGGGCGCGCGCCACCTCGCGGAAGTAGCGGTGCGCGTCATCCGGGTGATTGTGCTCGGCCGTGGCGCCCTTGGGGTGGCGATGAACGTGGTGGGTGGGCGCGCTTAGCGTCTTCTCGTCGACGTTCTTGGCGTCGACGTGGAAGATGCGCGCTTCGCTGTGGTCGATCCATACGACGACGTGACGATCCGATGTCATGAGTTAACCCCTCCGTTCTGGTTCGCGGCGATGACCGCAGCCGATGATGAGCCTGCATCCCGTGCGCCGTTATCGACGAAACGCTTGGTAGCGCGCCGGGCCCCTTGTTTCACGCGGAGGGCGACGGTACGCATCGTGCTGACGACGGAAGGCACGACGCCATGACGATCTCCGCCGACGACCTGCGCGCGCTCGACGCCTACTTTCGCGCGGCGAACTATCTGACGGTGGGCCAGATTTATCTCCAGTCCAATCCGCTCCTGCGCGAACCGCTGCGCCCCGAGCACGTCAAGCCGCGCCTGCTTGGTCACTGGGGGACGTCGCCCGGATTGAATCTCGTCTATGCCCATCTCAATCGCCTGATCCGCGAGCGCGACGTGAACGCGATCTTTCTCGCCGGGCCGGGTCACGGTGGCCCCGCCGTTCTCGCGAACGTATATCTCGAGGGCACCTACTCCGAAGTGTACTCCGAGGTCGCTCAGGACGCGGAGGGTATGCGCCGCTTTTTCCGGCAGTTCTCGACTCCTGGAGGCGTGCCGAGCCACGTGAGCCCCCCGACCCCGGGCTCGATCCACGAAGGGGGAGAGCTCGGCTACGTCCTCACGCACGCGTTTGGAGCCGTCTTCGACAACCCCGATCTTCTCGCCGTCGCCGTCGTCGGGGATGGGGAAGCCGAGACGGGGCCGCTCGAAGGGTCGTGGAAAGGCGTGAGCTTTCTCAACCCGGCGCGCGACGGGGCCGTCCTGCCGGTCCTGCACCTCAACGGATACAAGATCTCTGGACCCACCGTGCTGGGGCGCTCGAGCGACGAGTCCATCCGGAGCCTGCTCACGGGGCACGGCTACGACGTGCACTTCGTCGCCGGCGACGATCCGATGCGCGTCCACGCCGACTTCGCCGCGGCTCTCGAGACGTGCTGGGAGAAGATCCGCGCGATCCAGGGCGAGGCGCGCAAGCTCGGCGTGAAGCGAAAGCCCGCGTGGCCTGCCATCGTCCTTCGCACGTTGAAGGGGTGGACGGGACCGAAGATGGTCGACGGGCTGCGGATCGAGGGGACCTTTCGCGCACACCAGGTCCCCATCGGCAAAGTCCGGGAGAACCCCGAACACCTGCGAATGCTCGAAGCGTGGATGAAGAGCTACGAACCGGAGAAGCTCTTCGACGACAGCGGCCGGCTCGTCACCCGGCTTGCGGCGCTGGCACCCGCGGGCAAGAGGCGGATGGGAGCGAACCCGCACGCCAACGGCGGCGGCCTGAGGGTGCCGCTCGTGATTCCGGACTTCGCGTCGTACGCGATCGCCGTCCCGGTGCCCGGCGCCCAGCAACACGAGTCGACGCGTCAGCTTGGAATGATGCTGCGCGACATCATCACCAAGAACGCACCCCAGAAGAATTTTCGTCTGTTTTGTCCGGACGAAACCAACTCGAACCGCCTCGGCGCGGTCTTCGAGGTCGACGACCGGTGCCTGGTCGAGCCGACCTTCGACTTCGACGATCACGTATCGCCGGAGGGACGTGTGATGGAGGTGCTCAGCGAGCACAATTGCCAGGGCTGGCTCGAAGGGTACTTGCTCACGGGTCGCCACGGTCTCTTCGCCACGTACGAGGCCTTCGCGCTCATCATCGCGTCGATGGCCACGCAGCACGCCAAGTGGCTCGAGACGTGTGCCTCGCTCCCGTGGCGCAAGCCTGTCTCGTCGCTCAACTATCTGCTGACGTCGACGTGCTGGCGCAACGATCACAACGGATTCAGCCACCAGGGCCCCGGGTTCATGGACACCATCGTGTCGAAAAAGGGGACAGTGGCGCGCGTGTACCTCCCGCCCGACGCGAACTGCTTGCTCTCCGTTGCCGACCACTGCCTGCGGAGCGAGAGCTACGTGAATCTCATCATCATCGACAAGCAACCGCAGCTCCAGTGGCTCGCGATGGATGCGGCGCGCGACCACTGTGCTCGCGGCGCATCCGTCTGGACATGGGCGGGAACCGAGTCGCCGGGCGAAGAGCCGGACGTGGTCCTCGCGAGCGCGGGCGACACGCCCACGCTCGAAGTGATGGCCGCGGCCGGTTGGCTTCGCAAGCACGCCCCGGCGCTCCGGGTGCGCGTCGTCAACGTGGTCGACCTCCTGAGTCTGTTCTCGCCACGCGAGCACCCGCACGGCATGTCCGACGAACGCTTCGTCGACCTCTTCACCAAGGACACGGACGTCGTCTTTTCGTTTCACGGCTACGCGTCGGCCATCCACCTGCTCTTGCACGCGCGCCGAGCTCCGACGCGGTTTCACGTGCGGGGCTACAAGGAGGAGGGCACGACGACGACCCCGTTCGACATGGTCGTTCTCAACCAGACCAGCCGTTACGACATCTGCATGGATGCCATTCGGCGCTCGCGGCGCAAGCTCCCGGACGCGCACGAGCTCACCGAAGAGTGCCGGCGGATGCTCGCGCGCCATCGGGCCTACGTCGTGGAGCATCTCGAGGACCTGCCGGAGATCCGCGACTGGACGTGGGCGGCGGAGTGACGAGGTGAACGTCCTGTCCGCAGGTTGGCGCTCCAATTGCTTGCGGACCGTGGTCATGGTGACACTGAAGACGTTCGTGGAGTACGCGGGGACGCTGACCAACAAATGGGTCAAAATCGCGCTGGTCGGCGGTGGCCGCGAGATCAAGGGTCTGCTGGTCGAGGCACAAGCCGACTACCTGGTGCTCGGCACCGGGAAAGACGAGGTCGCGTACCGGATCGCCCACGTTCTGAGCGTCGGCGAAGTGAGTGCCCCCACGGGGCCCACGTCCGCATGACTTGCGACAGCGAGGGCGGCAGTTCACGCACCGGACAGGCGCAACCCTCGTGGCGTCTCTCGGCGTACCGGTTCTCGCGCGAGGCAGTTCAGGAATGTCTGGCGTTCGACCCCCAGCGCGCGTAACGCGGCGCCCAATGTCGGTTCGTCGAGCGACGGGAGGCTACGCAGTGTCGCCGAGCGGTTCGCCCGCCCGATCACCACCAGGGCGCGCGATTCCGCCAGGGTCACGAAGCCCGCCGCGCGAATGGCTCTCATGAACGCGGTCCACGGAACGTTGGCCATAGGTACCTCGACGTCAACCCCAAGCACACGGCGTTCCAGCACGAGTGCAGGCCCTCGGTGGGCCTGCGCCGCGTCCAACCCGTCGCTACGTTGCGCCTTTTGAAGGTGAGCGGCCGAAATGGGTCGCCGCCGGCGGACGCGTGGTCGGGCAAATTGCCAAATGCAAAGTACCCCAACTTTGCCAGCGCGAGAGCAGGGGGACCGATCGTTGTGCGGTCGCGGCCCGGACGGGCATTGGGCCAAGACGACTCGTCAGAGCGCGAGAGCAGGGGGACCGATCGTTGTGCGGTCGACCGACACCGGTCGGTCCCCCGTTCGAGCTACGTGGATCTCGCCAGGACAGTGCCGTTCGCGGGCAACGGCGCGCTCATGGGCACCGGCGCCGCGAGGAGAGGCCGAATGAGCTCGATCGGGATCGGAAAGACGATGGTCGAATTCTGGTTCGAGCCCATGTCGAGGAGCGTCTGCATGTATCGCAAGGCGAGCGCCGCCGGCTGGGTCGAGATGATCTGGGCCGCGTTGGCGAGGACTTGGGCTGCCTGGAACTCGCCCTCCGTTGCGATGATCTTCGCCCGCTTCTCGCGTTCGGCCTCGGCCTGCCGGGCGAGCGCGCGGACCATGGATTCTGCGAGCTGCGCGTCCTTGAGCTCGACCGTTCCGACTTTGACCCCCCACGGCTCGGTCTGGCGATCGATGATCGCGCGCAGCTTGTCGTTGATCTTGTCTCGGGCGCCGAGAAGCTCGTCGAGGCTCGATTGGCCGAGCACCGCGCGAAGGGTCGTTTGCGCAATTTGCGAAGTCGCCTCCATGAAATTGTAGACGCGGACGATCGCCGCCTGCGCGTCGATGACCTGAAAGAAGATCACCGCGTTGACCTTGACGGTCACGTTGTCGGACGTGATGACCTCCTGCTGCGGCACCTCGAGCGTGATGACGCGCAGATCGATCTTTCTCACGTGGTCGACCCCGAACGGGAAGATGAAAAAGAGGCCGGGCCCCTTTAGCGGCATCAGGCGGCCGAGCCGGAAGACGACGCCCCTCTCGTACTCCTTGGCGATCCGTACGGCCGAACCGCCCAGGCCGAGCACGAGGAAAATGACGATTCCCAACAACACAGCGTCGGTCATGGGGGCGTGCGGATGCATCGCACGTGCCGCGACGGCCCAAGACGCGTGATCCGGCCGGTTAGGGGGCGCGGCGGCACGTGTCCTGCTGACGCGAGGTCCTTGATCGAGCTGTCATCGGCCCATCGTGCAGGAGCGTCATCATGAACAAGACGGATATTCGACTGAAGGACGACATCGAAGAGGAGCTTCGCTGGGATCCGCTGGTCAACGCGGCCCAAATTGGCGTCACCGTCGACAAGGGCGCGGTCTCGCTTCTCGGGGTGGTCGAGACGTACGCGGCCAAGTGGGCTGCCGAGGACGCCGCGAAGCGCGTGAGCGGCGTTCAGACCGTCACGCACAGTCTCACGGTGCAGCTCTCCGAACACCACAAGCGCAGCGATTCGCAAATCCTCGACGCCGCCGGGAGCGCCCTCGCGTGGCACGTCTACGTCCCGAAGGGCATCACGGCCAGCGTCCGGCACGGCTGGGTCACCCTCGAAGGGCACGCCGCCGGTAACTACCAGCGTGACGCGTCCGAACGCGCCGTCCGGTACCTTGCGGGCGTCGTCGGGATCACCAATTCGATCACGCTCGTGACGGACGCGTCGGTGCTTCAGGTGAAGGACCGGATCCAATCGGCCCTGCAGCGCCAGGCGACGACGGATTCGAACTCGATCCACGTCGACGCGGCGGGCGGCAAGGTGACGCTCACGGGAAGCGCGTCGTCCTGGCAGTCGATCGAGGATGCCGCGAACGCCGCGTGGGCGGCGCCGGGGGTGACGGAGGTCGTCGATCACGTGAAGAGGGTGATGACGTTCTGAGACCGCGCCTGAGCCGCCGGCGTCATCGCCGAAAGACGTGACATCCGGCGCACGCCGTCGCCTGCGGCTGATGGTCGCGCTTATCCACGTGGCAGTTGCCCGTGCACGACGCGCGGTCCGCCCGCGGAGGTTCGTGGGGCGACACATGGCAACTCGCGCACTCGGCGTGTCCCGGGGCTCCGTGCAGCGCAGGAAGCGTGGCCGGTGCATGGCAGGTCTTGCACGCCGGCGGAGCAGCGACTCCGCCCGGGCCGTGCGGGCGATGGCACGTCGCGCAGCCACCCTGGACTGCGGCGTGGGCACCGCCCGTCTCGGGCGCATGGCACGTCGCGCACGTGGGCGTGACATGTCCGGCGTGGGGCTCGTGGCAACCGACGCACCGCTGGTGGCCAGCGGGCGCCGACTTCTGCTCGGCGGCGTGGCAGCTGCCGCATGCCACCGCGGTCGCGGGCGCGTGCGCCACGGCCGGTCCATGGCACGATTTGCACTCGCCGTGCCCTGGGTTCGAAGCGACGAGCGTGGTCTCGCGCTCGTGGCACTCCTTGCACAAGGTGGTCTCGCTCAGTCCACCGAAGGCGTGCGGCTTGTGACACCCCTCGCATGCGACGCCTCCCTTGTGGGCGCCCGTGTCGGACATCGCGACCTTCGTGTGGCAGCTCGTGCACGTGGCCGCGAGGATGGTCGGATCGTCGCCATGGGGCGCATGGCAGGTCACGCATGCGCCAACCGCTCCGTGACGCACCTGGACGTCGCCGTGGCACCGCACGCACGCCGCCGCGGCGCCACCAGGCGCGTGCGGCAGGTGGCAGTTGATGCAGGCGTCATGAGCCGGCACCGTGCCCTGCGCCAGCGTGGCCTTGGTGCTGTGGCACCCGACGCACGTGGTGCTGCTCGCGGCAAAGTCGTGCGGCGCGTGGCACCCGACGCACGAATCGTGAGCTTCTGGATGGGGCGCCTGGCCTTGCGCGTGACAGGTCGCGCAAGCGACCAGCGCCACCGACGCCGGCTGGTGCGCATGATGGCAATCGAGGCAGCCCTTCGAGTCGACGTGCTCGGCGTGCTTTGTCACGCGCTCGTCATGGCAGCTCGTGCAATCCGCGGCGACGATGGCCGGTGCTTCGTGCAGCCGGTGGCACTTCGTGCAGTCGACGGTGGCGTGCTGCACCACGGCCGGCAAAGCACCTTCGGCCGCGGCGTGGCACCCGATGCAGGTGGGCGCGGACCGACCGGGCGCGAAGACATGGCACGTGAGACAGTCGGTGGCCATCGCCCCTTGACCGCCGTGATGACCGATCTCCGATTCCTTGGCGTGGCAGGTCTTGCAGACGATCGTGCCAGGGTTTTTGAAACCATCGCGCTCGATGGCGTGGCAGTCATCGCACTTCGCCTTCCCGCCGCCGACATGCGACTCGTGCCCGGGGCTCGTGCGGTACTGCGCCCACGACGCGGGCACACGGTCGGGCGGGACCCCCGGTGGCCCGTGGGGCCAGAGCTTGAACATCGCCGCGGCGCACGCGACGAGGAGCACGAAGGCCGCTACGAGGATCCACGCGATGCGCCGGGTCAACCGCGTCATGGACCGACCCCGTGGCAGAGGCGGCACGGCAGGTCGTGGTGCTCGTCCTTGCGGCTCGAGAACCCAGGCCCGTGCGGGTTGCCGCCAGGGCCGCCGACGCTATGGCACCCGACGCAGAGTTGCTCGCCGCTCCCGCCGTGGCAGCCGGCGCACGACATCGGGTCGATGCGCGCCTGCACGCCGTGCTCACCGTTCGCCCATCCCGGCGGGTGCGGGCTACGCGACGAGCCGCCGGCGACGTTCTCGCGCGTGTGGCAGTCGATGCAGGAGCTCTCGGTGTGGCACGTCGTGCAGAGCCCCGGATCGCCGCGCGCCTCCTCCGCATGACGAGCCAGGAAACCGGCGCGATGAAGGCCAGACAGGCTCACGTCGCCCAGGGCAAGCTTCCAGGGGAGCGCGGGGACCGTTCCCTCGCCGTGGCACGATGCGCATTGACGTTCCGTATGACAGCTGGCGCAGAGGTCGCGCGCGCTCGCCGCACGAACACCGTGCTCGCGGATGAAGTCTCCGTCATGGACGAGGTGATCGTCGGGCGGAGATCCCTCCTCGGAGAGGTCGACGTGACAGCCGCCGCAGTCGCGCAGCGCCCACTGCTCCCGGTGCTCGTGGCACCCGAAGCAAGTTGCCATCTTGGGCAAGATGGTCTGCGGACGCACTTCGGTCACTTCGGAGTGACAGCGCACGCAGTCGCCGTGCACGGCGCCCATGTGGCGTGGATGCTCGAAGCGAAGCTGGGCGCGGGCGAGCTCCGCTGCCTGCCGCACGTACGGTTCGCCGTGGCAGTTCATGCACGGCCGGTTGTCGTGGGGCTTCTCGTGGCAGCTCCGACAGACGGCCTCGCCGGGGAAGTGCAGCGGGCCAATCTCCCCCGCGTTGGCGACGTCCGCGTGGCACTCGACGCAATTGATCCCCTTGAGCACGTGCGCGCGGTGCTCGAACGGGTGAGACGGGTGCTCCGGGTGCAGGCCGAGCACGCTCGCGCAGGCCGCGAGCAGGACGGACAAGATCATCGCCCAGGCGGGGCGCATCTTCATCGAAAGCCCGGCCGCTGTCCGGGCCCCGTCGTCGACGGGCTGGCCAGTGCGTAAGAAAGGCGCACGAGGGCGTCGGTCTCGTAGCGCCGCAGCGGCGTCGAAGACGCTTCGACGGCACCGGCCACCTCCCACCCGCTCTTGGACCGCCACGACAGGGCCGACAGACCCCACGGCCACGCAACGCCTCGCCCGTCGGGGTCGTCCGGTACGACGATCTCGATCTCGGACGAATAGCGAAAGCCCTTGCCCAGCGGCAGCGCGCCGATGACGCGCGCCCCGGTCCACTCGGCACCAGGAACGTCCATCCGGCGAACCTCGAACCCGAGGCTGCCGGCCCCACGGTCGTCGAGCTTGAGCGTCGCGCGCAGCCATCCGTTGCCGCCGAGGCCGGCCGCGACGTCCTGAGCCGCGCCGCCCCCCAGGAGCTCCAGCCGTGGGGCTGCGCGCCAGCGGACGGTCGCTCCGAGCGTCTGCGACGGCAGGTCGCCGAGCACGGAGAACAGCGACGTCGCCGGCAACAACCTCCCAGGCGAGAGCTGCGAAGCGAAGAGCTCGAACCGCCAGTCGCTCGAACGCACCGCGGCCGAAGCGCGCGCCTCCGCGAGGCCCGGGTTGAGGACGTCGTAGGCGCCGAACGCCGCGAGATCGAGCCAGCGGGCTGGGGCCGAGGCCACGTCGAGCCCGACCTCCTCGCCCGATATTTCCCCGTCTTCTCGCCGCTGGACGTACGAGGCACCCAGGGTCGCGACGTTCGCGATCGACTGCGCGACCCGACCGCCGACGAGCCAGTCGTAGCTGCGAGCCCCGAATCGCGGGACGACGGGAAGCCCGCCGAACGCCTCGACCTTGGAGCCCCACGGAGCGCGTGCAAGCACGTACGCCCCGTCGATCTGCACCGGGTGCACGGCGCCCGTGGCGAGCACGAAACGCCCCGCGCGCGCCTCCGCGTACCCGTGCGGTTCACGCAAATGGAGGGTCAGCGCGACCACGTCGCCCGTGGCGGTGGGGCCCGCCGTCCGCGCGCCCGCCCAGACCAGCGCTTCGGCGTCGATCCAGGGACGCAGCGCATCTTGACCCTGAAGGACGACGAGTCCGGCGGGCGCGGGTGTCCCCTGCGTTTCGCCGAGGACGTCGACTCGCAGCCGGAGGGGGTCGGCGTCGGCAGGGCACGAAGAGCCGATCGCGCTCGCGACGGCGATCGCGATCGTGGCGGATCGACGCCCGAGGCGTCGGCTGGCCATCGTCTTGCACGACATCGAGCGCGTGCTGCCCGTGCAAGTCCCAGGCGCGCGTCGCGAGACGTTCGTGTGAGCCTCCTCACGTCACCCTTGGCGGTCCTCGAGCTCGCATGTGCGGGCCTCTCGGCGGTCATCCTCGTCTCGTATCTCGCCTTCCATCCCCCGCTGGTACGGGCGACCAAGCTATGGCTCTTGCTCGGGCTTGGCGTGTTCCCCATCGGCGCCGCTTTCGCGGGCAACGTCCAGGGGTTCGAGGCGACCAAGCAGCGCAGCTTCTGCGGCTCCTGCCACGTCATGGCCCTCCATCAGCAGGACTCGGACGATCCCGCGAGCGGATCGCTCGCCGCGCGGCACGCCCGCAACGCCATGTTCGGCGACGTGAACTGCTACGTCTGCCACGCCGATTACGGGATGTTCGGGACGGTCATGACCAAGGCGGGGGGCATGCGGCACGTGTGGTTGTACCTGACCGAGTACCGCAACACGCCGCTGGCCGAAGCCAAGAAAACGATCCGTCTGCGCGCACCCGAGGCGATGAACGGCAACTGCATGGAGTGCCATTCGACCCGAGACTCCATCTGGCTCCTCGTGCCTGACCACAAGGCCGCCCTCGACGACGTCCGGGTCGGCCGTGTGAGCTGCGCGAGCGAGGGCTGCCACGGCTTTGCCCACCCGTTCTTCCGGCCCCCCGGCGAGAGGACCTCGGGATGACGAAACGCCGGTGGCTCGACGCCGCGTGCGTGGGCGCCCTTGCCGCGCTGGCTCTCATGACGTGGCAGATCTTCGATCCGCGCGTCTGGCCCGTGATGGTGGCGATGTCGCTCGGTCAAGTTCTGGGGACGGCGTCGCTCGCGGCGTTCGCCTACGTCGTGGTCTCCGACTTCCGGGCTCAGCTGCGCGCTGGGCGTGGGGGCATTGGAAAAAAGCCCGATGGCGATTTGCAAAGCACCACCCATGAAGCACCCGATCCCCCGCTGGCGTCTGGCCCCGAGGGCGGCTCCTGAAGGGACGCCGTCGAGGGCTTGGACCGTCGCATCGGGCACGCATCCCGCATGGGCGCGATCCTCATGACGACTCGCTTTGCGTCGCTTCTGGTGATCGCGGGGATCCTAGCGGCGGTCGGTTTGGGGTTGTACGGGCTGGACCATCGGTCGGACGCAGCCATCGAGCCGATCGCGGTCGTGCACCCGCTTGCGAGTGGCGGTGAAGGGTGGAAAGCGGATAACGGCGGAGCCCTGCCGCCGAATCACCCGCCGATTGGAGCGGGGATGTCGCCCCACGGGTCCGCACCGGCCGCCGATGACGAGGCGGCCTCGCTGGTCTGGAAGAAGCCCGCGGCGTGGGAGGACGCCCCGAATGCGAGCTCGATGCGGCTGGCCACGTACCGTGCTCCGGGCGGGGCCGAGGTCAGCGTCTCGCGCGCCGGCGGGAACACGGAGGCGAACATCCAGCGCTGGGTCGGGCAGTTCGATCCGGTCGGTCACCAGGCTCGCGCCGAGAAGACGTCGCACGGAGTTCACGTGATCACTGTCGACCTTGCGGGCACGTATGTCGGCGGCGGGATGGCCATGGGACCCCAGGCCGAGGCGCGCCCGGACTGGGCCATGGTGGCCGCCATCGCCCAGGGCCCGGGTCTGCCGTACTTCTTCAAGATGACGGGGCCCGCAGTGGCCGTTCACACGGCGCGAGCCGCCTTCGATCACCTCGTCGACAGCATCGCGCCGATGTGACCGGCCTGAGGCGAGGGTGACTCGAGCGGCGATCCTGGTTGCGGGCGCCTGCTCCGCGCTGCTCGCGGCGTGCTCCCAGGATCGAGCCGCTGCGCCACAGCCGCCGGTCTACGACGTCGACGTTGCGCCGATTCTGCAGGCGCACTGCGCTTCGTGCCACGGAGACGTGAATCCCGCGGGAGGCTGGAGCGCGACGTCCTTTCTGGGCGCGATCGCGTGCGTCGCGCCCTCGAACGCGCCGGCGACGCTGCCCTCCGACCCGCGAGCGCCCATCCTCGCGGCTCTCGACACGAGCCCCCACGTCGGTCTTCTTGGCGCGGTCGATCGAAGCACCCTCACGTCCTGGGTCGAGGGCGGAACGCCCGCGTTTCAGGCGGCCGTACACGACCCCAGCATCATCGACCCGCGCTCCGCGGCCTTTCACGGCACGGTCCTGGGCGCCACGCGGTGGGCGTCGATGCTCGACCCCAACGATCCCAATGCCTGCGGCCGCTGCCACGATGGAGCGCCCGTGCGTCCGACCGGCGTCACCCTGGCGGCTCCCGGCGCGCCGTCTTGCACGAGTTGCCATGACCAGCCGGGCGGGGTGCTCGCGTGCTCGACGTGCCACGGCAATGGTGCGACGGACTATCCGCCGCGCGACCCGTGCTTTTTTCCGGGGGACGTCGCCGGGGCTCACGCGGTCCACGTGCAGCCGTCGCCGATCTGCGCAGCGGGCCTCGCGTGCTCGACGTGCCACCCGGTGCCCGGCAACCCCGTCATCGGAGGCTTGCACGGCGACGGCATCGTCGAGGTCACTTTCGATCCCACGCTCGTTCCCGGTGCGCCGAGCTACGACAGCTCCACGGGCGCGTGCGCCGTGTATTGCCACGAACAGGGCGGTGCCAAGCCGTTCGTCACCTGGACGGAAGCAGCCAGTCCGGTCGGATGCGGCGACTGCCACGGTTCGCCGCCCTCCGGTCACTATGTGGGTCCGTGCACGGGGTGCCATGCCGAGGCCAACGCCACGGGCACGGCTCTGAGCGGAGGACCGCTGCACATGGACGGCAAGATCGAACTCGGCAACGGCAGCGGACTATGCGGCGCTTGCCATGGAACGGGCGATAGCCCCTGGCCCGTCACCGCTGCCCATCCTGCGCACCAGACGCCGACCCTCACCGCGGCTCTCGCCTGTACGAATTGCCACGTGGTGCCCACCGAGATTCTCGATCCGGTGCATCTCGACGGCACGGTGCACGTCGTCTTCTCGGGATTGGCCACGGCGAGGGGCGCGGACCCGGCGTGGGACGGCACGCAGTGCACCAACGTCGCCTGCCACGGGGCGAACCTCGCGGACCCGGCGGCCGTGCCCGCCTGGGACGACACCTCGGGCGCTCAGGCAAAATGCGGCGCGTGCCATGGCATTCCTCCTTCGCAGCACACCACGTCGGCGTCTTGCAACCAATCCGACTGCCACGGCGGCGAGGTGACCCTCGACTCGAATGGAGCGCCGCTCATTTCAGAGAGCGGAAAGACGTTGCACATCGACGGAATCATCGAGCCGGTGCTCTGAGCGCCGGGTCGTTCCCGTCCGCCGTGACGTGCGGAGGCGCGCTTCATGCAGCAGGGCCCACCGAGGCTCCGCCGCCATGTCGACCGCCATCACGCCGAACGACCGTCCCTTCGTGCTCGTCGTCGCGCTCGATCTGGCCGACACCGAGTCGGGCGGCTACGCCCTCGACCAGGCGACGCGCGTCGCGGCGCGAGTCCCGGGCAGCCAGCTGCACGTGCTCCACGTCACCGTCTCCGACGTGACGCCCGAGGCGCTAGGCCTCCTCCGCCACTATGTCTCGGCGAAAGCGAGCGCGCTTGGCGGGCCCAAACAGCAGAGCGTCGCGGTCCACGTGCGAAAAGGCGAGCCTTCGCGCGAGATCGTGCAGCTCGCGACGGATCTTTCCGCCGACATGATCCTCGTGGGCACGCACAAACCGCCGCACCTGAAGAGCCTCTTCGCCGGGTCGACCTCCGAGCGAGTGATCGCGAGCGCCGCATGTCCGGTCCTGGTTGCCGGACCGAGGCCCAAGGCACAACCGTCGCATGTCATCGTCATCGAGGCGGCGTGCCCGGAATGCGTGCAAGCGCGTTCGACGACTGCCGGGCGCGAGTGGTGGTGCGCGCGTCACTCCGAGCATCACTCGGTGCTTGCTCACCACCACATGTATTCATATGAATCCGGGCTTCCATTTGCCAGCCCCGATTACTCGATATCCGCGTCCGGGACTGACTGAAAGGGATCCATGCACGGCTTTCGACTTGGGGTGTGCGTAGCCGTCGTTTTCATCCTGTCCGCGTGTACGGGACCGGACGGCCCCCCGGGACCCGCAGGGGCCGTCGGCGCAGCAGGAGAGGCGGGCCCGCCAGGAGCATCGGGCTCGATGGGGGCCGGGGGCGAGGCGGGTACGCTGGCTTCGCTCGATGGGAGCATCACCGGGAGCATCCCGGTTTCGTGCCTGTCGCCGTGCCACGGTTTCAACGGGGTGGTCGCGCAATTTCAGACGAGCGTCCACTACACCGAGTACCTCGTGAACGTGTCGTCCGCGACGCCGGAGACGGCGTGGACGGAGACCGGCGAGCCCTGCGGCAACTGCCACGCGATCGACGGCCTCCAGCAGCGCGTCACGGGCAACGTCGGGACGACGGACGACGGCGGCGTGGTGAACCTCGCGTCCGGCGAGCTCCAGTATCGGGATCCGGTGACCGGCGCGCAGTTGAGCGCCAGCTACCTCGGTACTGCGACTGTCGCGGAAGTCTATTGCACCACGTGCCACGCCGTCACGAACGCGAACGATCCGCACAAGACGGGCATCCCCTGGACGCCGGGCTCGTTCCCCCTCCAGATCGACGAAGACGGCGGCGCGATCAACATCGAGCGCAGCCCCTCGACCGCCGCGGTGACGGGCACGCAGGCCAGCGGACCCGCCGGGGGCAACTTCGGTCCAGGCAGCACATGCATGTGGTGCCACCGGTCGCGCGTCGACGTCACCAACCTGCTGACGACCACGGGCAACCCCATCACGAGCGTCTACTGGGGACCGCACGAAGGCCCGCAAGCGGACCTCTTCACGGGCAAGGGAGGCTACCAGTACGCCGGCCAGACGTATGGGGAAGCCACCCACGAACAGAAGCTCTCGTGCGTCGATTGCCACATGGTGCCCATCGCGGACAATAGCAACGTCCCGGACCACTCGTTCAATCCGCAGCTCTCGGCGTGCCTCGGCTGCCACGCGGGCGCCACGAGCTTCGACATCAACGGCTTCGAGACGGATGTCCAATCGGCAATGACGCAGATCGAGACATGGTTCAACGGGCAGGGGCTACTCACACGTGCCACCGTAGCCCCCTATGCGCCGCTGACGACCGCTGAGCTTGGGGACGGAAACTGGGCCGAGGATCTCCCCCTTCCGGGCGGCACCATCGATGGTGGGTTGCTCACGCAGAATCAGGCCGGCGCCCTCTACAACTACATCCTCGTCGCGCGCGGCGGGGCGTTCGGAATCCACAACCCGAAGTACATCGGAGAGATTCTCTACGACTCGTACGCGGCACTTTCGAGCCTCCCGCTCACCGCATTCCCGATGCGGCCCTAGCCGTTTCGATCACCACCACCACGCAGAGGACTGAATGAAAGCACTCGTCTATCACGGGCCCGGCAAACGAGCGTGGGAAGAGCGACCGAAGCCCGCGCCGAAGGAGTCGACGGACGCCGTCGTCAAGATCCTACGCACGACGATCTGCGGGACCGATCTCCACATCCTGAAGGGTGATCTCCCCGAGGTCACCGCCGGACGCATCCTCGGGCACGAAGGGGTCGGGGTGGTCGAGGAGACGGGAAAGAGCGTCACCAACTTCAA
>Ga0302326_10009122_pt1 | contig 21756 bp, 15 predicted proteins | sample Palsa_T0_3_FD_202264 | JGI IMG/M metagenome (GOLD analysis project Ga0302326, IMG submission 202264) | Peat permafrost microbial communities from Stordalen Mire near Abisko, Sweden - Palsa_T0_3 | ecosystem: Environmental > Terrestrial > Soil > Palsa > Peat permafrost | place: Sweden: Abisko... | reverse complement strand
CCCTCGGCCACCGCGGTCAGTCCCAGGGCAGAGGTGAGCGAGAGGATCCCGCGCACCAGTGCGGTGGCATTTGCGTCAGCCCCCAGGCCGCACACAAAGCTCTTGTCGATCTTGACCACGTCCACCGGGAACATGTTCAAGTAGGACAGTGACGAGTAACCCGTCCCGAAGTCGTCTACTGCCAAATGGACCCCCAAGCGCCTGATTGCCCGGAGGCATTCGAGGGCCGCCTCGGGGTCCCGGACGAGGCCTGTCTCTGTGACTTCCAGAGCCAGGAAGCCTGGCTCCAGGCCACTTGTGCGAAGGACCTCGCCAACCTCCTCGACCAGCTTGGGGTTTACCAGGTCGTCGGCGCAAAGATTGATTGCCACCCGGAAATCGTCGGCGACCTTGCCTTCTGCCTTCCAGAGCACGACCTGCGCGCACGCGGAGCGCAATACCAGGGAGGTCAGTTCGCTCGACAAGCCCAGCGCCTCCACCACCGGGATAAAGACCGCGGGTGGGACCTCACCATGGCGCGGGTGGCGCCAGCGCGCCAGCGCTTCTGCCCCGATGACCCGGTGGTCGTCAGTGCGCACCACAGGTTGGTAGACGACTCGGATCTGGCCCTCCGCAAGAGCCTGACGGAGGTCGGTCTCCAGTGCCAGGCGATCGCGCACGATTTCGAGGTCGTGCTCTTCGAAGGCCACTACCTTCCCTCCGCAGGTCTCTTTAGCGCGGCTCATCGCCACTTCCGCGTTCCGCACCAGGACCTCAGCCGTGGCACCCGGGCCCGAGAGCGCAATACCAGCGCTGAAGGCCAGGTACAGCGCCGAGCCGTCGACCTCGAAGCGGTGACGGCTGGCCGAGCGGAACTGGCGTTGCGCCCACTCGACCGTACCAACGACCGCTCCCGCCTCCTCGACGACGATGGCGAACACGTCACCACCGACGCGGGAGACCGTCTGGCCTGGGACAGCCTCCTGCAAGAGCCTTGCGAACTGCGCCAACAGGGCCTCCCCGGCTGAGTGCCCGAGGCTGTCGGTGACCACTCTGAACCGGTCGATCCCGATGAGGACGACTGCGACCCTGGAGCCGTCCAGGTCGGCACTCTTGAGGGCTTGAGCGACCCGGTCGTTCAGCAGGTTCTGGTCAGTCAAGCCCGAACTCGCTCTGCACCGGAACAGCGGCGGAGCAACGGCGGTGCTTGCCAGCAAGACCAGGAGGCCAATGACGACGAGGGTCACGGCTAGACCGTTCCGGGGAACGTGAGCGTCGCTGTGGCTGATCGCACGGTGGGCCCGCTCACGAGGCTGATGGCGGCCTTCCAAGGGCCGTCTGGTACCTGCTTGCTGAGCACCGCGGTAGCGAGCTCCGACTGGCCAGGAGCGAGCGCCGGGCCCAAGGTCACGGGGTAAGGGCCGCCGCGCATCCCGCCAGGCCCGTCGGAGAGTGTCAGGCCGCCGCTGATGTCCAGTGGCCCCTCACCGCTGTTTTGGACAGTCACTACAATCAACGGCGCCCCGGTCGCGGACCGTTTTGCGGCGAGCCGGCCAACGGTGAAGCTTGGTGGAGGGGTGCCGCCGAGACCGATCGAGACGTACATCCTGATGCCGACCCGGTTCACGAGCAGAAGGCCGCGATGGGCTGATGACGCTGAGGAGACTTGGGCCCAAACGACCGCATATTTCTCCCCTGAGGAGGCATCCTTTGGCACTCTGAGCGTTACTGTCTCCAAGGCGTCGGTCCCTGGTTGTAGGCGCAGCACATCTCGGCTCGTCGAGGTCCAGCTGGAAAGCTGGTCCTGGACGCGGCCGGCGGCAAACGTGAACCCTGCGCGGCCGAGGCTGGCGCCGGCGGCGTAGACGGCAACATCAGCTGTGGCCCGGGTGCTGTTGCTGACCTCGACCTGTCGTAGGGCGGTCGTCCCGGGGGCGAGGTGGTCGATGATGTACAAGCGCGCCAGCGGATTGCTAGTCAAGCTCGTCGGGACGGCGACAAGGCGTATCCCGATCCCACCCGGCGCTTTTTTGGCCTGGGACGTCTGTGTCGCGCCGGCGGGGTTGGCCGGGACCGCAATCGCGGCCACCACCAGAAGGACGGTCCATAAGCGGCGCACGTCCGGTCAGGCGACCGAGTGGGTGATGGTGGCCGTGTAGACGCCGGGGGCGTAGTCGGCCGGCACGATAACTGAAATGGTGGGGTCCCAGGTAACGGTGCTGATCCCGGTACTCGCGCCCGTCACGACAGTAGAGACTCCCGTAAGGTCGCTTGCGTTGACCGCGGTTGCGACGACGGTCGCAGAGCCCGTCAGGGGGCCGGCTGCGTAACTGATGTTGCTGGCCGGGTCGGCCGGTCCGGCCGTCGGAGTGAAGGCGGTCGAGATCACAGAGGCCGTCCAGGTGGTCGTGCCGCCGCGCTGATCGCTGACCGTAACGTCACCGAGCTGACCGCTCATTGTGGTCGCAAGGACTGAGGCTACCTCTGACCCCAGCGAGACGCTGGCGGTGGGAGCGCTAATCGAAAGGGTGCCCGAGGTCAGGGTGAAGGACGCCGGAGTGGCAGCGGCTGCCGGCAGTGCCGTGCCAGCCGCGAGCGCGGCGAAGGCTGCTAAGGCGGCGAAAGCTCCAAAGACAACCATGGGCTTGCCGGACTTGCGCCCGTCGGTCAATGTTGCGAAGCGGTCCATCGCGGTCTGTCTCCTTTGACGACTCGACCACATGAGGGTGGCGTACCTCAAAGTTGTCGGTGCCCACGATGAGCGGTTGATAGCGCGAACGCGCGTTCTTGCCCTGGCTATTGGCGCTGGGTGGGCAGGGGTGCGGCCGGCGACTGCGGCCCGTCGGCCCGGGCCCCATGATCGTCACGCTCGATGAGGCCCGCCCGGACGGCTGTTGCCACCGCTTCCAGCTTGGAGTGTGCGTCCAGCTTGTACAGGATGCTTTGGACGTGGTTCCGGATGGTGTTGAGGCTGAGGTGCAACTCTGCCGCCAGCGCCTTGTTTGGCTCTCCGGCTGCCATCAGTCGCAGGACTTCCAGCTCTCGGGGGCTGAGGTCGGAGCGGAGACCGGAACTGGGACGGGGCTGAAAAGCTAAGCGAGGCGTCGATATGACAGACGAGGGTGCTTCGCCTTGGTGGACGTAGTGGATGGCCTCCACCAAAATGTCCGCAGTGGCGGCCTTGGCCACGAAGCCCGCGCCGCCGCCGACCGCCCCTACCGGCAGCGGTTGGTCGGTGAGCACGAGGACCTGCGCATCAGGCACGAGCGCCCTGATCGCCTCTGTCAACCTGGCCCCCTCACCGTCCAGCAAGTCGAAGTCGATGAGGACGACGTCGGGTTCGCAGGCCTTTGCGACCTGTTCGGCCTCTCCAGCGGTGCCGGCTGTACCGGCGAAGGTGATGCTCGGGTCACGGCCGAGGAGCACACGCAGGCTCTCAACGAAAACTTCGTCGTCGTCCACGACGAGCACGCGGATGCGGGGATGGTCGGCCCGGTCCGGGTATTCGGCCATGATCGCCTCTGTTTCGTCCAGCAAGCCGCCGAAGACGTCGAGCAGGCGTGGCTCGAACTGGCGGCCCCGCAGTTCGGTCATCGTGGCGAAGGCAGCGTCGACGGGGAGAGCGGGGCTGTTGACGCGGTGGCTTGTCAAGGCGTCGAACACGTCGGCGACCGCTACGATCCGAGCTTCGAGGGGGATGTCTTGGCCTCTTAGGCCCCGTGGGTAGCCACTGCCGTCCCACCATTCGTGGTGGCCGAGAGCGATAGACGCAGCCACCCTCATCAACGGGGACGTTGAGCCGGCCAAGAGCTGGTAGCCGACTCTGGCGTGGCGCTGCAGGGCGCGGTCCTCCTCGACGGTGAGCGTCCCATGCTTTAGCAAGATGGCTTCGGGCACCATGACCATGCCGACATCGTGCAGGGTGGCGGCGCGGCGGAACTCGTCGGTTGAACAATCGGCGAAGCCGACGGCCTCGGCAAGGACTGCCGAGATGCGGCTCATCCGCTCGATGTGAGGGCGAGGCTCGTCGTGGTCCAGGGAGAGCGCTCGCGATAGCCGCTCGTTGGCAAACTTGTCGCTGTCGCTTGAAGAACGTGTAGCACCGGTCTCGATATCGGACACAACGCCGTGCACTCGCCTCAGCCGGGCTACCATTCGCTCCAACCCGCGGAGGTGGTCCCGCCGGGCCGCCTCCAGTTCGCTCCTGCGAAGGGCGCTGTCCAGCGTGATACGTATCTCGTTCACAGTGAACGGTTTGATCAAGTACCCGTAAGCGCCGATGTCGTATGCCCGCGCCGCGGTCGCAGGATCGTCCACGCCCGTGGTCATGACGACTGCGACTTCGGGGAAGTCGGCGGCGAGGGTTGCGAGGAGGTCGAGGCCGGACTCTCCGGGCATCGTGACGTCGCACAGTACCGCAGCGATGTCGCCGTCGTTCAAATGTTGCCGGGCCTCCGCCCCGCTGGCCACCGCGCTGCAGTCGTACCCGGCGCCGGTAATGATCCGGCGCATGCTTCGAGAGAAGGCGACGTCGTCATCGACGATGAGGACTTTGAGCGGCGGGCTCGCTCGGTAGTTCGTCATTTCCCCGTTCGCCTTTATCCGCTGTCGAGAACCTGGCGGATCGCTCTCAGCAGGTCGACGGCGATAAACGGTTTTTCGATCAGGTTCAGCCCTCCATCAGTCGCATCTTCGTGGATGACCACTTCCTGGTTGTAGCCGCTCATGTAAAGCACCCTTGTCCCCGGCCTGAGCCGGCTGAGCTCGGCAGCTAGGTCCTTGCCCGATCGACCAGGCATGACCACATCGGTCAACAGAAGGCTGATCGTCCCGGTGTGTTCGTGAGCTACCTTTAGCGCCTCTCCGGCGTTGGAGGCCGAAAGGACCGTGTACCCGTTGCGGGCCAGGATGCGCATTGTTGGTTCGCGTACGATGTCCTCGTCCTCGACCAGCAGGATGGTCTCGCCGAGCGACGTCGTCGGTTTACCTGGCAGTACCTCCTGCGCTGGCCCGGCAACGTCCTCCGTAGCTGGCAGCTCTACCCGGATGGTCGTCCCGAGCCCCGGCTCGGAGCGGACCACAACCCCACCGCCCGCTTGGGTGACTATGCCGTATACGGTCGCCAAGCCAAGCCCCGATCCCTCGCCCTTGGCCTTGGTGGTGAAGAACGGGTCGAAGGCGCGGGCCCGGACATCTGGTGCCATGCCGCAGCCGGTGTCCGAGACCATCAGGCACACACAGGAGGCCGCACGGTCGCCCTGCTGGCGGGCCCAGTCGCCCTCAGCCTCGCAGCCTGCGGTCTCGATCCGAAGGCGGCCGCCTCTGGGCATGGCATCTCGTGCGTTGACAACCAGGTTCATCAAAACCTGCTCGATCTGGCCCCGGTCCACGTTTGTGCGAGGCAGGTCAGGGGCCAGGTCGGTGACCAGTTCGATGGCCTCCCCAAGGGCTTGGCCCAACAGCTTTTCCATATCAGTGACGATCGCGTTGAGATCGATGACCTCGGCCCTAGGCACCTCGCGACGACTGAAGATCAGGAGTTGGCGTGTCAGTTGCGCTGCTCGGGTTGCCACGACGGTGATTTCAGCCAGGTCCTGGCACAGGGTTGCGGCCTCTTCGTCCTCACCGAGCCCCAGCCGCATTGTCAGCTTCTCCAGCCCGTCGGAAGCCAGGGCGGCGTAGTTCATCATCCCGGCCAACAAGTTGTTGAAGTCATGGGCGATGCCACCAGCCAGTTGGCCGAGGCTCTCCAGCCGCTGGGCCTGGTTGAGCCGGTCCTGAAGGGCGAGAAGCTCGGTCGCGGCCCGGTTACGGTCGCTGATATCTCGCGCCACCGTCGAGGCGCCAACGATGGTGTTGGTCGCGTCCCTGATCGGCGAGATCGTTATCGAGACGTCGACGATGGTCCCGTCCTTGCGGAGCCGTTGGGTTTCGTATTTCTCCACGTGCCCGCCGTTGGCGACGCGCTCGAGTATTGGGCCAAGCTCGGCGGGCCGGTCCGGTGGGATCAGCACCGACACGTTACGCCCGAGTATTTCCGCGGCCCTGTAGCCGTAGAGGCGCTCGGCAGCCGAGTTCCAGCTCGTTATCACGCCGTCGAGCGTTTTGCCGGTCATGGCGTCATCAGACGATTCGACGATCGCGGCCAACCACGCTGCGGCATCCAGCCAGGGAGCTACGCCCCCGGGAGCCGCGCCCGGCACGGGATCCGCAGAGCCCCCGCTCAGGCCAAACTACTTTGTCTGGAAGTCGCCATATTGCTCTACCCTCCGTCGAGCCCGATCTACCGGTACCCGTTCATCGTGTAGGGAGGGCGTTCTGGCGCTGCCACCTCCAGCCTTTGCTCGAAGAGGTCGGCTAGGGTCCCTGGTTGGTACTCATGGAGGGATGCGAGAGTGGCCGAATCGGACGGTCTCGAAAACCGTTGTGGGCTCACGCCCACCGTGGGTTCAAATCCCACTCCCTCCGCTCAAGCGCGATTCGCTGACCGACTGGGCGATCCCCGGGGAGCGAGCGTGGTTGCCTCAAACCGTCGCCGTTCTTTTCGGCGGGGACGGTTTGAGGGACCACGCCTCGCCTGCGGCCCGATGACATTGTCTGTTGCGATGGCAGTCGTCCTTTGCAGCGTTGTCTTGGCCGCTTGCGGCTCGAGCGCCCACGCCAAGATCTCCGCGAAAACGGTCACGTCCTCCTCCGCAAAGCCCGCGGCCACGTCGACCACGGTCCACGTTACGGCCCCCTCCCGGTCCACGACAACGGCGCCTCAGACAGCGACGGCACTACCCCCGGCCGGTGCCACGACTACAGCACTGCCCCCGGCCGGTGCTCCGGCAACGACAGCCGTGACTGCAAAGAGCACCCCCGACTGGCACGCAGCCATCTTTGCCGCCGAAACGGGCGGCATCCTCTCAGTCTCATGCCCCTCTGCGCGCCTGTGCATCGCCGTTGACACCGGGGGCCATGCGTTCGTGTCCACCGACCCGACCGGCGGTAGGTCAGCCTGGAGGTGGGTTGCGGTCCCTGGGGCGTCGTCCGGCTTCGGCGCCGTGTCGTGCCCGGAGGTCAAATTGTGCGTGGCGATCGCCCAGGACAACGTCCTCACCACCACGGACCCGACCGGCGGCCCCTCCAAGTGGAAGTCGGTCGACGTCGGCAACGCCCTAATGGGGCAAGGTGGCGATGAGTTCGAGGCCCTCTCGTGTGCCAGCGCCAGCCTTTGCGTCGTAGGCGACGTCAGCGGCAACGTGCTCGTCTCCACCGACCCGACGGGCGCCGCCTCGACATGGAAGGTGGTAGACGCCGACGCCCGTGCATCCAACGCAGGCATCAGCGCACTGTCCTGCCCAAGCGCCCACTTCTGCGTCGCCGGTGACGATGACGGCAACATCCTCACCACCAGCGACCCGCGCGGAGGCGCCTCGGCCTGGAAAATGGTCACGCCCGCCGGCTCGACCGACGACATTCATACCCTCTCCTGCCCAAGCGCCCACTTGTGTATGGCGACCGGCTCCGAACTGCTCAGCTCAACCGACCCTGCCGGCGGGGCCTCGGCCTGGTATTCGACCAGCGGCGTGATAAACGATGACCCCGAGGCGGTTACCTGTCACAACCTGCATCTGTGCATAGTCTCCGATGTCGCCCTGGACTTGGCTACCTCTGCTTATCCCACCGACGGGTTGGCCGCATGGGCCAACATCTATTCGGCCCCGAACGGGCCTGGTAACACGATGGGGATCGGCCTTTCCTGCCCGGCCGTCGATCTCTGTGTCGTCACCGGCGACAATGACATCCTCACCTCCACCAGCCCGTCTGGTGGTGCTCCTGCTGCGCCCACTACGCCCACCACCATCCCGGCGGCGACTACCGTCACCGCGGCGGTCGACACGGCGGGGTGGCGGGAGGCAAATTTCCCAAGCGAAGAGAACGGGATCCTCGCGGTGTCGTGCCCGTCGTCTGGTCTGTGTGTCGCCGTCGACAACGGCGGCAAGGCGTTCGTCTCCACCGACCCCGCCGGCGGTAGCACCTCAGTTTGGAAGATGTCTGCAGTAGCCGGGGCGTCATCGGGGTTCTCGGGTGTGTCGTGCCCCGACATCAAGTTGTGCGTAGGGATAGCCGGGGGCAACATCGTCACCACAACCGACCCGACCGGGGGCGCCTCCAAATGGAAGTCGCTCGACGCCGGCAACGCCTTGATGGGACAAGCCGGCGACGAGTTCGTCAGCGTGTCGTGCCCCAGCCCCGCGCTGTGCCTAGTCGCCGACATAAACGGGAACGTCCTCGTCTCCACCAACCCGACCGGACCGGCGTCGGCCTGGAAGGTCGGAGACGTTGACGCGGCCTCGGCCTCGCCGGAAGTCACCGCCCTGTCGTGCCCAAGCGTCCACTTCTGCGTGGCCGGCGACGACGACGGCCACATCCTCACCACCACGGGCCCCACTGGGGGCGCCGCGGCCTGGAAAATGGCAACGCCGGCCGGTTCGAGCAGCAGTATCTCCAGCGTGTCCTGCCCGACTAGCAGCTTCTGTGTTGCCGCCAGTGACGAGCTGTTCATCTCCACCGACCCCTCTGGCGGCGGGACTACTTGGAAGAAGGTCAGTGGCGTGCTCAACGGCGACACCGAGACGGTGGCATGCGCGAGCCCAGCGGTGTGCGTGGCCTCCGATGTGGCCCTTGACTTGGACACCTCGTCTAACCCGACGCGGGGCGCCGGGGCCTGGACCTCGAGCTATGAACCCCCCGATTCGCCGAGGAACAGCCTCGGTATCGGCATTTCCTGCGCGGGTGTGAACCTCTGCGTCGCCACGGGAGACGACGACATCATCAGCTCCACCAAGCCTTAACCAGCCGGCGGTCTGGCTACACGGCGAGCCCGTCGAGGACGTCGGCGGCCGGGAGTTGTGCCAGGACGTCGCCGGGGAGGAGGATCTTGGAGCGGCGTACGCCCGAGCCGATCACGACCATGGCTTGGACTATTACGCGCCGGTCGACCAGCAGCGGCCAGTCGGGTGGCAACCCGATAGGCGTGATCCCGCCGTACTCCATGCCTGTCAAGGTGACGGCTCGCTCCATTGGCAGGAACGACGCCTTGCGGACGTCGAGGTAGCGCCTCACCACCCCGTTGACGTCGGCTCGGGTCGACGAAAGCACCACGCATGCCGCGAAGCGCTCGACCCCTTCTCGCTTGCCGCCCACCACAACGCAGTTGGCGAGCATGTCGGGGTCGAGGCCGAAGCTTTGTTGGGTAGCTGCTGTGTCCGAGACCGCCGGGTCTATCTCGACGACCCCTACTAAGTCGAGCAGGCCCAAGCTTGCCAGCGCCACCTGGGTCGGGGTGGCAAGCAGGTCAGGGCGCTCGGATGCCGGAATGCCGGATAGCGCGCCAAGAGCGAAGGTTCCCATCGCCGGCATCCTGTCACAAGCCACCCAGGGGGACCAGATAATTAGAAAAGACATAGATGTTGACAGCCACGAGAGCAGCGGGCCAGACAAAGACCGCGGCTCGTGCGAAACGGTTTTGCGTCGTGCCGGGAACGGTGCCAAGCACAAGCAGTATGGCGAGGCCGACCAATCCGACGAACCCGACACGGCCTTCGGCTTGAGTCGTCGTCTGAGCGATTATGAGGACCGCGGCGATGCCGGCTACTACGGCTCCCGCAATACCCCAAAGGGCCAGCCCGCTCACCGAAGGACGCAGGGCCCCCCGCCACCCCCTTACCCTCAGCATCACCGCGGCAGAGATCATCGAGAGGGCAGCGAGGATCCAAAGGAGAAGGTTCATCCATTTGGGAAGGTCGAACTGGTTCCAACCGCCGTCGTACCAAACACTCCTGAAAAGCTGCGACGGGACAAAGTGAAGGAAACGGCCGGTGTTTGTCCACGAGACCGGGACGACGAGGGGCGCGAGCCACGCTTTGAGGTACGCAAGGGTTGCCCGCGACGCTAGGAACTGACCGTACAGGACCTTATTGCGTACGAACCACCACAGCGAGGAGGCGAGCCCCCCAGCCACGGCGAGAGCGCTGTCGCCCAGCAGGCGCCAGCGACGTAAGGCAGGCACGGCGGTCAAGCACAGCAGAAGCCCCGCTAAAGGGAGGCTGTTCAACTTTGTAATTGCCGCCAGCCCCAGGGCTACCCCCAGACCGAGCATGAGCCAACGCCGGCGCGGTTCTTGGCTTTCCCGGCGGGCCTTTTCGGACAGAAGGAACATGAACAGCGCCAGAGCGCAGAGGGTAATAATGAGGGTGTCGTTGGTGACAACCGAATCGACCACGAGCTGTTTGGGAAGGAGCGCCACCAGCAGGCCCACGGACAGGGCGGCCTCCGCCCGGGTGAACACGAGGCGTGCGCAGCCGTAGCTCAGGAGCACAGTCGCGAGCCCTAGAAGGACCGATAGGAGGCGAAGCTCGTGGAGATAGACAGCGTCTTGGTGTTGCGCCGGAGTGTAGTTATGGAGGAGCTCCAGGAACCGTCGTCCCGCGTTGGACTCCGCGGCGACAGCGGGGTTGGGCACCGCCGAGGGCGTGAAGGCAGGGATCCCGAGTAGTTTTTGCCACGCCGCGGCGAGCAGGTAATACAGCGGTGGTTGATGTGATTCGTGGCCATTTAGGGCACTGATCCGAGGGAGGGCGCCGTGGCGGACGATGTACTCGATGTAAGTGACGTGGTCGAGCTCGTCGTTGGCTTCCCACGCCCTGGTCAGCAACGAGTATGGGATTGCCAGCGCAAGGTACACCCCGCTGAGCAGAAATGGCGCCAGCCGGTTGGCCCGCCGAGCCTCCCCCGGGGGCACCGGTGCTCAGGCGCTGACGTTGACGAGGGTCCCTATCGGGTCCATCGCCCAAACGACTTGTGCATTGTCGATCGGAAGCTCGACGCAGCCATTGCTTTGGGGGTAGCCGTAGCTCGCGCGCCAATAACCATGGACGGCGTCGCCGCCGTTGAAATACGCGACCCAGGGCACATTGGGTACGTCGTAGTGGTAACCGTCAACATCAGTCCCGATCATCGTGGTCGTATAGAACCGGGCGTAAACGGGGTACGTGCCGGTGGCAGTCCATGCTCCTGGGACGCCTGTATTGACAGGCGTTGAATAGAGGTCGGCTCCGTCCCGCCAGACGACGAGCTGCTCGGGGAGCGTCTCGCTCACCATCAGATAGTCGTAAGGGACGGGGTCGGTTGCGCGAGAAGCCACGGCTTCCTTCAACGCTCCCCACAGCTGTGGGTCAATAGGGCTGCCTTCAGGCAAGTTCTCGACGGCCTCGAAATGCATGAGCGCTCCGGTGGTCACGATCGTGTCTTGACCTGGCGCCCACTGCGACCTGAGCGAGGCCGGGATCTTCGAGTAGCGCCACGTGAACGCGCCGGGCAGGGTCCTCGGGGAGACGAGGGCCGCTATCGGGGCGGCGGTGCGTAGGCCGGAGACGCCCGGTGCCGGGCCGTAGTCGACCGGCAAGTACCGCAGCTCAGCCAGCAACTGCTGGACGCGGAGCAGAGGGACCCCCGCGACATAAAAGGTGGACCTCTTGGGGACCGCGAGCGCCGTGGGGACCACGATGTGCTCGGTGGACCATGGCGCGTACCCGAACGACGGGGTGAATGTGAGGGTCGAGCCGTTTACGGTCCATTGGCCCTTTGCGGCCGGCACCAGGTCAGGCATCGGGGCGCCGGCGGGCGGAGGCCCCGACAGGAGCACCGTCAACGGCATCCCGGATGCGACACCTTTCGCCCCCTGGGCAGGCGTCATGGACAGGACATCGAGCCGGGGCAGGGTGGTCGTCGTGGTGGCGGGGGGCGGGGTCGTGGTGGCCGGTCCGGCCCCAGGGTCGATGTTGTGCGACCCGAGCGCCATCAGGTGGTGGGGTTGACTATCGCTCCCCCTTGACACGACCCCCCCGGTCGCGACCAGGACAACGCACGCCGTCCCGATGAGCGCGCCTGTATTCCGGGCTCTCCATGGCTGCCGTGCCCTGTCTGCCACATGCCGCCCTTGGCGCGCCCGTTGCATAGTCCTCCTCCTTGAGTATTAAACCTTCTGGCGGCTCTTCTTAGTCCCATTTTTCTGAGTTCGACCAGCCTAACCACCGCGAAGGCTAGCTGAACTAAAGGTCCCTCTCCGCCGGCCCGACACCTCAGAAGTCCGAACTCCCTCAGTTGGAGGGGCAAACAAACGATGGGCTTTTCCTTAGCAGGGCGCGCCCCCAAACGCCGGGCAAGCCGCGCGGTTGGGGTCGCCCTAGTGATGTTGGTGACCGCTAGCGCGGTGCCGTGGTTAGCGCCTGCAGCCCAGGCGCAGGTTAGCCGCGCGGCTCTCACCGACCCACCCGCTAACGTGCCCCGCACTCGGGCAATGGCGCTTGGCTGCAGCCTCGGCCCTCAATCCTGCCAAGAAGCAGTCCTGCAGGCGATCGACCAGGCCCGCGCGGCCGAGGGGATCGGCCCTCTCGAGCTCCCTTCCAATTACGACAGCATCAGCACTGCCGAGCAGCTGCTCATCCTGGCCAACCTGGAACGAACAGACCGCGGTCTGCCTGGGTTCATAGGCCTGTCTTCGAGGCTTGACACGCTCGCCCGGAACGCTGCCTTGGCGGACAATGACCCCAACGGGCCGTCGGGCACGACGTGGGGTTCGAACTGGGCCGGCGGCGAAGCCTCAGCCCTTCTGGCCGACTACGACTGGATGTACGACGACGGGCCGGGCTCGCCCAACCTGGACTGCACGAGCGCCGTTGCCGACGGCTGCTGGGACCATCGCCGCAACATCCTCGGCAACTACGGGCCGCACCCTGCCATGGGTGCGGCCATGAAGCTGATGAAGGGAGTCGCCTCGATGACGGAGCTCTTGACGTCGGGCCCTCCCGGACAGCTCGACTACACCCTGCCGACCACCGCGAACAGCCAACTTGTCGTCCCCGCCCTTGAGATCGGGACCACGCCCGGAGTGCCGAACAGCGCCATGCTGACCGTTAGGAACGGTGGCGGCTCCTTCAAGGCGAGCGCTTCTGTGAGCGGAGATGGCGGGGCTTGGTCCGTTACACCATTCTGTAACGTGTCACGGGGAGCGTTATGCCACCTGGTTGTCACCTTCTTGCCGCGCCAGGCAGGACCAGCCGCGGCCACGGTAACAGTGAACCTCGCGGACCGTTCCGACGAGGTGGGCGTCAACGCCTATGCCGGCCACGGCTACTGGGAGGCGACCAAGCAGGGCGAGGTTTTCGCTTACGCCGGTGGAGGGTTCCGCGGCTCGGCAGTCGGGGTCAAGCTGGCCGAGCCCGTTGTCGGGATGTCGGCGACCCCAGACGGAGGCGGGTACTGGGAAGTGGCTGCTGACGGTCGCGTGTTCGCTTTCGGCGATGCAAAGTTCTACGGTTCGGCCGTCAATTACGACTTCCGGCGCCCGATAATCGGCATAGCCGTCACCCCTGATGGGAAGGGCTACTGGTTGGTAGCACGCAACGGTAACGTTTTCTCCTTTGGGGACGCCAGGTTCTCCGGCCCTACGGCTGCTAGCCACCTCAACCAACCGGTTGTGGGCGTCGTCGCCGCGCGGTCCGGGAACGGCTACTGGTTGGTGACTGAGGACGGCAACGTTTTCTCTTTTGGCAGCGCCAAGTTCTATGGCCCGACGGTCCAGCCACACCTCACAAAGCCGGTGGTCGGCATGGCAAGGACCAACGACGGGAACGGCTATTGGCTCGTGAGCGCGAACGGGAGCGTGTTGCCCTTCGGTGACGCCAAGTCATACGCCCCGGCTGGTACAGCACCGGGTGACACTATTGGCATCGCTGCTCCGGTTGACGCAACGGGCTATTACCTACTTCAAGGCGATGGTACGGTGTTGTCGTTTGGTGGTGCCCCGGTAGCGGGGAACGCCCGTGGTGTCGCGACGAGCCCGGTCGTGGCAATGGCAACCGCCTAGGAACGACCGCCCTTTCGGCCGTGTTCGGCGAGGTAGCTGCCGAGCGCGCTTGCCAACGAGCCGAGGCGCGAATGTTCCGGCACCAGCGGCTGCGTGATCCCGGCAAGGCGTGCCCCTTGGGCACACACTGGCCCGATGCAGGCGGCAACTACCCCGCCAACATTGAAGGCGTCGAGGACGGCGCCGAGGCGACCTTGTGCTTCGGCCACGCTGGCGAGCGCCTGGACCTGGGGGGCAGCCGTAAAAGTCACGACATCGACCCGGCCCTCGACGAGAGCGTCGATGAGGGCCCCGGCCGCATCGGCGCCACCTCCGCCCATCCTGTAGACCGGCATGTAGCTCACCGTGGCTGCCGCCTGCTCCAGCTTCGCGAGCACCGGGCCTGCGGGTTCTCCGTGCAGTTGCACAACGACTGAGGCCTCAGTCAAGTCCTCCTCGCCGAGCCAGTCGACGACTTCTTCGAGGGTTTCACCGGGGGCCTTGTAAACGGCGTCCAGCCCGACCTTGCGGATCTCGCCGAGAGCCTTGGCACCTCTCACGACAATGGTCGAGGTCGAGCTCAACGCCTTGACGAGAGCTTCCTGCAGGGCCCACTCTGCAGACAGTTGCAGCCAGGTACGCATCCCGTAGCCCGTGTTGGCAACCAAGTAGTCGGGCGGCGCGTCGGCGATGGTCTCGGTGAGAGCCCTCAGGGTGCCCAGGTCGGCAGGCTCGGTGCGAAGGAGAGGGAACATCAGGACCTCGGCTCCGAGGCGCTCGAGAAGGACGGTTTGCTCGTCGCGGCGCCGGTCGGCCGTGACAGCCACCGTGAAGCCGTGTAGGTCGTTGGCTGCCACAGCAGGCCACCTTAGAGGGGCCAGCGGGCCACGCAGGCTAGGCGGCATCTTCGAGTTCCATCAGCTCAGGCTTTTCGAGCCCGTCAACTCCAGTCCCGACCCGCCGCCGCGAGCGCCGCCCGAAGAGCGCCCTGTCGAGCACTAGGTATTGGAGAGCCCAGAGAGCTCCGAACGTGGACACGTTCGCGGCTTGGGAGATCAGGGTCACTGCGGCGTGGCCAAGACCGGAACCTGCTGACCACCTTGCTGCCAGGCTTACTGCGCCAGTTGAGAGCACGAGCTCGCAGAACGAAAGCATGCAGAAGGGTACGACCTCTTTCATGACAGAGCGGCGGCCGCTCTTTGCCCAGACCCAGCGCCGGTTGAGCTCGAAAGACGGGACGGTCCCGACAGCCGTAGCCACGACGTTGGCCCAGCCGGCCGACATGGCCCTGGTGTAGATCAGCACCCCCAGCAGGCTGAGAGTGACGGTTGTCGATATGGCGGAGACCGCGGCGTAGCGGGTCAGCCGTGCCAACAAGCGACCGCTCCCCGTCATCGTCGGCTCTTGGCACCGGCTCCAGCCACCGAGCCGCTGAGGAACCGGAAGCGGGCGACGCTCGAGCAAAGGTTGGCCGCCGTCAACACCAACAGGTCCGCGAGCAGGCTCGAAATGCCGGCGGCAGAAACAGTCGCCAAAGCTAGGAGCGTGCTCGCCATCGGCAGTAATGCCAAGAACAACCCAACCGAGTAGTAGTGCCGCCGGCCTTCAGGGCCCCTTCCCGAGAAGGTAAAGCGACGGTTGGCGGCCAGGTTCCCGAAAGCACAGAGGGCGAGAGCAATTACGTCGGCTCCTACCGGTCCGAGCGGGGCGTAAAGGAGTGCGAACAGCAAGGCAAAGCTGACCGTGCTCACGAGCCCCACACCTGCGAAATGCACGAGTTGCCCAGCAGGGCTCGGTTCAGGGCGCGCCGGGAGGGCAGGCGGACCTGACGGCCGCGGCGTCGCTTTGGTGCCGGACGGCTCGAACATCATCCTGGCGATGCCTTTCAGGTCGTCCTTGGCGGTGCTCACGATCTTCACCGTGGAACCCGGGTCGTCGACCCAGTCAACGGCAACTTCGTGGATCCGGGCCCCACTGCGTTCTGCCACCACGAGCAGCTCTGTGTCGAAGAACCAGCCGTTGTCTTCGACCATTGGGACCAACTCGCGCGCAGCTTCGGCTCGGAGAGCTTTGAAGCCGCACTGTGCGTCAGAAAAGTGGTTGCCCAAGGCAGCCCTCAGGACGACGTTGTACGTGCGGGAAATGAGCTCGCGCTTTGGCCCCCGCACCACTCTCGCACCTGGCGCGAGCCTCGAACCGATCGCCACGTCGCTGTGGCCTGTGAGCAGTGGGGCCACGAGCGGCAAAAAGGCATCGAGATCGGTCGAAAGGTCGACATCCATATATGCGACCACCGAAGCGCTGCTTTGGAGCCATGCTTCTCGTAGAGCGCGCCCCCGCCCTTTCTGCTCGAGGTGGAGGGCTCGCACGCAATCGAGTTCCTTGGCAAGCTCGCAGGCGATGGCCCAGGTGTTGTCGTTGCTGGCGTTGTCGGCCACCGTGATGGTCCACGAAAGAGGGAACTTCTCTGTGAGATAGCGGTGAAGCCGGTGGACGGAGGCTGCTAATGCTTCTTGTTCGTTGTACACCGGCACCACTATCTCGACGTCGACGGTGAGCTGGTTGAGCGACGGTCCTACAGTGAGGGTCATGGCCGGTTACCTCGTTCCCGCGGTCAGGTTGTAGACCGTTACACCGCCAATAGTCTTGGCTGTGAAGTGACTTTCGACCCACGATGTGATGAGGGACGCGTCGTCACTCGTACCACTGGTACCGCTGGGCGCTCCTCCGAAGCCGCCACCCGAGGCGATGAAATAATGGATCTTGTCTTCGCTCACGTACTTCTCGAACTGAGCCAGAGACGGGGCCGGGTCGGTCCCGTTGAAGCCTCCGATGGCCATCACGGGCTCGCCCGAGGCGAGCTGGTACCCCGCCGACTCATTGGACCCGACAGCTGCGGCGACCCAGGTGTACTTCGAGGCGTCCGCCTTGAGGGCGGTGGTGATCGCCTTGCTCGGCGTGCTCGAATTGAGCAGGCCACCGATGTTGCCACCCGGACTACCCCGCTCGCTTGCCCCTCCTGGCCCGCCACCAGCCGCGAAGCCGGAAGGTGCGCCACCAGCGAAGGACGGCACCGTAGCGGTGTGCCCTGTGCCGGTCCCACCCGGGGAGAACTGCCCGCCCCGAGGTAGGCCGCGCTGAGCCCCGGCACCGCCTTGGCCGGCCCGGCCCGGCCCGAAGCCCCCGCCGGGCCCACCAGCGGCAGAAGCAGAAGCAGGCCCAGCTGAGGGGATCGCGCCCGAATAGGGCGTCGTCACCGTCGCCAGGGTGTAGGCGGCCGGTGCGGCGAACACCGCTACACACGCGACGCCGAGCGCGAAGTACCGGGCGACCCGGGCTCGTGATGCGTGCCCGATATACGAAGAGAAAACGAGCAGTAATGCCGCCAAACAGCCCGCGGCCAGGATGACCGGTCGCAGCTCAGGGTGCCATGTCGGTACCCGGTCGAGGAGGACCACCGACCAAACCGAGGTCGCCACGACGGTCGCACCCATTGCCAACCTGGCCCAAAGGGCCGAACGGCGGGACCAGAGCGCCCACGTGCCTATCCCGACGATGGCAGCTATGGCAGGGGCCAGGGCGACGGTGTAGTAGGGGTGGATAATGCCTTGAGCGAGGCTGAACACCAGGCCGGTAACCACGAGCCACCCGCCCCACAGGACGAGCGCGGCGCGTGTGCGGTCGGTACGGGCCCGCCTCCAGGTCATCGCCAGGCCAACGACGAGCAGGAGCAGTGCTGCCGGCAAAAGCCAGGAGATCTGGCTGCCCATCTCCGAGCCGAAGAGACGGGTCAGGCCGGTGGGGCCCCAACGGCCGCTCGTGCCCGTACCGCCACCGACACTGCCCGACTCGTTGCCCGTAAGGCGGCCGACGCCGTTGTAGCCGAAGATGAGGTTCCATAGGCTGTTGTCCTGGGAACCGCCGATGTAGGGGCGGTCGGCGGCAGGTACGGCCATAACGACGACCACCCACCATCCCGCCGAAACGATCATCGCGGCACCTGCCGCAGCAAGCTGGCGGGCCCGCCGCCAGAGCGTGGTAGGCGCGGCCAGGAAGTAGGCGCCCGCCAACGCCGGCACTACCAAGAACGCTTGCATCATCTTGGTGATAAAGCCAAGTCCCACAAGGGCAAAGGCCAAGATAAGCCAGCGGGTGGAGGCCTTTTCGATGGCACGGGTGGTGGCGTATGCGGCGCCGCAGAGGAGCAAAACGAGCAGGGCGTCCGGGTTGTTGTAACGGAACATCAAAGCCGCCACGGGGGTGAGCGCCATCACGGCCCCAGCCAGCAGGCCCGCCCCGGCCGAAGACCAGCGGCGCACGGTCGCGTACACGACGGCGACGGCGGCTACCCCCTCGAGGGCCTGAGGGACCAGGATGCTCCAGGAAGAAAGCCCGAAAATACGAGCTGATAGCTCCATGACCCACAACGCTGCGGGCGGTTTGTCCACCGTTATGAAGTTGGAGGAGTCGGAGGAGCCGAAAAAGAAGGCTTTCCAGCTTTTGGTACCGGCCTGTACAGCCGCCGAATAAAAGCTATTGGCCCATCCGGATGCGCCGAGGTCCCACAGGTAGAGCGTTGCTGTAACGGCCAGCAGGACGAGCAACGCCGGCCTTACCCATGCGGGGTCACCGGCCCGGCCACGGGCGAGGGAACGGAGCGCCTGTGCCGGGCGCCGGCGATGAGGGCGCGGTTCGAGGTCGGTCTCGGTGGGCGCGGTACCTAAGTCAGTAGGGGAGTGATCTTCGGTTCCCCGCTGGAGCGTCGTGATAGCCATGTAGTCGATGATCGTCAGCAAGGCTTGGCGTTCCCTCCGAATTGCGGCAGCGCCGGCTGGGAACCGGTCCCGGCGTAGGATTGTCTCGGGAGGTACCGATGGCAGAGGGCGCTCCTCGGGTACTGGTTGTCGATGACGAGGAGCACATAACAGAGCTCCTGTCGATGGGGCTGTCCATGAGCGGCTTTGAGGTTGAACGGGCATCGTCTGGGCGTGCGGCCCTCGCGGCGATCGAAGAAAACCACCCTGACCTGGTCGTCCTCGACGTGATGCTGCCCGATCTCAATGGCTTTGACGTCACCAAGCGGCTCCGCCAGACGGAAAGGTCCGGGACGAGGATCCCTGTCATTTTCCTGACCGCCCGTGACACGACCGCAGACAAGATCGAGGGCCTCCGCCTCGGCAGCGACGACTATATGACCAAGCCGTTCAGCATCGAAGAGCTCGTCGAGCGCGTCAAGGCGGTGCTGCGCCGGTCGTCGGGCATCGGGCCGGGATCCAACCGGCTGTCCTTCGAAGACCTGGAAATGGACCTCGACACGCGCGAGGTGTGGCGCGCCGGCCGGCTGATCGAGCTGACTCCCACCGAGTACAACCTTCTCCACTATTTGTTGGCGAACGCGAGGAGAGTGCTGACTCGGGACCAGATCCTCGAGCACGTTTGGCAGTACACATTTTCTGGCAATGCCAGTGTCCTGGAGACCTACATCAGCTACCTGCGACAGAAGGTCGACTTAGAAGGGGCACCTCTCATCCACACGGTGCGCGGCGTCGGCTACAGCCTCCGGTTGGCAGCAGGCACTCAGGCCAAGTGAGCGCCGGGCGCCTCAGGCACCCTCATCGGGCCTTTGGCACCAGCGGGAGGCGGATGGTGAAGACCGCGCCCCCTCCAGGGGCGTTGCCGGCGGTCACAGAGCCATTGTGTTCCTCGGCTACCGCAGCCACGATTGCGAGCCCGAGCCCAGCCCCGGCGCCTGCACGTGCGGGGTCCTTCTGCCAGAAGCGGTCGAAGACGTGCGCGAGCGCCTCGCCGTCCAGCCCTGGCCCATGGTCGCGCACTTCTACGACGGCCCCACCAGCTTCGAGGTGAGCCGCCACCGTGATGGGGCTCCCGGCCGGGGTGTGAGCCAGGGCGTTGGTGAGCAGGTTTGCCAACGCCTGGCGGAGGTGGGCCTCGTCGGCAAGGACGACCACGGGATGGGGGGCGCTCAAGGTAATTGGCCGGCCGGGGGCGGCCGCTGTGGCGTCGCTGCAAGCATCGGCGGCGAGGACCGACAAGTCGACAGGACGGCGTTCGCTCTGGCGCACCTGGTCGAGGCGCGCCAAGAGCAGGAGGTCCTCGACGAGCCCCTCCATCCGGGCAGATTCCTCTTCGATCCGCCTCATGATCGTTTCTGTGCTCATGCCAGCGTTGTCGGCGCCTAGGCGGAACAGTTCTGCGAAGCCCTGGATCGAGGTAAGCGGCGTGCGCAGCTCGTGCGAAGCATCCGCGAGGAACTGGCGGAGCCGGCCTTCAGTGGCGTCCCTCTCGGCGAAAGCGGCTTGGATTTCGTCGAGCATGGTGTTGAAAGCAACGGCGAGTTGACCGACTTCGGTACCTGGCGAGCTCACCTGCACGCGCTGGCTGAGGTCACCGGCAGCAATCTCTTTTGTCGTGTCTGCCATTCGCTCGAGCGGCGACAGGCCGCGTCTCAGGACAAGCCCGGAACCGGCGGAGAGCGCGAGGAGCACCCCGACCGCCCCCGACAGTTCGATGACGATGAGGTGGTGCAGCGAACTGGTCACCTGGCTGGAAGGTAAGGCCACGATCACCCGGTCACCGTTGCTCAGCCGGGCGCCGATGTAGGCCAGCCATCCGGTCCCGCCCTCGAGCGAGCCGACGTGGACGAGCTGTGCCAGGGTGCCCTTCGAAACCAGGGCGGCGGGAAGACGAGGCTGGGGGCTCGACGAGCTGACCTGCGGCACATAGCTCAGGACTTTCCCCGACTCGTTTACGAGCTCGCCGTAGGTGCCCGGCGTGACGAGCACCTGCGGCCCGCCTGGGCCTCCTCCCGACGGTGGGCCTCCCTCCACGGCCCCTCCCGGTGCCGCCCCGGTGTTTGAGCCGGTGCCGTTATTTCCCGAGTCCCCCCCCTGGCCGCCGACCGGCAGGTAGACCCCTGCGGCCCTGGAGAGCTCGCGGGTCACCAGGGGCACCGAGCTCTGCAGTTCGGAGGTCAGCTGGTCGTACTGCGACCTGGAGTACAGCTCGTACATGGTGACCCCGAAGATCGCCAGGCCAAGGGTCATCAATACGACCAGGCCTGCGACCAGGCGCGCCCTGAGCGTCACCGGGGCAGTGCCCCTCTGCGGCAGGCGGTGCTCGGCACGGCCGCGACGTTAGACCTGATCAGGGAGATCATGGACCTAGTCTCAGGTACGCGCCTCCGGGTCAGCTTGCAGCAAGCTGGGTTTTTCCTGAGAAATGTGGGTACGCCTATGCTGCGGTGACAGCCGGTCAGGGTGCCATTACGCCGACCCCGAATGTCCGGATAATTACGGAGGGGCAATGGGTGCACTTAGCAGCGCAGACCGGCGGGCAGCAGTCAGTGACTTCCCACCCCTTGCCCTCTTGCAAGCAGTTGTCGATATGTCCGACGACGCCATATTCACCTGCGACATCGCCGGGCGGGTGACCGCCTGGAGCGCGACCGCCGAGCGCCTCTTCGGTTCTCAGGCGGGTGACGTCCTCGGCACCTCTTTCAGCGCGCTGTTCGCTCCCCACCTGCGCCATGAGATGGAGACCGTGATCGCTATCGTGGTTGCAGGCGATCCGATTAGGCATTTCGAAACCGAGGTGGTACGGCCAGACGGCATGCCGGCGCCCCTGTCACTGTCGATGTGCCTGCTCGTTGATGCTGGTGGCTCGCCGGTCGGCTCCCTGGTGATCGCGCGCGACATCACCGAGCAGCGCCTCGCCCAGGCCACCCTGGCTGAGGTGGAGGCCCGGTTGCAAGAAGGCGAAGCCCTCGCCCACGTCGGGAGTTGGCTCTGGGACGTGCGGACCGGCGCCGTGCAGTTGAGCGCCGAGTTCTACCGGGTGCACGGGGTCGAGCCGCTCCAGTTCGA